>JRYI01003087.1_pt1 | contig 32110 bp, 22 predicted proteins | sample 235361 | NCBI WGS metagenome assembly JRYI01 (sample SAMN03074212, study PRJNA261471) | activated sludge metagenome | biome: Common Effluent Treatment Plant; feature: Wastewater; material: Activated sludge; isolation source: activated biomass in a lab-scale reactor treating industrial wastewater at...
CAGCACCAGTTCGCCGGCGTCGCCGAATTTCAATTCGTACGCCTCTGCGTCGCCGCTGCTGAGAAAGATCGGATTAAATCCCTGCCGAAATTCATTCTGCCACGAATGAAAATCCTCGATCATCGATGCACAAGGTGTGCACGTCAATCCGACGAAAAAGAGCAGTATCGGATAGCCTTCATCGATCATCGCCTGGAGCGAGACCGGTTCGCCGTCGGTATTCGGCAGCGTGAAACGCGGAGCTTCGGCACCGATCGGCAGCGAATCCGTCAATGCGCCTGAATCGCGTTCGACCTCGCCGTGCGAGTGTTCATGTTCATCAAAAACACCTGCCTGAGCATCGAGGATCATTCGCCGCAGCGTGATAAAACACAGCAGAACTGCCGCAAACACTGCGAGTTCGAGGATGATCGCGACATCGATCCGCGAAAGGCTCGAATACGCAGCACCTTGCCCTTCCGCTCCTCGAAGGGCTAGAAACACGACGCCCGCGAGAAGCACGAGATTCCGCACTATCGCACCTGCCCCGGTCGGCTCTGACATCAGCTGTCCAAAGCAATGACAATTCTGCCGATTTCCCCGAATGAGCTGATACGCCAGAAAGCCCGTGAAGATCGCTAGAAGAATCACCGCTGCCGCTGCCGCACCCCAAGCCGTGTCAACGAACAGGAAACCAACGCTCAAGATCAGCTCGACCGCGATAAGCCAAATGCTGAAGAAAAGGGTCGTGCTTTCGGGAATGCCATAGCCCTTGAGAGACTTGCGGCTTCCCTCGATATCGGACGCCTTGCCGATCGCGGCGGTCGCAAAGACGCCCGCGAAGATCAGCCTGAGAATGAGGATAAATAGGTCCATCGCTGAATGAACGGGTTACGCGTCTCCCTTTTTGCCCTTCGTCTTATGTCTTTCGACAAGCCGTATCGGCGTCGCGAAAAAATCGAATTCCTCGCGCAATCGATTCTCGACGTATCTTAAGTACGAAAAATGAAGCCCGGCCTTGCCTCCCGAAGTGAATAGGATAAATAGCGGCGGGCGAATTCCGGCCTGCGTCAAAAACTGTACCTTCAGCCGTGAAAAACCGCCTTTCACGGGCGCCGGAGCGGTTCCGCCTTTCGGCTGCGTTATAGCGTCCTCAAAGAATCGGTTGAGCCGCGACGTTTGTATTCGCCTGTCCCTCGCCTCGTGTGCGCGGATCGCGAGCGGCAGGATCTTCGTCACTCGCTGGCCTGTAAGCGCCGAGATCGCGACCATCGGCGCCCAATCAAGGAATTTCATCGCCTGCCGCAATTCGCGTTCGAACTCGTATATCGTGTTCGTCTCTTTTTCTTCGAGCGCATCCCATTTATTGACCGCGACGATTATCGAACATCCTGAATCGAGAGCGTAACCCGCGATCGTCGCATCAAGGTGTGTGACGCCTTCGACCGCATCGATGACGATTATGGCGACATCGGCTCGTTCGAGCGATTTTTTCGCCATTATGACCGAGAGTTTCTCCGCCATCTCGGTCGTCTTCCCCTTTCGCCTGATACCGGCGGTATCGATGAGCAGGAATTTCTTGCCCTCGAACTCAAGATGCGTATCCACGGCATCGCGCGTCGTTCCGGCGATCGGCGAAACGATCACACGCTCTTCGCCAAGAAGCTTATTGAGGAGCGAGGATTTACCGACATTCGGCCTTCCTATGATCGCAAGGCGGATCTCGCGCTCTTCTTGTTTCTCTTCCTCCGGTTCGGGATCAATATCCTCGAAGATCTCGTCGATCAGGTCGCCGACACCGTTTCCGTGTTCCGCCGAAACGGGCACGACCTCAAAGCCGAAACGGTGAAATTCTCCCGCTTCCGTCTCGACGTGGCGTGTTTCCGCCTTATTTGCCGCAATATAGACAGGCTTTCCTGTCGCTCTTAGGAGTACGGCGATCTCTTCATCGAGCGGCGTGATCCCGGCCCTGGCATCGACGACCCAAATGATCGCAACGGATTCCGAAATGGCAAATGACGCCTGCTTGAAAATGTTTGAAGGGATTACCGCCTCGTCGTCCGGCACGATACCGCCCGTATCGACAAGCCTGAATCGATGGGCGCGCCATTCGACTTCGCCGAACATTCGGTCGCGCGTAATGCCCGGTTCGTCGCCGACAATGGCCCTTCTGGAGCCTGTCAAGCGGTTGAAAAGAGTAGATTTACCTACATTCGGGCGACCAATGATCGCAACAAGTGGAGCTGACATTATCCTAAACGCTTGATTCTATCAAAGAGTCAGTATATTGTGCGAAGTGTATGAGATTCGATATCGGAAAGACTGTCGAGATCCTGCGTCAAACTCCTTACACGCTTGAACGGTTTTTGGCAGAGCTCTCACCCGAATGGACCCAGTTTGGAGGCGGCTTCAATGATTGGTCCCCTTACGATGTTCTCGGCCACTTGATCCACGCTGAAGAGACGGATTGGATACCGCGGGCAGAGATCATTCTTGCAAAAGACGGACGCGTGTTCGAAAAGTTCGACAGAATGGCTCAATTCGAGCGCTCGGCCGGCAAAGGCCTCAACGAACTGCTCGAAGAGTTCGCCCATTTGCGGAGCGAGAACGTTGCAAAGCTGCTAAATTGGGAACTGACCTCAGAGCATCTCGCTCTCGAAGGCTTTCATCCGGAGCTTGGGAAGGTCACGCTCGAACAGCTCCTTGCCACCTGGGCTGTCCACGATCTGAACCACATTCACCAGATCGCGACATTCATGGCGCGCCGGTACGAAGCTAATGTCGGCCCTTGGGTGCCATACCTTGGGATCCTCGACAAAAAGGGCGCCGCCGCCTAAAGCCCAAGTGTCATCTGTCTGAACCGCCAGCTCCCCTCCTGCCCGAGGAGGGGTGGCCGAAGGCCGGGGTGGAGGGAGCAGCGGGCGTTCAAAAGTCGCTACCGCCTGCATCAGCGGGCGGCCAGGTTTGCAGAAGCCCGCACGCTAGTAAGGGCGTTGCCTTTGAATTGCCACGTCGTTTACGGCGTGGTGCAGGACGGAAAATGAATTCTCGGAGGCGGCTCGGCCGCCGACAAACTTCTGTCGCTCCTAACGGAGCTTCAGGGATCTATTTTGGCACGGGTTCCCAGGGTGGCGGCCGAGGCGGCCTTACCCTAGGCTAAATTCCGTCGTCCCCTACGGGGACGAAGACAATGCCGCGTGAGCGGCCTCTGAATGTAGCCGTGGGTGCAACCCACGGATCATGATGTGCCAAATACCATACCGTCGCGTCAGCGACGGTTGAGTTCCTTGTTGCTCCCTTTCAGGGAGCGGGATGTTATTGTCGCCGAAAACGTAGGGTTTCACCCTACGCTATTTTATCCGTCCCTTTCAGGGACAAGACCTCGAAGCTCAACTTTCTCCCTTATCCTTTCGCCTTTATCCTTTCGCTCCTAACGGAGCTTCAGTGGGTTCATTTTGCGGTTCGTCCTACAAACATTTCGCTCCTAACGGAGCTTGCGGTCCGACCCAAGAATCCCAAATTCGAAATCGGCAATCGCAATTCCCTGAGACACACTACTTACCAGTGGTATCTCCGGCTTGCCCTAATCGTGAGCTATTTTTTTCTCCAGAGGGATGATGACAGATATCTGACCCCGGCGAAAACGGCCAAGAGAGCGCTTGCAACGAGTAGAATCTCTAGATACCTGAACCACGTCCAGTATGCGTCGGCAAGTGGAAGCATTTCCGCCGGGAGCGCCTCAACCGACTTTCGCAATTCATACGCCCTAAGCAGGATAAGGGCGTCTGATAAAACAGCGAGCGAGAGTGAGGCCGCGAATAGAAGCCTGCAAATGAGACTGTCCGAGAACAGAAAAAGTAGCCCACACACAAGCGACGCGGCACCTGCTATGAAGAAGACACATAGAAGACATTCGTTGGAGAACTCCGATGCGGCCCGCTTTCGGCCTTCATCGATCAAGAAGCCAGCCGAAGCAATGAGCTGGAGTACGATACTCGCCCCAAATATCAATCGATACACCGCCGCTTTACCTCCTGCGGTTTTGCCTCTCGAAGAGGACTTCGAATACTGAATTTAAGATACGAGCTGTTGAGCAAAAGCCGGTCAGCCTCTTCTCGGTCGATCGGCAACTGGATATAACAGTAAACGCGGGCACCGTGTTGTGCGCACGCATGAAAAGACAGACTCAAGTTTCTCATCTTCCCGGTTTCATAAAGCGCCGCCGCCTGTCTCTCATTGTCGTCCGACCTCCGAGGCCAAACGGCAGAACCATCTTCCTCGGCACGCTCGGGATAATATTCTTGACACATCCTACACATTTCGCCTGCGGCTCCATGTGTAGCTACCGTTCTTAACGCGTGCTCCGCACGCAAATAAAGCCACGAAGTCACGAATATTCACCACTCATCATTCATCATTCATCATTCATCATTCACCACTCACTGCACTCGGTCCTTTGAAAATTCATACACGATGTGAATGTTCATCACGCCGGGGCGAATCTCTGTGCGGATGCCGACGGCGTTCATTTTGAGTTTGCCGGTGTTCGGAATCGGCAGTCCGAACGACACCTTGTCGAGGGTGAGGATCTCCATCGGGTTGAATTTGCGGTCAACCGAGCTTTGTATGAGGTCCGCGATCAGGCTGCCGCCCAAGCCATTCGTGCCGTTCATATTCACGCTCGTTACTTTCACACGGCCGAGGAGCCTGCGATTCGCCGAATCGAATTCGAGATTCACGACCGCGTCGGCCCAGCCCGCAAAATCCACGCATCCGACGAACGGCATCGAGTAGTTCCCGTTAAATGCGAGCGGAACGCGGATCTGGCCCTCGCCGAGCCGCACGGCCGTGCTCACGCCGCCGGTCTCGCGCACGACCTTTATCGTCCCGCAATTCAGAATCTCCTCGCCGGCCGAAGGCCCGAACGCGGACGGCATCAGCCTTTCGACAAAATTCGTATCGTTCGAGGCGACCGCACCGCCGCCGATCGGGAAAGCCGGCGGATCGAAATTCTTGAACGTCGCATCGATCAGCGCGTCGAAGAATTGCTCGTTGACGGTCAGCGTAACCTCCGTCCGCTGCGCCGAAACGGCAGACGCAAAACCAGCGAGAACGATCAAAACTAAGGCTGCATTAAAGAAGGTGCGTTTCATAATATACGGCTCGTGAGATGACCCTCCTTCCCGCCGCGTTCGCCGGAGAAGCTCAGATGCCGCTGCGGACGATGTCGTGCAGGCGGAGCAGACCGACGCACTTTTCAGCATCAACGACCGGCAGCACGGAGATCTGAGAGGCTCGGTCTTCCATGATATGCAAGGCTTCGAATGCGAGCGTTTCCGAGCTCGTCGCGATCGGATCGGCGGTCATCATCGCTCTTGCCGTCAATGACTCAAGCCGGTCGGGCGCCGTGCGCTCGATCGTTCGTCGAAGGTCGCCGTCAGTTACGATCCCCAAGAGACCGCCGCTCTCATCGACGACATTCACGGCACCGAGAGCGTATGTGGAGATCGCCTTGACGACCTCCATCCAGCCCGCATCGGGAGCGACCGCAGGATTCTCCTGCATCAGATCCGCGACACGCATCGTCAAGCGCCGTCCCAAACGCCCTGCCGGATGATTCACCGCAAAATCGGCCTCGGTCAGGCCTTTTGCCTCCATCAGCGTCATCGCGATGGCGTCGCCCAAGGCAAGCGCCGCGGTCGTCGAAGATGTCGGCGCAAGGTTCAGCGGACACGCTTCCTTGTCGATCGCCGCTTCGAGAACGACCGTCGAAGAACGTGCGAGTGTCGAGCCCGCGTTGCCGACCAACGCTATCAACGCAACATCCCGCCGGGCGATCGCAGGCAGCATCGCGAGAAGCTCCTCGGTCTCGCCCGAATTGCTCAAAGCGAGAACGACATCGCCTTCCGCCAAGATGCCGAGTCCGCCGTGCATCGCGTCCGATGGGTGAATGAAGATCGCGGGCGTGCCCGTGCTCGTCATCGTCTGAGCGATCTTCTGCGCGATCACGCCGCTTTTTCCGACTCCCGTAACGAGCACTTTGCCGCTGCAGTTCAGAAGGATCTCGACCGCCTTCTCGACCGCATCGCGTGCGATGCGTGACGCCACGTTCTCGATGGCCGCTGCCTCAAGCCGCAGGATCTCAATTGTTTTCTCGTAAATTTTCACAACGTCCAAGGTAGATCGGCCGCTACCGGCCTTCTCTCCACGCTCGCTATCATAACGAACTAACGCACCCTAGCGAAGCACAAACCGCACAAAACGACACAAAACGCACAAATCGACACAAACCGCACAAAATGAACAAAATGAACAAATGCACGATCGGCGGATCGCGAATTGTGAATTGTGTAGCTTTGGTTTTCGGTTTCTTAACGATCAAAGAACCGTTTCAGGTTCTTGCCGACGAATTCCCGTATCTGTTGGATATTCTTTAGATCGTCGAGTTCGGCGTTCGCCTCTTCGTTGGTCGAAAATCCCTTGCCGACATTCACGAAAATAGCGTTCGTCGGATACGAATCCTTGGCGCCCAAACACTTGCCGGCCATTATGACGTCGGTGAGGCCGTCCTTGTTCAGATCGTCAAAAGACAGTGCCTCGACCCAGCACGCCGTCTGGCCGTTGAAAGCGTCCGGGAATTCGAACATATCCTCGCCTTTCGTGAAGATGTGGAAGGTCGAACCTCGCGGCACGTCGCGCTCATCGACCATCTCATCAGGGTTCGCAAAGGTCACGAAACACGATCTTTCGTACGGTTTGTGATCGAAAATGAATGTCTGCTCGCGCACTAGCGTTTTGCCCGCGACCTTCGATTGATAGCACTGGGCAAGCGTCGGTTCACCTGCCGCAAGCGCCGAAGCTTGGGCCGCATTCGCGTCCGCGGCAGCCTTTTGCGAGTTGTTGGAAAATGCCGCCGCGACATTTGCGTTCGTCTGCGGCGGCTGATTCGAGACGGTATCGGTCCCCGCCGACGAACAGGCGCCGGCAAGGACCGAAATTGCGAAAACGACGAAAAACTTGAGCTTCATAGTTACTCGATCGTAACAGAATCCGTGCCACTGCGGCCAAAGGTTTCGGGATGATACATCTCCTCGGCCTTGGCGGGCGGGACCACGAATTTTCCGGGCGTTGTCGCCCGCGTTACGTACGAGTAATTGTACACGCCTTCCCACAAAAGCGATGTGAAGGCTTCGGCACGTTCATCGCGGAAGTTCTCGTGTTCGAACCAATGAGCGCGATACCACCAGAACCAACTGCCGTAACTCAGCGAACCGCCGGTTATGAGCGGCGTTTGCTTCTTGTCGTCAGGGATCTCCTCGGTCGCGGCAAGTTCCGGATTCAAAGTTTCGAGGCCCGCGGGCATCGGATCGACGAGTGCGACGTGATACCGACGCGATTCCGCGATCATCGTAAGACGCACACGCACCCTCGCTCCTGTCTTGAACGTCCACGATCCATCCGGATTCTGCTTCACATCGTCCGGTTTATCGACCGGCTCGTACGACCTCAGCACGGTGAATCCATAATCCGCTGGTTCGAGCTTCAAACTGCTCGGAGCATACTTCATCCCGATTCGGTAGTAGAGCCTTCCGGGCCCTTTCTTGTCGAGGATCAGATCGGCCGTGCCGCCTTGTTTCAAGAGATAGGACATCGGAATATTCAGCACCTTCGAATCGACCGAACGTCCCTTGAACACTTGCTCGCCGGCGTATGTATCACCAAGCCACATCTTCGCGACAAAGTCCGGCGTAACCTTCTCATACGCCGCGAAATAGCGGTCGAGAGCGAGCAGAATAAAGACGTTCTCCTGCGTATTCGCCCAGGCACCTTTGACGCGATGATCGAGCAGGCCGCGAACGAGTTTCGGGATGATGTCGTTCTGCGGATCTGCCTTTATCAGCGCTTCTAGGAGCACGCCGTCTGCACGTCGGTTCGAGTACATTATCAGCCACGCACCGTCGCCGTACTCTGTAACGAAATTCGCGGTCGATGCGGTCTCGGTAACGTGGTTGTTCAGGAATGTGAGTATCGCCGTCTTCTCGGCCGCAAAATTCGGATCATCGGAAAAGGCGGACAGCAGCCAGCCGAGGCCCTCATACGGCATTTCCTTGACCGTCGCTTCGGCAAGGAGTGTCTTCGCCTTTGCGACGTCGCGGTCGCCGAGTTTTGCACGCACGTAAAGGGCGTATGACGAGATCGTCCAACGAATTTTAGGGTTATCGAACCAATAGTAGCGTTCGATGTCCCTGAGGTAAGGTTTCGCCCGCTCGATCGCATCCTGCGGCACGTCGTAACCTTTTTCCTTGGCAAGCGCCATCGCATGGACCACGTGCACGGTCAGGAACGGCCACTGGTATCGCTCCGGAGCGCTCGTCCAAAGGCCGAAGCTTCCGTCAGAACGCTGGCGCGAAGCAAGAGCCTTCATATCTGTCTTGAACTCGCTTTCGATCTCCTCAGGCTTCGGCATATCCTTTGTTTTGAAAGCCGTCAGAACGTCGCGCAATGCGGCCGTCGAGATCATTCTCGAAGAAAGCTGTTCCGAGCACGCGAAAGGATACTTCGCGAGGTAGATGTACGCGTCGGTCAGCTCCTGCAGCTGCGTCGAACTCGTCGTAACCTCGAGTCCGCCGAAACTTGGGATAATGTTCGCTGGAGCCTTCACGGGCTGGAAAATGGACGTATTTTGATCGACCGTGCCGTATGTCGCGAACGCCTCGCTGGTCGCCGGTGTCCAGACAGGCAGCGAGATCTCGGCCGCGTCGGAATATTCCCCCGATGCTGCCGCGAATTGGAACCTCGCCGTCCCGGCCTTTTCGGTCTCGACCGCAAACCGCACTTCCGCGCGATCATTCGCCCTGACGACGACCTGCTTTCCTGCCGCAGAATCCGCGCCGTCGAGCAGCTTCACATTCGAAGCTCGCATCGCGACATCGACCTTCATATCCTTGTCGGATTGATTTTGTATGACAACGGGAATTTCCGCCTTATCGCCATAATTCAAGAACCGCGGAGCGCTCGGCCGCACCATCAGCGGCTTGCGTGCAGTGATCGAAGATTCGCCCTTGCCGAAACGCTTCCCGTCATCAGCCGCAACCGCAATGATGCGATAACGCGTCAGATTGTCCGGCAGCTTCACATCGACAACGGCCTTGCCGCTCGCATCTGTCCTCACACTCGGCATAAATGCCGCAAGAGCCGAAAAATTCTGCCGAAGAGTGATCTGTGCCGACTCCTTATCGGCTCCCCTGACCGCCACCTCCGAGGCAGACGCTCCGTCAATCTGGAAGCTATCTGCTCTTGCCTTCATCTCATACTTCACGCTTCGCGCCGCACTCAGCATGCTCGTGAATGTCGTTCCTTTTGGAAGTGATTCGATCAGCCTTTGAGTTAGATTCGTTTGCAGTCTGGTTTCGGTCGGATCTGTAGGCGTCAACCTCAAAAACGACGCAACGAGTTCGGGTCTCTCGATCTCGATATTGTCTCGAGAATGAAATTCCCTAACACCCGGGCCGCGGTGAGCGTAAAAACTCGGCAGTGGTTCGGGCGGCGTGTATCCTGCAAGGTAGAGAACGCTTTCGTCAACGACGACGACAGCAACCTCGGTGTTCGCCGCAGGGTTTCCCGCAGAATTCTTTACCGCAACGCTTAACTTCGTTTTGCCGCCGGGGATAAGCGTAGGATCCGCAGGATCGGCCGTTACTGACAGCTTTCGCGATTCCGTCGAGACCTTCAGATCGATGCTGCCTGACGCATACGCAGGCTGCGGCGGAAGTTTCTTTGTAAAGTTCAGCCCGCCGGTATCGCGTTCGCTCACACCGACGAGATCGACCTGCGCCTCGATGTTCGGCATATATGCCTCAAGGATCGGGATCTTCAGCGTTACGGAATTGCCTTCGCTCTTGAAATGCTGCGTCGAGACGATTCCGTTACGCCGCAGCGTGAGCACGCCTTCCGCGGGAGTGAATGGCGAAAGCACAAGTATCTCAGCGGTATCGCCGGGCTTGTATTCCTTTTGAGAAGGAATGATATCGACGTTCTGCCGCTTGAGATCGCGATTCTTCGGACGCTCGCCGCCCGGCACCCAGATCGTCAGCTCGCTCTCATTCGGCCTTTCTTTATCGTCCACGACGCGCGCAGTGACCTTGTATCGTCCGCCTTCGTTGGCGACGAAATTACAGGTCTGTGCCTTCTCGCCGCTCGTAACCGCGCAGTTTTGCGGATCGACGTTTTTCTCGATCCAATTCCCTTTTTCGTTCGTCCATTCGAGCCTCACCGCCTTGATATCGACGCGACGGCCTGTCTGGATCTTGCCGTCGATGTCCGTGACGATCGATTCGACCTTGATCGTCTCGCCCTTTTGGACGAATGTCCGCGGCGTTCGTATCCCAACGTAAAGCGACGACGGATGAACTATAAAGCTCGTATTGCCTGACCAGGTCTGTCGGTTCACGTCTGTAACGGCTCCCGATGCCGAGACGTTGTAGGGCCGCGGCGGATTGGCAGCGTCAAGGTCGATCTTGAGAAGATGCCGGCCGTCCTTGTCCGTTACGCCGTCGAAAGTCTTCGTCTCGCTATTGCCGCTATTTCCGTAGAAACTTCTCCACCATGGCGTCCATACGCCGAACGTAAAATCGTCGCGATTCGGCGGCGTGAAGTTCGTCGGGTTCGCCGTTACGGTCCATTTCACAGGTGCTTTTGCGAGGCCGCCGCCCGAGAAGTATTTCGCGTTTACGCTCAACTTTGCCGAACCCTGGATCATATACGGCCCTTCGGTCTCCATCTTTGCCGTCACTTCGTACTCGGGGCGTCGAAACTCCTGTATCTGGAAACTGTGCGAATATGTCCCGATCCTGACACCGTCGTTATTCAGCAGTTCAAGATCGATCCGCGCATATCCGAGATTTGCGTTGTCGGGGAGTTTCGCCTTTAGGTCAAATGCCCCGAATGCGTTCAGTTCGGTCGTGCCCTTTCCGATCTCGGCACCTCTAGAATCTCTGACAACATAGTTGACCTTCTTTGCATCTCTGGTGATCTCGGCCGCCTTCTCGACATCGCCGAGCTCGCTCGTATCGATATATCGAACGTAGCCTTTAGCCGATATCTCCTCCTTTGGCTTGTACAGATGTCGGTCATCAAAAACGAACCACGAAACCTGTTTGCCCGATGGCTGTTCGTACCAATTTCCCCGCTGCTGCCAGAAGTACTGGGAATTTTCCGGAACAAATGCCGTGTCGTCGCCAAGACGCGCAATAAGGAGATTCTCAGTGTCTGACTGCTTCTGAGGAAGGCTCAGACGCGCGATGCCGGTTGCGGATGACGCTTGAGTTTCCGTCTCAGGAATGGAAATTATCGAAAGCGGATCGCCGTTCTCGTCCGTCGCGGTCGCGGCCTGCGGATCAGATGTTCCCCAGCTCGATATCCACGCCCACGCGTTGCTGAGCCAACTTCCGCCGGGCTCAGCGTCGGCGGATCTCACATCCTGGACACCATTAGGCGCAATGTGAAAATTCACCCCTGCGAGCGCCTTGCCCGTCTTAAGATCGGTCGCGAATCCGACGAGTTCATTGCTATCGACGAACGCATCGAGCCCGATGTTCGTCGATTGTATCCATACGGTCTTGCGCCGCCGCGCATATTCGTCTTTCTCGGGGGAGGTGTCTTCGATCTCGGCGATCACATTGCCAAAGCCGCCCTTCAGGGCCTTGTCGAGACCGATCCGCGTCTCGACCATCTTGGCCGCCGACTCGGCATTTACCTTTACCTTCTGATCCGAAACAAGCTCTCCGGGGATCGCTGCCGGCTCACCGGACGATGCCCTCTCGTTGCGAAGATATTTTGTATATTTCGGCCAATCCTCAGGCTGAACGGCATAGAGCCGTACGCGCAGTTCCCTGATATTGATCGAGTACACCGAATATTGCCGTGGACCGAAAGGATCCAGGACCTGCATCATCTTGCTCGACGCCATCAGCGAGGGCGGCGGATTCCCGACCTCGAATCGAACGGTAACATCGCTGCCGAGCGTCTGGCCGAACACATCAGGCAGACCGCCAGCGACCGTCACGCGGTATTTCGTATTCGGATTCTTCCACCCGGCGACGTAAATGGCGTACCCGGAGGCATAAATATTCGCGTTCTCGAGTGCCGGTTCGATGCGGACCATCGACTTGTCGAACTTCGAACCCTCGATCGGGTTTGAGAATTGGATCGTAAACGTGTCGTCCGGATAGCAATTGACCGCAGACGGATACCGGCAGTAGTACTGGCCGAGTTTCATCGCGCCATATGTCCGAAAGGCGAATGACTGATCCTTCTCCGTCTTGAGCGGGCCCTCGGCCGAGGGCGTGCCGGAGTGAACGGTAACGCCGATCGTTGAATCGGCGGGCAAAGCATCGGTTCCGCCATCAGCATTGATCGCACGGAAAGCCAACCATCTTCCCGGCTGCTCTTGCTTTGAGGCAGAGGCGACGGACGGATCCGACGCGACCTCTTCGGCGGTTGCAAGCCGGGTTTTCAGCTTACGGCCCGCACCGCTTACCGAAATGTGCGAGAGGACGGCCTCGGCATCGATCGCCTGATCGAAGCCGATGTAGATGATCTTGTTCAGCCGCTGCGGCCCCCAATTCTCGGTCGGCATCGGCATCTTCACGTTCGGTGCTGGTGTGGAGAACGTCCAGACGGCGTCCTTTTTTAGGGCTTTGCCCGTGACCGACTTGGTGCCGGCCGGCACTCTGGCCTTGAATTCCGTCGCCATCGGCAGGCGTTTCGCAGGATCGAATTTTAAGGTTCGCGTCCCAAGCCAACGCCAATTTCCTTCGATCTGCGGCGTTAATTCGACGGGGACGAATCTAGACGCCTCTTCCTGCGACGTGACCGCGATCATCGGCTCCGAGAACGTAAGGCTCATATCGGGAGCAAGCTCGACCTTGCCTTGCGGAGCGTAGCGAACGACCGCCAATTCCTTCGTCGTATCGATCTGCGGTCGATCGGCGTCGCCTTTGCCGGGAAATGGAACCGGTATCTTCTCGCCCTTTTTCGGTGCCGGCAGTGAACCGGCTCTCAAGGCCGCGTCCTGCTGGTCGCCGGCTTGTTCACCGATCTTTGGCAGCCGGCCGACAAGCCCTTTCGTCTCGTCGGCAGAAAGCGGATCGGCGTTCGCGGGAGGCGGTGTTTCACGCGTTTCAGCGGTCTCCTCACCTTCGCTCAGGCGAAAGCTCAGGCCAGTTTCGGGCTGATCTTGCTCGGCTGCCGTTGCCGCGACAGACTGTGCTTTGACCGAATTTGTGATCGGTGAAAAAATGCCCAGATAGATCGAAAATAGTAGGAGATATGTGATGGTGGTCTTCATTGGATCCTCAAGTTATGTAGTTAAATGTTGCAGCATAAAGCCTTATGGCCGCAACCGGCCCTTCCTTTACGACTTCGATGCACGAAATGTCGCTTTCATTAGTATGAACGAGAGATTTTATTTTCCTTGCATCCGGTCTCGTCGAAGCTCGATGGTCAAACGCAATTCTTAGTTCTCAATGATGTTTGGATATTCGATATCACGCATTTCCTGCTATACTTTAGGATTGAATTTGCAACTTTGCGGAAGCGTTTTACGTAAGGCATTTCGCCAAAGGTTAGCACCTTTGGCATAAATTGAGGAGCACATCGAAGATGGGATTGTGGCAGAGAATAAAGAGAGTTTTCCGTGCAAGCACAGGTGCGGCACTCGATAAGATCGAGAACCCCGAACTCGTTCTACAGCAGACGATCAGGGACATGCGCGACCGCGTGCCCGAACTGAACAACTCGGTCGCCCAGGTCATGGCCACCGAACGCCTGCTCGTGAAGCAGAAAGAGAACCTTTCGGGCCAGGTCGTCGAGCTTGATTCAAAGATCAAGGCCGCCGTTAAGATGGGACGCGACGACATTGCGACCGCGTACATCGGACAACTCCAACAGGCCCAAATGGATCTCGACCGCACCAGCGTTCAGGCCGAACACGCAGGCGTCGCTTCGCAGCAGGCTCTAAAAGCACGAGACAATTACGTCCTCAATATGAAGAAGCGCACCGCCGAGGCGATGCAGCTTATCTCGGCCGCAAAACAGGCGAAACTGCAGGAGCAGCTCGCGCAGACGATGGATTCCTTCAACATCGGCGACGATTCTTCCACTTTCAACGAAATGCGTGAGAAGATCGACCGCCGCGTTGCCGCCGCCGAAGCGAAACTTCAGCTCGGGGCAAGTTCCGTCGATTCGCAGATGCAGGATATCGAACGCGAGGCAATGGACATTCAGCTCCAGGACAAACTGCTCGCATACAAGCAGCAAATGGGAATGCTTGGTGCGGGAACACCGCCTGCTTCAAAGCAGATCGAGGCCGGCGAGCCTGCTCGGCCTGAGGCAGAAGTTCTGAACGACGTCATCGTCAACGAAACGGAAAGCGGCCAATCGAACTAACTTCTCTCAAGGAGAACACGCCCAAAATATGGCTGACATTGCCAAATATCGGCAGGATGTAGAAAGGTTCAACCAAAGCTACGCAAAGGAAGCTTTGAAGGAACCTTTCAATTTTTGGGCTCTCGCAGGCTTTCTTGCCGCTGCGGTTTTTACGGGAAGCGTGATCCCGCTGCTTATCGCGCTTGTCGCCGAGGCGATATATCTCGTCACGGTTCCGAATCTTCCGACGTATCGCCGTCTCGTCGAAGAACGGCACCAGCAAAAACTGCTCGCCGCCCATATTGCGAACCGCGAGGGTTTGATCAAGACGTTCACTCCGCGTGAACGCGAGGCCGTCGAATACCTTCGCTGGCTGAAGAACAAGATCCAGGAGAATTATCGCAAATTCACCGGAGCAAGCCGCTTGCCGTCGAATCTGCAGGCTTTGGATCAGCGTTGGGAGGATTTCGTTGACCTTCTCGACACTTACAGGCGACGGAAACAGCACCTAAAGACGATCAATCGGCAGGCAGTCCACAATCAACTCTCGCAGGCTTTCCGTGCGATGGAAGGTGCGGGCGACGACAAGACACGCCGCATTCAGCAGACCAACGTCGAGATCCTTAAACGCCGCATCGCTTCATTCGATGAGATCGAACGCAGCGTCAAGCTCGTCGAAGGGCAGCTCCAATCGATCGAGAATTTCTTCAGCTACCTGAATGACGAGATCGTGACGATCACGACCCCAGAAAAATTCTCGCTGCTTGATTTCGAGCAGCTTTCCGACTCGATCGCGATGACGAAGCAGATGCTCGACGCGACCGCCGACGAAATGGGCAAACTCGACAGCTACAACCGCGAAATGGGAAATTACGACCTGCTCCCGGAACCAAATAAGACCTAAGATCCGCCAACGACTTCCCCGCATCGGGCTTCGCAAATTGTACATCTCGTCTTTTCCGCGGGTCAGGACAGAATATTGCGATGGCGTACCTGAAAGAGGCGGATGAGAACGCTCATCCGCTCCGACCGCTTGACAAGTCATCGTTTCCGTGTATTCTTGCCTTACTCAAAAAAAGACCAACAAAATAGCCTAAAGGAGGGCAAGCAGACAATGCCTACGATCAATCGAAGGTTTCTTTCGACGCTTTTTGTCATTGCGATCGCTTTTGGGATAGCGACAGCTCAGACGACGCAGTTTACGTATCAAGGGAGACTGCTTGACGGATCTTTACCCGCAAATGCCGCTTACGATCTGGAGTTCGCTCTTTTTGATGCCGGCAGCGGCGGGACACAGCTTGGCACGACACAGACCGTCCTCGGCGTGCCGGTGAGGGACGGCGTCTTTACCGTTCAGCTTGATTTTGGTGCGGAGTTTCCCGGAGCTGGCCGTTTTCTGGAGATCGCCGTCAGGGCATCGGGCGGAGGTTCATACACGCCGCTTACCCCACGCCAGCCGATTTCTAGCGCCCCATACGCTGTCAGGAGTCTAAATTCCCTCGGAGCCGACAGCCTGTCGGCAAATTGCGTCGGATGCGTGGCTAGCGGGCACATCGGGAGCGTGGACGGAAGTGTGGTGAGTGGTGAGATACCTGTCGCCGGTGTTCCATCCGGCAGTGCGAACTACGTCCAGAACCAAAATGCCGGGCCGCAGGGAACGGCGAACTTCAATATCGACGGAACCGGAACGGCAAATATCTTCGATGCAGCTACGCAATACAACATTGGCGGAGATCGCTTGCTTTCCATCCGAAGCAACAATCTGTTCGCAGGTGTCCATGCGGGCCTCGCCAACCCCATCGGCGGCGGCAATTCCTTTTTTGGCTTTGACGCGGGCCGAAGCAACACGAGTGGCGGCGGCAATTCGTTTTTCGGCACTGCCGCGGGAAGGGCCACCACAACCAGCAGCAACAATTCCTTTTTTGGCAGTCTTGCCGGCTTCAGCAACGTAGCCGGCGGCAACAATTCGTTTTTTGGCACCTCTGCCGGCCAAAACAACACTGCGTCCGGCAATTCCTTTTTTGGCTCACGGGCGGGAGCAAGCACCACGACCAGTGGCAACAATTCCTTTTTTGGATCGAGCGCGGGCTTGAGCAACACCAACGGCGGAGACAATTCTTTTTTTGGCTTTAACGCGGGAACAAACAACACTTCCGGCGGCAATTCCTTTTTTGGCTCAGGTGCGGGCTCGGGCAACACGATCGGCGGCACGAATTCCTTCTTTGGTCTTATCGCGGGTCAAATCAACACTACTGGCTCAGATAACACCATGATAGGATTTAACGCGAATCCTGTTTCCGCCAGTCTCAACTTCGCCACTGCGATAGGCTCGGGCTCGACCGTTGATACCAGCAATACGATCGCCCTTGGCCGTTCGAGCGGAGCGGACGTGGTGGTAGTTTATGGTCTTGGAGCACCGGGCTCCGTTCATCTTTGTCGAAATGCTTCGAACCAGATCTCAACCTGCACGTCCGGCGCCGTCGAGGATGTGAAAGACAGACAGTTCACGACCGTCCTAACTAACTCGGTCAACGAACTCAAAAAAGAGAACGACTCTCTGAAAATGGAGATCGAAACCCAGCGAACCCAGATCTCTGCACTTCGACAGGCATTGTGCAGGCTGGCGCCGACTGATGATATCTGCGCTGAGGAACCGAAATGAGACTCAAGCAAAAACGCTTGTAGAGACTCGAGCTAAGAAGAGTTTACAACTTGGCAAGCGTGAAACCTGATCGATTCGGTCACCCCAGAACGGGACTTGCACCATTTAACTTTGCACGCTTTTCTTGCTCACCGAAGTCGGCTAGCTCTCTCTCCATCGCCATAACGGTAGGCGTCTGCATCATCGTTCGACCCGATATTGCGTGCGTCGAGTGTATCTATTAAAATCAGGGATTCCAGTTAGTGGAGAGATATTGGCTACTACCGATAGAAGAAATAATTATTATGAAGCGAGTAGGAATTTTAGTGGGACGTGAAGTTACGTTCCCGGAATCAATTATTAACACGATCAATGAAAAGGGTGCGGGCAAAGTTACTGCTGAGATGGTAAATGTCGGCGGGATTCGTGAGGACGAGCCAAAACGTTATGACGTTATCATCGACCGAATTTCGCACGAAGTTCCTTATTACAGGGCGATGCTCAAGCGTATGGCCCTTGAAGGGACGTACATCATAAACAACCCGTTCTGGTGGTCGGCGGACGACAAGTTCTTCAATTTTTCGCTTGCCAAGAAGATCGGCGTGGCCGTCCCGAAGACCATACTTCTGCCGCAGCAGAGCTACATAAAGGACATTACGAGCGAATCGCTGCGTAATCTTGAATTCCCGCTAAACTGGGATGAGATCGTTGAATATATCGGCTTCCCGGCCTTCTTGAAGCCGCACGACGGCGGCGGTTGGAAGAACGTTTCAAAACTTCACAACGCTGAGGAGCTGCTCCGAGAATACAACGAGTCCGGGACGCTTTGCATGACGCTGCAGGAAGGCATCGAATACGATCAATTCGTCCGCTGCTACTGTGTCGGCAAGGAAAAGGTGCTTATTATGCCCTACGACCCGTCGAAGCCCTATCTTTCCGGAATGCAGTATGTGAATGTCGATAACTACCTGACGCCTGAACTTCACGCTCGCGTCGAACAGGACGTCAAGACACTCTGCACGGCGCTTGGCTACGACCTGAATACGGTCGAATTCGCGATCAAGGACGGCATTCCCTATGCGATCGACTTTATGAATCCTGCTCCCGACGCCGAACTCGCCTCGGTCGGTGAATACAATCACCGCTGGATCGTGGATAATATGACCGACTTTATCCTGAAGAAATTGGATGAAGGCTTTGAGAAGCCGGAATACAGATGGACGGGAATGCTTAACCGGGCGTGAGCTAGACCCTAATCTTCGCTTGCAACGTCGTCGTATGCGATGCGTTCCGCCATTAGGCCGGAAGAGATCCTAAGGCCAAGCCAAACGGCAAGTGCCAACGTCGCTACGGCCAGTCCGACATTCGTGATAAAGGCGTCCGCCCCCGTGACGCCTACGGCAACAACAAAAAAGCCGAACGAAGAGATTCGAAGGAGTGTCCGCCGCGTGCGTTGGAGCGACCCAAGGAGGTTCACGCGGCCAACCTCCATCTCCATATAGGTTTCGTCAGAATTCAGATTGCTATAGTAGCTCGCCTCATCGAGGGACCAGCGCCGAAGCGCCGGAGACAGGGTCGTGTTCGCAGCGGCGGCGAACCTGTGGATCACATGGGCTATCTTCCCTTCTCGCAACGCTGCCTCAGCGAGGCCTCGAGAAGCAAGGAAGGTATCACCACCTGCCTCTACCGCCCGACCGAATGCACTCTCGGCACTCCGCCAATCGCCTATCTGTGCAAATCCCTCTCCAATACGAGCAAGAAGTGCCGCATTACCGGCTGAGTAACGTTCTGCAAGCTTTAACGCCGCTAGAGATCGCCGCGCAAGCTTTTGGCTGCGTTCTGTGGCAGCGAGCGAATGAAGGCACCGCGAAAAATCATAGATCAAGCGCCCATCTCGCCGTTGGATCAAAAGGGCTCGGCGAAAACACTCCAAGGCCCTCACCAAATGTCCCGAAAGCCGAAGCTCGTTGCCAAGGTCGGCCAAATATCGGGCTCGATTCTCGCAGTCACCTGAGATATCCAATTCGATCTCGACCTNNATAACGGTTTCCCTCAGGACATCCGCGCTCGGGATCCCTGCAAACGAAGCCTTCATCAGCACCTCTTTCGGATCCAATGGATACGAACGCAGGTCGAGCGACCTGGCATCGAGCACGTCTTCGCTCAGTCGAGGCAAAAGCTGTGCGATGAGACGACGGAAATTCTCCCCATGCGAGGTGAAGGCAAACGCGACCCCCCGACCGCGAACCGAAGTTCGGTAACGATAATGAACGCGATTCCCTCGACGCAGTACGCGGATCGCCTGCGTATCTACCTGTTCAATATCGCTGATCCTAAGAGAATTCCGATTCGAGTTAAATCTTGCCCAGAGAACCGGAACGATGCCGGTTCGAGAGATACGCTTGCCGTTAAAAACGATGTGATCGGATGCCGCGAGGAAAGGTACGACCACCCACGAGAAGGTGAAGGCAACGAAGCCGGCGATGACGTACTCTGCATAGAAGAGCAGTGCGCACGCATACGAACCAAGTAGAAAGGCAGTTATGTAAGAATTGAATGGCGCCCGCACGCCAACGGCCTCAGAAAGCTTTGCTTCCTCACAAAGTTCATTCGGTGCTGGTATGGTTTCTCTCATGGCTCAGAAGTGAGAGTACGACAAAGAGCAGACCGGCGATAGGGAAAAAAGGCCAGACCTAACACACTCGGTTGGATCCTAGCCGCCAAAAGGATTGGCGGCCTCGGGCTCGGCGATCTCTTTTGCACGATCCGGAGCTATCTCCGTCAGTTTCTCGCGAGCGGTGCGTGCTGTCTCTGTCTGAGCTGCAGGCTCTCCGTCTGCGTTCTTCGCCTCGCTTGCGGCTTTGACGATATTGTAATAGAGATCTGCGGCCTCTTTCGTCTTATTTTGCTTCTGATAGACGCCGGCAAGATTAAAGTTGATCGTCTCCTTCGACAGTACGGGATTATCGACGCCCGCAAGTTCTTCGTACAATTTCGCGGCCTGATCGAACTGGCCGTCATCTGTTCGGACCTGAGCAAGCGCGAATTTCGCCAAATACGCCGTGTCGGACGACCCTTGCGACAAAGCCTCAAGATCTGAGATCCCGCCCGGACGATCGGTCGAAAGCTTGTTCATCGCGATAAAGTACTTCGCCTTTTCCGCAACCGCGCCGCTTCCCATATCGACGACCTTTTGAAACGCAGCGATAGCCGCATCGGCACGATCTTTCTCCGTCTTGAACGTCTTTTCGGTCGATCCGGCAGGCATCGGTACGCTTGACACACGAGCCTCTGCGATCTCTATCGCCTGCCCGAGGGCCGTCTGAGCCTCCGAACTCGAGCGGCGCGACCAAGAAGCGATCACGAACACAATGATCCCGACTACGACGAGTGCCCCGATGATGTATAGGATCGTTCGTCCTCGGCCCTCGACAGCTTTACCCAAACCTTCGACGCCGCGACCGACCGTCTTTTGGAACCGGTCTTCGTACGTCACATCTTTCGGTTGATCATCAGCCCCTTCAACCGGGCCAAAACGTCTTTTCTTCTTTGCCATGCTCTATGAAAAAAACTGCAATTCGATCTTGCTCGTTCGTTGTATAATTGCCTTTAACGGGCGTTTTTCAAAAGTGTTAATTTAGCTCAAATTGCAGCGAAGAGCAAATAAGCACAGGAAAATGCAGTGGTGTGACACCGGAAAACTTTTTCACTCTTTTGTGGAACAATATTGGGCCGACGGTGTCAAAGTGATCGAATATGCCGGAAATCGTGCATATTCGTTTGTGGAAAATGGCTCTTTCGACTTGAGGAAAATGAGCGGAATGTTCTTTAGCAAGGCAACAACCTTTGGCGACGAAGAGTTGGCCCGCGCCATTTCTGCCTCAGATCACGACAACTGCCATTCCGAAAACGGTTTTATTGACAAGCTTAAAGCGAACGATGCGGCTGCGTTCGAAACGATGGTCGAACGATTCTCCGGTGCGATCTATGCAGTTGCGTTCAGGTTATCCGCGGACCGCGAGGAGGCGGCGGACCTTACGCAGGAGACGTTTCTTCGGGCATTTAGGAGCATCTCGGGTTTCCGCGGAGACGCCAGCCTGAAGACGTGGCTCATCCGGATCGCGATCAATCAGTCTCGGAACCGAGCCAGATGGTGGAGAAGGCGGCGGCGTGCAAATACGATGTCGCTGGATGAACCGATAGGCGAAACGGGAATCACTCTTGGGGACACGATCATCGGCAACGCATCGAGCCCGGAAGCGGATACCCTTGAACGCGAACGAGAATCGGCCCTGCTAGACGCCCTTTCGACGCTGAAGCCAATATATCGAGAAGCGATCGTTCTAGCTGATATCGAAGGATTGACATACGCGGAATGCGCCGCCGCTCTCGATATCAATATGGGAACATTGAAGTCGCGCATAGCCCGTGCTCGAGAAGAGCTTCGGAGCAAGTTGATGGATTTTTGATAATCAGGAAAATGGCAGACTCACCCCGGGTTTATTTTTTGTACACAACGATCGGTGCCAACGAACGAGGTCAAAAAAAACGAGTCCGATGGAACGAGTCTTTATTTCCGCCAACGAAGCAGAAGACGCAAAACGGTGGGGACTTTGATCGACCAGCAACAATCGATTTTGCTTCCCTACCGACCTGATGTCTTTAATGGTTCCGTAAGCAGAAATAAAACCGCAACCTCTGTCGGGTTCGTGTTGTCGTTCAGCGTGAACGCCAACCGGGGTCAGCCTGCCATTTGTCTGATATGAAGGTTTAGACGATGAGCGTATTAAAATGCAACGACATTCGGTCGGACATATCGCTTTACGGCGATGGATGTTTGTCCCGTGAATTTGAGAACGCTCTGCAAGAACACCTCGCGATCTGCCCGATCTGCCGGCAGGAACTCTTTGAATATAGAGAAATGCGGTCGGCCCTTCGATCACTCTCGAGGACGCAACTGCCTGCGGCATTGCGTGAAGACCTAAAAGTCAGGGCCATCGTTGCCGCAAGGCCGGCGATGTTCTCATTCCCCAGGCTTAACGGATTTGCCTGGCGGCAGAACCTTTTGCCGCTCGTTGGAAGTTCGTTGGCGAGTGTTCTCGTGGGCTTTGCCCTATTCAGTTATCTGCTTTCCGGCGTCCTCGGTGAAAACAGTTCTATAGTGGCCAATGCACCGCGGCCGAACGTGGGTAGCTTTGGGCGTCCTGCAAACTCTCGCGATTCGGTCTCTGCCGCCGATTTCGCAAATCAGCGACTGGCGTATTCCGCGGAATCACCCAGCATCAACCCGCAGGGAGCCCTAGTCGCAATGACAAGAGGCCTTTCGGGATCGAATCTAAAGAATGATGAGATGGTTGTCGTTGCCAGGGTCTTTGGCAACGGGTTGGCTCAGATCACGGACGTCGTCGAGCCGGCGAGCGATCCGCAGGCGGTCGAGGACCTTGAGCATGCCTTACAAGATCATCTCTCATCGACGCCTTTCGTCCCTGCGAAACTGGATGGCCGAGGAAATGACGTACAGGTCGTGCTAAAGATCCAGAACGTGGTCGTCTCGCCGAACAAAAGATCCCGCAACTAACTTACGATTTATCGATCTCTGCCTTTAGCCTGCCGGCCAACGCCGGATCGATCGGAAGAAGGGCAGAATACTGCTCCATTGCGGATGTCTTGTCTTTCTTTTGAAGGTAAACCATTCCAAGATTGAACCTTGCTCTCGAGAATCCCGGATTCAGGCTGATCACTTTCTTGTACGATTCGATGGCCTTGTCCGTCTGATTGTCAGCGTAGTAGGCGTTACCAAGAAGGTAGTAGCCGTCCGAATAATCGGGATTGCGCTTAACAAACTCCTCCAGTCCAACCACTGCCTTTGTATAAAGCGGGGTCGCATCAGCCCTTCGGCCGGCCAGGTCATACGCACGTGCGAGATAGAAATAAGTTTCACCATCGCCGGGATTAAGTTTGAGAGCAGTGTTGCAGGCCGCGACCGCTCCGCTGTAATCCTTGAGATCATTCAGAGCACGGCATAGATTCGTATAGCCGAGGTACTGATTCGGAAGGAGCTTTGTGGCACTTCTAGCTGCTTCAGCGGCCCTCGCGGGCTCGTTATCCAGGCTGTAGTACCACGATACATCCGTGTAGAAGCTTCCGTCGTCGGGGAATTTCAAAATTGCTTTTTTCGCAACCTCGATGGCCGCTTTAAAGTTCGACATACTGCGGTAAACATCCGCGAGATTCTTATATGCCTGGTAATTTTCCGGTTTAGCAGCGATCGCCCTTTGATAGTTATCGATAGCGGCGTCCAACTTTGCCTGCTTTTGGAGAGAATCGGCCAACAGGAAATAAGACTCGCCGATCATGCGAGTGTTATTCGAAAGGGCTGCCTGGGCAGCATTGCCCTGCTCGACCGCATTTCCCATTGCGGCTTGAGCCCGCGCAATGTTGTAATAAACGTCACCATCTTTAGGCTGTTTCAAGACAATTGCCTGAAAGGTCTGGAGCGAATCGGCATACCGGCCCTGCGCGTAATAGATCTCACCCATTCCCTTCTTAAAATCAATGTTGTCGGGATCGATCTCTATCGCCTTTAACACATCGCTCAGTGCTGCCTCATACTCTTTCGCCTCGTAATGCAGATACCAACGAACTCGATAGACCTCGATAGGCTTAAAGCCCTGGCTTAGAGCGATATCGAACTCGCGCAATGCATCCGCGTTTTCCTTTAGGTTGTAATGAGCAACACCTTTCCAGTAATGTGCGTAGGAGTTATTGGGCACGATCAAGATCGCCTGTCCATAACTTGCGGTGGCGTCACGGTAGTTCCTCGCTCTGAACGCTTTGTCACCCGCGAGCACAAGTTCTTGAGCCCGTTTTTTGTCCTTTTTGGACTGGGCGAGTACGGCCCCGACCGAGCCGACCAGGACTATTAAAAGAAGTGCTGCGATTTTCCTTAAATGAACGGGCTTCATAATTTCAATCAAAACGCTACTGCAAAATGTCAGTACGTCCGCCGTTGGGCTTCTGGGGTTTTGGAGTTTGAGACTGCCTCTGCGCGGGAGTTCGCGTCGGCCGCTTTCTCGTATCTGTCTGAGGCCGCACATCGGCCGGTCGATCGACCGGATTCGAGACCTCAGGCGTAGTTACCGGCGTCGGAGTCGGAGAGACGTCAACGGACGCATTCGAATTTGCGTTTGCCGATTCGTCCGGTGTTGATTCCGGCGTCGGAGATGGCGTTTCTATTGGGGTCGGCGAAGGGCTCTCCTCTACGATCGGAGTCGGTGATGGAGTGGCATCGCCTCCGACCGTCCCCATAATGGTCGGCCAGAAATACCAACCGGCAGCACCGCCGCCAAGCACCACGACAAAGAACCCGCCGAGCAAAAGGAGCATCACGGCAGCCTTTTTAGACCCCGATTTCTTCGCTTTCGCCGGCGGACCGGGAACAGGCGGCAAAGGTGGGACCGCTTCCGCTGCCGCGGGCTCAACCTCCGGAATCTCTTCAGCCGTAAACGATTCAGTAGCTCCGAAATCCTGTTTCGGCGCGTCGGCCTCAATATTGGGCGACGTGAAGAACTCGGGCGCCGCCGACGGCATCACATTTTCGGCCGGCACAGGCAGCACCTCTTCTGCAGCCTCTTCTTCCTTGGCCTCCGGAGTGTAAGAGATCAGCGGCACGGTCGCATCGCCCTGATAGCTTTGCCCACCGTTGGCCGAACCTTCAGACTGATCAGGCACCTCGATCTGATGCGCGAGAAATACTTCAGTTTTGATATCAGCCTGTCTTGGCCCCGAATCGACCGGTGCTGCATCCACCTGCATTGTGGCCTCAAGCGGAACAGCGTCCATCTGCAGAGTTGCATCAAGCGGAGGTGTCTGCTCGACCGGAGGAACTTCGGCGCTCGAAGCAACATCAGGCACGACAGGCGTCGGCACCATCACGGTCTGGGCCGACATCGCATCCTTCATATCTGAATAGGCAGACCTCAGCGCACGCTGCATATCAGCCGCGGACTTGTACCGCCGATCCTGTGTGATCTCAAGGGCACGCATCAGGACATCGGAAACCGTGCTCGCGATCTCCGGATTAATTTCGTGCAGGGCTTGAACCGGGTCAGGGCTTCCATTGAGAACAGCGTCGGCTCTCGTAAGTGAATCTGCAGGCTTTACACCGGTCAACAGTTGATAAAGTGTGGCGGCCAAAGAATAAATATCGCTGCGTGCATCTGTGCCTGTCCCGCGGATCTGCTCCATTGGGGCAAAGTGCGGAGTGTAACCAAATACACTGCCGGACGACTGCCCCGACGTGCTCCGAGTCTGATTCGGGGAATCCTTCGAAAGGCCGAAGTCCAGAAGTATTATGTGATTCTCATCCGTCAATTTCAGGTTCTGCGGTTTGATGTCCCTGTGGATGATCGGCGGCTGATGAGAATGCAGATAAGTTAGAGCATCCAGCAACTGATCCGCCCAAAACATCACCCAGCTTACCGGGAAAGGCTTCTCGGTCGCCTCAAGCCTCGTAGAAAGGTCGTCACCGGCGATGTGTTCCATCACCAGGTATTGATTTCCGCCATCGACAAAATGATCGCTGACCTTAGGGAGAACAGGATGGCGAAGGCGGGCAAGGATCCTGGCTTCGCGCTCAAATGCACCGGCAAGAGCCGGATCGCTCGCATAACTCGTCCGCTTTAAGGCGACGGCACTGCCCAGCCGTTGATCGACAGCAAGATACACCTCGCCCATTCCGCCTTTACCGATCAAGTGAACGACCAGGTAGCGATCCTGGATCATTGTATTTGGGGACAACGGATTCATTTCGTCATTGGTCGGCGACTTGCCGACATATACCTAAGATTAAACAACAAATTATCAGACGGAACTACTCTACCCGCAATTTTTCGGCACTCACGATCGCGGGCATCCCGCGGTGCTGCCAGCATCTAACGTTTCCCTTGACCTTGCGGGTGCACGGCGTTCCTTTCTTGGTTTCGGCTCCGCACATATATGTCGGCTCCGATGCGGTCACCTCAGGCTTTTGTTCTTGCGTCGGGACCGCTTGAGATGTTTGTCGCTCTACTACTTGCTCCTTGACCTGGTTTGCAGGAAGTTTCGCTGATTCCGTTTTGCTTAGAAGAGCCTTTGGCGTCCCCGGCGACGTGCCCGCGGGGACTAGTCTTGTTTCGACCGGTTTCGCCGGAGCGACAAAAGCAAAGCTTACCGCCGCCGCCAACAGGACCGCACCGACACACGCCGCTCGCCATGCCATCTCCCGACCCTGAAACTCTGTTTCACAAAGTTCGCAAAATCGACCGCTTGTCCAAATATGCCAGTCATCACGCACAACCTTTTCTCCGCAGTTGGCACAGAATTTTGGGCGAAAAAGTAGCTGCATTCCACGCAAGTTGACTGCTAACGTGACGTTTTGTCAGACAGATAAGTATATTAGAAAACAAGGCGTATGTTAAGACCCTTTTTTAGGTTTCGAGGGGAAATGCCAATTTTTTGGTTGGGCGTCCCGCTCGCTACGCGACGCAAATAACGCCCTTCACGATCTGCTGATCGCCGTCTCAGAGAGGCACGGCAGACCTCATAGCCGAAATTTGGACTTTCGACAACTGAAAAACGTCCAATTGTCCTATGATGTACCGTTCTCGTTCATTGATGCCTCTACTTTTCCTCTTCCTTGCAACGGCCTTATCGGCACAGACGAAACTGACCGTAACGAACGGAAGCAGATCGACTGTTCGCGTTCGCGAGCAACGCGTGAATATTTGGGCGGATCCGGACCCCGAAAACATGGTCTTCGATAGATGGATCGGCGACACGACGCTTGTTGAGGACCCGACATCGGCCGCATCCTTCGTAAATCCGCTGAGCAAAGATATAGCGTTAACCGCAACTTATAAGCCGGCGCCTTCCTGGAGTCTTACCGAAGAGACTATCAACGGCGTTGACGTCCTTTACTATATCCCGCCGAAACGTGTCGGCATCATTTTTCGATTCCACGGCTCGGGCGGCAGCGCCCAATCGACTCTTTCAAGCGTAGAAAGCCGTATTTTTTCGAACGATGCGGTTGCCGCCGGTTACGGGATCATTGCTCTTGACAGCACGGATCGCGTAAACGGCTACTGGAGTTTCCTGCCGCCGCCGAATAACCCGGACCTGACAAATATTCAGGCAGTGATCACAAGCTTCCAGCAACGCGGAATTATCTCGGCAACTGATCCGATCGTTGCTCAAGGCACTTCGCGCGGCGGCGTGTTCTCCTCTGTGGCCGCCTATTACCTGAACTTTAAGGCAGCCGCCATCTATATTGGGTTCGGCGTGAACTCAATAATGCCGTTAACGACCGTACCGACGATATTCTGCTCGGCTGTCAACGACGACGAAGACCTGGTCGGGCCCGAAGGCAACCAGAGGGCTCACGACCAAGCGGTGAGCCTTCAGCAACGCGGGATAATGGCAAGTTTCAACCTTCATCCGGCAACTCCGGTTTATCCGGAGAGATTTTGGCGGCTCGCAAATCTTACCGAAGCAGATTCACATAACATTTACAACGCTCTGAAGAATGGCGGCTTTCTCGACGGCCGGGACTTCCTTATCGACAATCCGAGAAATACCAACTGGCAATCCGTCATTCCGGCCCAGTATTCCCCTTATATTTCGGGCATTTCTACCATACTTGGGTCGTCTTACGCTAACCATAGCTTCTTCAGCGACTACGACAGCCGCGTGCTGAGTTTCTATAACTCCGCGATCAACACTGCAAGGCAACGGTCAAAGTAGAATGCACCCTCGCGGCCGGGCTTCAGTTTTGTTTTTTGCAGCAAGCGATTCTAACTTTCAGAACATCTGAGTGTTAGTATTTATCTATGTGTCGCCTTGCGCTCATTTTGGCCCTTCTAGCAATTTTCACGGCCGCGGCCGCCGCCCAGATCGACGATCCGATCAGCGTCGAATCGACGATCGTCCGTCTGAACGTAGGCGTTGTTGACCGCCAAGGCCGGCCCATAACAGACCTCGAACGCGCATCATTCACGGTCTATGAAGACGGCGTAAAGCAAAGGATCATTGGCTTTGAGCCTTCTACCGCACCGTTCAGTGTCGTCCTGATGCTCGATATGAGCGGTTCCACGCTGCCGTTCAGACAGGTCCTAAAACAGGCCGCAAACCGTTTCGTCTATGCTTTGGGACCGGACGACCGCGTCGCCGTGGTCGAGTTCTACGACCGCATAAACCTACGAAACGACTTCACGACGGACGGGAAGACGATCCTTCATTCGATCGACGCCTCAAATGGCCGGGGAAAAACGAGACTTTACGAGGCCCTGGACTTTGCTCTTCGCAAACTGTCCGCCGAAAAGGGACGGCGAAAGGCGATCATTGTACTTTCTGATGGCGTTGACAGCGTCGCACAATCGTCCGATCGGGACATGCTCGCGTCTATGGCGGACGACAAGGTGACCGACGCGATCGGCCCGGATTCTTACGGCCCGTTGAATGACATTCTCAGCAAGTCGGACAAATTGGGAGTGTCCATCTATCCGCTTGCCCTGCCGACCGGCGACCCTGCGAAACTCGCAGATCCTACGCCAAGACAGATCGAGATGTTCCGAGCCGCCCGCGAACGCTTTGCCTTTTTGGCACAGCGGACCGGAGCGACGATCAGAACTATAAATCGACTCGAAGACATGGGGCGTCTGTACGCTGAGGTCGCGGCCGATCTGAGAACGCTTTACACGATCGACTACCAACCGGCCAGCGACAAGCGGGATGGAAAATGGCACGCCATCAAGGTCGATGTTGCCGTCCCGGATCTGATATCACGGACCAGGACCGGCTATTTCGCTCGATAGTGAGGTCTCATTCTTGACATAAGCGTCCTCGGATATGTAGTCTATCTGTTCGCCTTTGTGCACCCGTAGCTCAGCTGGATAGAGTGCTTGACTACGAATCAAGAGGTCGCATGTTCGAATCATGCCGGGTGTACCATTAGCTTTTACCGACTACTCACAGCTGCATAAAAGGCAGCTGTCGGTTTTTGCGGAATCTCCCTAGAAAATATCCACATTCGGTTAGTCTTCTAGCCAAAGTTCGGGACCACGGAGATCGTGTGGAAATGAGTTTCTCACAGAACCTGCAGCGAGTCGCATCAAATATCGGACCATCCGGCCGCCCGTTTCTAAACGCAGGCCGTTGGATTCCGTGCGTTTTTGCGGCTCTCCTCCTTTGTCTGACCTCGACCGCCATCAGCACTGCCGCTCAGATGCGACCCATAAGCGTACAGCGGCCGCAACTCTCTTTTCATATCAATTCCGTCTCTAACGATACACCGGCAGACAAGATCTCTTATGGCCAAGCGGACATCGGATCCGACGAATTGTTCGGTCGTCGCCCTGATGCTCATATCCCGACGGATTTTCACTCGGAATCGGTCACAGAGGATAGAGTACAGAGGTTCGGACGGCACAATGAATGGCGTGAACCTTTAGCAAGGCAGCGTGGTGACAAGGCCAAGGACCCGGACAAGAACAAGAAGGACGATATCGACGGTGACAGCGATCAGTTCAATTGGACTGGTGCAATGGCTCAGTCATTTATCTTCCTGGGCATCCAGCATTCGTTCCGCTTGACGCAATCCAGGACCCAGCGTGAGCTTGGCGGACCCTTTTTCAAAGATTGGGGCCGTTCTGTAAGACACCTGCGAGGTTGGGATGACGGCGACAGCGCCTTCATCAACTATATTGCGCATCCGCTGCAAGGCGGCGTCACCGGACGTATATTCGTTAACAACAGCAAGATAGCGCGTAATGCGAAGTTCGGCTCCTCCGACTATTGGGAAAGTCGGCTGAAAGCCTTTGTTTGGTCGGCAGCATGGAGCACACAATTCGAGCTGGGCCCATTCAGCGAAGCGTCGATCGGAAATGTCGGCCTGCACATGAAGCATGGTAAAAGTCCGATGGCATTTGTTGATCTTGTGATCACACCAACGACCGGAACCGCTGTCGTTGTACTTGAGGACACGGTTGACAATTACATATTGAAGAACTGGATCGAGCGTAAATTTCGTTCCGACAGTTTCTTCGTGAAAGCATTTCGGATCCTGTTAACTCCTACGACCGCATTTTCCAACATTTTACGCGGGAAGCCTCCTTGGAAACGCAATGACAGATGATCTAGAAACGTCGTCTGTCCAACGTGCCGGTCCACACGATCAAAAAGCTGTCTTGGGGCGGTCGCTCCGAGACAGCTTATTTTCTTAGGCCTGGAGCTGCTTGAGTCGGCTTTACTTTTCGTTAAGATCTTCCGGAGTCGAGATTATACTTAGCCCAGAGATCTCGTCGCTGACACCTACGAGGACGGGCTGGAACGCGTACAGCTTGTGCCTTGTCTCGACCACATAGCTCGCACCGGCCGGAACATTCTCAAAACGAAAATAGCCGAACGGGTTGGAACGCACCATTCCAATGAGGCCGCTCGGGCCTGAAAGTTTGATCAATGCGCCGTAGATCGGGTCGCCCCGAAAGCTTGTTACCAGCCCACTCACCGAAACTGCCCCCGCCGTCGGCGCAAGGCGTTCCTCTAGGGTGTAACTTCCGGTCATAAATTGCGCGTCCATATTCGCGTTGCTTGCAGCTCGAATGCGAATATCCTTTGGCCCCGCCGTCACGGGGAAGAACACGATGGGCAGTTCGGGATCGTTGAACGCCGCGATCGGCGTTCCATCGACCTCAAAGACCGAAGCCTCGACATCTATATTGTCGGTAACTACGAGCAATGTACCATCCGCCGGCAGATCGACGCGTATGACATCCGCGTCTCCGGCCTGGCCCAGGATGCCGCTTACCGGGAGCGTTACGGCCGGGGCAAGCGGCGTTGAACCGGGTACTTCTGGGAACTCATCAGCTTTTAGTACGACCTGGCTGCTGATCACCTCAAAATCGTGTAGCGGCGTGCCATAAGTTGGATGTGAACACTCCTGCGAATACCAGTTTGATATCCCCGGATCTGTGGCATATCCCATAATGATGCTAAAGGACAACGGGCCCGTCCCGATATTCGGATGATACTCAGTGAGAAGGGAGCACGAATCGTTGTACAAGGACTGATGGGCCAGACCAAGGGTATGCCCAACTTCGTGCGAAACAACATTCGCGACATAAAACGGGTCGTTGCCGAGAGCGGTCGCGAAGCTGAACGAAGGGTTCGATGGCATCAAGGTCCCAATCCCAATAAAAGGCGCGACGCCTCCGGTTCCGCTTCCCTGTCCGATCACCTGCGGAGTTGTGGTAACAATGTGGATCAGCTTTTGGGCGAATGGATAATTTAGGAATTCCTGATAGTCGGTCGTTACCCGAATACTGAACGGAGAAAAGTCTTCGTTCACTTGTTCGACTACGCGGTCCTTCTGAGCCTGAGTCAAGCTTGGCGCGGGACATATCCTATTTCCCGGCACAATGGGTGAAATGAACCCAGTGGAATCGGCATTTCCCCGCCTGATCAACGTCCCTCCGGCCGGCGGAAAGTGCAAGTAGAGCAGGATTTCCGTGGCAGGCGCAAGAGGCCTGTATGCGGCCTTTGCAAGCTCATCGCGCCCCTCGGGTGACAGGCTGGCCATTGCGGCTTCCGTGCCGCAAAAGTTCGGTGAGATCGCGGTCACGGGCCGTTGGGCCTTTACCGCAAGAGAAAGGGCGAATGCTGCTACACAATATACAGAAACAACTCGTAATCGCATGGAATCTTCTCCTTGCTACACTCGCAACGGACCGATGTCCAAGACCAACTGTTGCGGCGATCGGATAACGGTAAGCCGATGAAAGCTTAACAAGATGTTATGCGTGAGCAGACCAAACATATCGGTAAGGCCTAGAAATGTCAACTGTTTTTGTCCGATCCGAAGTTGTTCTGTGTCGGAGAAGATCCGTGCTTTCTGCTTCCATTTTGTGTATTTCGTACAAAATGCCGGCCCGCTCGCGGTTCTGAAATCTCAAATTTCAGATCTCAAATCTCCATTTTCCGCTACCCTTTCTCATTTTTCCTTCCTGACTCCCTTACTTACGTGCGGGCTAC
>JRYI01003001.1_pt1 | contig 31712 bp, 26 predicted proteins | sample 235361 | NCBI WGS metagenome assembly JRYI01 (sample SAMN03074212, study PRJNA261471) | activated sludge metagenome | biome: Common Effluent Treatment Plant; feature: Wastewater; material: Activated sludge; isolation source: activated biomass in a lab-scale reactor treating industrial wastewater at...
CTAACTCCTTATGGGTGATATGAGACAAACAATTTGTTTGTTCGTCGATAGTTAAAGAGGCGTTTGAGTGGTGTTCCCGTACCCTGGGATGCGTTGGCGATTACCATAGCCACCGCCTGTGTAGGTGCCGATATCAGCCAAAACGCCTAAACCGATCCATAACCAGTCCCAATTAGTAATGCCGCCGGGAGCAAACGCGACGTACATAAGCGTCGTGAATGGCACAAAGACCAGCCCCAGTACCGGCCAGAGCCATGTGTTGAACGCTCCCAGTGACCCAACCCAGCGGGCCGGCTGAGCTATCCACCACACGATCCCGGCGACCCTTGGCCCTAATAACATGAATACCGTCAGGAAACAACACATAATAACCTCCGAATCCTTGAAATTTTGACCTTGTCCCGAGAGCCAACTCTGGGGGCTACTAACCAACGCGCGTAAATCGAATGACTTCCTGCCCAAAGCCATCACGCAGGATCAATGTATCCTGTGTGGATTCGAACGTGACAGCCGATTGGATAGCATTCAAATAGGTCACCTCCTGGTTGGTGATATCATCGGCACAGGCCATCTGCGTGCCAAAGAGCGGCCCGATGTTGATCAACTCGGCGCTCACCTGATAAGGTCCGCTGAAGTTGTTGCACCCGCCGAACGCACTTACCTGTCCGTTATCATCGAAGAACAGATTCGGGATAGCGTTGGGAAGCAGTGCACTGCCATAGAGTGACGTCGCCACCCAGCCGGTGTTGGCCAACGGATTGGTGGGATTCTGTACCTGGATGGTGATTTGCTGCGTATGGATAGCGCCGTCACGCAATAGGACGCGCATCTCGTAGGTGGTCGTTTGCTGCGGACAAACCTGTTGGCTGCCCTGGCCGGTCACCGGGAACTGGCTGTATGGCTGCCCAACCGGGTAGACCCACACTGCCTGGATATTCTGAACGTCCCACCTCAGTGTAGTGCACTCGCCTTGCTGGATGACCGTGCTGTCGGCAGAGAACAGGAGCACCGGCTGCGGTGTGGGTTGCGGCACAGGCGTTGGAATGGGCGTAGATGTTGGAATGGGCGTAGGCAACGGGGGGGCCTGGATCACCGGCACGTTCTCGGTGTTGAACGCCTGAACAAAGTCAGCCGAGACCCAGCCCTGGCCATTGGGCGCACCCTGGATGGGCGTCACCCACCACAGCCCGTCGGCGCTGCGGCCGATGATGGCCCCTTCCACGCCGAAGTTGGCCGCGCCAATGATTGGGTAAGCCGAGCCGGGGCCGGTGCGCACGTTGACGCCGGCCGGGGCGATAACTACACCGTAGGGAGCTTGCGGCTCCGGCGTTGCGATCTCCACCGGCGGCAGCGGTGTCGGCTCGGGCGCAGGCGCCTCGACGCCGATGCGATCGAAAACGTAGGTTGGGCCGCCGGCGGGCATGGCCAGCTCCATCTGATTGCCGCCGGGCCGCACGCGGTAGTTCTGCGCTGCCTGTAACACGCCGACAAACTGCTGGTCGAACGACTCTTCGCCACAGAAAGCCAGCGTCATCGGCCCCGGCTGGGCCAGATAGCCACCGATCATGCCGCCGCTTCGTAACTCGTAGCCCATCTGCCCCGTGTTGCAGTCGGCACGGAAACGCATCATACCTTTGGCCTCGCCTGCGGGCAGGTAGGCGACCAGATAGTTGGCCATATCCTGGGCAAATGGAACGTCCTTGCCCTCAACCTCTTCCGCCACAGGCTGCCAGATGTGACCTTCCATGCCGGCGCGCGGCATCCCTTCGATCTGCAACGAGCCGACCAGCGCGTCGAGCGTCGTCAGGACCGGCTCCCAGTCCTCCGGGGTCAGGGCGTTCAACGCCTCGTTCTGCGCGGCCATATAGGCGGCCGGGTCGCTGTCCACCTGGCTCATCTGGCCGGCGGGCACGTCGGCAGCCGTGGCGGGCAGCGTCGGGCTGGTCACGGGATAGAAGAACGACACCAGGTAGCGGCCGTCGTTGGTGAAGCCTTGATAGACATAGCGCAGACCTTGGTTTGTCACCGGGTTCGGCCCCTGGCTCCAGCGGCCGACGAAGCGGTAGCCGCTGATCGTCGCGCTTGTAATTGGCGCGCCGGTGCGGCCGAGCTGTGCGGCCACGTCGAGCGCGCCGACCGTCTCATTGAACGGCAGCGCGGCGTAGCCCTCGGTCAGTTCGGGCACGTTCAGGATGTTGGCCCGCGAGAAGATATCGTCAATGGCCTCACTGACGGCCGGATTGCCGGCCTCGTCCCACTGGGCGCGGTAGGCATCGACGGGGATGATGTACATGATCGGATCGGTCGGCTGGCGCTGTGCCGGGTCGGTGACGCCGAACAGGATTTCCACATGGGCCGGCAGACCGGTCGGGCCGGGGGCTTGGCTCTCATCATAGGGTTGTTCGGGGACGATCACCGGCTGCCATGAGTAGGGCAGGCCCTGGGTGTCGAGGGAAATCATGCCGGGGTGCAGCCCTGCCGCCGCCACCAGATCGGGGCCAATTTCGGTCGTGGCGACAACCCCGTCTTCAACGGACTCAGTTGTCGGCGAGGCCGCCGGCTCGACGACCGCGACTTCAGGGGTGGCGGTTGCGGCCGGGGCTTCGGTCGCAATGGGTTGTGGTTCGCTGGTCGGGGCCGGTTCGTCCTGAGCGCAGGCGACCAGCACGGCCGCCAATAGCGCCAGCACAAGCAATACCGGCCATTTTCTGGAACTATACATGTTATTTCTCTTCTCCTCATCCGCACGCGACATATGGATGTGCTGTACGGCTTTGTAATTCCCTGAAAGTGGAACTCAAATCATTATGAGCCGTAATAATGGGCTGAGAATTGTCAGCCGAGTGAGTAGATCAACATGGTTTAGCTAACTACCCAGCGCCTTCTTCAGACTCTCTTCCGCCTCAGGCGAAAGGGTGGTTTGGATAACTTTGCCGGGGTGCTCCTGCAAAATGGCGCGCACCACGGCCGGGTTGGCGTCATGAACCAGCACAAACAGGGCCGATGTGCCCGGCTGTATGGATTCCGACACTTCCTTGACGAAATCCCCATCTACACCCAGGTTCATGAAACGACCAACCAGCGCGCCGCTGCCGGCGCCGACTAATAGTCCCGCTACCGGGAACAACAAGCCACCCAGCATTAGCCCCAGCAGTGCGCCGATACCTGTAGCGGTCATCGTGCCATGGCTAACCTCGTTTTTGACATTCACCTTGCCGTCGATGTCTTTGCTGACCAAGGCCGTATCCTTGAACGAAATATTGTCGTACTTGGTCTGTGCCTTCAGGCTCTTCAAGACTTTCTCCGCCTCATCCGGCGAATCAAAACTGATTACAACTAAGCTGGACATATCGCCTCCGTTTTTCTTGATGCTGAATTGTCCCCCGGCAACTATTTCCGAGGGCAGCCAGTCATCCGCAACGACTACCTGAACAGCGCCAGGCAATACTTCAATCTTTACCGGAGTATGGCCATTGAATTCACCGTCCATCCAAACAGGCTGGTCAGGATCTGTATCAATTTGAATCTCCCGCCCGCGCCAGAAGTAATACTCCGATATGGGCGTGTTGTAATTGAGGAAGCGCTCGGCCGCGGCTTTCAATGACTCGACATTGCGGGTGTTGATGGCAAAGACCTCCAGCAGGCCGTCGTCGGGCGCGGAACGCGCGCCGGTGATCGAGCGCCCGCTCTTGGTCTGGCCTGAGTTGACCACGTAAACGCGCATCGCCGGCAATTCGTAGGTCTCGCCATCAATCGTCAGGCGGTAGAGCACTTCCTGGTTGTTTGCTTGTTGGAACATATTGACGAAATAGGCCATCGGGCCGTATTTGTCCTTCATCTCACGACTCGTCTGCTGCTCCGGCTCTGTGCCGGTGTAGAGTCGCTGGATAAAGTATTCGTCCCCGACGCGAGCCACGTCGAGGTTCCGCGTCCGATGACTCACGCAAAGAAGACGGGCAGCATCATTCAGTTTCTGCGGCAAACCCAGTTCATGGGCAAAGCCATTGCCCGTACCACCGGGCAACACACCCAGCACGGCATTCGAGCCGATGAGCGCGTTGGCGATCTCGTGTTGTGTGCCGTCACCGCCATAGCCGGCTACGATCGACGCCCCGCGCGCAACGGCCTCTCGAGCCTGCTGCGCAGCGTCACCGTATTTCTTGGTCACGCTGACATCCCAATCGATGCCATACTCGTGAAAGACGTCGTTGAGAGCATTGAGTATCGGCTCATCCTTCCCGGCGGCCGGATTAATGACAACGTGAATCTTTTTATTTGTTGGCGGAGCAGTCATAGATTTTACTCTCTGGCCATTTATTCAGTTGATCCACCAAGAGCCGCTCCTGTTTCGTCGTTTATGAAATGCGCTATGCTTCCACATGTAGTATTGAATATGGTAATCGGCGGTGAATAATGGCGATAACATCAAAACGGTGTAACTTTGATTAGAGTAGCCTGTATGAATAGCTACTCGTCAGCCGCGATCAGTTGCTCTCCACTCAGCCTGAATAGACGGGTCTCCTCCTGACTGGGGCAACAGGCCGGATCATCAGGAGCGTGGCTTAGAAGCGTAGCGATAAGGCGGTCGCCTTCAATCGATAGCGATTTGACTTGAACGCGGTCGCCAAGAAATAACGTTGCCACGTTTTCCAATGCACCGTCGCGTGGCTGTACAAGAGCCAGATAGACGAATGTGCCGCTGCCGCCCGAGTTGGACACCAGGACAACGGCTGCGTCTGGTTGGCCGTCGTTATCCAGATCGCCATATGACACAGGCTGCGACAACAGATTGACTATAGGGCGAGAGGCCCCGCCTTCGACAATCGATTCGCCCTCGAACTGACCATCGGTCAATGTAACCGGCTGTTCAAGGATGCCGTGATAGGAGAGTTCACCAAGAGCCTCGAACGACAAATCAGCCGGGATATCCGATGTAGTAACCACGTCCTCGATAATTGCGGTCGCGGGTTGGGGCGCTGTAGGTATGGGCTGAGCCGTCGGCTCAGTCGAACTGTTAGGTGCGGCGCAGGCCGCCAACATTAACGTTATAAATGCAGCCAACACGAGCGTTTTCTTTTTCGTCAGGAGCTGGATAAACAGCGACAGTTTATTCATTTTTTGTCTTTCCTTGATCACCTTGTGTGCGCACGGCGCGAATGCGGTCGAATACGGCCAGCAGGATGCCTATACCGTTGATGACGTAAAAAATAGTGAACAACCTGGCAATGGGTGTGGTTGGCGTAAGGTCACCATAACCGATTGTCGCCAGGCTGATAACACAGAAATAGAGGGCGTCGAGGTAGCTCCACCCCTCCAGCCAGTGATAGACCAGCATGCCGAGCAGCAGCGTGCCTCCTGCCCAAAGGAATACCGGACGAGAATTGCGATCGCTGAGGACATCGAGCAGAAACAGGCGGCGCAGCGGACGACGGCGATTCATTCCAGGTTCCAACGCCTATTCGGTGACTTGCAGATAGGTGGTCAGGGCGAGATAGCCTGTTAGTTCACAACGCGTCATCTTGTCGTCTCGATCGCGTGAGAGGCGAATCCCGGCTCGGCGGCCGTCGAAATCCGCATCCACGATTAGAATATCGTCTTGCACTCGGTATGAAGCATCTGAATCGATATGGGAGTTAATCTGTAAAATGCAAGGCCCTACCTGGGCCGTTTCATCCTGGTTCACTAAATGCAAGCGAATGCGGAGATCGCCCGAATAAACGATAATGGATAGGTGGCCGGTCAGGTCGACCTCATAAGCGTTTAGGATCAGGATATCGCCACAGCCGACTGATTTCCAGAGAATTCCGTGCAGCTTCAGTACTACTTTTTCCCCGGCTTGTGCATTTGCGGCTATAAAGGGATAAAGAACAGCCATGACTTAATACCTTCTGACCCGGCGCAAACCAGAAGGAGCGGCCAACCCCGTGTCAGCCGCCCCTCCATAGCCGATAACTCTGGTGACGGGTTGAGGCTATTCTCTTTAGAGACCCATCAACCGCGCTTTTTGAGCGGCAAATTCCTCCTCGGTCAGAAGCCCTTGGGCTTTGAGCGCGCCCAAGCGCTCCAGCTGCGTGATCACGTCTTCGGTTGGCGATGGGGCTGACGGAGGCATGACCTCGACGTACTGCGGTGGCGGCGCGGCTTGTTGTGGCGGCGCCTGATACGATTGATTCATGGCATCAGAGTAGGCGGCCACGTTCTTGTTCGCTTGTCGGCGATTCACGGCGTTGCGGGTGGCGGTGGCTGTGCCGACAACGGCCGCGGTGCGGGCCATCCCTCGTACTAGTCCTGGCATGGTTTTATCTCCTTTTCTTGCAATGTTTATGCTGTCAATCCGGCGAAAGCCTCGTCGACGATCGGGGCTGGAATACGGACATTCATGGCAACTTCAACGCCGGCGGCATCGAGGGCGTTCACGAGATCGACAGCCCAGATATGTTCTATTGCCAGGGCCACGACGGCCGAGTCGGGCACCATCCCTTCCCACAGTGTTTCCGCGTCCTCTGAATCGAACAAGCCTCTTGTCTCCGAGGGAATGAAGTGCAGCGCCGCCAAATCCTCTTCCGGCAAGTCTTCCAGGTCGACGCTCCAGCACTTGCCGTCATCTGCCTTGAACAGGATCATTGCGTCGAGCACGCGAATCACGTTGGCGGCTGATTGTTCCTCTAATTCTCTCAGGATGCTGCCGTTGAAGATCGGTTCTCCAAGCGCCAGCACGAGCATATCCACAGGTCCACGCTTTATCATTGTTTCATACCTCCACGGTTATTAACTAACCTCTCGAAAACGCACAAAGCCGTTGATGGCATTGGTACGTAGACAGTGTAATTCACCCTCTGTCCGATAGTTAGCACCAAAACGGTGTGTTTTGGGTGCAACTCTGATGACGGCGAGCGGTCCGATGGCCCGCCGGTATCCCGGTCGGGCCATCTCGTTATCAGCGACTGGAACCAATGCGCTTTACGAAGCTGCGAGTTGTCCTGCGGCCGGTTCGGTCACCGTCGGCAGGGATTGCGACCGACGACGACGCATGAAGAACTTGATCGTCTCATCTACGAGCAGCAGGGCAAAGGCCAGCCCAATGCACAACAACCACTGGTCGAAGGTCAGCGACACTGTGTTCAGAATCCGTTGCAGGATACCTAACTCTGCGCCCAGCAGCGTTAGCAGCAATGCCAGCCCGTAGAGCTGCAATTGCCGCCGGTCGCCTACGGTATCACGGGTGAAGATCGTGCCCGTCTCGGAGCGGGCGCTGAGACCGAAGACAATGTTGAACAGCGCGAAGACGGCAAAGCCCATCGTGGCCGCCAGCGCCGAGTCGATTGCCTCGTAGCGTTGCTCCAGCGCCAGCGTGCCCGCCGCAATGAGCAAGCCGGTGAAGATCAGGCGTACCCATTGTGAGCGGCTCAGCACCGGCTGGCTTAGCGGCCGCGGCTTGCGGTCCATCAGGCCGGGCATCGGCTTGTCGAAGCCCAGGGCGATGGCGATCGGCACCTGGATGAGAAAGTTGATGAACAGCACCACCGCGGGGCTGAACGGCACACCACCAAGAATGCCGAAGATCGCCGCGCCGAGATAGCTAAGGATGAACGCCGCCAACATACCCATCTGGAAGCGGATGTACTTCGACAGGTTGTCGTAGATACCCCGGCCGAACTCCACCGCCTTGACGATAGTGGCGAAGTTGTCGTCGGTCAGGATCATCACCGCCGCATCCTTCGACACTTCGGTGCCGGTGATGCCCATGGCCACGCCGATGTCGGCTTTCTTCAGCGCCGGAGCGTCGTTGACGCCGTCGCCGGTCATGGCCACGATGTTTTGCTGCCGCTGCAGCAGATCGACCAGGCGGATCTTGTCTTCCGGAGCCACGCGGGCAATGACGCCGATGTCGGGCAGCTCCTTCATCAGTTGCTCGTCGCTCATAGCCTTGAACTGCGCGCCGGTCAGGGCCTTGCCGGTGATGCCCAGCTCCTTGCCGATGGCGGCGGCGGTCACGGCGTGGTCGCCGGTGATCATCCGCACCTGGATGCCCGCGCGGTGGCATTGAGCGATGGCGTCTCTGGCCTCTGGCCGTGGCGGGTCAACGATGCCGACCATCGCCAGCAGGGTCAGGTCCTGCATCAGGTCGATGAGCTTGCCTTTGGGGTCAAAGGTGGCCGGATCGAAATCGCGGCGAGCCACTACCATGACTCGCTCACCGGCGGCGGCCATGCGGTCGTTATCTGTCAGCGCGAGTTGACGGTTCCCGTCGGAGATAGCCACGGGGCTGCCGCCGGGCATCCAGTAATAACCGCCGCGGGCAATGAGCACGTCCGGCGCACCTTTGACAAAGGCGCGCACCACCTGCTTGCCGGCGGCATCGGTCATGTTGTGGAAGGTGGCCATGAACTTGTAGTCGGAGTCGAAGGGCACTTCGGCCACGCGCGGATACATCTCGCGGGCGTGGTCGATGCTGACTCCACCCTTTTCGGCCAGCACGATGAGCGCGCCCTCGGTCGGATCGCCGATTAGCGCCTCGCCATCAAGGCGGGCATCGGCGCACAGTGCCATGGGCAGCATGATCTCTTCCAGGTCAATTTTGGCTCCACCGGCGCTCAGCAGCTTGCCCTCGGTGGAGTAGACGGTTGTGCCTTTTTGCCAAGGCTCGCCGGCGGCCAGCGGAGCGCGCTGAAGTTCGCCGGTTGTGCCATACCCCTCACCGGTCACCCGGAAACGGTTTTGGCCGGGCACACTGAACTCGACGGCCGTCATCTTGTTCAGCGTCAGCGTGCCGGTCTTGTCGGAGCAGATGGCCGACACGGAGCCGAGCGTCTCCACCGACGGTAGCCGCTTGACGATGGCGTTGTGCTCGGCCAGCGTGCGCGTGCCCATCGAATAGAGGGTCGTCACGACGGCCGGCATGCCGGTGGGAATGGCCGAGATGGCCAGAGCGATGCCGGCCAGGAAGACGGTGTCGAAAGACTGGCCCGCGCGCAGGCCGAGCACGATCATGATGAGGAACGTTACGCCCGCCAGCGCGGCGATGATGACCACCAGCCGGTCGAGCTGCTTCTGGAGCGGAGTCTTGTCGGCCTCGGTCTTGTTCAGCAATTCGGCGATGTGGCCCATCTCGGTGCCCATGCCGGTGGTGGTGACGATCATCTCCCCCCGCCCGCGCGTCACCGAAGTGTTCATGAAGGCCATGTTGTGGCGGTCGCCCAACGGCACTTCACCTTTGGCAATGACGTCGTTGTCCTTGGACGAGGCGACGCTCTCCCCGGTTAGGGCCGCCTCTTCGATCTCCAGCGTGGCGGTGACGAACAGGCGGCCGTCGGCCGGGACGCGGTTGCCCGCCTCCATCAGCACGACGTCGCCCGGCACCAGCTCCGCGGCGTCGACTTCCACGGCCTGGCCGTCGCGTCGCACGCGGGCGATGCTTTTCATCATCTTCTCCAGCGCCGCCAGGCTGGCTTCGGCCTTGGATTCCTGGTTCAGCCCCAGGACGGCGTTGAACACCGTCAATCCCAGCAACACGATCGTCGTGCTCAGCTGGCCGGTGAAGATCTGATTGATGATAGCGGCGACGACGAGCAGGACCTGCATGAAGTCCTTGTACTGCCGCAGGAAGGCCTTCCAGCCCGGCTCCTTGGCCTTGCCGGCCAGGGCGTTTGGGCCATATTGCTGCTGTCTCTTTTGCGCTTCGGCCGCGCTCAACCCCTTGGCCGGGTCAACGCTCAGCTTTTGGGCGACTTCGGCCTCGGTCAGCGCGTACCACTTCTCCTGAACTGTCGATGAATCTGCCATGACGTTTTCTCCTTATCGGCGACTGTCGATCAATAGAGTTCCGGAATGCGCCGGAAGGGATAATCCGGTTCCTTGTAGTCGCCCTTGGCCTGACGCTTGGGCAGCTTAACCGGCTCGCGTGGTACCTCTTCATAAGGGACCAGGTTCAGGAAGTGGGCGATGCAGTTCAGCCGCGCTCGGCGCTGGTCATTGGAATCTACCACATACCACGGGCTTTCGTGGGTGTCGGTAGCCTCGAACATGGCGTCGCGTGCGCGCGAGTAATCGTACCAGCGGCGCTGGGCCTCGATATCCATCGGGCTGAGCTTCCAGATTTTGCGCGGATCCACGTTGCGTTCGGCAAAGCGCTTGGCCTGGTTCTCCATGCTCACATCCAGCCAGTACTTGATGAAGATGATACCCGAGTCGATGATGGCTTTCTCGACCGCCGGTGTCATCGCGAGGAAACGTTCTACTTGCTCCGGCGTGGCAAAGCCCATCACCCGCTCTACCCCGGCGCGGTTATACCAACTGCGGTCGAAGAGCACGACCTCACCGGCCGCCGGTAGATAGGGCATGTAACGCTGAAAATACATCTGCGATTTCTCGCGATCCGTGGGCATGCCGAGGGCCACCACGCGAAAGACGCGGGGGCTGGTGCGCTCAGTGATGCGCTTGATGACGCCGCCCTTGCCGGCTGTGTCGCGTCCTTCGAAGAGCACGCAGATCTTGGCTCCGGAGACCTTGACCCATTCCTGCATTTTCACCAACTCCGCCTGGAGCGGTTCCAGTGCAGCTTCGAACTCCTTGCGGCTTATCTTTTCGCGCGGGCCGGCAGCGGGGTCGGTCGCGGCCTGGGTTTCATTCGCCGCAACGGATTCCCGCGCTTTCTCTTTTCCTTTCTTCTGTTTTTTGTCCTTCTTCTTTGCCATTTCCTTCACTTTGCTCCGTTGAACTCTTCGCTTGCCTAACTCCACCCATTGCGTTGCGGCCGTTCTAGGCGGCCACCGACAAGACCGCGGCCAATAGAAACCCCAGCGCGGTGAACAAGCCAACCGTCTTGCCGCCGTGCTGGAAGGCCTCCGGCATCATGGCATCGGCCAGCATGGTGAGCATCGCTCCGGCGGCAAAAGCCTGGGCCATCCGCCCATCGGCCTCCGGCAACCGGCCCACTATTAGATAGCCCAACCCCGCACAGACAGCGGAAACCGCCACCAATAACGCCCACATTCCAAATACCTTCCCCCGCGGATAACCCGCAGCCACCAGATTGAGCGACCCGGCCACGCCCTCCGGCAGATTGGAGATGAATACGGCGACCAGGAAGGCCAGGTTGATAGCCCCACCGAGTGCCAGACCCATACCCAGGATGATTGACTCGGGCACGTTGTCGAGCAGCGTGCCGATGAAAATGGCTGCGCCCGAGCCGGATTCCGCCCCGCCGGCGATGTCCTTGCGGTCTTCTCCGCCCCGCCGATCTACCGCCCAATCGCCCAGGAAGAAGACCACCGCGCCGGATGCAAAGGCCAGGCCCATGCCCCATCCACCCAGGATCGATTCGGGGACGAGTTCGTAGGCGATGGCGGCGACGAGTGCCCCGGCTCCGACGCCCATGATCAACCCGGTTACCCGTTGGGACGGGCCGCGAATCGCCAGGTAGTAGCCGATGAGCAGTGATGCCGCCGCCAATCCGCCCCAGAAGACCGCCACTAGCATAATTTGCTCCTGCCTCTTAAATGCCGTCCCGCAGGATGGGACAGGTCATACAATGGCCGCCGCCACGTCCCTTGCCCAACTCGAAGCCGGCGATGGCAATGACTTCCACACCTGCCTGTCGCATCTTGGCGATAGTATACGTATTGCGTTCATAGGAGACGACGACACCCGGCTCCAGGGCCACAGTGTTATTGGCATCGTCCCATTGCTCGCGCTGGGCCTGATATTGATCCCCTCCAGTCTCCACCACGGTCAGTTTCTTGACTTTGAGGGCGTCGGAAACGGCAGAGAGGAAATTATCTTCCTCGGTGACGTGAAAGTCCCCTTCCTTTGCGCCCGGCCGCAAGCTAACGGCCCGGATATTGTTGACGACCTTGGGGAAGGCCGTCACTACATCGCGATCGAGCATGGTGAAGACTGTGTCCAAATGCATGTGCGCCCTGTCCCGGGTCATCACGGCCACGATAACGCGTTCAGCCCCGCCGCTGGCGAAGAGCGATTTAGCCACCAGTTCGATCATCCGTGCCTGGGTACGCTCGCTCATGCCAATGGCGACTGTGCCGTTGCCGATGGGCTGGACATCGCCGCCTTCCAGTGACGAGGCTCCAAAGTCATTGATGTCGAAGGTGCCGTCCCACCCCTGTTGGGGATACCAGAATTGGAAATCGGCGTCCTGGAACATCGGATGGAACCGGTAGATGGTGGCCATGTTCAAGGCTTCCCGACGACGCGCCGGCCAGTACATGGGATTGATGGTCACGCCGTTGTAGATCCAGCAGGACGGGTCACGCTGAAAGAGCGTATTGGGCACTGGCGGGAGAACGAAGTACCCTGGGTCATCAACGGCCGCCGCGCCCAGGGATATTTTGCGATACTTCGCAAGGTCAAATCCCATCTTTTCCATCTCGTCGATGGTCAGCCCGCCGACAAGGTGCTTGGCCAAAATGTCGGGCTTCATGCCGGACAGGAACGAGCGCACCTCGTCGACCAGGGACCAGCCCACAGTGTATTCCGAGGCAACCATCTCAATTGCCCTGGCGCGGCCTTGCTCACTGGCGGCCAATGCTTCCCCCAGCAGATCGACATGGTAGAACACCTCGATGCCCCGGTCGCGCATTGCTTTCACAAACTGGTCGTGTTCCCATTGGGCGCGTTCCACCCATAGCACGTCGTCGAACAGCAAATCATCATGATTGCTGGGTGTCAGACGCTTCAGGCTCAGATCAGGCCGGTGGACGATTACCTTGCGTAGCTTGCCGACTTCCGAATGAACTCCAAATTGATTAGTCATCTCATTTGTCTCCTTATGAGTTTTGTTTCCTGTTATATATTTCTCATGCCAGGCCGGTCATACCTTGAGCACGATATTGGTGCCGGCCGTTCCGGCCACGATGCGCTCGATGTCGGCCAGGCTGCCGATGGCTGCGCGTTTGCCGGTCTGCAGGACAAAATCAATTGCCGCCTCAACTTTGGGGCCCATGGATCCGGCGGCAAAATCGAATTGCGCCAACTCGCCGGCCGTCATCTCCGCGATTCGTCGCTGATTGGGTTTTCCCCAATCCAGGTAAACGCCGTCGACGTCCGTAGCCATGATATACAGATCGGCATCAATGTTGCGGGCCAGCAAGCCCGTCGCGCGGTCCTTGTCGATCACCGCCTCTACCCCTATCAGCGTGCGTTCTTTCTCAGGATCGTACATGGTCGGGATGCCGCCGCCACCGGCGCAAATCACGACCACACCCTGATCTAATAACCACTTGATTGGCCGCTCCTCAAAGATGCGCTTTGGTAGCGGTGAGGGGACCACGCGACGCCACTTGTTGCCGTCCGGCTTGATTGACCAACCCTTTTCGGCCGCCAATTGCTCGGCGACTTCTTTCTCGTAGATCGGCCCGACGAACTTGGTCGGGTTCTGGAACGCGGGATCATTGAGGTCGACCTCGACCATGGTCAGCAGAGTTGCGAAGGGCACTTCGAACGGCAGCAGGTTACCCAGTTCCTGCTCGATCATGTAGCCGATCATGCCCTGGGTCTGCGCGCCCAAGACATCCAGCGGGTAGGCTTCCACCTCCTTGTAGGCGTCGGCCTGCAGAGCCAGAAGGCCAACCTGCGGGCCGTTGCCATGCGACAGCACCAGCTGGTGCTGCATGGCGACCGGCGCCAACGCCTGGGCGGCGACGCGCGTGTTGTGCCGTTGCACCTCGGCCGTCATCGGCTCGCCGCGCTGCAAGAGCGCGTTACCTCCCAATGCCACAACGATTCTCATGATGTTACTCCTTGCTCGATGACCATTTATTTTCTCTGGTCAACCAGGGGTGCCTGAAGCAAAGCGGCCTCCACAGGTTGCGCTTCCGGTTCCAGGCGCTGGACATTAAAGCCGGTAAAACCCGCAATCAGGGCCAGTATCGGATTCAGCAGGTTGAAGAAGCAATACGGGAAATACACAAACGTCGACACGCCGAGGGTGGCCGTCATATACGCGCCGCAGGAGTTCCACGGGATGAGCGGCGAGGTGACCGTGCCCGAATTCTCTACGGCCGTAGCCAGCGTTTCGGGATGCAATCCCCGCTTGCGGAAGGTCACCATGAACATACGCGCCGGCAGCACGATGGCGATGTACTGGTCGCCGGCCACGATGTTGAAGCCGATTGAGGTGAGCATGACGGCGGCAATGGTGGCGCCGTCGGATTTCACCCGATTGATGACGGGGGTAATCAATCGCTCATTGAAGCCGCCATAGTCCATCATGGCCCCAAATGACATCGCGCCCAGGATGAGCCAGACCGTTGTGAGCATGCTGTCCATGCCGCCGCCGGAGAAGAGGGTGTCGATCTCCGCGTAACCACTCTCCAGCGCGAAGCCGTTACCCATCGCCACCCAGATACCTTTCAGCATGGCAAACGGATCGCTGAGGCTGAGATCATTGGCGAAGGCGATGACCAGTTCCGATTGGGTCAACACCGCCACCAGCCCCCCGACCAGGGTGCCGATCAGGATGGACAGGAAGGCGGGGTACTTGCGAAGGCCAAGCACCAGCAACACGGCGATGGGCAGCAGGTTCCACAGGCTGATGTTGTAAACGTCGGACAGCGCGGTCAGCGCGGCCGTCGTATCGACCGACGGATCAATTCCACTTGACCGCCCCATGAAGAAGAAGAGTGCCAGGGCTATGAGATAGGCCGGGACGCTGATCCTGGCCATGCTGCGGATATGATCATAGACGTTGCTGCCCACGATCTGTGGCGTCAGGATGGTTGTCTCGGAGAGGGGGGTCATCTTGTCGCCGAAGTAGGCCCCGGAGATAACCGCTCCGGCGGCGATGGCCTCCGATGCGCCGATGACCCGAGCGATGCCGATGAAGGCGACGCCCAGCGTGGCGGCCGTTGTCCATGAGCTGCCGGTGACGATGCCGATGACGCCGGTCAACAGGGCGGCGGCGAAGTAGAACCAGGCCGGGTTGATGTATTTGATGCCGTAATAGACCACGGTGGCGATGGTGCCGGACATATTCCACACGCCGATCAGCGCGCCGACCATCAGCAGGATCATGATCGCGCTCATGGCCAACGAGATGCCCTTGACAACCTCCTCGCCCAGCCGCTCCCACGTGTGGCCGTTCTTGTGGGCCACCAGCGCGGCCACCACGGCGCTCATCAGCAATGCCACCTGTAGCGGTCCCGTGGCCGCGTCGATGCCGAACAGCACGATCGACCAGGTCAACATCACGATCATAAAGACCAGCGGGATTAGGGCATCCAGCAGAGATGGGGCGCGAATGGGTTTAGGTTGGTCTTGTTCTTTCATGGCGACCTCTGTTTGAGAGCGGCAAACACCCCACTGCTAGGCGGCCGGTGGCTCGGTCACTTCCAACCGGCGCTTGCTGATGGCGCGCCAGACGGCCTCGGCGACCCAGGCCAGGATGATCGTCGCCACCAGGATGGCGAATAGTTCCGGCTCGGTGCGCAGGGTGTACCAGGCGAACAACAGGATGGCCACGCTGGTGGCGATCAGGGCCAGGACGAGAATCGCCCTCGAGGCGCCGGTTTCGCCGGCCATGCGCAGATGGGCGATGGTGATCAGCACATAGATGGCCAGTGCCACCGCGCTACCGATGGAAGCGATGGCCGCCACGTCGAACAGGTTGGCCATCAGCAGGATGAGCAGCGCCGAAATAACCAGCCCTTGCGTGCCGCCCTTGTTTCGCCGGCGCTTCAGCCCGAAGACGGGCGGCAGGTGGCCCTCCTTGGCCATGAAAAAGGTGGCGCCGATCGAGGCGTAGAGCTGGGAATTGATAGCCCCTGTGGTGGCGAAGATGGCGGCGATGGAGATCATGGTATAGCCGAACTGGCCGAAGATAGGCAGTGCGGCCACCGCCAGGGCCGTGTCGGCGTTGGCGATGACTTCTTCCACCGTCAGCGTGCCGAAGACGCCGACCGCCAGGGCGACATAGAGCGCCATGGTGAAGTCCAGCGAGATATACATCGCTCGCGGCATGTTTTTCTTCGGGTTTTCCAGATCGCCGCCGGTGAAGGCGATGACGCCGAAACCCAGATAGGCGAAGAAGGTCAGCGCCACACTGGCCAGAATGTTGCTCATAGGCGGGTAGTCGGCCGGGGACAACAGGGCGGGGTTGACCTGCAACAGCATGGCGATAGCGAAGCCGGTCAGCACGACCAGCACGATGCTGACCACCGCTGTCTGCGCCCGGGTCACCGTCTCCGCGCCGATGGAATTGATGAAGGTCAGCAGGATGACGATGGCCGAGGCGAAGATGTTGACCCAAATGGCCGGCGCGTCAGGCCCCAGAAACAGGTCGACGGCGTAATTGCCGAAGGAAACGGCTACCATGGCTGTGACGATGATGATCGAGAAATAGCCCAGCATCACCACGCCGCCGGTGAACAACCCGCTGCCGTAGCCCCGCACAATCCAGTCGATCATGCCCCCCGCACTCGGATAGCGCGCCCCCAGCTTGGAGAAAGAATATCCTTGCAGCAGGGCGATGATGCCCCCGACGAGGAACGACACCCACACGGCCGCCCCGGCGATGGTCCCCGCTTCGCCGAACAGGGCGAAGATGCCCGCGCCGACCATTGAGCCGATGCCGATGAAGACCGCGCCACGCAGGCTGATTTTCTTCGCGGCGGTTATGGTCGGGGTATCGTTCGTTGCGTTTTCTGTCTGCCCTTCGGTCATGTTGCGGTCTCCATATCGTTCACAGACTCATTCCCGATGAGGCGCGCCAGCCATTGCGTGTTCTTGTTGGCCTGGAATAACAGCAGCAACAAGACCGTGATCGGCATGGACAGCAACGCCCCGACCGGCCCCAGCAGCCAGCCCCATAAGAAAAAAGACAGAAAGACGATCGTCGGCGAAAGCTTGAGCCGCTTGCCCGTGTAACTTGGCTCGATCACGTTCTCGATGGCCAGGTTTATGCCGACGATGACAATGACGATCAGCATGGCTTGAGGCCAGCCGAACTCGGCCAACGCCAACAGGGCGGGAGGAATCATGGCTGCCAGCAGGCCGATGTAGGGGATGTAGCTGAGGAAAAAAGCGGTCACACCCCATAGCGGCGCGTAATCGACCCCCACCAGCAGGCAGACGAGCGTGACGCCTGCGCCGGTGATGAGATTCAGACGAGTGCGAATACCGAAATAGCGCACGGCCGTCCGGGCAACTTCCGGCATCTGGCCCATGAATGGCACGTCACGCATCTGCTCGCTGTGCATGATGGTTGTGAAACGCTCAAACTCAAACAGGAAGAACGCCATGATCATCAGGCTGATCAAAGCGCTACTGGCGACGCTAGCCAGTGCGCCTAAAAAGGCATCCAGCCCTGTTACGCTAAGAGATGTCAGTTGCCTGTCCAGTTCGCCGGTTCCAAGGCCGATTTGAGACAATGTAGTCTTCAGGCCATGCATACGCTCGGATAACTGTTCGCTATACATCGTCAGCCCGGCCTGTAAACTCTTGACGGACAGGAGTGTTAGCAGAACAAGGGCGACGCCGCCGACTACCAGAAAGCCGATCATCAGTATCAGGGCTGGGCCGCGCCGTATATTCCGCGACAGCAGCCAGTGAAATGGAGACATGGCCATCGCCACGAGAAAAAACGCGAACAAGATCGGCGTCAGAATAGGTGTGGCCAGATGCAATAGCATCAGCACAAAGCCGGTCAAGGCCACGCTAATCAGCGAGCGCGTGAGGGGAGGCAACAATCCGGCTATCGGCGTGGCATCCATAAGGGTCCCATACCCGCTTAGCGGGTCAAATCGTAGATGGCCTGCGCATAGATTCCCATGGCTTTATAAAGGTTTTTGAGTACCACCCGCTCGTTGGGTTGGTGTTCAGTATTTTTTTCATCTGGAAAGAGCGCGCCGAAGGCCACGCAATTGTCGATAGCCCGGGCATATGTCGCTCCGCCCGTGGCGATCGGGTTCGCGATCAGGTCGCCGCTGCTCAGGCCATAAACGCGCATCAGCGTTTTTATCATGAAGTGATCCTGGGGCAGGTAGAGCGGTTTGAGCCAGTCGACTTCGCGGTAGGCAAGCCCATACTTCCGGGCGGCCCCACTTAGTTTGTTGACTATCTCTTCCTTCGATATAGTGACGGGTATACGACAATCGATGGCTATTTGCTCTTTTTCGCCAATGTCGATCTTGCCTACGTTGAACTTGAGTTGCCCCGATGGCTTGTCGGTGCATGAGCCAAAGATACGCGTCGCATAGGGGTCTTCCCCCACCTCGCGGGCGATGAAACCCACGGCCCCGGACTCCGTGCCGAGGATGTCGAGGGCAATGCACAGCCGGGCGATGGCGTTGATCCCGTTCTCCGGCTCCATGGCGTGGGCTGCTTTGCCCATGACGATCAACACGTTGTCGTTGCGGGCATACTCATAACCACGCGAGCGCAGTTCCTCGGTCAGCTCATCCTGATACGTACCGTGGAAAGTCGCCGAATCCGGTACGGCATTGAAAGCCGAGCCGCCGGTTAATTGCAATCCGCCAGAGTTCACTCCCTCCAGCACGCATTGGAGCAAGCCTTTTTCGGCATAGACCAGTGGAAAGCAGGCGTCGGGTGTAAATCCCATTGCCGGTAACTCCTCGGTTTTCTTGTAGCGGTTGATCCCGCGCCACAATGTTTCCTCGTCGGTCCCGAAGATAAACCGAACACGCCTGTTGAACGTCACGCCCGCGTCCATCAGGGCCTTGACGGCGAACAGGGCGGCCAGCATCGGCCCTTTGTCGTCTTGTGTGCCCCGGCCAAACAACATCCCATCACATTCGACAGGATCGAATGGAGGAAATGCCCAATCCTCCAGGTTGCCGGCTGGAACTACGTCCAGATGGCCCAGGATACCGAGAATCTCCTGGCCTTCGCCCGTCTCGGCGTAACCGTAGTAGCCGTCTTCATTATAATAGGTGCGAAAGCCCAGCCCGGAGGCTATTTCCAATGCCTTACGCAACGCGCGGTCTACGTCCGGGCCGAAGGGGAATCCTTCGGCGCCCTCATCGCAGGCGCTCGGTATTCTCACCAACTCCACGACTGCCTGCTTCAGCGGCGTTTGTTGCGCCTCAAGGTGATGATCCAGCGTAATAAGCATAATCTCCTCTGCTGCCGGCCACTGCTCCCTGACTCTTGCTGCTAATCTCCCAACGTCGCCACCATAATGGCCTTGATCGTGTGCATGCGGTTTTCGGCCTGGGCAAAGACGATTGAACGTTCTGACTCGAATATTTCCTCGGTCACTTCCAGGCTCTCCATGCCGGTTTTCTGGTAGATGTCCTCACCCACCTTAGTCTCACGATTGTGGAAAGCGGGCAAGCAGTGCATAAACTTGACGTTGGGGTTGCCGGTGCGGTTGACTACGTCGGCATTAATCTGATAGGGTTTCAGCAGGGCGATACGCTCGTCCCACACTTCCTTGGCCTCACCCATGGACACCCACACGTCGGTGTAGAGATAATCCACACCCTTCACGCCCTCGCTGACGCTCTCGGTCAGCGTCAGACGTGCGCCGGTTTCGGCCGCCACTTGGCGGCACGTCGCCACCAGCTCCTCGTCGGGCCATAGCGCTTTCGGCGCGCACAGCCGCACGTCCATGCCCAGCTTGCAGCCGGTCACCATCAGCGAGTTGCCCATGTTATTGCGCGCGTCGCCCAGATAGCAGTAGGCGATCTCGCCCAGGTGTTTGTCACTGTGCTCAATCATGGTCAGGATGTCGCAGATCATCTGCGTGGGATGGAACTGGTCGGTGAGGCCGTTCCACACCGGCACGCCGGCATATTCGCCGAGAATCTCGACCAACTCCTGCCCGAAGCCGCGGTACTCGATGCCGTCGTACATCCGGCCGAGCACGCGGGCGGTGTCCTTCATCGACTCCTTGTGACCAATCTGTGAGCCGGACGGCCCCAGATAGGTGACGTGCGCGCCCTGGTCATAGGCTGCCACCTCAAACGCGCAACGGGTGCGGGTGGATGTCTTCTCGAAGATAAGGGCAATATTCTTGCCCTGCAATTTCTGCTGTTCATAGCCGCCGTACTTGGCCGCCTTGAGGTCGGCCGACAATTTAAGCAAGAACTTGAGTTCTTCGGTGGTGAAATCCAGTTCTTTCAGGAAATTGCGATTGCGCAGGTTGAATGCCATTTTGATTCTCCTTAATTACTTTATCATTCGGGTGCGACGTGCTTCCGACGTGCGCCGCACCTGAGCCTGAATCAGCCCAACAACACGCCGCCGGCCAGCACCAGGATGGTTAACACTGCCAGCAGCAGAAGCAACGGCCACACGAACCGCAGCCAGACGCCATAACCGACGCGGGCAATAGCCAAGCCACCCATGACCACGGCTGATGTTGGGGTGACCAGATTAATCAGACCGTTAGCCGTCTGGTAGGCGGTCACGATTAGATAGCTGGGCACGCCGGCGAATTGCCCCAGCGGGGCCATGATCGGCATAGAGACCGTTGCCAGACCTGAACTTGACGGGATTAGAAACGACAGCGGCAGATAGAGCAGGTAGGTGACGATGATAAACGCTACGCTGCTCAACCCCGAGACGGCCTGTTCGGCCCAGAAGAGCACGGTGTCGGTGATCAGGCCGTTGTTCATGATCACGGTGATGCCGCGGGCCACACCGATGATCAGGGCCACGCCCAGCATATCGCGCGCGCCGTCGATAAAGGTGTCGACCAGTTGCTTCTCGCCCAGCCGACCAATGATGCCGATCAGGATGCCGAAGAACAGGAAGTTGGCCGTCATCTCCGGGAACCACCACCACCAGGTCGGAACGGGCAGCCCCAGGTCTTCCCAGGGGATGACGCCGTAGACCATGACCACAAAGGCCAGAAAGAACAGAACCAGGATGACCTTGTGTCGGCCGGTAAACTCGCCGAACTCATTGCCGCCCGCGCCGGACATGAATTGCTTCTCGTTATCTGCTTTCTGATCAAAGATGAGTGAGCGGGACGGGTCTTTCTTCACCTTCTCGGCATACCGCACCACGAACCAGATGCCGAGCGCCGTGCCGATGACCAGGATAATAATCCGCCCAATCAAGCCATCGGAGATGGTCGTGCCGGCGAAACCCGAAGCAATACCGGTAGCGAATGGGTTGACGGTCGAGCCGAGGACGCCGATGCCCGCGCCGAGGAGGATCAGCGCCGCCGCGCTCAGGCCGTCATAGCCGGCAGCCAGCATGACGGTAATGATTAGCGCGTAGAAGGCCAGCGTTTCCTCGGCCATGCCATAGCTTGTGCCGCCGATGGCGAAGATGGTCATGAGGATGGGGAACATCCACTTTTCCTTGCCCTTCAGCTTGTCTACGACCCAGGCAATGCCGGCGTTGATGGCCCCGGTCTTCATCGTCACGCCCAGGAAGCCGCCGATGATGAGCACGAACAGGGCTACGTCGATGGCCCCAAACAGTTCGCCGTAGTTCCAGACGTCGACATTGCCCGTCTCATCCTCAATGCCGTACATGCCGTTGATTGGTCCTTTCAGCGCGCTCTTGAGCAATTCTTGCGGATTGGACGGCACTTCGTGGTATGTGCCCGGGATCGGCTCTCCGTCGGCGTTGTAGTCATAGGAGCCGGACGGGATCAGCCACGTGGCGGCGGCAATCAGGATGAGCAATAGAAACAGGATAGTGAAAGCCGATGGAAACTCGAATTTCTTCTTGGGCTTTGTCTCGGCCGGCAAAGGCTCTGTTAACTGCGTCATTTTCTCCTCCTCTTGATGGGCAGGCTCGCTCACCGCTGCGGGCGGGTTGTCGCGCCTTGCGGAATGGTAATCGTGCACGTAGTCGTCATGGTATCGACCGCGGAGGCCGCCGCGTTCAGCGTCCCCAGGCGCAACTGGGCCTGCGCTTCGGCCAGTGTGGCGTCGTTGGGGATGGAACTGACGGTGGTCTGGAGTTCATTGTACGTCGCCTCCATTTCGGCCGTCCGGGCATCGCTCAACGCGGCTCCCGATGTCTGGACGGCCTGCCGGCTCTCGCCGACGGTCGTCCAGGCATTTTGCAGGTCTTCGACTGTTGAGTTCTCGTCGATTGTGCGCAGATTCAGCAGCGATTGAGCGTAGTCGCTCATATCGGCGCAGAAGTCGGACGTGGCCTCGCTGACCGATGGCGGTCGCCCCAAACCGATGAGCAAGACAATAGCGCCGGCGGTCAATAAAACCGCGATGATTTTGTAGACCGTCTTCATTGTGGTACCTCCTGATACTCTCTGGCTACCGGGGCCGGCCACACCGGCAGTGGATCATTATTACTAACGTATACTGTCGAGTGGTAACTTGTTCACGGTGACAAGTGTGAACTGCATTTCATAAAGCGTGTTTAATACACCGCTCAGGGCGGCCTGATCGATCAACGCGCCGGTCAGAATCGTGAATATCGTGCCGTCATCCAGTTTCAAGCGATTGATCGCCATACTTTCCAGGCGGTCGGACCACTCAGGCGAGATCGCCCCCCGAACTGTTATTTGATAGGCGGCCGGGCCATCGAAATCGGGGACTGATTGAGTGCTCATGAAAACAGGATAACGGATCGACACCTGAACCAACATCACCAAAGTGATGTGTTCATGGTGTTAAAAATGAGACGACTAATGGCTGATGTAAGTCAGACCGTAGTCAGGCCAAGAGGAGACAGGGAGAATGATTTTTCGCTGACCCGTGACATGTCAGGCCGGCGAGGCGGAGCTAACGAGGAGGGATGATCCCCTTATGAATCGCGCTATTAACAGCTTCCCAGCGCGAATGGACGTCAAATTTGCTGTAGACATTGATTGTATAGCGACGGGCTGTCGAATAGGAGATATTCATTCGCGAGGCGATATCTCTGAAGCTGATGGGTTCAGCCATTAGCAACAGAATTTCAAGCTCACGCTGAGTCAGATGTTCGAGAAGCTCCTCGTCATCGGAATTGTTGATCCGGATAGCAGCAGGTAGTTGAAGGAATTGAGGCACCAGGCCACCCACAGTTTCCGGCTGCTGAAACGCGGCCAGGATGCGATCGATCGACTTTGATACCGACGCATGCCCGGCGATCTGATTCAGAAGCATTTGTATTTGTGGCCCCATATCCACAAATGTGCGCGTGAATGATCCGCGGCGGGCCAGTTCAACCGAACGAATAAGCGTAGCTCTCGCTTTGGCATTATCGCCCAGGTTCAACAGGGCCAGCGAGCGCAAAGCCAGGACTTCGATTGAGACCCGGTTATTACAGGTGCGCTCGGCCAGTTGGCCGACTGTGTCCAGAATTTGCAGCGCCGTGTTTGTATCGGTGTTCTTGTTGCGTGCCAGAAGAATGCGCGCTTTGGTGAGGCGGGGGCGTCCCATCCAGATTAGGAGAGATTGATCCCTTAACCTGGATATATCCATATCAATCCACCGCTCGGCCGCCTCATAGTCGCCGCTCATGATGAATAATCGGGCGCGCGCAGCTGCCGTGTCAATTTGTTCGTAACCGGTAATTTCCAGGTCTAAATCGCTCAGCCTGTCCATGATTCGCAGCGCTTCAACAGGACGGCCCAAAGCCTGAAAAGCCCAGGCTTGCCCGATTATGCTATTCCGCACGGCGGCGAGCTGGGTCGTATAAAATAAATCGATCGCTTGCCCAAAGTATTCGGCGGCTTTTTCCAATGCGTTCCATTCATAGTTCACAAAGCCGAGCAGGTAATATCCCCAGCCCTTCATCACCGACAAGTGNNTTTCATAATTGCCTGATTGGACATGGTTAATCGCCACCGCCAGCAGAAGCCGTAATGCGTAGCTATCCCCCTTATCCCGGTATGATTCATACTGCCCGCCCAGGAATTGTTGGGCGGCTTCGGGACGGCCGGAGGCATGCATACCCATACCTATGTAGGAAGCAGCAACTCCCCGCGCATATTGCCACTGAACCGGCAAACTGGAAAGCGCTTGCCCGCTGTATGTAATGACTTGATCATATTGATTGGCATCATAATGCGACGAGCCTTCGAGGACGCCGATTAAGCCCAGAAGGATCTGTGTGGGCTCGGAGGGATCACTTTCATCTATAAGCGCTTTCGCCTGTCGGGTTGCCTGGGTCATTCGGTCTATCTCCCAGCAGAAGGCGTGCGCGAAAGCGCGCATGACCAACAGGCTGGAGCTTTGAGCAATGTATTCTTCCGGGATCATTTGCAGCCAATGTTCCAGTATCGACCTGTCCTCGCGGTTGAGCACGTCATATAAATTTTGCTCCATGTACCAGATCGCCCGCTCCAGGTTGCCCGCCTCCATAGCGTGATAGATCGCCTGATCCGGCAAGTTGTGGGCAAAGAGCCAGTCGGCGACGCGGGCATGCATTGCCTTGATCTGTGAAGCGGGTATTGTGCTGTGAAGTCTTTGGCGCAGTGCGTCCACGAATAAATGATGAAAGCGATACCATTCTTGTTGTTTGTCCAACTGGATCAGGAAAAGGTCGGCCATATTGACATAATCAATGCATTCCTGAACGTTGCATTCGCCATCCTTGTCATCCATTAGCGTTTCGACCAGCGACACGGAGAATTGATTGAGGATTGACGTCTTTAGCAGGAAACGCTGGATTTTCGGCGGCTGGCCGGCAATCACCTCTTCAATCAGGTAATCGGTGATGAAGGTATCATTATCGAGTAAGGTTGCGGCGAGATCATTCATGCTCTTTTTCTCGCCCAGGAATAACAAGGCAATTTTCAGGCCTGCTATCCAGCCTTCCAACCGCTCTTGCAAAAGATCAAGAGTGGGTTCATCGAGAGGGTCTCTCAGGGCATGATCGAAGTACTCGTTCATCTCGATCCGGGAAAACCGCAGCTCGCTTGAGCGAATCTCCGTCAGAAACCCTTTCGCTCGCAGGGTGGTTAGAGGCAACGGGGGGTTGAATCGAGAGAGGAGGATGAGATGCATTTTGTGCGGCCAGTGCTGGAGCCATTGGTTCAGCGTGTCGGATACGATCTGGCTGTGGGAGGTGTGTAAGTCATCCATGACCATCACAAACCGCCGAGGCAAGGTGTCAATCTCGTTGCTGAGAGTGTCCAGCAGAACCCTGGTCGGCACCTGTCGGTGAGCATTGATTAAGTTGAGGGTGTCAGTGCAAGCCCCGGGAAAGATGGTCTGCAATGCGGCGATAAAATATTGCAGGAAAACGTCGCGATCCTTATCTCTTTCGTCCAGGGTCAGCCAGGCAGAAGGCTGGGAGCTGTCACGATCCATTTCCAGGGTCTGGAGCCAGGAACTGACAAGGGTAGTTTTGCCGAATCCTGCCGGGGCGACGACAAGCGTCATAGGCCCTTCCAGCCCGGCGTCGAGCTTTGCGAACAACCGGGGTCTAACGATGAGGCTATTCGTCACACCCGGTCGGTGAAGCTTGGTGTGTAGGAGAATTATTCCTGGCTTGGGTAATGTTGTCATAAAGCAGCCGGGATGATTAAATAATGACGGATCCCAGAATAACACGATACCATCACACTACACTACCATCATTATAGTGATATTTCGTCGGAGGTATAGGCGCGCCGGCCGGGTCTTCAGGATTATTTAGCGTTCGCCATTGTCGATAAAGGCGATAACCGATCAACTCGCGATTCAAGACTGCTGCTCGTTGACTCATCAAGATGCACTATCTTCACCTTTAATACACCATTTCGGTGATTTTGAGTTTTGGGATTAAATTCCATAATATGGGAATGACGAACATTCGAAAACTCCAATTCAACTGGCGTCTCATGCTTGTTCAGATCGTGGCCAATGCCCTGGCATTGGGCCTGACCGCGTTGGTATTGCCGGGAATTCGCTTCCACGCCGGGCAGCTTGTTCTGGCCTTGCTGGCCTCGGGGTTCATCTTCGGCTTGCTCAACGCCTTCATCCGGCCTATCCTGCAATTCATCATGTTTCGTTTCCTGTTCATCACCTTCGGCCTGGTTCTCGTCGTGATTAACTTCTTCATGTTGAGGATACTGGCCCGGCTGACGCCCGGCTGGTTTGAAAGCGACGGCGTCTTGTGGACGCTTGTCGCGGCGATTCTCGTCGGCTTGCTTGGCGTATTCTTCGAGACGCTGCTGGGGCTGCGGCCGCCGCTGCGGGACGACCGCCCGGAACCGAGCACGATGGGTCACTGGTTCAGTCTGGGCGGCGCGCCGGTTCAGATTCCCGTCTTTGAGCCTGCTGCCCAGGCGCCCGTCGAAGCGGATGCGAATGAACAAAATCAGGGTGATCCATCATGAAACAACGCAGCAGCAGTATCGACCAGGCTCGCGAGAGCCTACGCCTTCAGCAAACCTACAACACAATCAGCAGCTATGCGCTCGACATGGCGCTTGACCGCGGCTCGTTGGGCGCGTTTCGCCGGCGCATGCAGACGTTCATCTACCAACCGGGCGAACCGGTTGAGCCATTATCGCTGCCGGTGAAAGTCCGCCTGATGCTGCAGGAGCTAGGCCCGACCTACGTGAAGATGGGTCAGATCGTCTCCAGCCGGGCCGAGGTGTTGCCGGTGGAATGGATGCTCGAACTCAACAAGCTTCAGAGCAACGTGCCGCCGTTTCCCTCCGATGAGGTGCGCGAGATTATCATCGAGGAGCTGGGCAATGCGCCGGAACGATTGTACCAGGAGTTCGATCCCACGCCGTTTGCCGCTGCCTCCACGGCCCAGGTCCATCGCGCTATGCTGGCCGACGGCACAAAGGTGGTGGTCAAGGTCCAGCGGCCGGGCATCCGCAAGCAGATGAAGGCCGACATTGGCGTCATGGGCAACTTGTCCAACGTGCTGGAACGCCGGTCGCAATATGCCCGCGACATCGACCTGCCGGGGATGATCGAGGAGTTCGGCGACGGCATCATCCGCGAGCTGGACTACGGCGGCGAACTATATAATGTGAAACGATTGACCCGCAACATGGAAGGAATGCCCGGCGTCGCCGTCCCCAGAGTATATCCGCAGTTGAGCAGCTCCAAGGTCCTGACCATGGATTTCATGGCCGGGGTCAAGATCAACAACGTTCAGGCAATCGACGCGGCCGGGCTGGATCGTCTTGAGATCGGGAAAAATATCCTGCGCGCGCTCATCAAGCAGTTGCTCATCGACGGATTTTTCCACGCCGACCCGCATCCGGGCAACGTTCTGGTTGACCTGGAGACGGGCACGGTCGGCTTCCTCGACATGGGCATGATGGGCGAGATCGACCTGAATCAGCGGTTGAACCTGATCAACCTGCTGATGGTTTCGCGACAGAAGGATCCCGCCGGGCTGGCCCGCGCGGTGCGAAGTCTCAGCGTGCCGTTCCGCAAGCGCGTCGATGATGCGGCGTTCTACAAGGATTTCGAGCGGATGATCAGCCGCTACATGGACCCCGACTCGCCGGTGTCCTTCGGTCCGCTCATGAACATCGTTTTTGACCTGCTGGCCACGCATGGCTTGCGTCTCGATTCGGACCTGACGCTGGCTATCAAGGCGATGATGCAGGCCGAGGCTATCTATACGGCTCTCTACCCGGAGGGTGGCGGGCTGGTGGAGATGGGTTTCGACACAGTCAAGGAGCTTGCCCTGCAGGAGACGACGGCCGATAACGTCAAGGATATCCTCATCCGCCAGGCATCGATCATGGCCCAGGACCTGGTCAAGGAGTTGCCGTCACTCAAGGACGCCACGCTCGGCTGGCTAGGCATGTACCGGCGCGGCCGGTTTGAATTGCACGTCGATACGTCCGATGTGGCCAGGGAAATGAACACCCTCCACCGCATCGCCCAGCAGGTCATCCTCGGCATCGTCCTGGTGGGCATGCTCGTCGGGTCGGCCATCGCCGCCAGCTTCTCGGCCGTCGCGGGTGATATAGGAACGGTCCTGGCGCAATGGGCGCTGGCGGTTTTCTTTGTCTCGGTGGTCATCACAGGGATTTTTGTCGTTGTCCTGGTATACAGGCTGTTGTGGCCCAAGCGGGATGAGACCTAGAGAATAGCTCTCGTAGACCCGAATCGAGCCGCTCCTTCTCCTGTCTTGCCGGGCATGGTTTGTTATCCTGGTCCGGATAATAATAAGCCTGCCGGCTCAACGACATCGGCTTAAATAGGTTGTAGCCCTGCCTCGATGCTCGCCCGTCGCCCCTCCAGAAACGGCGGCAGCACCAGCACCTCCCCTAAATGTGCCGGGTCCTCATCCACGGCGAAGCCGGGGCCGTCAGTTGCCAGCTCGAACAAGATGCCGTTGCTGATGCGAAAGTAGAGTGATTTGAACCAGAAGCGATCGACGGCGCCGGAAGTGCGCAGTCCGGCGCGGTGCAGATGAGCTTGCCACGCTTGCTGCTCTTCGGTATCGCGCAGACGAAAGGCGACGTGATGGACGCCGCCGCGGCCGAGCCATGCTCGCAGCGCGTCGGGTTGCACGTAGACATGGACCTCTTTGCCTGGCCCGCCGCCGTCCATGGCGTAGATGACGACTTCTTCAGCCGGATTATCGGGGTTCGGCAGCCGTTCGACCTCTTCAAAGCGCAATATTTGTGACAGGATGGTGTCGATCTGGTCCAGCGCCGGCACGCTTAGGGCGACGCCATGGAAGCCGCGGATTGCATATTCCACCGGCACATCCGTCGCGTCCCATACCTCGCCTTCAAACGGCTCGCCCTTGTCATCAACCAGCGTCAGACGTTGACCTTCAGGATCCTCGAAGCGCAAGATGTCACGGCCGCGAAACCGGCTGATTGGTTGTGCCTTGACTTGATGCTCCGTCAGCCGTTTGGCCCAGTAATCCAGTGACTCGCGACCGTTCACGCGGAACATGGTATTGGCGATACTGTCCGTTCCACGCTGGTCCTGGTTGGTTTGCGGCCAATCGAAGAAGGTCATGTCTGTCCCCGGCGAGCCGATTTTGTCGGCGTAGAAAAGATGATAGGCGGACGTATCGTCCTGATTCACCGTCTTTTTCACTAATCGAAGCCCCAGTATTCGTGTGTAGAAATCCAGATTAGCCGGGGCATTGCCTGTGACTGCCGTCACGTGATGCAGACCATGTAATTGCATAGTATTCTCCTTGAAGCTGTTGTATCCCATCGGATTAATAATTCGACATCAAATATATTATCATCAAATAGAATGTTGTCAACCGATTCTGCAATGGAAAGTCGTTCTACTCTGGCACCTATCATCTGGTACCAATGGAGCCGTCCACTGAACGAAGTAATCAAGATAATGGCGGACCTGTGCCAACAGGAGAATAGTCGCAAATGAAGAAAGCCGGCTTCGGGTCTTTACCGATGCCGGCTTTTTCATTTTTCAGCCGGCGCGCCGGGGGAGACAGGCCATCCGCCATCACAGAATAGTTCGCTTGCCTGCTGTACAACGCGCCTATTTAGGGGATAATTACCTAAGGGTCGAGCCATGGCGAATGACGAACAACAAGTCACGTCATTCGCTACTTGATATGCTAATCACCTTCCTCATCCTGGCGATCACCATCGCCCTGTTCGTCCACGGCAAATTGCGTGCCGATCTGGTCGGGTTGTTGTCGATGATGGCTCTCGTCTTGGCCGGCATCCTGACCGCCGAGCAGGCTCTAGCCGGGTTCAGCGACTCCACCGTCCTGCTCATCGCCGCCTTGTTCGTCGTCGGCGAGGGGCTTGGCCGTACCGGCGTCACTGCCTGGCTGGGCACCCTGATGGGGCGGCTGGCGGCCAACAGCGTCCTGCGGCTACTGGTTGTCATGATGCTTCTGGCCGCCGGGGTGTCGGCTTTTATCAGCAACACCGGAACCGTGGCCACCTTGCTGCCGTCGGTGACGGCCGCTGCCTGGCGGGTGGGTAGCGTGCCGTCGCAATACCTGATGTCACTGGCCTTCGCCACTAATGCCGGTGGGTTGCTGACACTACCCAGCACGCCGCCCAATCTCGTCGTCGCCGATGTTCTGTTGGCCGCCGGGGAGCGACAGCTTGGCTTCTTTGAAATCGCGCTTATCGGCCTGCCGCTGGTTGCGGTCACTATCCTCTACATGACCTTCATCGGCCGTCGGATGATGCCCCGTCATACCGACGACCGGCCACCAGCCGATCTGAATCAAGTGGTCGGCGATGTGGCGGACACTTTCGGGTTGGATGAGCGGCTCTACACCCTCGATGTGCCTGCTCATTCGAGACTGGCTGGTATGACCCTGAGCGAGGCGGCGCTGGGGCGCGATTATGCGGTCTACGCCCTGCGTATCGAAGACAACCGGGTGGAGCCGGACGGAGAAACGGGCGACGATGCCAACCCCGCGGCTCGATTGCGCCGTCTGCGCCGCCACGTGCGCGACCAGTTGGATCATCTCCGAACGGAGAATGATGCGCCCATGCCCGGTCCCGAGGCCGTCATCCTGGCCGGGACACGGCTGTTGGTGAAGGGGCGACAGGAGAACGTTGAACGGGTGGCCAGGCGATACAATCTCGAATTGCGGGCCGTCACCGGCGATGGCGAAGCCTTGTCAGGCGAGTTGTTGTCATCGGAGGTGGGCATCGCCGAAGTGTTACTGGCTGTTCGCTCGCAATACATCGGCCGCACGCTGGCCGAGATGCGTTTTGCCGACAAGTTTCGCGTCCAGGTGCTCAGCATCATGCGCGGCGAGCGGCAGCTGGTCAAGGCCAGCGAGCCGCTGAAGTTCGGCGATGCTCTGCTGGTGCGCGGCCGCTGGGATGACATCGATCTGCTGCGCAATGAGGCGCGCAACTTCGTCGTCGTCGGCAGCCCCGACGCTCTGGCCCGTCAGGTGGTGGAACTGACGCCGCGTTCGGCCTTTGCCGTGCTGGCGATGGTCGGGATGGTGGTCATGATGGTCACCAACATTGTGCCCACGGTTATCGCCGCGCTTATCACCGCCGTTGCAATGGTGCTTGCCGGTTGCCTGAACATGGAGCAGGCTTATCGCTCCATCGGCTGGCAAAGCGTGGTGCTCATTGCGGCCATGATCCCCATGTCAACGGCGTTGCAAGTGACTGGAGGCACGGAGTTTATGGCCGGGTTGCTGGTCGATTCCTTCGGCCAATTTGGCCCGACGGCACTGCTGGCCGGGGTATTCCTGATGACGGTCAGCTTCGGACAGGTGATCAGCAACACGGCTACGGCTATCCTGGTGGCACCCATTGCCTTGCAGGCGGCTGTGGCGCTGGGCGTGTCGCCTTTCCCGGTGCTGATGGGTGTGGCCGTGGCTGCATCGGCGTCGTTTATGACGCCCATCGGCACAACGACCAACCTGATGGTTTATACTCCCGGCGGTTATCGTTTTGTCGATTATGTCAAGGTTGGTGCACCGCTGACACTGTTGTTCTTGATCGTCACGTTGCTCTTGGCACCGATCATTTGGCCGTTTTGATATGTGAGACAGGAATCACCCGATCCCACATCGATGCATGGCAGGCGATCAGTATAATCCGGCTTGGAACGCCCATCTGGTTCGCTGTTCCATTGCCGGGCAGGTGATATACTCAGGTTATCCACAATATAAGTCAGTGGGCGTAATTTTTCCGAAGTTGAATAATTGCGCCGACCCGGCTTGATCTGGTGAGGAGCCAAATGAAAATAGTAACTGATTCCGCGGCCGATCTGACCTCGGAAGATTTAGCCTCTTTCCCTATCGCTGTTGCACCCCTGTATATTCAATTCCCGGAGGGAGAAATCCGTTCCGAGGACTTGACGCATGATGAATTTTACAATCGCCTCGAAGCCATGCGCCCGCAACTGCCGACAACCGGTCAGCCTTCGCCGGGCAATTTT
>JRYI01000954.1_pt1 | contig 31215 bp, 24 predicted proteins | sample 235361 | NCBI WGS metagenome assembly JRYI01 (sample SAMN03074212, study PRJNA261471) | activated sludge metagenome | biome: Common Effluent Treatment Plant; feature: Wastewater; material: Activated sludge; isolation source: activated biomass in a lab-scale reactor treating industrial wastewater at...
ATTATGCTGAGTGAAAATATCTGCTTCCCCGAGCAACTTTTCAGCTTGGGAGGATGAAACTGCGCCAAATATGTGGATGGATTCCTTATAGGGCGACCTAAGTCTCAGTAGTTCACAAGTAACTTTCAGAGGCCCATCCCCTGCAATCCATAATTCACCATCTAATCCCATTTTGCGTGCTAATTCAAATGCCAGAATAGTTCTATCTGGAGATTTACAATCAATCAACCTCCCTAAGTGTAATATCCGTACCCCTTTTCTTCTTTCATGCTTCTTAACTCTATCAGGGAGTGGGACCCCAAGATATTTTACAATAACGCGTTCTTCAGATACACCGTGAGAAATTAAGTTGGCTTTGGTGTATTCGGAATTCGCAATCAGGGTCGCCAGCGTAGAAAGTTCGAGAATTTGAGCGAGATAATAGGGATTATGGGCTTTCTCGTTGGGACGTTCGCTAATACGTAAATCGATGGTTGCATCATAACCATGAAAGTGGACGAATAACGGTTTGTCAATTCTGCGCCAAACTTCAAGGAAATTAACCGCATAAGTTCCATAATGACAAAATATGCACGATATCTCAGAACGAGTAACCTCCTGAGATATTACAGCATTGGGTTCTCTCTCAGCTTTTAGTAGGTCAATACCAAATTGGCGCGCAATACGAGTCACATAGCGAAAATGCCTGTGATATTGGTGAATAGATACTATTCGTGTCCTGCCGCCCCAACTTGATGACCCATCTGCACTATTCACAATGATGGTATTTAAATCATTCCCGAGCATCTCCATCATGCGCGGCAACCAGACCTCAGATGGAGCATTCCAAGTGGGTATCATGGATAAGACGCTCATTGGGTTGATCTACGAACGCGGGAAACAGTACACATTAAAAACAAATTGTTCCTCAGGGATATTTACAAAGTCCTCCAATCTTACCCTCCTCAGAACATCCTCAAATGTATAGCGATCGTAATCAAATGAATCTAACAGATTATCCAGATCTTCCACAGTATAATTTGCACGACGTGCGGTCATTTGATTGTATTCAATCACAATAATTGGGCGGAACCTTGAGATCGTCTTGCTCCCTCCTTTTAAGGCTGACATTTCAGAACCTTCAATATCTATTTTCATAAAATCAAGGCGGGTTAGATCGATTCTCTCCGAATAATCGTCGATTGTAACGGTCTCCACTTCAAACGAATTATCTCGGGCAGTGTCTGCAAGATATCCTACTCCCGAACAATCATTTAAATAATCAAGGTTATTAGTGATCTCATCTGATGGCGGCACAAAGTACGTAAAGCTATTTACATCGCTAATTGCGACATTGTTAGGTATTACCCAATCAAACTTATTCTTCTTAATATTGTTCATTAGCTTACTAAAATTGGGATGAAACGGTTCAAAAGAATGGACTTGACCAGATGGCCCTACTAACTTTCCAAATAATAGTGAGAACCATCCTCGTTCGGAACCAATGTCCCAACATACCGCTCCCTCTCTAACATGGGCTTTAATAAAGTCTGTCATCCGCGGGTCATATGAACCAAAGAAATATATCCTGAAAGAGATATAGTCTCGAGGAGAAGCATATATAAAGAAACCTTCATTTGACCATGAAAGCAATTCAATATCTGGGCAGAGAAAGCGAAAATGGCCCCTAACAAATAAGTCATTTCTTGCTGAGGGGAATCTTCGGAAGTATCGTCGGCCGACTTTTGCAAGGATTATTCCAGGTGTCACAAGTACTCCTGCCCCTAAAATATAGAGGCTGTAGAATTAAATAAATTTATATTGTTCTCGTCAATTCAAGTGTAAAGCCAGTTCAAAACAGCTTCTCCCGTTCCGTATAAATAACTATCACCTCGTGCTGTAATTTGGAGGGGCAATAACGAATCCCTTTTACAATCAATCGCTTCAATCTACTTTTAACCAAGGTCGGATTAAATAGTTTATTATCGAGCCGTTCCCATTGAACAACTATATCAAGCACTTTACATGTATGTGGACTAATCCACGACAGGGCAAAATTGATTGCACTCTCAATGCGAGGATTCCAACAGCATAATCGGCGAGAAGCTTTCGGTCGAATCCATTATAAAATCCCCGGATGGAGTCTGTGTGGGCTGTTTCAATTGAAATTCGCCACTACCCCTTCATACTCCTCATCTGTAATGAAATTCCACTTAGCGCTCCAATAAAAATATCCCCACGAAGTCGGTACGCCACTGCCCCAGCCAAAGGGATCAGCTGGAACAACATTCAGCGAGATCGATTTTGTAAATTTTGCGTAGTCCCGATATTTATTACCCAACCATATAGAAATTGAATATGTACCGGTATTTAGCGGGATCTGTCCAAGATCACATATAACATGCCAGATTTTGCTATTTCCCCTCGTTGACGATACTCCCTGAAATTTGCTACTTACCCCAAAAACCGGACTATCGTAAAGGTCATAAACTACAAGGCCTGCAGTAATATCCTCAATTTTTACAGGGCTTTCTATCGCGAATTCCAATGTGATAGACTCTCCACACTCGGCTTGAAGACTCATTGGACGAGTAACAAAAAAGCCTAGTCTATTGTCGTCCTCTAATCTGGGAGAATCAGAAGCTTGTGAGTCAGCCGCCAGATATCGCCCAATGGCGTCGGTACCTACGCCAATCATGTCAACTTCACCATTGGCAAGCAAAATCGTCCGCCCACATAGCGCTTTTACCGCCGCCATATTATGACTAACAAACAACACCGTCCGCCCCTCATTGACCACATCCCCCATCTTCCCCAGCGCCTTCTTCTGGAACGCCGCGTCTCCCACCGCCAGCACCTCATCCACCAGCAAAATCTCCGGCTCCAGATGGGCGGCCACGGCGAAGGCCAGCCGCACGTACNNCTCGCGGCCGGTCAGCTCGGGATGGAAGCCGGTGCCGACCTCCAGCAGGGATCCGACGCGGCCGTGGATCTCGGCCCGGCCGCCGGTCGGCTCGGTGATCTGCGACAGGACCTTGAGCAGTGTGCTCTTGCCCGCCCCATTGCGGCCGATGATGCCCACCACTTCGCCGCGCTTCACCTCGAACGACACGTCGCGCAAAGCCCAGAACGCCTCGCTGCGGCCGCGGCCCTCGCGCCGGAACAGCCCGGCCAGCGCGTCGCGCAGCGTGTCGTGGCGCGTCCCGGCCCGGCCGATCTCGTAGCGCTTGCTCAGGTTCTCTACACGAATGGCGATGTCACTCATAGGTAATTCTTGCCGTTGCCGGATAAGAATCCGGCGCTACACCACATCCGCAAACGTCCGCTCCGTGCGCCGGAAGTAGACCAGCCCGGTCAGCAGCACCACCGTCGTAATCGCTACCGACAGCGCGAACAGCCGCCCCGGCGGCGCCTGCCCCAGCAGCGCCCAGCGGAACCCCTCCACCACGCCGGTCATCGGGTTCAGCCCCAGCAGCCAGCGATATTGTTCGGGGATGAGCGTGCTGCCGTAGGCCACCGGCGTGGCATAAAGCCAGATCTGAATGAAAAACGGCACCAGATAGCCGATGTCGCGATAGCGCACGTTGAGCGCCGCCAGCCACAGTCCAAAGCCCAGCGCCGTGGCCATCGCCAGCAGCAGAAAGGCGGGCAGCAGCAGAACGGCCGGCGTCGGCTGGATACGATAGATGATCAGCATCACCGCCAACAGGACGAAGCCAATGGCGAAATCGACCAACCCGCTCAGCACGCCGGTCAGCGGGATGATCAGCCGCGGGAAATAGACCTTGGTGATGAGATGGGCATTGCCTACCAGACTGGCCGAGGTTCGCGTCAGCGCCCCGGCGAAATACTGCCAGGGGACCAACCCGGTCAGGGCAAAAACCGGGTAGGGCACGTCGCCCGACGGCACCTCCAGCAGCATGCCGAACAGTACGGTGAAGATTAAGGTCGTCAGCAGCGGCTGCAGGACGATCCAGGCCACACCCAGCGCCGTCTGCTTGTAGCGCACCTTCACGTCGCGCCAGACGAGGAAATAGAGCAACTCGCGATAGGCCCACAGGCGATCCAGTTGCAGGGAGAAGCGGCCGCGCGCCGGCTCGATGACCAATGTCGGCAGCGGGGCGGCATTAGCCGCACTTAAGGGCGCACCATTCTCAATAGTAGGGACTCCGGATTGTTCTGCTCTCAACGTCCCCCCTTACGAATGGCTCTCAGGCCGACAATGACCGCGATCAGCACCACCAGAGCGGCCGGGATCACGGCGATGGCCAGCTGTCCGGCGCGGCTACCGGCCCCCGGCACGCCCGACAGCAGGTTGGCGTCGGGCGCCGTCGGCACGATAACCGTCGGCGTCGGTTCGGGCGTGACCGTCGGGGCAATGGTCGGCTCCGGCGTGGCCGTAGCCGGTGGGGGCGGTGGTGTCGGCAGAGCCGAGATCGGCAAGTCCAACGGCCGGGTCATGGCGAACAGGCCGCCCGCCGCCTCTTCCGGCGATGAGCCGGGAATGGCCAGCCCATACGCAGCGACAAGGTTTCCGGCGCTGTCGACCGTTGCATCCAGCACGCCGCCATCGGCCAGATTCAGGGTTGCCGGTTCGGCCGTGGCCCACGCCGCGCCGTTGAACGTCCAGGCCAGCAGACGGCCGCCCTCCATGCCAAGGAGATGCAATTGACCCGTCGGGTCCATGGTGACGACCGGCTGATCAGAACCGTCAAGTGTGCCGATCTGGGTTGCATCAGCCCACGAATCGCCTCCATCGGCCGATTGGGCATGCCACAGGAGCAGACGTTCGTTGGTCGGCTCAGCCCATAGCAAGTGCAAAACGCGCTCGCCATAACCAATCAGCGACGACCAGCGCGTGGGCGTGTTGACCACCGGCGTCGCCGCCGACCAGGTCGCGCCGCCGTCATCCGATCGGCTATAGGCCAAGCGCAGGATCGTCTCGTCCGGCGGCAGTGCCCGCTCGGCGATGAGCGCGTGCAGGCGACCGTCGGCCGTCTCCGCCAAATCGGTATAGCCCACTGCCGGCCAGTCGGCAGCCGCACCGTTGAACAGTTGAGCCGGCTCAGACCAGGTCGCGCCGAGATCGACCGAGCGGACGAAGTAGGCGCCGCGCGGCTCGTTGAGGGCGATGGTATAGGCCACGTAGAGCGCGCCCGTTTGGGAAACAAGGATATCGGGTTCGACCGCCTCAACCTGGTCGGCCGCCAGCGGGATGGGCGTCGTCCACTCGGCGGGGCGATCTGCGCCCGCCTGGGCAAAGCGCAGGCCGTTACCCTCGCGGAATACCATGAACAATCGCACACCGTTGCCGCTCATAGCCAGCGACTCGACCGCGCCCGTATCGGCCACGATGACAGGCCGGGCGGCCGACCAGCCTGCTTCGTCGCGAAAGGCGTGGAAGATCTGCCTCTCGCCCTGCTCTATCCAGGCCAAATGGCTGCGGCCCGCGGAATCCGAAGCAAGGCTCAGATCACTCACCGGCGCGGCGGCAGCGGCGACGGCCGCGGGGCCTTGCCATACCGCCGGCGGCGGGAACCAGTCCGCCGTGACGCCGAGACCGCGATAGGCCCACCAGATGTCGCCACCCACGCCGCGATCACAGCCAACAAGGCTGAGTTGATCGGCCAGTGTCGCCGCATCCAGGCAGCGCAGATCGACAGGTTGGTTCGTTTCCGGATTGACAAAGCCCGCCAAAGCCTCTTGCTCTCGCGGCAGGCTCCAACGCGAACCGTCCCACGCCAGCAGGTAGGTCGTGGGTCTTGTCCCACCGGACGCGCTTTCAGCCGGTTCCACCGCGCCAAGCAGGAAAAGGGTGCCGCCACTATTGACAATATGGGTGGTCGTGAAACAGTCCATCAGGCCGGGGATGGCTTGCGGCAACGACCAGTTCGCGCCGCCATCAGGCAAGGAACGGAAATATTGAGCACATGACTGAGAAGGCTGATGGCCCGCGCGCCAGGTGATGACCGTACTGCCGGAACCGATGCCGACCTCGACACCCCCCGGGCCAACAGATGTTGGCGAATCGGTCGCCGCGCGCCGGTCAATCTCGATGGGCGCGGCCCAGTTGGCCCCGTTGTCGTCCGAGAAGGCAGCGAAGACCTGTTCGCGAGCCGGATCGCCCCAGGCGAGGACAATGCGTCCCGTTTCGGCCGCGGCGATTGATACGTTCGCGGCCTCCGCATCCAGCCCACGCAGATAACGCGAAGCGTAGATGAGCCGCTCGCCCGACCACACGCCGCCCACCGGTAGATGGCGGTAATAGATGCCGGCGGGGTGTTCGGCCGTCTCTACCCGGTGTACATAGGCCACGTGAAGCCCGGTAGCGTTCACAGCCGCGGCCGGACTAATGCCTCCAATGTCCAATGACTCCGGTGCGGACCAGGCTTCGTATTGGGTGAAGGAGCTTCCGGGGACGGCGCTATGCCTCAAAACACCGGTCTTGTCGCCAAGATCATCGACCCACAGGGCATGGACATTGCCGTTCATATCAGCCACAAGGAGCGGCGCAAAGCGCGGCGTAGCAGTCTCCGGTTGCAAGTCGGGAAACGCGCGGCGGGTGAAAAACGGCGTTTCGACCGCCTGTGGATTGCTCCAGCCGTCTTGCCCTCCCACCGCATAGACGAACCCTTCGATCTTGTCTTCCCATAATACGTGGCGGCGGCCGGTGCTATCAATAGCCAACCGCGGGTTTGCTGAAGCACCGGACCGCGAGAGATTGAGCGGCCCGGACCATTCGTCGCCCGACTGCAATCCCGACAACGCTGAAGCTGCCGGCGAATCGCTTCTTTCGGCCTGAGCTACGACTCGCCCGGCCGCGGCGCGGCTGCCCAAAAGCGCAACCAAAAGCAACAATAAAATGAATAAACGACGGTATAAATGCATAAATCACTGCCGGGAATTGAGTTCAGTCAGGGCATCCCGCGCTGCCTGAGCGCGTTCGCTTAGGATGGGATAGCCCTGGCTTTGCCACCATCCTGCATAATTGGCGAGTTCCTGCTCCGCCTCGGGGATCTCTTGCAGCAACGGCATCGCTTGTTCCATATCGCCCGCCCACAAGTAAGCATAAGCCAGGGATTTGCGAATACCCCGGTGGTCGCGGTCGAGTAGATAGGCGTTATAGAGGGAATCTACCGCTGCCTCAAAGTCTCGATTAAGCATGGCAACCAGACCTAACCGATGCCAGGCGGTACGGTTGTCCCGGTCATACAGGAGTGCGCGGTTAAACTGCGCCGCGGCCGTATCCATACCGGCTACCTCGGAGCCATCGCTCCACTCTCCACTCGGATAGTTGACTAATTCCACGCGAGCCATATCAATCGCTCCAAGCGTGGAATACCAGGTACTGAGTATGGGCGAGCGGAAAGCCAATAGCAGAAGAGCAGCCAGTACCGTGATGATACCTGGAAGGATGAGGGCCGAAGATTGAGCTGATTGCATCGATTCACGCAGGCTATGGCGCAAAGGAAACAGCATGGCCGTTATCCCCACCGGAAGCCAAAGAAGCAAGATGCCCCGGCTGCCGAAGAGGGCATCGTCAACAAGCCCATGCAGGCACAGGACGACCAACGTGGCAAAAGTCGCCCCAGCCGCCAAAGAGAACCCATGAATCGAACGGCGATAACCTGACAGTTTCGGGTCCGATAACCACCAGAATGACAAGGCCAGGATCGCAATCAGAGAGATGAAGCCGAGAACCCCTTCTTCGATGAGGACATTTAGAAAAAGATTGTGGCTGTGGATGACCGCGTGAAAGGGGATGACCTGAATGTATTGCGAATACAGGCCATCGAACGAATTCAAACCTGCCCCCATCAACCAGTAATCTCCGGCCAGATCGAGCGCATCCTGCGCCAGTTGCAGTCGACTCCCTGCGCTGGCCGGCCCCGGTAACCGGTCGAGATAACCCAGCAGACCGCCGGGAGAGAGCAACACCGCGGACAACGCAATCCCCGACAATACCAATCCGGCCAAGCCTAAAGTCTTGCGCCTGGAAAGGAACAGCGAACCCGCCAAATATCCTGAGCCGATCCACATCAGCCAAGCCACCAGTCCACCGACAAGAGCCACCCAGGCCCCGCGCGAGGTCGTCAGGGCCAGAGCCAGGGCCATGATGCCAAGCGAACCAAGAATTAGCAGCGCAAGGAGAAAGCGCCGCTTGCGAAACACCCGCGCCGCCGCCACTATTGCATAGGGCAACAACAGGGCGATAATACCCCCCGCAACATTAGGGTGGAGCCTGTGCAGGTTTTGGAAAATGGCCGGGCGAATACGCATCAATCGCAGCCCCAATTGATTGAACGCGTCGATTTTGACCGGGACCTCGTTCCAGTCATGCGTCAGCAGGAAGTAGAGTCCGACGAGGCCACCAAAGAACGCGATGCCGGTCAACAGGGGCCAAAGATTCGCCGCACGCTGGCCGGCGAAGGCGTAAAAGAGAAACATGCCACCGAGGATCAGCCAAAATTTCTCAATCGCGGCCGACTGATCGTGGCTGGTCCAAACGCCGACGGCCGCACCTGCCACGAATAACAGGATGAACGGATCAAACCGGGTACGGGGAGCCGGGAATTGTCCACTGATCAACCGGACCACCCAGGGCATCCCGGCTATGAATAGCGGCCACGGCCCAGCGCGGCCGTCGCTGATATACCAGATGGCCGCTGCGGACAGGGCACAGCCCAAGTGAATCCAGGCAAAGTGACGACTGTTAACGAATCCTCGCCATGATCTGCTGCGCGATTCGTCGACCGTCATCGCCATGCCGCCGTTCATTCTATTCATTATGCCGCGCCGGCAGGCGCTCCGGTGTCGGTGGAGACCCAGCTTAAATGCTGAAGACCCACGCTAAGCGCCGAACGAAGAGTAGACGGATCAGAAACCAGCATTTTCAGGTAAGTCAGCATCGGGCCTGGGCGCATGGCCCATTCACGGAAGGCGCGTTTCTGCCAGTACAGCAATCGCTCGGCCGGTAATCCAGGGTAATCCAGCACTGTGCCCTTGTCCATGTCTACTTGTTCCCAACGTGTGCCGGGGCGAAACCAGCCATTATTCACTACCTCGAAAAAGAAAGGTGTGCCGGGGTACGGTGCGGCTACGTGAAACAGGGCGATATCCAGGGGGAGGCGCTTTGAGAACTCGATTGTCTGCCGGATCGTCTCCTCCGTTTCACCCGGAAGACCGATGATGAAGTAGCCCCAGTTGCGAATGCCTGCTCTGCGCGCCCAGAGCAGGGCGCGTTCAGCCTTCTCCGTATAGGCTCCTTTACGCACGTGACGCAATATCTGATCGTTACCACTTTCGATCCCCCAGGAAATAAGCCAATTGCCTGCCCTGGCCATCATCTGCAACATCTCTTCATCGACATAGTCCACGCGGCTGTTACATGTCCAGCGAATTTGAATGTTTTCCTGGATCATCAATTCGCACAACCTCATGACCTGCTCTCGGTTGACGGTAAACAAGTCAGCATACATGTGGATATTGTTCATCCCCAGTCGCTTCAGGATCCACAACTCTTCCATGATATGTTCGGGAGAGCGAAGGCGCGTCGTGAACTGATAACTGACGTGCTTGATGCAATAAGTACACCCGGCCGGGCAACCGCGACTGGAGACGATAAATGTAAAAGGGCCGCGGATCATCGGCATGCGATATGTATCGAGAGGCAGCATATGGTGTAGCGGGTGAGGCATATCGTCAAGATCACGCAGAAACGGCCGTGTGAGATTGACGACGATCTCCTCGCCCTTACGCCAACCCACCCCCTTGATGCCGTGCATATCGACGTTACCATCACTGTCGAAGGCAGGCCGATAGAGCGGATCGTGCTTGTCGAACATTGTCTTGATGTTCGCCGGGCGCTGCTCCATCTTCCCTTCCAGATGATCGAGCAAATCGCGAATGGTCAGATCAGGCTCGCCAATCAACACAAAATCGAGAGCCGGATAAGCTCGCATCGTTTCGACCGGGATGGGTGTCACATGCGTCCCAAAGGCGATGGTCCTGGCTCCGCGTGCTTTAGCCAGGAAGCAGCCGTACATGTCGTTTTCGAGCGTCGGGGCGGTTACTTGCGTGAGATAATAGCGAGGCCTCAATTCCTCCAGCTTGCGGGTGAATTCGGGCCAACTCATGCGCTCGGCGTTGGCGTCGATGATCGCCACTGAGTGCTGAGGATGGACCATGGCCGCAAGTTGTGCCAGGGAGACTTGGGGCCAAACCATATTCTCGCGTGTGCGGCGGCCAACCCGGTGCTGGCTGCGAATCCACAGGCCCCCGTCCGGCGTGGGGGGGTTCACAAACAGAATATCGATCGCCCCTTCGGGTCGCGTCGATGAGATCAGATTGCGCCGGACGATCTCGTCTGCGCTGGGAAAGTCGGACATGCGCAGCTTGGGTGCCGTGCGGGAGCCAAGATTCTCTGTTACCCGGTTTTTATCTTCTGTTTTAGGCATAACGCTCGTTGTTCTCCGTGCCCTCGACGCCGGCGCGCTTAAGCATTCGCGCTGGAACCATCACGCGCCTGATCCCGGCCTGCCGACCGGGTTTCGCGTATGGCCTGAGTGTTTAATTCATCCAGGACTCTAAATACAACCCAAAAGATTACAAGTTCCACGCCGAGCAGGATCAACATTGCACTCGCCAATCCGTAGAGCCACAACTGCCCCATATTCCAACCACTGGTTCCCAATATAACTGCATAACCGGCAATTGCCAGACCTGCCAGGAATCCTGCCATTCCCATCCAGCCAAAATGCCTGTCGAGGGGTCTATCGAAAAACTTCCTGCCGAAAAGCCCTTGCTGAACGGGCCTTCCCCGGAATAGGGCCACCAGATAATTGAATACGATCCCCAGCAAGAAGAGGTTGATTCCCACCATGCCAGTCACAGCACCTGTATAGAGCGCGATCACTGACCAGGGCGTGAGCACCGTGACACCGGACAGACGCAAAACGACTAACGCCACCACGCATAACACCCCGATTGACATGCCGGCAATCCCGAACATCCCCAGGATGCGCACCGGATTATATTGTAATGCCGTCCAAAGCATGGAGCGCAGGAATAGCGAACCATCGTGGACGACGCTGAGCTTTGATCGTCCCAATCGTTCAGAGTATGGGATCGGGACTTCGGCCATCCGAATCCCTTCATGGATAGCACGAGTGCTCATCACCGGGGTCAGGTTCAAGCCATCAGGCAGAGGATAGAGGCAAGGCAAGATGCTTCGCCGAAAGACACGCATCCCGCTCGCGCTGTCGGTAATCGTTTGGCGACCGACCAGTGACAACAATCGGGCGAAGAAAACATTCCCGATGCGTCGTGTCAACGGCATTCTGCTGTCTGCACCGGCCATCCGGGAGCCTATAACCAGATCGGCTCCGTTCATCGCTACAACGCAGAGCCGGGAGAAATACTCCGGCGGATATGTTCCGTCCGCATCGAGAAACCCGATCAAGTCAGACCGAGACTGGTTGAAACCCGTCTTGAGCGCCGCCCCGTATCCTTTGTTGATCGGGTGCTGGATGAGATTGACGCCGGGGATCCCGGCGGCGATCCGGGCAGTATCATCCCCCGAGCCATCATCGACGATCAACAACTCAAGCTCATTCACGCCAACGGTTATCAGATCGCCCCGCGTGGCCAGAACGCGATCGACGATTTGAGCGATGCCCGATTCTTCGTTATAAGCCGGTATCACAACTGTTAACGAGGTCATTATGGTTAGAAGTATGCTCCCAAACGAATCATGGCAGACAAAACAGCTCAGTGAGCGCCGCCTTTTTCATGATAAATGATTCTGCGGTCGGGCGCATCGTCCTGAGCATCAATCATCTTTAACACGCGAGCGGGAACGCCACCGACAACGACATGCGAGGGCACATCACTGGTCACGACGGCCCCGGCAGCCACGACCGCACCCCGACCAACACGAACGCCGTCGGTAATGATAGCCCCGGATCCGATCCAGACATCATCCTCGATAACGATCCCCTCTGCGGTAATGCCTTGCCGGGTGAAGGATCGGCCAGGATCGGAATACACGTGATTGACGGCGATGATCTGTGAAAAAGGCGAGGTATAAACCCTGTCACCGATGGTTACGCCCCCCTGACCGCGAATGACGGTGTACTCGCCAATGAGGCTATCCTGACCGATCGCTATGTGCGAGTGGGGAATCCCACGAAAGTTATAGACGTGCAACACAGCGCCATGCATCACAATAGTTCGCGGCCCGATCCGGATACCCTCCGGACAGGCATGCAGGTAGACTGACTCATCCAGGTAAGCGCCATGACCCAGGGTGATGTTGCCGGCAAAGCGCAACCTGACATTGCGCTCAATCGCCGCCCAGCCATTCATTCGTAGTATAAGCCGATAGACAACACCACGGATCCCGATTCCAACGAACGTCGGTATCCATCCGAACAACAGCATTATCAGTTGTTCCAGAATATAACGGCCGATTCCGGCCGCCTGACGCGAGAGATAGAGGCGAATCATCTTGATTCAGCGGATGGCATGCTCCGCCCTTTCGACATGAATGCTGTCTAACACGATAACTAATATCTACGCCTGATAAACGTCACACTGGTCCGACAACCATCAAGCGACTAACCCGCCGCATTGGGTAAGTGTTTCGCCGGTTACATCGGAACTACAAAGTAATACTTGAAATATCTATACAGGCTTGCTACGAATCGCTCGAGAACCGGTCGGCTCACAATGACAGCGCATTGCTAATTACCGTCCCCCATTGACACTACCGCTGGCTGGAAACTGGAAACAGCCATTCAAAACTCAATGCGACGATTTCAGAACTTTTGCTTATGCTCTATCCATACGATACCAGCACTCACCCCTATTCAATCGTGAATACGTCGTGAAAAGGCAATAAATAATGGGTTATTATTCGAGCACGTCAAACGGTATGAGGAACTCGAATAGCTCCACTTGTACCCCTTCTATCGGGAATCCCTCCACCTATGGAGCGTATCATGAAGGAAGCCGGACAATCCCAACAACCAGCGGTATGGATAATAGAAAGGTCTGATCAATGGATGACTAATCCCATAACGCGCATCCATATATGTCGCCGATGGAAGCACGTTATGAATGAGAAACCTGGCTTTCTTGGGCCACGATTCAAGACCCTTCGCGTCAACCAACATGCGTTGACCCGGCGATAACACACCCTCAGCTGATGCCCGCTGCATTTCAATCTCTACCGGTTCGGGCACGATTTCTCGCAGCCGTGTAAGTATTTCCGGCAAGATAGGGACATTCCACTCCATAGCAAGTCGCGGTAGAATGTTTTGCAGCGGCAACACCATATTCGCCGCTTGCGCTTGAATCAAAACATAATCCCAATCAATCTCCCCTTCCCGCGTCCAGAGCAATGCAGCCAAGTCATGCCACCATAATAGCCCTTGGCCATGATGATGAAACGCCAAATGCCCGCATAGATGGATCAGCATCCATTCCGGCGAAAGGCAGAGCGTCTGCTCCCTATCTATAGTGATAGCAACTGCCGTTCGCCACCATTCGTCCTCCGGCAAACGGCGCTGGTAATAGGTGGAGTTGAACAGGTTCCAATGCAGCTCGACCTGCCAGCCATAGGGGCCTTGCTTCCGAATCGATATCTCATTTTCGTAAGCCAGCGCGGAGCCGGGGGCAATCTCTCCGCCCGATACCCGATAGTCTCGCCCGGCCATAATTTCGATCGCCTGAGGAATATCGTGTTTACGCAGAAGCAAGTCCATATCGACCATCGGTCGCACGGCCGGATTACCATAGATGAGTTCGATGAGTGCGATGCCCTTCAGGACAATAACCCCTAGCCCTGCTTCTCTCAAGTCCGCCAGTAGGGCTTTCAACTCCTGGAAGCGTAGCGTATTGATTATCCCCGTTTTCTGGTACGCGGTCTGACAACCTTCGCGCCACCAGTCCGGCAGACCCGGCATCTTCCGAGTGGCTTGATGAAGCAAAGGAGTAACTCGAGCCTTGTCGGCAATTTGCCAGACCTGTTCCCAATCGATTGATTCCTGCGTTACCCAATCTGTATCCGGGGAATTATCATGGCTAGAGGGCGGGACACACCGAGGAACGGCCAGCAGGCGAATAATTGTCTCATAGGCGGTCGCAGGGTTCTCAACCATTAGACCCCTTTTGAGAATGATTGTGTGGAATCGATTTCTGCCAACATCGAGAGAGTTTGATGGCAATCGAGCCGGCGGCACGTTTTCTGGAATCCGATCGGACGCAGGAGCGCAGTCATGATAGGCAGAGGCAGGGAACTTTGGACAAACAGCCACCTCTCCACCCACAACATGCATAATAAACCGGCGAGTTTATACGACATGCAATCCCACAATCCGCGATTCTACTTATTGCCGGAAGCAGTTTTCCAAATCGGCGCGCAAAGTCTCAGGCTCGACTTCCGTGACACAATGCTTATTATATGGCCGCATTGCCATGTAGCAACCCAGGTGAGCAAATCCACGCCTATTTCACTCCAGCCCTCTACCGAACAACAAGAGAATAATGGGCAAGCTCCAACGTCTCCGGCGCGATGGCGGCCACGATGAGCAGCGGCCGCCGCATTCCCGGAAGGGCCTGAACGACATGGTGCAATCGCCCATCTTCATCCGCATTGAGCCGTTCAACGGTTGGCCGGCCATCACTGTCGAAAGTGACGAGTTGCAGTGGCCATTGCTGCGGCAACCGGCTGGTAACGCGAGTGAATCCTTCAGCGATCCAGCCCTCATCAAGCGTTTCGCCGTCATCAAAAAAGCCAATCTCGTTGATGGCGATATCATCCAAAGCAAAACCTGCAAATGTCAGGATCGGATCGGTGACGTACTCGAACCGCAGCAGAATCTCCTGCCCCGCGAATGGCGAGAGGTCAACAGACTCAGAAACCCATGCGCCGGAGCGGCCGGTATAGAATCGGGGAGCCAGCGCGCTATCGGAAGGATCATCCTCAGGCTGGAGGCCTTGCATCCCGCTCGCCTCAAGCGGTTGCCACGTTTGGCCATCGTCGGCCGACACAGCCACATAAGCGAAGTCATATCCCGCCTCGAGATCGACAAAGACCTCGTATTCCAACGTAGCCTCGGTGACGTCGCGCAAGTCGATGGCGCGGGTCAACCGCGGGTTGCTGTCGTTCGCGCGTTGAGCATACCAGAGATAGTCACCGGAGGGTGGTTCGACGTTCAGGAGGGACACAGTCGGTTGGCCGGCAAATTCAATCGTGACCTCGCCGCTGGAAGGGAGTTCATAATAATCGGCGGCATATTGATGCACAGTCGTCTCAAAGGTGGCCGGAAGATTATTGACCGGCGTCGTCGCCACGCTGTTCAGCGTCGGCCCGGCCCATTGGTATTCGGCCGACGTGTCTTTCGCGTCCGTCAGCGCCATTGCCGTCAGCCAGTCGAGCCAGAGTTGATCACCGGTCATATCGAGGCCGTTCTCTCCGGCTACGGCGTCGATCCCTCGCAATCCCGGCTCGTTGCTGAGAATGAACTCGCGGTAGAGATCCGCGCCCAGGCGATCGTAGATAAAGCGATTGAGCAAATAACCCCGTCCGTAATAGGGGATGGTATCGCCATCGGTCCAGTTGTTCAGCTGCCGATCCGGATCCTCCAGGAACAGATTGCCGCGCATTTGCGGCAAAGAGGGGAACCCGGCCAGTTCCTCGGCGAACATCGCACCGCCCTCGATAAACCAGTCCTCCTCACCCGCCTCATACCCACTCCCCAGCATGTGCCGCAGTTCGTGGGCCAGTACATCCAGATAGTTGCNNCCAACCGGCTCGGATACACCGAAATAAGGGTAAAGTGTGTCGTATATCCCATCAAAACTCGCGGTCACCCGCGCCAATTCCGCAGGGTCCGGTTCGACCGATCCAGGCCCTCTGTCGAACCAGAAATAAGCGTTATCGCCGATGCTCATCAGTTCCGCGTCGATGGTGCTGACAGTGTTGCTATCTACATTGCCGATATAGAAGGATTCGACCATGCCAACCTGATACTCAACCGGAACCGTTGGCGTCGGCAATGTCGAACCCACACCCAGATAAGCGGCCGTAAGACGAATATCATCACGCGTTGGGGGATTATTGGTAGTCAGTTCGGCCACAATGCCCTCAAGGCCCGCCAGCTCAGACAATGGCGATGACAAAGGCTCAGCCGTAGGCGATGCGGTTATCGCCACGTTCGTCGCAGTTGGGAGCGCCGGCTCATCGGGAGTCAAGGTCAAAATGGGGCTGGGCACAATCAATCCAGGTGTTTCCGCTGGGGTAATCTGAACCGTGACTGCCGATGTTGATATAATTGTCTCGCTCTGGGGCGAGAACAATTCCAAACGGCCACAAGCCACGAGGGAAAGAGACAACAAAAGCAAGAACGAAAGGATAAATCGCATGAGACGGGATTCTACAACGAGCCGGGTGCTTTCAATAGAATACCGGTTGCGATTCAGCCAATTCTTACCATCGGAGTACAATTGAGACCATGCTGTCGCTGGATGCACAAAACGAATGGCGAGATGAATATCGAACGCAGCACCCCGGATGGCAGCCGGCAACGGAGGTTTTCGCCGAATGCGTTCGCGAGAACATCCGACCCTACTCGCGCCTGCTCGATGTAGGCTGCGGCCGGGGCGGCCTTGTCGAGCAACTGGGCCACCCGCTCTCACATACAACCGGTATCGATCCTGACTTCTTTTCGCTAGCGGAACATCGTCTGGATAAGCTCCCTCGCGCCGTCGCCATTAGCGGCCACCTCCCTTTCGTCGACAACGCCTTCGACATCGTTACTGCCAGTTGGCTACTGGAGCACCTGGCCGATCCGTTGAGCACGTTCCGGGCAGTCGGCCGCGTGCTCAGACCGGGCGGAGCGTTCATTTTCATCACCCCCAACAAGCGACACCCACTGACCATCGCCAACCGCCTCGCCGGGCGACTGGGCAGCTTGCAAGGCCGGCTGGTGGATCAACTCTACGGACGCGCGCCTGAAGACACCTTCTCCACATACTATCGCGCCAACACAACGAAAGAGCTATTTGCCCTGATCGATGCGGCCGGGCTGGTTCCGGAGTTCATCACACAGATCGCCGATCCCTCGTATGTTGCTTTCAATCGCCTCTTGTTCCGCGGAATGAGCGTGATTGACGAGAGGTTATCGCCAGATCGACACATCCACATCGTCGGAGTAGCCCGAAAAAAGTAATAGTGGATAATCGCGACACTTCGGTAGCACACAGGCGTCATTCATATAAATTCACGAAATGGAATCCCTACCACCTTTGCGCCGCGCCTACTTCAGTTACCTGAGCCGTGCCTACGCGGTGATGTATCAGCTTCATAAACGCTCCATACTGGGTATACGCCTTGTTTCGATCGCGCGCTGGCTGCCCATCCTGTTATTGGTGATCGGCTGGCTAAAGCGCTGGCCTCAGCCGGCACTCATCGGTCTGTTGCTGTTCATTCTCTGGCTAAATTACTCGCTATGGCGCTCCAGGCGCGACAATTTCAACCGGTTTGTGCCCCATGCCGGTTCCATGCCGGATATAATCCAGTCCGAGCCATTACCCGCCAATCACAAGATCAACGTGATGGCTACCGGCTTGTTCAGCGTTTCCGGCCGCGATAATAACCTGTTGCTCCGCCCCGCAACTTACTGGCGGGTTCCATTGGGCGAACACGTCGTGATGGTCGAGGAGTTGCCGGGAAAATACTTATACCAGTTCTTTAACGGCAAAAGCTTGCAGACAGTTCGCCCGGGATGGTTGCTTTTCGGTCCGCAACCTATCGAGGCACTGGCCGTCACCTTTCTGGCGCGCTGGGGGCCTGAATATACGAAGTTCGGACAAGCACATGAAAGTGGCGACGATTCCGATCTGCCGCCCCCGAAACGCGTCACCATTTATTTGAGCAGCGACGATCCTGTGGCCCGCCGGACGATCCTGGATACCCTCGTCAGCGATGCCCGTCAGGCACGTCTGGATGTCGGTTGATCCTGCGTTCGCTCAACATTGGCAAAATAGATATAGTTGATAGACCATGAACGAATTAGAGGCGCTTCTCGTCGTGGAACGCGGGCCTGTCCCCACCACTCAGATACAACTTCAAAACGATCAATTCACTATCGGCCGCAGCGCGGGCAATGACCTCGTACTCGCCGACCCTGAGGTTTCGCGGCGGCACACTCGCATCGTCCGCCGCGCGGATGGCTTCGCCGTGGAGGACATCGGCAGCACCAACGGCACGTTCGTCAACGGTCAACGAATTAACCATCTGACGCTTCTGCAGGACGGCGACGCCATCGACCTGGGCGACACGGTGCGCCTGCGCTACATGTCGTTAACCTCAACGTCGGACGATATCGATACCGGCCCTCTGGTCGTCACGGCCGAAAAGCCAACCCAAGCCTATACACCGCCCGCCGGCCCCGCCATCGAGAAGCCTGTGGAGCGCCCCCGCCCTGTCGCTCCGGCAGCACATCAGCCTGTTGTGGCCGTGCCGGTGCAGCCACAATCCACGCCAACCTACCCACCGCCGCCAACGTATGCCTTTGAAGAACCTCGACGTGGGCGTGGGCTATGGGTCGGCTGCGGGCTGTTGATTGCGCTGCTTTTGGTCTGCGCGGGCACCTTCCTCGTACTTGACGCCTACGATCAAGGACGGTTGCTGTACTGCGGCCCGCTGGCCTCAATGTTCGAAATCATCCTTGGCCCCTTTGGCTTCGCGCCAATCTGCCCGTAGCCTAGACACCTGCCTCTGAGTCATGCCCGTACCGGAAAAACCCCAACTGCGTGTTCTCGACTTTCAGCCGATCTTCCACCGTGGAGAGCGGATGTGGCTCCTGCGCGATCCATGGCAATTGAGCGAGCGCCAACTCATCGTGCCGCAGGCAATCGCTCAAATGCTCCTGTTGTGCGACGGGTCACGGACAATCGATGAAATTCGCGGAGAATTGGCCGAAGTATCCGGCATCGAACTACCATTTGAAATCATCGCTGATGCGCTCTCCCAATTGGACCAGAACTGCTTGCTCTATAGTGAACGATTCGAGATCGAGTACACGCGGGCGTTGGCTGAATACCGCGCCCATCCTTATCGACCTCCGGCCCTGGCAGGGTTGAGCTACCCGGCTTCACCCACAGAGCTATCCACATTGTTTGAAAGTTACGGAAACACCACCCCCAACCGCGGCCTCGATTCCCATTCATGGCGCGGCGTAGTATCGCCTCACATCGATTACCCACGTGGTGGCCCAGTTTATGCTCAGGTTTGGCAAGAGGCCAAAAGCTCCGTGCTGGATGCCGATCTCGTCCTCATCTTCGGCACGGACCACAACGGCAGCGCCGGTTCCATCACCCTGACCCGCCAGCCATACGCCACGCCATTCGGGGTATTACCGAACGATTCAGGCCTTATTGACAAGCTTGCAGAAACGATTGGCGAAAGAGACGCCTACGCCGAGGAGCTCAACCATCGCAATGAACATTCCATTGAGCTTTCGGCCGTTTGGCTTCATTACCTGTTTCATCAGACAAACCGTGCGCCGTGTCCGATGATCCCCATCCTGATCGGATCATTCCATCACTTCCTGAGCAACGGCCACCACCCGGCTGATGAGACGACGTTCAACCGTTTTCGGGATGCATTGCGGCGGGAAACGGCCGGGCGGCGCGTTTTAGCGGTTGCCTCGGTCGATCTGGCCCATGTCGGCCCGGCATTCGGGGATTCATTCCCTATGGATACCCCTCGTCGCTCCACGCTTCGCGATGAAGACCACAAGTTGATGTCAGCCATCACGCACGGCAGCGCGGCCGAGTTTTATAGCCGGATTCATTCGGTCCACGACCGGAATCGGATCTGTGGATTCGCTCCCCTCTATCATATGCTGCGTTACCTCGACGCAACGACAGGAACCCCAATCGCCTATGACCAATGTCCGGCGGATCAGATGGATACCTCGCTCGTGTCCATTTGCGGGTTGTTGCTGGAATAGACCTTCCTTTTCTTTGAGTCAAAATCACTGCTACCCCCAATGTAAAAACATTCTGTCTTCAGAGTGGCGCTATTGACTTGGGTAAATAACTGTTGTATTGTTGCAATATGTTGTAATATCCCGCATGACAAATACAGCATTTTGGCAAGTGGTTCGTGGGGAAGACGAAACGCTTCAAGTCAGCGGTGGTAATTATGAACAAAGAGACCTTACTGGAAAATTATTCTGACGTCGATCAAGTCAGCAGGCGCCTGGGGATTCATCCCGAATCAGTGCGGCGGCTTATCCGTGACGGTAAGCTCCCAGCAATCAAGTTCGGGAACAAATGGCTGGTAGAAAAGTCGGTCCTGGAGCAGTTCGCGAGCGGATACGACGGTCGACCAGGAAACAAGGCAACACTGTTCTAGGCCTCTGATTTGGTTGACGCCCTGGTTCTCTTTGTTCGCCACAGAAGGAAGGGAAAAGAGGATGCAACAAACAACGAATACGGATTGCGCCGCCAGCATCCGTGTTGTCGGTGTTGGAGGAGCGGGCAGTAATGCGGTGAATCGCATGATTGCCGAAGGTGTCAAAGACGTCGACTTCATCGCCGTCAACACCGATAACCAGGCTCTCTCCCTTTCCGATGCACCGGTGCGCGTGCGAATCGGCGACAAGCTGACCAGAGGGCTGGGGGCCGGTGGCTTCCCCGATCAGGGAGAGAAAGCAGCGAATGAATCGATCGAAGAGATTCAGTCGGTCATTCAAGGCTCCGATATGGTCTTCGTCACCGCCGGCATGGGCGGCGGCACGGGCACGGGCGCGGCGCCGGTCGTGGCTCGCGTAGCGCGCGAGATGGGCGCATTGACGATCGGCGTGGTCACCCGGCCATTTCACTTTGAGGGCAGCCGGCGCGCCACATCGGCCGAGCGCGGCATCGAGCAGCTCCAGAAGCATGTCGACACCCTGATCATCATCCCCAATGACCGGCTGCTGGATATCACCGACAAACGGATGCCGCTGCACGAATCATTCCACCTGGCCGACGATGTCCTGCGTCAGGGAATTCAAGGGATAACGGAACTGATCACCGTGCCGGGGCTGATCAATCTCGACTTCGCTGATGTCAAGACGATCATGACCCAGGGCGGAGCAGCCTTGATGGCCGTGGGCCGGGGCACGGGCGAAGACAGAGCACGGATCGCCGCGGAGCAAGCTGTCAGTTCGCGCTTGCTCGACGTCACCATCGACGGTGCGCAAGGGGTGTTGTTCAACATCACCGGCGGCTCCACGCTCAGTCTGTACGAGGTTAATCAGGCGGCCGAGGTGATCCGCGAGACGACACATCCCGATGCCAATGTCATCTTCGGCGCTGTCGTCGACGAAACCATGGGCGATGAGATTCGCATCACGGTCATCGCAACCCGCTTCGACCAGGTTCACATGCGGCGGCAAATGCTCCAGCGCAACGATACCGGCCTGTTCGAAACAGCAGCCCGTCAGGCTCAATCAAAAGAACGAGTGGAAAGACGATCAGACCCGGTCGAGGAACAGGTAGAGCAGGAAGCAACGCCACGTTTCGCGCCCGGCAACCTGGAAGTGCCCGCCTTCCTACGACGAAAGTAACGATTACCGACCGTCCGGCCGTCGGGGTCGGATGATAAAATTGCTTGCTCGCAGGCTACATCCCCTCTCTGCAGCTCCCCCTGTTTCGCAGGACAGGGGGAGCACCTTTTTTTCTAATCGGTGCTCTCAAACAACGTGAACTGCGAGCCGCCCGACACCCAGCACTCTGCACCTTCTGCGTCATCGGGACATTGAATCTGCCACCATCCGCTCTGGGGATCGCGACCAATCACAGTCACCCGTCGCTCTCCAAGCAGAAAGCCCACGCGATCAAAGCGCACGCCGGGGCCTGAGCGAATGTTCAGGTCTACCAAAATCCGTAAGGTTCCTTGCACTGTCTCCATCGGTGGGTCTGCGGGCAGCGTCACGGTCGGCGCGAGGCTCGGCCCGTCCGGCGTCTCGGCCGCGCCGGCGGTCGCGGTAGCCATGGGGGGTGGCGGCAATGTGCCGGTTCTCCCCGCGAACGCGTTGCAGGCCAATGACGAAAAGAGGAGAGCCAGCAAGCCCAGCCCGATATTTGCTCGGTCACCCATTCCATTCCTCATGCCACCAATGATACCCCTGAAAATGGATAAATACAGACTATTCTTTCTCGCGGCGCACTAATTCGGTCAATCGACCCCATTGGCCCACTCGGTTATAATGCAATCGTAGCCAAGGACAAACACGTTATGAGTTTTCGCGGATTCATTGAAATGGCCGCCGCCAACGGCGATCTGGTGACAATCGACAAGTCCGTTGATACAACCTACGAAGTAGCCAATGTCGCCCACGCGCTGGAAGGCCGACCAGTGCTGTTCACCAATATTCAGGATTACCCCGGCTGGAGGATTTGCTCCGGCGTTTGCGCCGACCGAAGCTTCTTCAGCATGGATTTGGGCGTAGAGGTTCCCGATCTGCTTCATTACCTGAAGGATTCTCTGCAAAACCCATTGCCGCCCCCTGTCGTGGAGACGGCCCCATGTCAGGAAATAGTCGTCGAGGATGTCAACCTCAACGACCTGCCGATCCTCTTGCACCTGCCCCAGGACGGCGGACATTACATCGCCAGCAATGTCGTCATCATCAATGATCCCGAGTTGGGGCGCAATATGTGCTACCATCGACTATTGAGGCTGGACGAGCGACGTTTTGCAGCGCGCATCGTCGAGAACAGAGGCACATTCAACGCCATGCAGAAAACTGAGGGCGACTTGCCGGTGGCGATCTGCATCGGCGTATCTCTTGCCGTCCATCTGGCCGCGTCGATGTCCCCCTCGCCGAACGTCGATGAACTTGCCGTCGCCAATGCTCTGTCCCCTACCCCGTTAGTAAAGTGTCTTACTAATGATCTGTACGTTCCCGCCAATGCCGAGATCGTGCTCGAAGGGCGAATCACCAAACACACTTACAGCGAAGGACCGTTCATGGACCTGACGGAAACCATGGACATCACGCGGATGCAGCCGATCATCGAGATCGATCTGATAACTCATCGTCGAGACCCGATCTTCCACGCGCTGCTCCCAGGCGGTCTGGAGCACAAACTGCTAATGGGCATGCCCAAGGAGCCAACCATCTTTGCCGCCGTTAATGAGGTGACCCGTTGCACCGGCGCGGTTATCACTCCCGGCGGTGCGTCCTGGCTCCATGCCGTCGTCCAGATCGATAAACAGGGGCCGGAGGACGGCAAACTGGCGATAGAGGCTGCGTTCAAGGGACATGGTTCCCTGAAGCACGTCTGGATCGTTGACACCGATATCGATATCTACGACCCGGCCCAGGTGGAATGGGCGCTGGCAACCCGATTCCAGGCTGACCATGATCTCTATGTCTATGCGAATCAACCCGGCAGCTCACTCGATCCCTCCGGCTCACATGTGCCCGGCCGAAAGAGCCTGACAGCAAAAATGGGTCTCGACTGCACGATTCCCTGGGGAGCAGACCGAAGCAAGTACGAGCGGGGCGAATATGGTCGCGTCGATCTGTCCGAGTATCTTTAAGGAGCCATCGTGTTGAGTGAAACGGTTGCCCGGATTTAAGGCATATAAATGACCATTACTTCTTCAAATTTAAACGATCAACAACGCGCGATGCTTGACGGCCGCCAAGGCCGAGCGCGACAAATGGGCATGCGGCTCCTGCTGGACCTGGCCGCGATAGCCGGCGCTGAGGAACTGACGCCAATCGGCAGCGCCCACCTCTCCGGCGTCTCGCCACTGACCGGCGGCTTGGGCTTGCGCTTGTTTCTGGCCCGGCTGGCTGAAGATCCGGGCGAGGGCGTGGCCATTCCCACCACCCTCAACGCCGCCGGCTGCGATGAAGATCAATTCGGGGCGATGCGGATCGTCGTGCCGGAGTTCCTGAACCATCATCGGGAGATCATTAAATCCTATGCCGGCCTGGGCGTCCGGACCATCCAGTCCTGCGTGCCCTATGAATGGGACGAGGTTCAGCCCGCGCTCTCTCAAAACACGCCGGGGGCCTGGGCGGAATCCAACGCGATCTGTTTCGCCAACTCCTATAGCGACTTGCGCACCAATCGGGAGTCGGGCCTGTCCGCGCTGGCCTGCGCCCTGACAGGATATGCGCCAAACTATGGCCTGCTGGAAGACGAGGGACGACGCCCCAATCTGGCCGTCACCGTGACCGTCAACCTGGATGACCCCACCGACTTCTCGGTGCTGGGCGACTGGATCGGCAAACAACGGCAACCCAACTGGCGCATGCCGTTCGGACCCATCCCCGCCATCATCGGCCTGCCGGCATCCATGACTCACGAGCAGCGCAAGGCGATGAGCGCGGCCGCTGCTAACTATGGCTCGCCTTTACTCCACATCATCGAAGGCAATGAATTCCCGGAGGCCGAATATCAGGATCGCCTGACATTTGGACAGGCTGAACTCACGCAACGTTACGCCGAATTAAAACCCAAAACGCCTGTCTCGCTGGTCGTTCTTGGCTGCCCACAGGCATCGATCGGCGAACTAAGGGAGATCGCCGGCCATCTACGAGGCCGCCACGTGACGGCCGATCCATCCGGCCCGGGACAACCGCCTCCGTTATGGGTCTTCACCTCAGCCATTACCAAAACCATCGCCGAACACACAGGATTGGCGGATATAATCCGGACGAGCGGCGCGCTACTCCTAGAAAACACCTGCCCCGAAGTGGTTCCCTACGATCCGAGCTGGGTTAGCCACGTGCTGACAAACTCAATGAAGGCCGAGCACTATATCAAGTCCAGCCTGAATGGCATCCCCACATCAGTCATGCCCCTGGCCGACTGTATTGCCGTGGCCACCGGCGACATTGTTCTGTCCGAGGATGAAGCGCACCAGACCTCCACGACAGCCCACAGCAAAAAAAGCAAAACGCCAAGGGCAGAGGCACCAGTGAAGGAGCGCCAGGCGTCCCCCGCTACGACGACCGCCGTTGGGCAGGGACTACCCTCGCAAGGGGATTTCACCGTCGTCGGCGCGGCGCTTGTGACAGACACGCCGATCACCTTTCTCGGTTATGTCAACCGTGAGACGGGCATCATCGAGGAGGAAGACCACCCCGCCAACGGGCAAAGCATGGCCGGAAAAATCGTCATTTTCCCGCGCGGCACCGGCTCCAGCGTTGCCCCATACGTGCTGCTTGAGCTTTACTACCGTGGGATGGCCCCCATCGCCATGGTCAACACTGAAATAGACCAACAGATGGCGCCCGCCTGCTCGCTGGAAGGGATTCCCTACGCCTATGGTTTTGATACGGATGTGAACAAACTCGTGGAAAATGGAGATGAGGTGGCCCTGGAGCGACAAGGCGATCGAGTCTACTTGCGCGTGCTCAAGAAGGGCAAGTTCAATGTTTGAGGCAACCATGTCTCTGCCGGCTGCCGCTAACCCAGCGGCGGTCGGGACAATCGAAAAAACGGCGTGTTCGCCGTCCTGTGATTGTGGGTCGCTTCAATTATATGCGATATATATGAAAAACCTGGCGAAGGAAATGAGGTGGGCGCGAAGGGACTTGAACCCCTGACCTCACGGATGTGAACCGTGCGCTCTAACCAACTGAGCTACGCGCCCAAGCATCAAGTAGTATATCATAAACCAATCATTAGCCAAGAGATATTGAGTCAAGATGAACATTCAAGCCAAAAACCCAACCCTTATCCGTGCCGGGCTGATACTTATTTTCGGGGCGCTGGTCGCACTGGCAGGTTGCCGGGGCGGCGGTGGCAATACCCTGCCCTTTATCGAAACCTTCGACGAGCCGGGTGATTGGGGAGTCGGCGAAGATGCCTATTCCATCGGGAAGATTGTCGATGGCGTCTACGATTTCAAGATTCTGGAAAACGACATAAGCCGCTGGGCCTCGGCGGGCAAAACCTTTAGCGACGGCATTTACGAGGTCGAGGCTACTCCCGTCGAAGGTCCGCTGGATAATGGTTATGGCCTCCTCTTTCGCGCCAACCCGGAAAAGGGGGACTTTTACCTGTTCAAAATATCCGGGGACGGCTATGTCTGGATCGGCCGGTATCGGGATGGAGCCGAGGAAGCCACAATCATCGGCGAGCACTGGTTCGCTTCTCCGGCGGTCATGCCCGGTCTAAACGTGACCAACAAGCTCCGCGTACAGGCCGAAGCAGGCAATATGATATTTTATGTAAACGATCAGGAAGTCGGTCGAGTAACCGACAACACGTTCACCGTCGGTGATGTGGGCATCCTTGTCCAGACCCTGGGTGGAGCAGGCGTCAGGGTGCTGTTCGACAATCTGAGCGTGAAGCCACTGCCCTAGTTAAGATAAAAATTAACTGGGCTGGCGTTCTCGATGGTGTTTTTTGTGCTATTATCTAATTATGATCCGCCGGTTATGGGGATCTCACAGGAGCGATAATCCCACTATCGCCCACAACCTTCGTGAAGGTTGACTGAACCGATGAGCCGCTTCCCCCAATTGGGGAATCAACCGAACAGAGAGGATACATGGGGATTCCTCCCGGTTTATATCGTATCCACTCCTTCCGGTTGAGAGAAGCTGGAGCGCACTCTGGAACAAGACATGCTTGACACTCAAAAGACCACAGAAAAAAAATCGACAACTCAACAGATAGTAATGAGCACGGCCGAAGTCCTGCGCGACTACACGCTGGCGCTGCAAAGCAGGCAAGCCAGCCTGATCGGGCGGCGTGAAGTGCTGAATGGCCGGGCCAAATTCGGTATTTTCGGTGACGGCAAAGAGATGGCCCAGATTGCGATGGCCAAGGTTTTCAAGCCGGGCGACTTTCGCTCAGGCTATTACCGCGATCAGACGTTCATGTTCGCCATCGGCCAGACAACCATCCAGCAATTCTTCGCCCAGCTATATGCCCATACCGATGTCGCCGCCGATCCCAATTCGGCCGGCCGGCAGATGAACGCCCATTTCTCCACACGCCTGCTGAATGAGAACGGTTCGTGGCGCTCGCAGACGGAGTCATTGAACTCATCGACAGACCTTTCCCCCACGGCCGCCCAGATGCCCCGCCTCGTCGGCCTGGGTTATGCATCCCGCCTTTATCGCGAACTGGACGAACTCCACCACCTGACCCAGTTCTCGCGCAACGGGAATGAGATCGCCTTCGGAACAATCGGCAACGCATCGACGGCTGAGGGCTATTTCTGGGAAGCCGTAAACGCCATCGGTGTCCTCCAGGCCCCGGTGATCATCTCCATTTGGGATGACGGGTACGGCATATCCGTGCCCAACGAACACCAGATCACCAAGGGCAATCTGTCCGAATTGCTGTCCGGCTTCCAGCGCAGGCCGAATTCTACCGAAGGCTACGAGATATTTACTGTGAAGGGTTGGGATTATCCGGCCTTATTGGAGACCTATGCCCGCGCGGCCGAACTGGCGCGTGATAAGCACGTGCCGTGCATTATCCACGTCACGGAGATGACACAACCTCTCGGCCACTCCACCTCCGGCAGCCAGGAACGATACAAAACGGCCGAGCGGTTGAATTGGGAACGCGAGCACGATTGCCTGCTCAAGATGCGCGAATGGATCATCGACCAGCACATCGCCCCGCCGGGAGAACTCGACAACCTGGAGCGCAATGCCGAAAAACTGGTCGAAAATCTGCGCGTAAAGGCGTGGCATGCGTTCTCCCGACCGATCTACGACGAACGCCAGCAGGCGGCCGAGCTGATTCAGAAGATCGAAGCAACATCGCCACAAGCAGGCGAGATCGCGAGCATTCGTCGTCGCCTGCTCGCCAGGGAAGCGCCCTTGCGAAGAGACATCCTGCCGGCTGTGCACGAGGTCCTGGTGCTAACTCGCGACGAACCTCGCGAACCCGGATCGGCCATTGCCCGGTTAGTCGAGTGGAAGAAAGAACAGGAATCTCTCAACGACGAGCGATACGGCTCGCACCTATACAGTCAGTCGTCGGAGTCGGCACTCAACGTCGGCGAGGTGAAGCCCGTCTACGAGCCTGACGCGCCCCTGGTACCCGGCTCAAAAATCCTCAACGCCGCATTCGATGCCATACTGGCGAGCGACCCCCGCGTCGTGGCCTTCGGTGAGGACGTGGGTCTGCTGGGAGGTGTCAATCAGACATGGGCGGGCCTTCAGGCCAAATATGGCGAGCTTCGAGTTGCCGACACGGGCATCCGCGAGGCCACCATCGCGGGCCAGGCGATTGGTCTCGCCTTGCGCGGCCTGCGGCCGATTGCCGAGATTCAGTATCTCGACTACCTGCTCTACGCGCTGGAGATTCTGTCCGACGACCTGGCCTCGCTCCACTGGCGGTCGCGCGGCGGCCAAAAAGCGCCGGTCATTATCAGCACGCGCGGCCATCGCCTGGAAGGGATATGGCACGCCGGATCGCCCATGGGGGCCATCGTCAATCTGTTGCTCGGTATGCACGTTTGCGTGCCGCGCGACATGACTCAGGCGGCAGGATTCTATAACACGCTGATGCGCGGCGATGATCCGGGGCTAGTGATCGAAGTGCTGAACGGGTATCGCCTGCGAGAGCGCATGCCGTCGAATATCGGCGAGATCACCGTCCCCTTGGGCGTGCCGGAAGTGCTGCGCGAGGGCGAGGATGTCACGTTGGTGACTTACGGCGCGGCATGTCGGATCGCACTGGAAGCAGCCGAAGCGCTGAGCAACGTCGGCATCGATGTTGAAGTAATCGACGTGCAAACGCTTCTGCCTTTCGACAAACACGGCATGCTGCTGGAATCGCTCAAGAAGACCAGCCGGATCGTTTTTCTGGACGAAGATATGCCCGGCGGAGCCACGGCCTACATGCTCCAGGCAGTGATCGAGACTCAGGGCGGATTCCAATGGCTGGATTCCGAGCCGCGCACCATCACGGCCAAGCCGCACCGACCCGCCTATGGGTCCGACGGCGCGTACTTCTCCAAACCCAACATGGAGGACGTGTTCGCCGTGATCTATGACTTGATGAACGAGGCGAACCCGGCGCGCTATCCGCGCTTTCAATAATTACGGAGAAAGAGTTGACTATGGCATCCAGGATAACGTTGCCTGAAATGGGAGAAGGGGTCATCGAGGGAACGCTGGCCCGCTGGCTGGTGAAAGAAGGGGAACGAATCGAGCAATTTGCGCCGATTGCCGAGGTGGAGACCGATAAGGTCACCACCGAGACGACGAGCGAGACAGCCGGGACGGTGCTGAAGCTATGCGTCAACGAAGGCGAAACCGTCCCCGTCGGCACCGTTTTGGCCTACGTGGGCGAACCGGGCGAGACGATCACCGAGAACGGAAACGGGACAGGCGCGCGTAAAGACGATCGCCATGAAGCGGCCGCGCCGGAACCGCAACCCGCACCACAACCCGTGGCCACGCCGGTTCAAGCGGCTGTCGAGCCGAAGGGAGCCTATACGGGCCGCATCAGTCCCGTGGTTGGTCGCATCGCCGCCGAGCATGGCGTCGATCTGGGGCGAATCGCCGGCACCGGTCGCGACGGCCGCATCACCAAAGAGGATGTGCTGGCCTACGTCGAAACACAAGAGACGACAGCAACCCCCGCACCTGTCCCGCCTGTCGAGAGCCGTCGCGAGGCGCCACCGACCGCACCCGTCCCCGCCAAACCCGAAGTCAGTCCGGCCCTATCCTCCCATCAGGATGGCCCGGCTGATATCTTGCCTCTAACCAGTATCCGGCGCTCCATCGCCGAACACATGGTGCGAAGCGTGCAGACCAGCCCCCATGTGACGACAGTTTTTGAGTTCGACTTCTCGACCGTTGCCGCTCACCGCCGGGCCAACAAAGATCAGTATGCCCGTGATGGCGTGCGCCTGACCTTCACCGCCTATATCGTCGCCGCCACCGTTCAGGCACTGAAAAAGCATCCCCTGGTAAACAGCAGTTGGACAGACACGGGGATTCTGCTCAAGCGAGAGATCAACATCGGCATGGCCACCGCTATCGACGACGGGTTGATCGTGCCGGTGATCAAGAACGCCGACGGCATGAACCTGCTGGGGCTGGCGCGCACGATCAACGACCTGGCTGACCGGGCGCGGAACAAGCAATTAAAACCCGACGACGTTCGTGGCGGCACCTTTTCCATAACCAACCACGGCACGACCGGTAGTCTCTTCGCCACCCCCATCATCAACCAGCCACAGTGCGGCATTCTGGGCGTCGGCGCAATCGAAAAGCGCGTCAAGGCAATCGATGACGCCATCGCCATTAGACCGATGGCCTTCGTCAGTTTCACCTTCGACCATCGAATACTGGATGGCGCATCGGCCGATAACTTCGTCGCCACGATCAAAGAGTTGATCGAGAACTGGCGTTAAGGGCCGCACGAATATTCCTGCAAAAAACGCGAGTCGCTAACCACGACTCGCGTTTTTTATTCCAATTGAATCGGGATTTATCCCTCATCCCACAACGCTTTCAGTTTCGCGGGCATCCGCACCGGCCGCAATGTCTTCAAGTCGGCAAAGTAGCCGCTCTGGCAGCCGGCGGCACACACGCGATCGCCCACCGCAATCTCCGATGAAAGCGTCCAGCGCGTGCGCGACAGGTCCGACACCCACATACGGCCGACAACCACATCCCCAATGCGCACCGGCCAGCGATAGTCGATTTCGGTTCGAGTCAGAATGGGGCTGATACCTGTCGCCAGTATCTCATCGATCGGCAGCACATCGACCAGAATCTCGGAGCGCAAATCTTCCAGCCAGCGCAGATAAACGATATTGTGGACGATATTGGCGAAGTCAATGTCGTAAGTGCGCACAACAATAGGCCGCTCGATCAATAACCCCCGTTTGCTCTCCTCATTCATTGCTATTTATCTGTAGCGTTGCAGCAGGTAGTCGACCACAACACTGTCGATCATCGCGTCCGTGCCGTTCCAGCGCTCTTCGAGGTTTTCGCTGCCGACCAGCGCGCGCAGGGCCTCGCGCGTCTCATCATCGAACTCGCCATCGACCTCGCGCGTCAGGTGGCCGCTTCGGCGCAACACTTTTTGCAGATCGCCGGCCACGCCGGCGAGGGAAACCAGTTTGTCGGGATCAACCTCGCCAAACAAAAGATGATGCATGGTCACAAGCTCAGCCAGCTTCTCGATCGGCTCGGGGTGATCGTCCACGCGCAGATCCAGATAACG
>JRYI01002582.1_pt1 | contig 30544 bp, 29 predicted proteins | sample 235361 | NCBI WGS metagenome assembly JRYI01 (sample SAMN03074212, study PRJNA261471) | activated sludge metagenome | biome: Common Effluent Treatment Plant; feature: Wastewater; material: Activated sludge; isolation source: activated biomass in a lab-scale reactor treating industrial wastewater at...
AAAGTGCACGATTTGCACGATCTGCACGATTTGCACAAAAGGCACTTTTGGATTCCGAATTCCGAACTCTGCCTTTAAGATCCGCACGCCGGCAGTTTCAAACCTGACAGTTCGAAAGAATTATGAAAATATCTTTATTTCATTCTTGACTTAATTAAGTCTTTGCTATATTGTATGGCTTGTGGATACATTCAGCGCCATTGCAGAACCGAATCGGAGGAGGATCCTCGAGTTGCTTGCGGCCTTCGGAGCCCTTGCGGCGAGCGACATCTACGCACGGTTCGGAACAACGCACGCTGCCGTTTCCCAGCATCTCAAGGTGCTGAGAGAGGCCGGACTTGTGGACGTCGAAAAGCGAAAACAGCAGCGGATCTATACATTGAACGCCGAAAAGATCGCCGACTTCGAAGTCTGGGTCAAGAGATTCACGCAGAGGACCGACGAAGCATTCTCCCGACTAGATGCTCTGTTGGAAACAGAGAAGACGAAACTTTCAGGAGAAAAATAATGGCGAATAGAACAGAGATCAAGGCCGAGCCGGGCAAACAGGAGCTCTTTATCATCCGCGAGTTCGATGCACCGCGGGAACTGGTATTTCGCACCTACACCGAGCCGGAACTCTATGCGAAATGGGTCGGGCCGAATGACCTGACAATGACGATCAAGAAAATGGAAGTGATCGACGGCGGTTCATATTGCTTCATTCACGAACGGGATGGCCATGAATATGCATTTCACGGCGTATATCACGAGGTGCTCGCAAATGAACGGATCATCGGAACGTTCGAGTTCGACGGGCTCCCGGAGAAAGGCCACGTCATTCTCGGCACTACCCGATTCGAAGAACTGCCCGGAGGACGATCGCGGATCGCCCACCAATCGGTCTTCCAAACCGTTGCCGATCGTGATGGAATGCTGCAGTCCGGAATGGAACGCGGCGTTAATGAGGGCTACGAAAAGCTCGACCACCTGCTCGGCTCGATGAAGGACTTGGCCGGGACGGCTTGAGCTTTAGTAATTCACGGACTTTAGGTCCAATAAAAGTTTGGCCGCGAGCTCACGAATCAAATCTTTCCGAATTCGTGAATTCGCGGCCAAATTGTCTTCTTACTTCGCCGTTTTCACGAAAGGTCCTTACGCTTTTGCTTTCTGAACCTCTTCGATCAAGACCGGGACGGCCTCAAACAGATCGCCCACGATGCCGTAATCTGCGATATCGAAGATCGGAGCTTCGGCATCCTTGTTGATGGCAACGATCGTGCCCGAATTCTTCATCCCGACGATGTGCTGAATGGCACCTGAAATGCCGAGGGCCAGATAAAGCTTCGGAGCCACGGTCTGGCCCGAAGAACCGATCTGGCGGTCGATCGGCAGCCAGTCTGAATCACAGATCGGGCGTGACGCCGCAAGATCGCCTCCGAGGGCGTCGGCAAGCTTTTCGGCAAGAGCGATGTTCTCTTGAGACTTGATGCCGCGGCCAATTGCGACAATGACGTTAGACTTTGTCAGATCGACAGACGCCTTTGCTTCCTGAAAAGCAGCTTCCGAGGTCATTCTGACGGCCCCAATACTCACTTCCCGACTCTCGCTCTGCGCGGTTCCTGAAGCGGCATCGTCCGAGCGGAAAGCACCCGATTGGAACGTCACAAAATACGGAGCATCGCCGCCGAGCGACACGTCCGCATCGAGTTTGCCGAGGAAAATACGACGCGTAAGGACGAGTTTGCCGCCCTCTACGCGGTATCGAATGCAATCGCCAACAACTTCGCGTCCGACCCGTGCGGCGACCTTCGGGGCAAAGTCGCGAACCTGGTATGTGTGCGACATCACGACATACTGCGGATCTTCTGTCTCAATAACGGCCGAGAGAGCATCAGCGTAGGCGTCCGGCGTGTATTGGGCGAGCTTTTCGTTCCGGGCGACGATCACTTTCTCTAGGTCGTAGGCGGCGATCTCGCTTGATATCGGACAATCCTTGTCACAAAAGATCACGGCAGATGCTTTGAGCCCGAGATCGCTCCCGATCTTTTGGGCCGCCGCTATTGCCTCGATCGAAGCCTTGTTCAATACACAATTCTTGTGCTCGATGAATACTAAAATGTCGCTCATAATCGCAAGATCGTATCGGAAAATCGAAGTGAAATTATGCCAAGAAATGGGTTCGTAAGCAACTTCGGCGAAGGTTGCGGCAGCTTGCCAAAAAGGAAAAGACTGCCCTTGCGGACAGCCTTTTCCATACGCAGCTTTGCTACGGTCTTTGACGTTATGGGTTAGCCGAGGCCGGCACCGGTTTGTCGGAAGCCAGTCCAAAAGGCACGACGGTGAGCCCTGCGGTAGAGCGGTTTATCCACCAAGTACCGCCGCGGTAGATCGCGAGATCTTCCGTACCGTCTCCATCGTAGTCGCCCGGAACGGGAACATCACCCGAAGCTCCGAACTGGAACACCGAGGTCTGTGAATCGCTGCTTCTTACGATGTACCAAGTTCCATCCGAAGGACGGAAAACGGCAATGTCGGTCTTCGAATCTCCATCGAAATCGCCCTGGACGGGAATGTCGCCGGCCGCACCGAGCACACCTGAAAGCACACCGCCGCCCGAAAGCGGGCCTGCCCACGTACCGTTAGTATAAGTGATCGCATCGGACTTGCCATCGTTGTCGTAATCACCGATGACCGGTGTTGTCCCCGGAACATTCGTGACGACCAAGCCGCTCGTACTGCCTAGAATGTAGAAATTCGATTCGGACGAGCGATAGATCGCTACATCGGCCTTGCCGTCGCCATCGAAATCGCCTACGGTCGGAACATCTCCGGTCGAGCCCCAGGCGTATCCCTTCAGGGTTGAATCCGAGCTATTAAGTATGTAAAAGTCAGCAGCACCTACGGTATCGTTCGCTCGGAAGATCGCGACATCTGCCATCCCGTCGTCATCGTAGTCGGCCGGTGCAAGAACGTCCGTTTCGATTCCCCAATGAACAGCAACAAAGCCGCCGCTTGTTTGACGATACCAATTGCCTTCGCTTGGGCGATAGACAGCAACGTCCGTTTTGCCGTCGCCGTCGAAGTCAGCTCTTGACGTCGCGGTCGGGACACTCGAGGAAGTACCTACAAGCTTGAATGGAAAGTCCTGTACAACATCGGGAGCCGACGCCGGATTTCCAGCGTCAAGCGCATCGGTCCATGCGGTACCATTCCACTGACGACCGTTCCAGCCTGGCTGGGTACGACTTCCAACAACGGTGGCGAGCGGCGCAAAATGAGCCGCATTTGCCGCTACGGCCGTTTGAAAATCGACCCAGTAGGTACCGGGGCCAAGAACCTGAGCGGGGCTCACGGTGATGTTATTCTGCCAAACTTTTCTGGTAGTTCCCGGGGTAGTCGGGTTCGGCACAACCGTGCCGCCGATCCTATAAGTAAGGGCATCTGTGGACGTTGCCAGCCGGTTCGTGGTCGTGTCGCCGAAAATTATAGACGAGCCGGAGTCGCCGGGGCGACCGCTCCAGATCTGAATCGTCGCAGCAGTGATAGGACTGCTCGAACCTGCAAAATTTGTCTGATATGCATACGTCACGACCTGATCGATCGTCCAGGTTTGGCCTGCTGGAACGGTGAAATCATCCGCGCAGCGAAAATTGGTCGTCGTAAGAGAACAACTCGTTCCAAGTGTCGTATTGCTTTCTGTCGTATTGCCGGTATCGTGCTGGAGTTCGCTCCATTGCGTACCGGTCGGAGCAGCCACTCCGCTTTCTGTCATCGTTCCGGTTTGGATATTACCGTTATTGTAAAGGTAAGGTGATCCAACTGTTGAAACCGGGGTCTTTGCTGTTGTGTCGGTCGCCGACCAAAGACCGAGAATGACCAATGTACCGATCGCGAGAACGCCCGTGACCGCACGAATGGATTTTCTAAGGTTCATAACTTTTCTCCTTTTCAAACTAGAAAGATTCCTCGAAGAACAACGTTTTGAAAATGCCTTTTTCATCAGATCCGAGATGGTGATCGAACCGCGAGAGACCGTGTTCGACTCCAACAAAAAAGGTCGTAATGTTGACCGAGTTACAAACGATAATGCCCTAAGTAGGCGAGAAAGCCAAACCGCCTTTGTCGCTTAGCCATTAACGCAAAGCCGAATGCACAAGTGACCCGACCGCCGACACAAAAAGCCCGACACTGCTAACAGTATCGGGCAGATAGAAAGCGGAAGATGCTAAGCTCGCGTTAGATCACGCGGACTTCATTCTTTAGTTTTTCGACGAGTTCAACGGCGCCTTTCTTCGCGTCACCATCCCCAAGTATTTGGGTCTGCTTCGTCTTTAGCGGCATATAGATCTTTTCGATCTTGGTCGCGGAAGCAAATGGCTCGACCGTCGGCGCAACTTCGCGGATCTCTTTTGATTTCGCGGCCATAATACCCTTTAGCGAAGCATATCTGATCTGTGAGATGCCGGATTGGATCGTAAGAAGGGCGGGAAGGTCATAGGTAAACCATTGATACCAGCCGCCTTCGAGTTCGCGTTTGATGCGGATCTTGTCACCGAGGCTTGCCCGATCGACCTCGATCACGATCGTCGCATGCGGGATACCGAGCAGTTCTGCGAGAATGACGCCGGTCTGCCCGAAGCTCGCATCATCTGACTGCAGGCCGGAGAAGATCAGGTCCGCGTTCTCTTCGCGAATCGCATCGGAGATCGTTTTCGCGATCTGATATGCAGACAGCGACTTCGTATCGTCAACAACGATATGTATGGCGCGGTTCGCTCCACGAGCCAAGGCGTCCTTGATCACGGTCTTCGCAGACTGCGGCCCGAGCGTGCAAACAACAACTTCACCTTCGCCTTTTGCCTCGACTGTTCGGAGCGCTTCTTCGAGAGCGTAGCCGTCGGACTCATTCGTTTGCAGAGCGACATCAGCTTCGTTTATCCATTTCTCATCGCCGGCGATGCGGAGAACCGCATCCTTGTTGGCGACCTGCTTCATTAGAACAATGATCTTCATCTTGCTTATTCAGAATATTTCTTAAAGATCAGGCAGGCATTTGTGCCGCCGAACCCAAAATTATTCGAGAGGACATATTCGGCCGAATGTTCCCGAGCTTCGTTCGCCACGTAATCAAGATCGCAATCCGGATCTGGCGTCTTATAGTTGATCGTCGGCGGCACAACGTTCTCGTTCAAGACCTTCACGGAAAATACCGCTTCGAGGCCGCCGGCGGCACCGAGAGCGTGGCCGGTCATTGATTTCGTCGAGCTGACCGGGATCTTGTAAGCACGCTCACCAAAGACCTTCTTGATCGCGAGCGTCTCGAATTTATCGTTATACGGCGTCGAGGTGCCGTGGGCATTGATATAATCAATGCTGTCCGGCGAAATTCCGGCATCCTTCAATGCTCGCTGCATAACGGCGATCGCACCCGAGCCGGTCTCATCCGGCATAGTGACGTGAAACGCATCGCCGCTCATTCCATAGCCGACGATCTCGGCGAGGATATTCGCACCACGTTTTTTGGCGAACTCGAGTTCCTCAAGTATCAATATCCCCGCACCTTCGCCGATGACGAAACCATCGCGTTCGAGGTCAAACGGCCTTGAAGCCGTCTTGGGGTCGTCGTTACGGGTCGAAAGGGCACGCATCGAGGCAAAACCTGCGACGGACATCGGCGTGATCGCACTCTCAGCACCGCCGCAGATCATCGCGTCCGCATCGCCGCGTTCGATCAAGCGAAAGCTGTCGCCGATCGCGTGCGCACCGGCCGAACAAGCGGTCGCAGTAGCAGAATTCGGGCCCTTCGCACCGTGCCGGATCGAGACATTGCCCGAAGCGAGATTCACGATCGCCGATACGATAAAGAAAGGCGATACGCGGTCCGGCCCCGAAGTGAGCAGCTTCTCGTGTTCGCGCTCGATCGCCCAGAAATCGCCGATTCCCGAACTGATATAGGTCCCGACCATTTCGGCGTTCGATTCGTCGATCACGAGGCCGCTGTTTTTTACGGCTTCGTCCGCGGCCGCGAGGGCAAAATGGGTGAATGCTCCCATTCTCCGCGCCTCTTTCTTATCTAGGAATGAAAGCGGGTCGAAGCCCTTGACCTCGCAGGCGAATTTGACCGAGAAGTCCGATGCATCAAACTTCTTGATATAGTCGGCACCGCTCTTGCCATCCAGCAGCGATTGCCACGTCGTTGGCACATCGTTGCCGACAGCCGTTACCAGACCAAGTCCTGTTACAACTACTCGACGCTTCATATAGTATTTATTCTAGATGCCAAAATGGTGAATGAAGGATCACGTCCTCTTCATTCACCATATTGCAAACCTTATTCTAAGCAAGGCTCGCTCGCTCGCGAGTTAGCTCTTGTGCTGTTCGACATACGCGTAAGCATCACGAACGCTCTGGATCTTTTCAGCATCCTCGTCGGGGATCTCGATATCGAAATCCTCTTCGAAACGCATAACCAGCTCAACCAGATCGAGTGAATCTGCTCCGAGATCTTCGATGAATCGTGCATTTTCAGTAACCTCGGCCTCATCGACGGCGAGTTCATCTACAATGATCTGTTTGATCTTATCCTGTACTTCTGACATAAGTTCTCCTTTTTGAATTGTTTGCTTAACTTAAATTTTCTCGTAAAGACTGAGTGTTTTCGATATTACTATAACTTGCGTCCTTTTCTATCTGACGGACGAGGCCCGTGAGCACTTTGCCCGGGCCGATCTCTACGAATCTTTCAACGCCTTCCTGCGACAACCGTCTTACGGTCTGCAGCCATTTTACCGACTGCGACACCTGCCTTTCCAGTTTTGACCGAACGGTTGACGGATCCGCATTCGGTTCCGCATCCACGTTCTGCACAACGGGAAACACGAAGTCCGCGTATTCCAATGCCGCTAGATCACCTTTCAAACGCTCCTCGGCCGGCTTCATCAACTCACAATGGAACGGGGCAGAAACATTCAGCTTGATCGCCCGTTTCGCACCCTTTGTCTTTGCGAGTTCGCATGCACGATCGATCGCTTCCGAGTTCCCTGCAATGACGATCTGCGTTGGCGAATTGATATTCGCGGGCGAACAGACCTGGCCATCGGCCGCCTCGGCACAAAGACCTTCTACGCCTTCGAGCTCAAGCCCCATTATTGCGGCCATTCCGCCAACTCCTACAGGAACCGCGTCCTGCATATACGTTCCGCGATTGCGAACGGTTCGAACAGCGGAAGCAAAATCGATCACGCCCGCCGCTACCAAAGCTGAGTATTCACCCAAGCTGTGACCGGCCGCAAAGGCCGGAGTCGGCAGCCCTTCTGCACGTCCGACTCGATAAAGGGCGGTCGATACGGTCAAGATCGCCGGCTGCGTATTCGCCGTGAGCTGCAGGTCGCTCTCGTCGCCTTCAAAACACATGTTCGAAAGCGAAAACCCGAGAGCATCATCGGCTTCTTGGAAAACCTCGCGGGCAGCAGCAAAGTTGTCAAACAGGTCCTTGCCCATCCCGACGGACTGTGAGCCCTGTCCGGGAAAAAGATAGGCGACTGCAGAATCACTCGTCATCGTTCCTTAGCTTCGTCAGTCTTAGAATCGAATGACGGTTCCGCCCCAAGTAACACCGCCGCCAAAGGCCGTAAGCAGTACGAGCGAACCTTCTTTGATACGGCCTGACTCGATGCACTCATCCATTGCTATTGGGATCGAAGCGGACGATGTGTTTCCGTGTTCGGCGATATTCGAGAAAACCTTCTCTTCCGGCACACTCAAGCGTGCGGCAACAGCGTCAGTAATACGCTGATTTGCCTGATGAGGGATCACAAGATCGACCTCATCGGCTGAAACGCCTTCTCAAGCATTTCTGCCGAGATGTCTGCCATCGAACGAACTGCCACCTTGAAGAGCTCGTTGCCCTTCATCTTAAAAAAGCAATCACGATTGTCGATCGATTCGTGCGTCAAGCCGAGCCTTGTGCCGCCGCCGGGTGAATAAAGCTGCTCCGCGTAACGACCGTCCGACTTGATCTTGGTCGCAAGTATGCCCTTCCCTTCTTCAACAGGCCCCAGGACGGCAGCTCCGGCACCGTCGCCGAAGATAACGCACGTTCCGCGGTCCGTGTAGTCGACATATTTCGTCAAAACCTCGGCGCCGACAACCACAACATACTTCGCCTGGCCCGTTCGGATCATCGATTCGACCATCGTTAGGCCGTACAAAAATCCTGAACACGCCGCAAAAACGTCCATTCCGGCCGCATTAACAGCACCGATCTCGGCCTGTATCAACGCACCGGTTGACGGAAGAATTTGATCCGGAGTGGTCGTTGCACACACGAGAACATCGATGTCCTCCGGCTTTAGGCCTGCGCGTTCGATCGCTTGCAGTGCCGCCCGCGAGCCAAACTGCGACGTGTATTCATTATCCGCCGCCTTATGACGCTGCTTGATGCCGGTGCGCGTTGTTATCCACTCGTCGCTTGTCTCGACCATCTTCTCCAGATCTGCATTCGTTAAAATACCTTCAGGATAAGAATGGCCCGTACCGAGGATTCCCGCGTTTTGTCCCATTGATCAGACTTATTTGGTCTTTTAGAAATTGTAGATTATTCGGCCTCTTTGACGTCGATGATCTTGCGGCCCTTGTAAGTGCCGGTCGCAAGGTCGATGCGATGCGGAATTTTTGCTTCGCCCGTGTCCTTGTCTAGATAGAACTGCGGCGTATTCAGCGCATCGTGAGCACGGCGCGTTCTTGTACGCGCTTTTGAATGTCTTCGTTTTGGATTTGGCATGACTACCTCTAAAAATTCTGTCCCGCACGAGCTTATCGGCGGCTAATTAAGATCCTCTAATGCTGCCCATCGCGGATCAATATCTGCGGAACAGTTACAATCTATCAAATTTCGATCCTGCCCGCATTTCGGACAAAGACCGCGACAATCATCGCGGCAAAAGATCTGCTCTGGAACCTCCAGAAGTATCTGCTCCCGCAAGACTTCGGCAAGTTCTACCGAATCTCCCGCAAACGATACGTCCATCAACTCCGGAGTAAGTTCGAGCTCGCCGGGAGTCGTTTGCTCTTCTTCAGCAAATAGATCGTCGAAATCGCCCTCGATCGTCTTTTCGTTCGCTGCAAGGCACCGAACGCATTCGAGCTTTACCTTCGTCGCAAAATGCCCCGAAATATGCGGCCCGCGATGGTCGCGCCAAACGGAACCGCGAAATTCGACGTTCGCAACGATCTCCGCGTCAGAAGAGGCGTCTATCGATCCAAGCGGAAAACTGACCTCTATTTCTTTACGTGTCGTTCGTATCGCTGCAAGATCGATCTTCATTATCAAATAAGCCTGTTATGCGTTCTTTCTGCCTCAAAAGGCAAAAGAGTAATTATAGTGTCTCAAACCGGCGTGTCAAACAGATAACAGCCCTTCCGAAGGCTCTCAGATGCCTGAGCCAACGGCCTCGTCCAGCGACTTAAAGCCGCGAGAGCTCAATATCTCGGCAAGACCGTTACAAACGTCGTGCGGAAACGATGGACCGCCGTAAATAAAGCCCGTGTAGGCCTGCACCAACGACGCACCTGCCGCAATGCTTTCGAACGCATCCTCCGCAGTGAAAATGCCGCCGACTCCGATGATAGGCAATTTCCCTTTTGTGTGTTTGTAGATGGTTTCGACGACATGCCGCGACATTTCCCTTAGCGGTCGGCCGCTCAGCCCGCCGTTGCCTATCCGGTTCGAAACGTCCTCATCAATACCGGGTCTCGTAATGGTCGTATTCGTAGCGATCACACCAGAAATTCCGAGCGAAAGACAAATATCTGCGATCGCCACGACCTCAGAAGTCGAAAGGTCGGGCGCAACCTTTACAAGAAGCGGCTTTGCACCGAGCTCGTCGTTCGCTGCACTCAAGGCCTCAAGAAGCTGCGAAAGGCTGGCTTCTTGCTGCAGATCACGAAGTTCCGGCGTATTCGGCGAAGACACGTTTACTGTAATGTAATCAGCAACCTCGTGAACGATCCTGAGGCAAGCAACATAATTCTCGACCGCCTCGTCGTTCGGAACGTTTCGATTTCTGCCGATATTCACACCAACGATGCAGGTCCGATCTAGCTCACGCAGCCTGTCAGCAACCGCCTTTGCCCCGTCGTTATTGAATCCGAGGCGGTTGATCAAAGCCTGTTGTTTCGGCAGACGAAAGAGACGCGGTCTTGCGTTGCCGGGCTGAGCTTCAAGCGTGACGGTTCCGACCTCGACGCACCCAAACCCGAGTGAAGCAAGCGGAGTGACAACTTCGCCATTTTTATCAAAACCGGCCGCCAGTCCTATGGGATTCGCAAATTTGAGCCCAAACCTCTCGATGGTTCCAAACGCATCGGCAGCACTTTTCCGATAGAACGGACGGGCAAGGCCGGCCTTTAAGCTCGCGACCCCAAGTTCGTGTGCACGCTCCGGATCCATTCGGAACATCACGGGACGGGCCAATTTTTCCCAAAAGAGTGTCATTATCGTGAAAACTGAAGTGTATTCAAAAACCTTCCCTGCGCAAAAGAGGCCAGCCGTTTTGAAAATGAATTTCGCGTTTGTTACGATTTGCGTGACCTATGGCATCTGACCTTAACCTCGTAGAAAAGTCCCGCGTAATGGATGCATCGGCTATGAACCGAGCTTTGCGGAGGCTTGCGACCGAGATCGTTGAAAAGAATAACGGTGCAGAGAATCTATATCTTGTCGGCATTCGGCGACGCGGTGTGCCGCTTGCCGAACGCCTCCGAGACAAGATCGAGGCTCTCGAAAACATCAAACCTCTTTACGGAATTCTCGACATCACACTCTATCGCGACGATCTCTCGACCGTCGGTGCAAATCCGGTCGTGAACCGAACCGAACTCGACGACGATGTTGATGGCAAAAAGATCATCCTCGTGGACGACGTGCTATACACGGGACGCACGATCAGGGCCGCGCTCGACCAGCTGATGGATTTCGGCCGTCCGAAAAAGGTCCAGCTCGCAGTGCTCATCGACCGCGGCGTCGAGCATCGCGAACTTCCGATCCAAGCTGACTTTATCGGCAAATACATTCCCACTAAGCAGAACGAGATCATCAAGGTGATGCTCAAGGAATTTGATGAGACCGAAGCGGTCGGTATTTATCACCGATCGAGCGAGTAACTCGACACAATGACTACAGAAAAGCCGTATCGACGAAGGGATCTGCTCGGTATTCGAGAGCTGGCCGCTTCCGATATTATTGGCATTCTGGACACCGCCGAGAACTTTCGCGAGATATCGAATCGCGAGGTCAAAAAGGTCCCTGCACTTCGCGGCAAGACCGTGATCAACCTATTTTTCGAGAACTCCACACGCACTCGAACGTCCTTTGAGATCGCGGCAAAACGCCTATCCGCCGACGCCGTCAACATCTCGATCTCCTCATCATCGGTCTCGAAGGGCGAAACCTTGCTCGACACCGCTCTCAATCTCGATGCGATGGCGCCGGACTGTATCGTCGTCCGCCATTCGAGCGCCGGCGTACCGCATCGATTGGCGGAAGTCAGCAAGGCCGCGATCGTCAATGCGGGCGATGGAGCGAACGAACACCCAACTCAGGCATTGCTCGACGCTATGACCATTCGCGAGCACAAAGGGCAGATCGACGGCCTTTCGGTCGCGATCGTCGGCGACATCGTGCACAGCCGCGTCGCCCGCTCGAACATCCATCTGCTGACCAAACTCGGTGCGAATGTTCGTGTAGCAGGCCCGCGAACTCTCGTACCTAAAGACTTCTCTTTTCTGATACGCGATCAGGAATTTGAGACTGGAAAGAAACCGCTCGAGGTCTGCGACCACGTCGAAGACGCGATCCGCGATGCGGACGTTGTGATGATCCTGCGTATCCAGCGGGAAAGGCAGGACGCCGCGTTCTTCCCTTCGCTCAGCGAATACTCGATCCATTACGGCCTGACGAACGAGCGGCTGAACCTTGCCAAGAAGGACGCGATCGTCCTTCATCCGGGCCCAATGAATCGAGGTATTGAGATCGCATCCGACGTTGCCGACAGCTCGCGTTCGCTGATCCTTGACCAGGTGAAATACGGCGTCGCCGTCCGCATGGCCGTCCTTTATCTCGCGACCGGCGGGAGTCCGGCGAGTGGATAGCGCTTCGACAGAAATCGGTAAAAGATGCAAAAACGGGCCTTTTGGGCCCGTTTTCTGTTGCCGGCCATCGAGATCTACTTAAAAGGTAAATCTCGCGCCGAATTGGAATGAACGCGGGCCGCCGGTTCCGAACACGCTGTTCGAACGCTGCGACGGACGCAAGGTTGTGATCTCATTCGCCGGAGTGCCTTCTACCGGCAGAACGACGTCGCTTACATTCACGAGATTGGCAAAGTTAAATAGATTGAAGACTTCGCCGATCAATTGAACTCGGAACCGTTCATTGAAGTTGAACGATTTCGTAAGACGCAGATCCTGAGAATAGATCGGGTCTCCACCAATCTGAGTGTCCGAGGGAAGTTCAGCGATCCGCACTAACGGAGTACCGAACGGATCGGTCTGTCCGGGCGTCAACGAAGAGTTGTACGCTCGGATCAGATCGTTGAGCTGACCGACGGTCCGAATATTTCGGCCGATCGCTCCGCCCGTCGTTCCGGGAAGGTAGGTCGCGAAGGTTCCCGTTCCGCTCATATCGATGCTGTTCGGCAGAAAAACGCTCTGCGGCGTTCCGCTGAACATCGTCGATATCATCGAGACCGTCCAGTTTCCGAGAAGGTTCCGTTTGAACCAATTCTCGTCCTTCTTGAACCACGGCGTATCGTAAACCGTGCTGAACACGAAACGATGACGCCGATCAAGGCCTGCAGGGCCGAAATCGCCTCGCAGGTTGTTCAAATCGGTCGGTGCTCCGCCCAATCCCAAGGAATCACCGTTGAATGCCTTGAAGCTGGACAATGCGTAGCTCGCCGTGAACTGAAATCCGTTCTTGAAACGCCGATCGACCCTGGCAAGCAGTCCCTTATACGTAGAGTACGCAGATGAATCTGCATAAGGTACAGGAACAGGGAACGCCGCAAGACGTGGGCCTGCGACCGAATCCGCCTGATTGATGTCAAAGACATTGACCTCGTTCAAACCCTTGCGGTAGTTGAAATCGACCTGAGCGATCAAATTCCACGGCAATTCCCTCTGCATACCGATCGAATACTGCAGCGAATACGGCACCTGGAAATTGCTCGAAAAGATCGGGCCCGAAACGCTGTCGGTGCATTCGAGTCCGGTCGGAAGCGAGCAGTTCGTCAGTCTCGATTCGAGATCGGTGCGGATCGAAGGATAGAGCGCGAGCATCTGCGCCAGCGTGATCTGCCCACGCGTAAATCGCCCGTCTCCGCCGTACGGATTCAAAAGCGGACTGATGATCGCCGTCCCGACGAGGAATTGTTCTGCTCCGACCGGGCCGAGATCGGCACGCTCGAAAAGACGCAGATTGTCGATCGTGTTGTCGTAATAGACACCAAAGCCGCCGCGAACGATCGTCTTTCCATCGTTGAAAGGATCCCACGCAAAGCCGACCTTCGGCGACCAATTGTTATTGTCGCGTCCTGCCGGTGCTGTTCCCTTTTCGAACAACGGAGCAATGACCGCAGGCCGTGCTAGATCATGGTTCCAAAGGTTGGAATCCCACCTATAGCCGACGCCGTAATTGAACGTCAAATTCGGACGAATACGCCACGAATCGCCGCCGTAGAACGAGATGCGGTTGTTGATCGTCGGGCCCTTGCTATTGAACGGAAGGTTCGGGCTTCCTACGCCCATCGAAATATCTTGAACGAATAGGTTCATAAAATCGGCTTCCGTGTTAAGCGGCAGCGTATCGCCGGCCGCATCTGTCGCGAACAAACGAATACGCACGGGATTTGCGAAAACGAACAGTCCGCCAATGGACGTACGCTCGTAATTCCCGCCGAACGTCATCGTGTGATCTCCATGTATCCACGTGAGGTCGTCACGAAACTGAAGACGCTTTTGAGGCGTTTCCTGCGGAGTTACCGCATTCGTACCTGAACGCCAATCCTGTTCGGGATTCAAACGGATCTCGGGAACACCGGCGACGAACGGATTGATCGCGTTCTTAAAATTGCTGTAATTGACAACAAGATTGTTGCTGATGTTCGGTCCAAAGACGTATGTCAGCCCGCCGACAAAGTTGTGGGCACGATTCGTGACCAGCTGATCGTTGGATTGAAAGATCCCGCTTGCGCTGTCACGCGGCATTATCCCCGATCCCGGAGGAAACGGATTTTGGGCCTTGTTATCGTTGAACGAGTATCGGAAGAACGCCGCAGCATTTTTCGTTGCCGTCCAGTCCACCTTGCCCGTGAACAAAGTTTCATCGAACGGGTTGCCCGAAAACCCCGCGAAGTTCGGTGCCCGAAGCGGATTGTAGATCGACGAACCGTCCTGATTGTTCCGCTCATAGCTCGTAAAGAAGAACAGCCTGTCCTTTACGATCGGGCCGCCGATGGTTCCGCCGAACTGCTGGCGGTCGAATGGAACGCGGGTCGCCTGTGCCGCTAGCGGAAGTCCGTGTGCGGCGTCCAGACGGCCGAGACCCGGGAATGCGGAAAACTTATCATCGCGTGCGAAGACGAAAGCATTCCCCTTGAACTCATTCGAACCCGAACGCGAAACGATGTTGACAGAACCGCTCGCGGTCGCGCCCGTTGAAAGGCTGAAGTTCGAAAGGCCGATCTGGAATTCCTGCACGATCTCCTGCGAGAAATTCTGCACCGTCGTTCCTACCACGTTGTCAACGACCGAGCCGCCGTCAACCGTTATCTGCGTCGAGCGTCCGGCCTGTCCGCCGATCGACACGCCGGTGAAGTTGGCCTTTGTCGGATCGAACGAGCCGCCGTCAACCTTTTCGGTTCCCGGCTGCAGCTGCGCAAGATCCAAAAAGTTGCGCCCGTTTAGCGGAAGATTCTCGATCTGACGCGTACCGACAACTCCGGAAACCGTGCTGTCGCTCCGCTCGATCTGAGCCTCGCCGCCGCCGGTCACGACTACGGTCTCGGTAGCGCCGCCGATCTGAAGAGAAACGTCCGCGGACGCGATCTGGCCGACCTGAACCTGGACGCTCTCGATCACCGACTGTTTGAAGCTGGCGGCACTCGCCTTTACCTCATAGTTTCCCGGCTGCAGCTGAAGGATGCGGTATTGGCCGTTGTTATTCGTAACCGCGGTCCTGCTGGCGTTCGTCGCCAGATTACGCACCGTTACGGTCGCGCTCGGTACGACAGCACCTTGCGGATCCGTTATTGTTCCTTGGATCGATCCAAATGGATCCTGTGCGAGAGCCGCTGAAGCAAAAAGGGAGACAAAAAGAACAAATACAAGAAAAGGTATTCTCATTTTTCAACTCCTTAAAAAATTACAAAGAAATCGAAAGATGCTATACTTCTCAGCATTCGACGGCGGAAACGCTGTCGAACAATGAGCCTGAAGAGTCTCATTCGAGCTTAGAGCCTTTGGATCCGGCGGGATATTTCGCGATAGAACGCCGTTTCCTAAGGCTTTAAGTGTGTATAGCCTCAGTCTTTCTTGAAAGACCTCGTAACAAATGGCTTTCCCAAAAAGTAGGAAGCCTCTAAAAAAGCTGCGAACCAGCCTTTCTAATTTCCAACGCAAACTTTGAACCAAAAGTTTCCCGTTTGCGTCCGATGTCCATTTTTCGGGGGGAAAATGTGATCTCTGCGCGAGTTTGACCGGTCTGAGATGGCAGCGGGAAAACACAAAATTGAAATTTTCGGATGGGTATCCATAAATTTAATTTTCCATATCCGGCGTATCCACAAACAAGCCTTATAATGCTCGATCTATATTGGATAGCTGAGGCTAAGCATTGGTTGCCTCGCGGTCGAATTTTTCTGTGAATGTCGTCAATTCCTATCCAAGCGTTCCGCGAACGCGAAAGGTCTGTAATATAATTCCCGCTAGACAAGGTTAAAGCTAATATTTCCCCCGACGACGAATGAAACTTCTTATAGCCAACGGCCACCTGATCGACCCTGCCGCTCAGGAGAATACCGGAATGAATATCCTCGTCGAGGACGGCAAGGTCGCGGCCTGGCTCAAGGCATCCGACGGCGCACCCGAAGGCTGCGAGGTAATTGATGCCGGCGGCCTTCTCGTTGCACCGGGCTTCATCGACATGCACNNTGGACGAGCGTCTGTCCGATGCCGAACACGAACCCCGTCAACGACAATGCCGCGATCACTCGATATATGATCGAGCAGGCGGAAAAGACCGGCCTCGCGAATGTCTTCCCGATCGGAGCGATCACAAAATCCTCCGACGGCAGCGAGCTTGCCGAAATGGGCGAGATGAAGGCGGCCGGTGCTGTCGCGGTCTCCGACGACGGCCGTCCGGTGCCGAGTGCCGGAATAATGCGTCGTGCGATGCAGTACGCTGCGGATTTCGCCTTGCCCGTCATTGACCACTGCGAAGACAAATCGCTCTCTACGGGCGGCGTAATGCACGAAGGAAAGATGTCGCTCCTTCTCGGGCTCAAAGGTTTGCCTGCGCTTGCTGAAGAGATCGACGTCGTACGCGACATACTGCTCGCACGCGACACCGGAGCACACGTTCACATCGCACATATTTCGACCGCCGGTGCCGTCGAAGCCGTTCGCCGTGCTAAGAATGAAGGCCTGAGTGTCACGTGTGAAGCCGCACCGCATCATTTCACGCTGACGGATTCCGCGGTCGAAGGCTACGACACGAATACGAAGATGGCACCGCCGCTTCGAAGTGAGGAAGACCGCCAGGCCATTCTCGCCGGGCTTTCCGACGGCACGATCGACGCTATCGCGACCGATCATGCACCGCATCACGCCGACGAGAAATCGCTCGAGTACGACCGCGCACCGTTCGGGATCGTCGGGCTTGAGACTGCTGTCGGCCTTGCTTTTACCGAACTCGTACACAAAGGCGTGATCGACCTCGTGCGCCTTGTCGAACTCTGCTCGACAAACCCGGCACGCATACTGTCGCTTACGGGCCGAGGAACACTCACGCCCGGTTCTGTCGCAGACATCACGATCCTCGATCCGGAAGAAGTATGGACGTTCAAGGTCGCAGACTCCCGCTCCAAGTCGAAGAATTCCCCGTTCGACGGCCGGGAATTTCGCGGCCGTGCCGTAATGACCATCGTCAACGGACGTGTCGTGTTCAACGTTAATTGATTAGCCATACTCTTTAACTTATGGAATGGATTTTTGACCCGAATATTTGGATCGCGTTCTTGACGCTTTCGCTGCTCGAGCTTGTCTTGGGCATTGACAACATCATCTTCATCTCGATCCTGTCGGGACGTCTTCCTGAAAAGGATCAGCCGCGTGCGCGTTTCATCGGGCTCTCGCTCGCTCTCGTGATGCGCGTGATATTGCTCTTCTCGCTCTCGTGGGTGATGGGTTTGACGGCGCCGCTCTTCACCGTCTTTGGAAATGCGATCTCGGGACGAGATCTGATACTGGTCATCGGCGGCCTCTTCCTGCTCTTTAAGAGCACGCACGAGATACACTCGGCTCTCGAAGGCGGCGACGGCGAGTCTTCACGAAAGGTTTATTCGGGTTTCTCCGCCGTCATCATTCAGATCACGCTGCTCGACATCGTCTTTTCACTCGATTCGGTGATCACGGCGGTTGGGATGGTGAACAACATCTGGGTGATGATCGCCGCCGTCGTTGTCTCGATCATTGCAATGATGCTCTTTGCAAGCTCTATCGGCGGATTCGTCCAGCGGCATCCGACGATCAAGATGCTCGCGCTCTCGTTCCTTTTGATGATCGGGTTTTCACTCATCGTCGAAGGCCTTGAGTACCACATTCCAAAGGGCTACATTTACTTTGCGATGGCGTTCTCCGTGATGGTCGAATTCTTGAATATTCGCTTGAGGAAGAAATCCGACAAGGTGCACCTGCACAGCCAATTCTCGGAAGAAGACGAATCGAAAGCGATCCAAGGCGAGGCCTAGAATACGATGCGAGACAAACTCCTATTTTTTACTTTCTTCATTCTCATCACTGGGATCTGCGGCGGAAGCACGGCCGCTCAGAGCAACTGGGCGGGAGGCGATCTGCGCAATTTCACCTACTCGCCGAGCTGCGCGTCCGAGGATTCGGCGAAACCCGTGACCGTTAAGGACGGCGCGTATTCTTACGAGAAGCAGGAAGACGGTTACGTCGATCGTTTCTCTTTCAATGTCTTCGATATCGTTTACGGCGATCTGACCGGCGACGGGAAAGATGAAGCAGTCGCTCTCACGGTCTGCAACACAGGCGGCACCGGCAACTTTACCGAAGGATTTATCTTCGGATCAAAGAATGGCAAAGCCGTACTGCTCGCAACGCTGCCCGGAGGCGATCGAGCTTACGGCGGCATTCGAAAGGCGTGGATCGACCACGGCCGCCTTGTTGCCGAAACCAACGACCCGGGCGAACTAGGTGGAGCTTGCTGCCCTACGGAGATCGTCACCTCGACCTACAAGCTCGCGGGTAAGAAACTCAACGAAGTGACCGCCCCGACAAAGCGTTCGATCTACCCATCGCAGCGAGTAAATTTTGCAAAGGGAAAGTCGGAAGCGGTAGTTAAGTTGACTATCCGAGGCGATGAAGGCGCAGAGTTGGTCCTTCGTGCAAACAAGGGGCAGACAATGACCGTAACGACCAGCGACGAAGCGATTGGCGCCGTGCTTTCCAACGACGCGAAAATAACGCAGATAGACAACGGATTTCGAGCCGTGCTCAGCGAAACGGGTGACCAGAGGATCCGCCTCGACAACGGTGCCGCCGAATCTGTGACAGTCACCGTCACGATTCGCATCCGATAGCGCGGAAGTTCGCGAAAACGTCATCGAATTCTTTCGGCTTCGGCGCTGCAAATGCGAGCTTCTCACCAGTTCGCGGATGCGGGAACGCGATCCTGTGTGCGTGCAGATAAAGCCTTTCGCTCGCACCGCCGCCGCGTTGATGATCGCCGAGGATCGGATGCCCTAGATGCTGACAGTGTATCCGCAATTGATTCGTACGGCCCGTTACGGGTTCGAGTTCAACAAGCGAATGGCCGTTCGAACGCTCTAAAACACAGAAGCGCGACAGGGCAGGCTTCCCTTCCGGCATTACCTTCCAAAATTTTGCCTCGGCATCGCGGCCGATCGGTGCTTCGATCTCGCCGCGATCTTGTTCGGGCGAACCGACAACGATCGCGAGATAGCGTTTTTCGACCAGCTTCCGCATAAAAGAGCGCGTAAGATTTCGTTGAGCGAGCTTTGTTTTTGCGACGACGAGAATCCCCGAAGTGTCCTTGTCCAACCTGTGCGGAAGGCCGGGACGGATCGCCGGCGTCAAGAGCGTTACATCGTGCCGATTAAGATAATAGACAAGGCCGTTGAGAAGAGTTCCGCGGTTCTCGCGATGTGACGGATGGACAAGTACGCCCGCCGGTTTGTTCAGCACGATCAACTCGTCGTCTTCGAAAATGATGTCGAGCGCCATCTCTTCCGGCAGCATCGAAGTCTCTCGCTCGGGATCGACGACGATCTCGATCAAATCGTTCGGCCGAAGCCGATAGCCGATATTCTCCCAGCGTCCGTTCACCTCGCACAACTCATTGTTGACCCGATCGCGCAGATACATTTTGCTCAGCCGCGAAAAATGCGCGAGCAAAAAATCCTCGAGCCGCATCTTTCTTGCGGCCTCGGGAACGACGATGATCTGGCGGCTTTCCACCTAGACAGTTTGCATACTCGGAAGCGAACTTGCAAAGCGTCCGAAAATCCTACATTTTTGTATTACTTTGAAACTTCGGCCTATCGACATCGCAGAACTCTTCGCCGAGATCCAAGCCGAAACGCTTGGGCCGCGAGGTTCGGCGTTGGGCATCAGCAAAACGTTATGTCATTCAGCCGACGCGGTTTACGCGTTCGTAATGTATGATGATGCGGCAATGTCGGGCAAGCTCTCGCTGCTCGCGGCGTCGGGGCTCGATGCCGCAGCCTATCGACGGCTGGAACAGCGTGCGGGCTCGACGGCCCTTATGCGTGCATTCGATCAAAACGAGGTGATCTTCCTCCTCGTTCACGACGAACCGAGCCTCGATTTTCTCGTGATCGAGAGCAAAATAATTGAGCTTATCATTGCACCGTTCAAGATCGACGAGTCTCGCGAAGGGTTCGTCGCCGCGGCGTTCGACAAAAAGGTTCTGCCCGATCGATATGATGCTGTTGCGGTAACAAGGCTGGCCGCGAGAACGGTCGCCCAGACGATCCGCATTGATGACATCCAGCGGCATTCCAGCGATCTTGCAAGCGAAGAAGCTGCCAAAACGCAGGAAGCTCTTAGAACCAAATACGACCTCGCCAAGGTGATCGGCAATTCCGGCCCGATGCGGCAGGTCGCGGATCAGATCCGGCAGATNNTCGCGGTGAACGCGGGACCGGTAAAGAGATGCTCGCTTACGCGATCCATTACGCAAGCCTGCGGGCGAGAAGAGAATTTCGGCAGATCAGCTGCGCCGGAGTTCCGCGGGCACTTCTCGAAGCCGAACTATTCGGCGTCGAAACTCAACCGCCGAAGCTCGGAATGATCGAGCAGGCAAAATTCGGCACGCTTTTCATTGATGAGATAGCTGCTGTTCCGACCGCAACTCAGGATAAGATACTTCGAGTCATCCGAGACAGTCGTTTCGAGCGCGTCAACGGCTCTGAGGCGATACGTGCGAATCTTCGGTTGATATTCTCGACCGTCGAGGACCTCGAGNNGTTCCGCCGCTTCGCGATCGCAAGGCCGACATACTTCTTCTTGCTGAGCACTTCATCGAGAAGTATGCGCGCGAACATCGGCGTCGTGTCGCACGCATTTCGACCGCGGCGATCGATATGCTCGCAAAGTATCACTTCCCCGGAAACGTTCGGGAACTCGAGAATGTGATCGAACGTGCCGTCATGGTCTGTGATGAAGGCGTCATACATGCTCGGCATTTACCAGCGACGCTTCAGACCGCTGAGGAGACCGATACGCAAGCATCATCAACGCTGGACGCTGCGGTCGCGGCCTTCGAACGCGACATGATCGAAGATGCATTAAAATCATCGAGGGGAAATATCGCAAAAGCGGCCCGCGACCTAGGCACGACCGAACGGATATTGGGTTACAAGATAAAGAACGCGGGGATAGAACCTCGACGTTACAAATAATGCTCATCGAGGATCAGATCATTTCAGAATTGCCCGCACCCGAGGCCGCACGCCGGTTTCGCGATGCTCTGCCGCCGAAGATCATTACGCGGCTTCGCCGGGACGAAGGCCTCTTTTCGGATGTGCTGACAGTCGCCGCATTCTCACCTCTGCTTTCGACGACGCTGCTTCAGAACGAAGAATATTTCGCTTGGCTTGGGCGCCAAAGGACAACAAAAGGAGGGCGTTCAAAAGAAGAGCTGCTCGAATCGCTCGGCAGATTCTCGTTGACGAACTCGACGCTGGAACCGCAGGTAATGTTCTCGCGGTTCAGGCGCCGCGAACTCATACGCATCTTCCTGCGCGATATCAGAAGGCTCGCGACGGTCGCAGAGATCACCGACGAAATTTCAAGTCTCGCCGACGCGATCCTTGAATCTGCGTTGGGCGAGGCCCGACGGGAAATGGAAAAGCGTTTCGGCCAGCCGCTTGAACTCGACGAGAAGCAGCGGTCGCGGGCAGCCGAGATCGCTGTCGTCGCACTGGGCAAGCTCGGATCGCTCGAACTGAATTATGCGAGCGACGTTGACCTTCTTTTCATCTATTCGTCAGATGGGATGACCGCGGGCGGAGAACGTGAACCGATCACAAACCGCGAATATTTCACGAGGCTTGCCCAACACGTCATCAAGCTGGTCGGCGAACGCAATGGCGAAGGTGCAGCGTATCGCGTCGATATGCGTCTAAGGCCGAACGGTTCGCTCGGTGCCCTCGCAATGTCGGTCAAGGACACGGTCGAATACTATCGAACCACGGCGCGTCCGTGGGAGCGGCAGATGCTGATACGCTCGCGAATATCTGCGGGCGACCCGAGAACATTTCGCCGGTTTTGGAACAACGCAGCACCGTTGATCTTCCGTGAAGAGACGAACGTTGCCGAAGCACTTGCCGGTGTTCGAGCTTCAAAAGAAGCGATCGACGAGAACGCGAAGCGGAAGAACTCGATCGACGTAAAGCTGTCGCCTGGCGGCATTCGTGAGATCGAGTTCATCGCTCAGGCTTTGCAGCTTGCTCACGGCGGCGGCGACAAATGGCTTCGGAGTCCGCACACGCTCATCGCTTTGTCGAGACTCGCAGATCGTGAACTGATCTCACCAAGCGAGCGAGCGGAACTTTCAAATGCGTACGATCTGCTTCGCCGCACGGAACATATTCTGCAGATGGAGAACGGCCTGCAGACGCACACGCTTCCTTCCGATAGCACAAAGCTGAAACTCATTGCCGAGCGGGTCCGGTTTGCGACAGGATCGAATATCGAGAAAGATCTTGAACGCTCGATGAAGCGCGTGAGGAGGATCTTCGAGCGTGTGTTCGATAGCAGTACCCTGGCCGACGCCGAAAGCAGCCGGTCGAGCGGCCGTGTTTCTACGAAAGCCAAGCAGCCGACACGTTCGAAGATCGAAGACCTTTCACCGCCATTCGCAAGCCTTCTCGCTAACGCGCCCTTACTTTCCGAACGCGCGGCAAAGTATCGTACCGAGATCGGATCTCTCGATCTGCGCTCCTCTATTTTCGACAGCCTGGAGCGGAGCCCGGACTTCCGCTCGCGGCTAGATGCACTGCGTCGCGAGTGGACATCTGTTTACATCGCCATCGGCCTTGCCGATCTCTTCGAAGAAATTTCCGTTGATCGATCTAAGGCTCTGCAAACTACTCTCGCCGAGGTAAGCCTTGATGCTGCAATGCATATCGTCCAACGGGAAATGCCGGAGGGTGATATTGCACCTCGGATCGCGGTCATCGCGTTGGGAAAACTCGGCGGCCAGCGGCTCGACTTCGGTTCGGACCTCGACATCATCCTTTCTTACGATCCCGAACATTTTTCAGCGAACGAGGCGCATCAAGAGTGCTTCTCGCGGGCCGCTGAACTTTTTATCAACGCTCTCTCGTCGATGACGCGTGCCGGCAGTCTGTATAGAGTGGATCTCCGCCTTCGTCCCTTTGGATCGAAAGGATTGAGCATAATCTCAATGCCTTCATTTATCGAATATATGAACGCGACCGCCGGCGTTTGGGAACTGCTTGCCTATGTGAAAGTTCGCGGTATCGCGAGCGGCGATCATCTGGACAGTGTGTGTGCCAGTAAGGTCGAAGCCGAGATCCGCAAGATCGTCCACTCAAGGGGTGCCGCTCTTTCTGCCGACGAATTGCGCGAGAGCACACTGAACGTCCGAGAAGCTTTGCGAAAACAAAGAACGACGGCGCGTCGGGGTGTTCTCGACATCAAGTACGACGAGGGCGGAATGCTCGACGTGTATTTTGCGATGCGTTTCCTGCAGCTTCGCGACGGAATTCTGGACGACGACAAGGACCGTTCAACACCGTACACGTTGAAAAGACTCTTCGATGCGGGCTCGCTTTGCAAAGAGGATCTCGATGCCCTGCTTGCGGGCCATTCGCTCCTCTCGTCGATCGATCACGCTACGCGTCTATGTATTGGGCGGTCAACGAGGCTTCCGGTTGCGGACTCGCCCGCAATGGACAGGATCGTCCGTCGGCTCAAATATGATTCGACGGCCCGCTTGTTGGAAGATCTTACCGTCCATCGAATAGCGATCCGCGAGGCATACGAGTCGATTTTACGATAACCATCCCTTTGAACTTCGGGTATAATTTCGAACTATGGTTCGCCCGGCCGCCTTTCTTTTGATGCTATTGCTTTCCGCATCGCTTGCGGCGGGACAGTCCCGTCATAAGAAGCCATATTCTGAAAGCGTTTCCCGCTATGACGTCACCGTTCCGAAGGACGAAGGATCCAAGCCTAACGGAGCGTCCGCAAACGATGACGTCCTTCGCATCGAGACCGATCTAATAATGATCCCGGTGAAAGTTACGACGAAGAATGGCCGTGCTGTGCCGGACATCCGTCGTGATGAATTTCGGGTCTTCGAGAACGGCGAAGAACAGGAGATCGCATATTTCAATTCGGACGAGGCGCCGTTCTCCGTCGCATTGCTTCTCGATATGAGCTACTCGACGGTCTTCAAGCTGCAGGAGATACAAAATGCGGCGAAGCAGTTCATCAATGAACTAAAGCCGAACGACCGTGTTATGATCGTCGCCTTCGCAGAGAAAGGTCGTGTGCTGTGCGAACTTACCGACAACCGCACTGCCCTTCGATACGCGATAGATGCGACAAAGATCGAAAGCGGCACTTCGTTCTATGACACCTTGGACGACGTTCTGAATCACAGGCTCGCAAGTGTCTCCGGGCGGAAAGCGATCGTCGTGCTGACCGACGGCGTAGATACGACCAGCAAGAAGGCTAATTTTAAGAGCGTGCTAGACGACCTGACAGAGTCGAACGTCATCGTCTATCCGATCCGATACAGCACGTATGATGACGTCCAAAAGAGCCGCAGAAACGATGCCGAGATAAGATACGATGACGACGACCGGCCGTATGTCGTCGAGACCAGCCCGGGCAAGGGCGAGCGGATCGAAGACTATGCAAGTGCGGACGATTTTATGCGTGAAGCCGCCGAACGGACCGGCGGCGGCGTGCAGCGTGTTTCTTCCCGCACAAATCTTGCGGCAGCGTTCTCCCGAATCGCAGATGAACTTCGCAAAACTTACAGCTTGGGGTATTATCCTACAAGCGATCGCATACCCGGTTCGCGAAACTTTATACGCGTTCGGGTTTACCGTCCCGATCTCGTGATTCGTGCAAAAGAAACATATTTGAAACCGCCTCACCGTAAAGACAATTAGACATCCCTGACTTAGGAGTGAAACTTGAAATGAAGAACATACTCGCTGTGCTTATGCTGGCTGCCATTCTGGGCGTTGCGGCCGTAAGCACTTTCGCACAAGAGAAACTGACGAATGCAGAAGTGATCTCGCTGACAAAAGCGGGACTCGCCAGCTCTGTGATCGTCGAAAAGATCAGAACGTCATCAACCGATTTCGATACTTCGACCAACGGCTTGATCGCTTTGAAACAGGCCGGCGTCGCCGACGATGTCGTTGCCGCAATGGTTACCGCAAAGAGCGGGGGAAGCACACAAACACCTGCGACACCCGGCGGAGAACCGTCCGGCGACCCGAACGACCCGATGAGCAAGCACGGGCACGGCATATATCTCTACACCGAAGAAGATGGCGCCAGGAAGATGACGCAGCTGCAGCCCTCGATGTCGGCACAGAACAGGACCGGCGGACAGTTCACCGCTTCGATCACGCCATTCGGACTCGGAAAAGTGAAGACGAAGACGAATCTACCCGGCCGCAACGCCGCGATCCAGATCAAAGAAACATCGCCGGTATTCTATTTCTACCTCGACGCTTCGAGCGGCGGATTGAATACATCAAGCGGCATTCCCTCAAGCCCGAATGAATTCACGCTCGTTCGTTTCAATCAGCGCAGCGACAACCGTGAGGTCACGATCGCAAAATCGAATTCGTGGGGCGGCAAGGGCGGCCTCTCGGATGAGTATGTCGTCGGATTGACGGCCGAATCTCTCGGCAACGGCGTGTATAAAGTAACTCCGACCTCGCCGCTCAAGAAAGGCGAGTATGGATTTATGATGCTCAACTCGGGCAACTCGAACACGTCGGCCGGCGTCGGTTCGAAGTTCTTCGACTTTGGCGTGAATATGACGCCGTAACTCTTCTTCGCAGATCGAAAGTAAAAGGTATCGGTCATTTCTCGGCCGATGCCTTCTTTTTTTTCACAAAAAAGAAGACCGCAAAAAGCGGCCTTCTTTTATTGAAACCATCCTAACCAAACTCAACGATCAATGAGCTGCAATGCCCGCGGAATTTTCGTTCCGCAAAATACTCGAGCCGAAGGAGTTTGCTGTTCGCTCCACGTACATTCTCATCGATGTAGATCAACTCGGGTCGAACTAGCTGAAGCCGGTTCGCCTGAGGTGGCAGATCAGAATGTATTTAATATGGAGTTGGTCACTCGTTGATCAAGAGTAGCTAGGAATATTCAGCTATTTTTTCGCCGGAGCTTTCTTTGCTGCCGGTTTCTTAGCAGCCGTTGCCATTTTAGCCGTCGAAGCGGTAGCTTTCACTGCCGCCTTTTTGGCCGGTTTCTTAGTTTTTTTGGTAGTTGCCATTTTTTTCTCCAATGTTTTCTTTTTCCGGGATAGGTCACAAACAAATCAGAAAAATTCCGCAGCATCAATGTCGTATCTCTGCCCACCTATGCGGCGCGTGTCTTAGCCGGCCGCACAAATTTGCAAAGCACCGATGTGCTTCACACCTTCCTCTCTGTCTGTGATCTTTCAAACCAACAGTTCGTGCAGAACTGCTGCGATCTTCTTCCGCTCTCATCGTGATGATGAGTCCCGAACTTTCTCTCGACGATGATCCTTTCGTCTCTGTCGAGTTCTTTCCAGGTTTTCAATTTAGCAACTAAACATCGCGGACAAGTTTCTTGTTGCGGTGAAGTCATTGCTATAATTTCACGCGGTTAGAAAACCACAAAAGATTCTATCAGAAAAATCGAAAAGTAAATGAAAAAAACTGCACAACTTTTTTTTATTTTTATATTTTTTTTCACCGCGCATTTTTCGTTTGCGCAAAGTGAGAAGCAATTTGATTTCTACGCACGCGGAAATTATCGCGCAAGCGTTCCGCGTCCGTCGGAAATTCTCCGCTTCGATGTCGGAAATTTTCATACGAGTTACGCGCAGATGGAATCTGTTGTGAACGCGATCGCGAAGTCCGCGCCCGATCGCGTGCGCGTTTTCGACATCGGTGAAACGAACGAGCATCGGATGCAGCACGTCATCGCGATCTCTTCGCCGGAAAATATTCTTGCACTCGACCGCATCAAGTCGGACAACGCGCGTCTCACCGATCCGCGTATCACGTCGCGTGCGGAAGCGAATGCGATCGCCGAAAAGAATCCCGCGATCGTCTGGCTCGCATATACGATCCACGGCAACGAATCCGCATCGTTCGAGACGATGATGCAGGTGGTCTATCAACTCGCGGCATCGGAAGAGCCTGCGACGCTCGAAATACTAAAGAACTGTGTAACCCTTATAATTACAGGGGGAAACCCCGATGGGCACGAACGGTTCATCTCGTGGTACAACTCGGTCGGCGTCGGCGACGCGAATCCTTTCGCTCTCGAACATCGCGAACCGTGGTCGGTTTACGGCCGTCTTTCTCACTATCGTTTTGATCTGAATCGCGATGCTCTCGTTACCTCGCAAAAGGAATCGCAGAACTTGCAGCGCGCATTTCTCGAATGGAATCCGCAGGTCTCCGCCGATCATCATGGTCAGCCGTCGCAATTCTTTTTTCCGCCCGATGCTCTTCCGATAAATCCGAATCTTCCCGAACCTGATTTCTCAAAGTGGAATGAGATCTACGGACGCGCGAATGCGGCCGCGTTCGATCGCAACAAATGGGACTACTATGTGCGTGATGTTTTCGATGCGTTCTATCCCGGCTATTGGGATATGTATCCGTCATTGAACGGCGCGATCGGAATGACGTACGAAACGGATGGCGGCGGCACGAAAGGTTTGCGTTACACGCGCGATGACGGAACGATCGCGACGCTTCGTTCGGCGATCGCAAAACATTTCGTCGCGTCGATGACGACCTTGGAGACGACGGCGAAACACAAAGCGGATCGCATTCGCGATTACTATTCTTTCCGCGCAGACGCGTTGAAGAATTTCGCGTCGTCGAAAATGAAGCGCGTAGTGATCGTGCCCGACGGCGATCGCGTGAAATCTGCCGAGTTGATCGAAGCTCTCACGCGTGCGCGCATCGAGGTCAAGCAAACTGACAAAGCGTTCGCGTCCGCGGCGGCACATTCTTATATGGAGAAGAAGAATTCTGCCGCGACGCGCGAAACTTTTCCGGCGGGAAGTTACGTGATCGATCTCAATCAGCCGCAGCGTATCCTCGCAAAGTCGATCCTCGAACCTGACACTCCGCAGGACAAGGCGTTCGTTGACGATAATCTTGCGCGCTTCCGCCGGAATCAGATGAAGGGCAAGCGCGAGGCGAAGGAAGATTTCGGATTTTACGACATAACTGCGTGGTCGCTGCCGCTTGCGTTCGGCGTCGATGCGTATTGGACGGAAGATGGCGGCGATACGACGGGCCAACTCGTCAATGCGAGTTCGCTTGCGGCGGCGAAAGCGGGATCTTTCGCGGGACGTGCCGAGATCTCGTACATCATTCCCTATCAAACCGACTCGACCGCGGCGTTCGTCATCAGACTTCTGCAGGACGGCGTGCGTGTGAACGTCGCTTCTAAGACATTGAACGCGGGCGGACGGAATTGGCCCGCCGGGACGTTCGTGATACGCGTCTCGCGCAACGATGAGAGCGTTCACGACAAGGTGGAAAAGCTCTCGAAAGCGATGGGCGTGAATGTCGCGTCGGTCAACTCCGGTTTTGCCGACGAGGGCGACACGAGCGTCGGCGGAGAATCCGTTGTCTCGCTGCACGCGCCGAAGATCGTGGTCGCGGCCGACGATGGGATCGATCAGACATCGTTCGGTTCGATCTGGTGGACGGTCGACCGTTACGGGATCGAGTTCACGCCGATGTCGATACGCTCGATCCGCAGCGGCGGCCTGAAGGACTACAGCGTTCTCGTCCTTCCCGACGGTTCGCCCGGCCAGATGATGTCGCAATTCGGCGCCTCCGGCGTCGCTGCTCTGAAGGATTGGGTCGCGGACGGCGGCACTGTCGTTACGATACGCGGTGCGTCGGTGTTCGCAACGCTGAAGGATGTCGGGCTCTCGTCGTCGCGTCTCGTGGGGAGCGGTGACGACGAGAAAAAGGATGTTCCCGACGCTGCGACAAAGTCTCCCGCACCTGCGGCTTCCTCGCCTGCACCTAAAACCGACAAGCCGAAGGCGGAACCGAAAGCGAATCCGTCGAGCGAAGAGATGTTGAACGACTCGGACGACCGGATCGCGGGCGTTCTGCCGCCGATCGTCTCGCCGTCTGCCGATGCGAACAAGGTTCCCGTGCCGCTGCCGGGCTCGATAATGCGCGCGACGGTCGATCGCACCGCATATATTAATTATGGTGTCGATCGCGACGAGCTGCCCGTGCTTCTCTCCGGCGGATATTTCTTCCGCTACTCGAAAGAGGGCACGAACGCTCTCGTCTTTCTCGCGTCGGCGAAGGCGCCGCTCACGATCTCGGGCTTTGTATGGCCGGGCAACACGGAGCGTCTCTTGGCGGGAACGTCGTATCTGATCGACGAGCCGAATGGCGGCGGACACGCTATACTATTCGCCGAGGACCCGTTCTTTCGCGGCGTTTTCCGCGGCACGACGCGGCAATTCTTCAACGCGATCGCGTTCAACGGAGCGTTTTGATGTTCACGATTAAGGCCGGTTACAGCAACGACATCGAGATCCGTTCGGGCATCGAGCAGGTGCGCGAATTTTTCCTCGACATCACGAATTTCGCCGAGCTGATGCCGGGCGTCGTCAACATTCACACGGACGCGCGCGGCGTCGCGCATTGGAAAGTGCAGACGGAGATCCCCGTCGTCGGCCGCATCCTGCAGAATTTCACGCTCGAACTCGCCGAGGATTCCGCCGACCGCGTCGAATGGCTGCCGCTGCGGAGCGAAGCGCAGAACTTCCTGCGTTACTCGGCCGATTTCCTCGAAAAGGCGAAGAACGTCACGCTCGTCCACTTCACGCAGATGGTCGAACTGCGCCGCAAGTCCGCCCGCGACCTCCACATGCTCGCCGGCCTCGCCGGCGAAGCCATCATCTCGAAGGAAATGACCAAACGCGTCACCGAAATGATCCGCGTCTTCATCGAAAAAGCCAAAAACCAGCTCGAAAAATAACTCTCCCCGCCGCAGAAGAGCACTTCATCACGCGAGAAAAGCTTTTCCTCACACGAGAAAAAGGTTCTGAGACGCCTCGAAAAGGTTTTGAGACACCTCGAAAAGCTTCTGAGACGCCTCGAAAAGGTTTTGAGACTGCTCGAAAAGGTTCTGAGACGCCTCGAAAAGGTTTTGAGACACCTCGAAAAGGTTTTGAGGCTCCTCGAAAAGGTTTTGAGACGCCTCGAAAAGGTTTTGAGACGCCTCGAAAAGCTTCTGAGACGCCTCGAAAAGGTTTTTCCGCACGAAAAAAAGGTTTCTCCACGCGAAAAAAAGGTTTCTCCACGCGAAAAAAAGGTTTCTCCACGCGAGAAAAACATTTCATCACACGAGAAAAGGCTTTCATGACACGAGAAAAACATTTCATCACGCGAGAAAAGGCTTTCATCACACGAGAAAAACATTTCATCACGCGAGAAAAACATTTCATCACGCGAGAAAA
>JRYI01001313.1_pt1 | contig 29993 bp, 31 predicted proteins | sample 235361 | NCBI WGS metagenome assembly JRYI01 (sample SAMN03074212, study PRJNA261471) | activated sludge metagenome | biome: Common Effluent Treatment Plant; feature: Wastewater; material: Activated sludge; isolation source: activated biomass in a lab-scale reactor treating industrial wastewater at...
CAACGATGTTACGCAGCAGGGCAGTCGCCCTAAAACAAAGTTGGGCTACATACGAATTTGCATCGAAGGTAATCCATGACACGCATTAAGGTTTCACTTCTGGTTGTCCTGCTACTGCTGACTGCGCTATGGCTCGCCGCCGATACGCTGTTGCCCGAGCCGTTCACGTACTTCTCGTTTCGCACCGTGTTCATGCAGTACAGCGGGGTGATCGGCATCGGCTTGATGAGCGTGGCCATGCTGCTGGCGCTGCGCCCGAAATGGCTGGAGCCGCATCTGGACGGGCTGGACAAGATGTATCGCCTGCACAAGTGGTTGGGCATCGCCGCCCTGGTGGTCGCCATCGTTCACTGGTGGTGGGGAAAAGGCACCAAATGGATGGTGGGTTGGGGCTGGCTGGAAAAGCCCGCGCGCAAACCGGTGGCCGGAGAAACCCTCGGCAACATCGAAGGCTGGCTGCGCAGCCAGCGGGGGTTTGCCGAATCCGTCGGCGAATGGGCGTTCTACGCCGCCGTCGTGCTGATCGTTCTGGCTTTGGTCAAGCGCTTCCCCTACCACTGGTTCGTCAAAACCCACAAATGGATCGCAGTCGCCTACCTTGCCCTGGCCTATCACTCCGCCGTGCTCACCAAGGTGGAGTATTGGACGCAGCCGGTCGGCTGGCTAATGGCGGCCTTGCTGCTGGGCGGCACCGTGACCGCGCTGCTGACCCTGACGGGGCGGATCGGCACCGGCCGCAAGGTTACGGGAACCATCGCGGGTCTGATCGATTATCCCGCGCTGCGCGTGCTCGAGACCGCCGTCGTGCTAGAGGACGGCTGGCGCGGCCATGCCGCCGGGCAGTTCGCCTTCGTCACCTCGGACAAAAACGAAGGCGCGCATCCGTACACCATCGCCTCCGCCTGGAACCCCGCTGACCGTCGGCTCGTCTTCATCACCAAGGCGCTGGGCGACCACACCAGCCGCTTGCGGGAAAGATTGAAGATCGGCATGCCGGTGACAGTGGAAGGTCCTTACGGCTGCTTCAACTTCGAGGATGCGCAGCCACGTCAGATTTGGGTGGGTGCGGGCATCGGCATCACGCCGTTTATCGCCCGCCTCAAGCAACGCGCCGCCACCCCGGACGCAAAGACGATTGATCTCTTTCATCCGACTGCCGAGTTCGATCAGGCCGCCATCGACCGTCTCACGGCAGATGCCGAAGCTGCAAGCGTGCGTCTGCACCTACTCGTCGATAGCAAGGATGGACGATTGAATGGCGAACGCATCCGTGCCGTCATTCCGGAATGGCAGTCGGCCAGCATCTGGTTCTGCGGCCCGCCGAGGTTTGGTCAGGCGCTGCGCGAGGACTTCCTCGCCCACGGCCTGCCACCAGAGCGTTTCCATCAAGAACTGTTTCAGATGCGTTGATGGCAGCCCTAATGCAGCTTATCCGATGAGGTTTATCCACTGAATGCCCAACCCATCATTCCACCGGACGCTGCGCGATAAAGCCGCGCAGCACCGGTGAATTCAAACGTTGAACGACAGCTTTCCCAAAAGCTCTACGGCTGCTCTGGGTCGGTTTGCGACCGACACCTCACCCGATTCGTCGCCGGAAAGCCGCCGTTGGAGGTTCGCTTCCCGCAAGCTGCCGTTCGCCGACGAGTCCTGTCGACCCACAAGCGACATTCATCCCCCCGATGGCCCTGCGGCAGGTTTCTGAGCTGACCGGTCCGTCGTTCGCGAACTTCGGTCTGCAGCGTCTGGCCGGTGGGCGACCGCCGGCTTGGCGGCCGTCGCTCACCCATCACCGGATCACACCTCGGTACGCTCCGCCATCTCCAGCGCATCATCGACCTCGATCCCGAGGTAGCGCACGGTGCTCTCAATCTTTGTGTGACCGAGTAGCAACTGGACCGCACGCAGGTTCCCCGTGCGACGGTAGATTAACGAAGCCTTCGTCCGCCGCATCGAGTGGGTCCCGTAGGCGCTCGGGTCCAGACCGATTGACGTGACCCACCCGTCGACGATTCTTCCATACTGCCGGGTCGACAGATGTTCGGACTTATGCAGCCGGCTCGGAAACAGGAAGCTCTCGGAACGCAGCTTCGCCGCGCCGATCCAGGTCTTCAGCGCGTCGCGCGTCTGCTCGGTGATTTCGAACTGCACAGGACGCTGGGTCTTCTGCTGCATCACCATCGCCCGCGAGGCAACCTGCTCGCCATGAGCGACATCGCGTACCCGCAGTTTGACCAGATCGCAGCCCCGCAGCTTGCTGTCGATTGCCAGGTCGAAGAGCGCGAGGTCGCGCAGGTTCTTTGACAGTTGCAGGCGGACGCGGATCGCCCAAATCTCCTTGAGCTTCAAGGGCGCCTTCTGGCCAACGAGCTTGCCCCTGTTCCAGGGCTCACGCGTCGTAGCCGGTGTGTTCGTCGTCGTGTTCATGATGAACTCCTCTTCTTGGTTGAAGGGAGTTCCAGTGTGGGACGTAGCGCTTCTCCAGAAGAGCAGTCCGGAATTGGTCGAGCGGTCGCTGACCCGTTCCGAACAAATCCAGTGCGGGCAGTTCCGACGGAGGGTTTCAGGTGACTCCTGCCGTCGAAGCAGCGCGAGGTCGCGATCTTCAGAAGATCCGACCCCTCCTCGCCATTGCGGGGAACCCGCAGGCCTCACTGCGGCCCGACACTTGACTCAGACGGCCTCGAACACGCCGGCAGCGCCCATCCCTGTTCCGATGCACATACTGATCATGCCGAAGCGCAGGCGCTCATCGCGCTGCATCGCCGCCATCACGGTGGCGGTGCGGATCACCCCGGTCGCCCCCAGGGGATGCCCCAGGGCGATCGCTCCGCCCTGCGGATTCACCTTCGCCGGGTCTAGCCCGAGTTGTCGGCCGACGGCGAGCGCCTGTGCGGCGAAGGCTTCGTTGAGCTCGATCCAGTCGAGTGCATCCTGGGCTATGCCGGCAAGCTTCAGTGCGCGCGGAATCGCCTCCACCGGACCGATGCCCATCACCGCAGGCGGGACGCCGGCCACCGCATAGCCGGCAAAGCGTGCGATCGGGGTGGCGCCAGTCCGCTTGACCGCCGCCTCGCTCATCAGCAGCACCGCGCCAGCGCCGTCGGACATTTGCGAGCTATTGCCGGCGGTCACCGATCCGCGCGCGGCGAACACCGGCCTGAGCCTGGCCAGGCTCTCGGACGTGGTCTCGGCGCGTGGGCCTTCGTCATACTGCAGCAGGCGTTCCGCGATACGAACCGTGCCGCCCTCGCCCGGAAGGTGGTGCTTGACCGCGTAAGGCGCGATCTCGTCAGCGAAACGGCCGTCGGCGATCGCGGCGGCGGCACGGTGATGCGATTCGAGCGCGAAGGCGTCCTGATCTTCGCGGCTCACCTGCCACTGCTCTGCGACCTTTTCCGCAGTCAGGCCCATTCCGTACGCAATGGCGCGGTGCTCATCACCCGCGAACACTGCCGGATTGAAGCTGAGCTTATTGCCCATGATGTTGCTCATCGCGCTCATGCTCTCGGTGCCGGCCGCAATCATGACGTCCGCTTCGCCGAGGCGGATGCGGGCGGCGGCGTCCGCCACTGCCTGCAGGCCGGAGGCGCAGAAGCGGTTGATCGTGAGGCCGGGCACGCTTGCCGGCAGCCCCGCGAGCAGCAGTCCGATGCGGGCGACGTTCATACCCTGCTCGGCCTCGGGCATTGCGCAGCCGGTGATGACGTCGCCGATCTCCTGCGGGTCCAGCCCCGGGACTCGGACGAGCAGCGCGCGCAACACGTGCGCGAGCATGTCGTCGGGGCGCACATGGCGGAAGGCGCCGTTGCGCTTGGCCACCGGCGTACGCACCGCGGCGACGATGTAGGCGTCCTGAATCTGTCTGGTCATGCTTGTCTCCGTGTCAGTTGCGCAGCGGCTTGCCGGTTTCCAGCATGTGCGCGATGCGTTGCTGGGTTGGCTCGGTCTTCAGGAGTTCGACGAACTGCGCGCGCTCGACGTCGAGGATCCACTGTTCGCTCACCTTCGAGCCGCTGTCGACCTCGCCGCCGCACAGCGCGATGGCCGCCGCCTTCGCCACCCGGTAGTCGTGCGCCGAGATGAAGCCGCCCTCCACCATGTTGACCAGGGCCATTTCGCAGGTGGCGATGCCGTCGCGACCTGCCACGTTCACCGCCGGACTTGGCAGCGGTGCACGCCAGCCGGCCTCCGCCAGCACGCGCGCACGCCGCAGTGCGACGTAGAGCAGTTCGTGCGGGTTGAACAGGATGTCGTCGGCAGCGGCGGCGAAACCGAGCTGTACCGCCTCGAGCGCGCTCTTCGCCACGCCAGCCCTCGAGATCGTGCGGAACGCGTGCTCGACATAGGGGAAGACGTCGCCGCCCGCGGTGCGCTGCGCCAGGGCATGCGCCTGCAGCGCGAATTCCTTGCAGCCGCCGCCGGCAGGGATCAGGCCGACGCCGGCCTCCACCAGGCCGAGGTAGGCCTCGATCGCGAGCACCCGGTGCGCGGCGTGCATGACGAACTCACATCCCCCGCCGAGCGCCATGCCCTGCACCGCGGCCACTACCGGTACCTGGGCGTGCTTGATCGCCATCGAGGTCTGCTGGAACTTCGCCACCATCTTCTCGAGCAGCGCGAACTGGCCGGCACGGCAAGCCTCGGACACCTGCTTGAGGTCGGCGCCGACCGCAAAGGGCGGCTCGTGCCAGATCACCAGGCCGTCAAGTTCGTGCTCGGAGCGCGCGATCGCCTCCTGGATACCGTCCAGCACGTCATCGCCGATCGTATGCGGCTTCGAGGTGATCGACACGATGCCGATGCCAGCATCCTGATCCGGGCGCAGCCACAGGCGCACGCCGGCGTTCTCCCACAGCAGTTCGCCGCGATCCGACGGCGCTTCGCCGAGCACGCGGTCGGAAAAAAGCTGGCGGCGATACACCGGCAGCGCCGCGCGGCATTCCAGCGTGCCATGGGCAGCGCTCCACGAACCGCCGGCTTCGTGCGCGCCGCTGCGCGCGGCCACCCAAGCCGGCAGAGGCACCGAGGCCATCGTGTTGCCGCGCGCAATGTCCTCCGCGATCAGGCGAGCGATCTCATTCCAGCCGGCCGACTGCCAGGTCTCGAACGGCCCCATTGCCCAGCCATAGCCCCAGCGCATCGCCAGGTCGACATCGCGCGCGTTGTCGGCGATTTCACCCAGATGCACCGCGCAGTAGTGGAAGACATCGCGGAAGATGGACCACAGGAAGCGGGCCTGGGGATGGGGGTGCGCGGCGAGCGCCGCGAACCTCTCCGCCGGGTCCTCGAGCATCAGAATCTCCTCGACCTCGGGAAAGACTTCGCCGCCGCTGTCCACATGACATTGCTTGTGTGGGTCGAGCACGAGAATGCGCTTGCCGTCCCTGCGGTAGATGCCGCCGCCTGTCTTCTGGCCAAGCGTGCCTTGTGCGATCAGCGCCTTCAGCCATTCCGGAGTGCGAAAGTGCCCCTGCCACGGATCGTTCGGCAAGGCGAAACCGGTGCTATCGATGACGTGGGCGACGGTGTCGAGCCCCACCACGTCGGCGGTGCGGNNATGCGCAGCATCAGGTTCTGCAGCTCGGCCTCGATGCTGTCGATGGCGTCTGCGCCGCCGACCACGAAGGCGGGCATGGTGGCCTCCAGGTCCGCGCCCACCGAGAACGGCGCATCGCCCGACCAGATCACCATGGCCTGGTATTCCTGCTCGGCCAGGTCCACGGCCTCCATCAGGCCCTCCATGACTTCGGGGCTGATGGCGTGCATCTTGTTCTTAATGCTGGCGATCAGGACCTTGCCGTCCAGCGTCCAGGTGCGCAGCGCCTTCGATTCGGCCAGGGTCGTGCCGGCCGTCTGCCAGTCGGGCAGGCTGGCCTCGCCCAGCAATTTTTCAGGGAAAAGCTGTCTTTCGTAGACGGGCAGTACGCGGCGCGCTACGAATTTTTTCAGTGCCGGGCTCCAGGAGCCTTCCGCCGTATGCACGCCGCCGGCCTCGGCCACGGGGCCTTCGAACACCCATTTGGGCAGCGGCGCGCTGCACAGCGCCTTGCCGGCGTCGATGTCCTCCTGCACCATCTTCGCGACTTCGAGCCAGCCGGCCTCCTGCCACAGCTCGAACGGGCCCTGCTTCATGCCAAAGCCCCAGCGCATGGCCAAGTCCACGTCGCGGGCCGACTCGGCGATCGTCTCCAGGTGGACGGCGGCGTAGTGGAAGCTGTTGCGCAGGATGGCCCACAGGAACTGGCCCGGCGCGCCCTCGGCATTGCGCAGCAGCTTCAGGCGCTCGGCCGCGGGCCTCTTGAGCATGCGGGCATAGACGTCGTCGGCCTTCTGGCCGGCGGGCACGTAGTCCTCGCTCTCCAGCTCGAAGCGCAGGATGTCGCGCCCCACCTTCTTGTAGAAGCCGGCCTTGGTCTTCTGCCCCAGGTTGCCCAGCGCTATCAGCTTGGCCAGCACGGGCGGCGTGCCGAAGCTGCCGTAGAACGGGTCGGTCTCCAGGCTCAGGTTGTCCTGCAGCGTCTTGATGACGTGGGCGATGGTGTCCAGCCCCACCACGTCGGCGGTGCGGAAGGTGCCGCTCTTCGGACGACCGATGCGCGAACCGGTGAGCAGGTCGACCTCGTCGAAGGCGAGGCCGAGGCGGGCGGCATGGTGAAACACCGCGAGGATGGAGAACACGCCGACCCGGTTGGCGACGAAGCCGGGCGTGTCCTTGGCGCGGATGACGTTCTTGCCCAGCCGGGTCGTGACCCAGGCTTCGAGTGCGTCGAGCAGGGCGGGCTCGGTCTGCGCCGCAGGGATCAGTTCCACCAGCGGCATGTAGCGCGGCGGATTGAAGAAATGCATGCCACAGAAGCGGCTCCGCCGCGCCTCGGGCATGCACTCGGACAGTGCCCCGATCGACAGGCCTGAGGTATTGGTCGCGAACACCGCGCCCGGCTTCAGATGGGGCGCGACCTTTTGATAAAGGTCGAGCTTCCACTCGAGCTTCTCGGCAATCGCCTCGATCACCAGGTCGCAGTCGGCCAGCTTCGCGAGATCGCTGCCGTAGTTGGCAGCCTCGATGTACTGCGCACGGTCCTTCGCTGCGAACGGCGCCGGGTCGAGCTTCTTCAGGGCGGCGAGCGAGCGAGCGACGATGCCATTGGCTGCCCCCTCCTTCGCCGGCAGGTCGAACAGGATCACTGGCAGCTCGGCGTTGGCACAATGGGCGGCGATCTGCGCCCCCATCACGCCCGCGCCCAGCACGGCCACCTTGCGAATCATCAAACGGCTCATGGGTGCCTCAGGGTTGGATGGAAAATGGAGCAGCGCTCGCGCACACGGTCTTCTGCATCTTCCCTGTGACCCGCAGCGCGAGCGCGCTGCGCGGGAAGACGCGGCAGGCGAGAACCCGGCCGGCGGCCTCGTCCTCGGCGGCAACATGCTGTCGGCTCATCAGCTTCGTCTCGTAGCTGCCGGCGAGGATCTCGACCTTGCACACGCCGCAGCCGCCACCACGGCAGCCGGAAGGAATACCGCGCCGACCGAGCCGCACCATGCCGTCGAGCAGCGACTCCTGCTCCATGCAGTCGTAGCGCTCGCCGGTGTCTGCGATTGTGATCGAGTGCTTCATGACGACTTGGCCGAGGCGGAACTGGCACGCCCGGCGATCTCGTCGCGGCGCTTGACGCTGCCCGGCTCGCCGCCGATCGACCAGTTCTCGGCCTGGACCGGAACGATCCCGCCACGGACGAGGCTGCGCTCGACGCCGAGCACGTCGACGACGATGTCGGTGAATCCGGCCAGCAGGCGCTGGCGCTCCTCGAGCGATCGCCCTTCCATGACGATGAAGCTGAAGTACGGCGCCCGCCTTGCCTCGCGGCTGACCGGCACCCCGCCCACGGCGGTCAGCTCGGGACGGTAGAGGTGGATGAAGGCCCGGACACGGTCGATCGGGCAGCGCAGCACGTCGGCGAAGAAGCGGCTCGCTTCGGTGAGCAGGCGCTCGTGCTGCTCGGTAGCGTAGTGCCCCTCGGCGAGATGAAAATGGAGAATCGGCATGCTTGGTTGTTCCTCGGTTCAGGGCAGGCCGCGCCGACGGCCGGCGTCCAGCATCAGGGTGGAACCCGTCATCGCATCAGCCTCGGGTGCAAGCAGGAGCGCAACCGCCCACGCCACCTGCTGCGGCGTGACGAAGGCGCCGATCGACGACTCCGCCTTCATTTCATCCAGCACGGCATCGACGGCGATCCCACGCAGCGTGGCGCGGTTGGCGGCCACGCGGTGCAGGCGTCCGGTGTCGGCAGGCCCCGGCGCGATGGTGTGGGCGGTGATGCCGCGCGCACCGTAGGCGAGGCTGAGCTGCCGCATGACGTTGATCAGCGCCGCGTTCGCCACCCCGGCCGCGGCGGCATAGGCGGTGGGCTCGAGGCCGTAATGGCCGCCGATCGCGACCAGTCGCGCGCCCTCGGCCAGCCGCGAGTCGGCCGCGCGCACGAGGCGCAACATGCCGCCCACCTTGATGTTCACCGCATCAACCACCGACTCGGTCGCTGCGGCCAGGATGCCGCCGGCCACGGCGACACCTGGACCGTGCACGACCATGCGGACCGGCCTGTCAAGTACGGCGGCGATGCGCTCGACCGCCGCGTCGCACGCGATGTCGGCCTCGCACGGCACGATGTCCGGGTCGCCGCCCGCGAGCGCCGCCAGCGNNGACGCCGGTCTCGATGCCCATGCGCTCGCACACGGCGAGGAAGACTTCGAGCGGCGTGTTGCCCGCCCCCGCGCCCAACCCGGCGACCGAGCCGTCGATCCGGCTCGCCCCGGCGGCAATCGCCGCGAGCGAGTTGGAGATGCCCAGGCCGAGGTTGTGATGGCCGTGGAAGCCGATCTCGGTCTCGGGCGCGAGCACCTCGCGCAGCGCCTGGATGCGGGCGGTGACGTCCTCCGGCAGCATGTAGCCAGCGGAGTCGGTGACGTAGATCGTCTGCGCCCCATACGACTCCATCAGCTTGCCTTGCCGCGCGATGCCGGCCGGGTCGTTGAGGTGGGCCATCATCAGGAAGCCAGTGGTGTCCATGCCGAGCTTGCGGGCGTAGGCGATGTGCTGCGGCGAGGTGTCGGCCTCGGTGCAGTGCGTGGCGACGTGCACGCTGCGCGCGCCCGCATCGAAGGCCGACTGCAGCTCGCGCATCGTGCCGAGCCCCGGCACGAGCAGCACCGAAACCTTCGCCCGCTTCATCCGCGACGCTACCGCCGAGATGTACTCTTCATTGCTCGCGAGTGCGAAGCCGTGCTGCAGCGAATTGCCGCCGAGCCCCGCGCCGTGCGTCACCTGCAGGTAGGGGATGCCGGCGTCGTCGAGCGCGGTGGCCACCTTGACCATCTGCTCGACGCTGATCTGTTCGCGCTTGGCATGCATGCCATCGCGCAGGCACATGTCGTGCAGGATGACCTTGCGGCCCTTGAGCGCGGTCGAATCGATGTTCATGCTGCCTCCCTGGTCTTGAGCTGAATTTTTCCGGCGAGGATCTCCTCGGCGAACATCTCGGCGGTCCGCGTCGCCGCGGCGGTCATGATGTCGAGGTTCCCGGCATATCGCGGCAGGTAGTCGCCGAGGCCGGCGACCTCCATGAACACCGACACCTTGTTGCCGTCGAAGGCGGGCCCGTTCACCAGCCGGTAGCCCGGCACGTAGGTCTGTACCTCGGCGATCATGCGCAGGATCGATTCGGTGATGCGGGCCTGGTCGGGCTCGTCGTCGGTCACGCAGTAGATCGTGTTGCGCATGATCATCGGCGGCTCGGCCGGGTTGATCACCGCCAGCGCCTTGCCGCGGCGGGCACCGCCCACCACGCAGATGGCGTTCGAGGTTGTGAAGGTGAATTCGTCGAGGTTAGCGCGGGTGCCGGGACCAACCGACTTCGACGCCAGGCTGGCCACGATCTCGGCGTAGTCGACGCTCTGCACGCGAGACACCGCATTGACGATCGGGATCGTCGCCTGCCCCGCGCAGGAGATCATGTTGACGTTCATCTCCACCCGGTCGGCATGCTCGCGCAGGTTCACCGTCGGCACGCAAAGCGGGCCGATCGCGGCCGGCGTGAGGTCAATCATCATCACCCCGAGCGCGTTGAGCTTGCGGCTGTTCTCGGCGTGCACATAGGCACTGGTGGCGTCGAACGCGATCTGGATGCCGTCCTCGAGGACGTGCGGCAGCAGGCCGTCGATGCCCTCGGCGGTGGTCTTCAGCCCCATCTCGCTGGCGCGCCGCAGCCCCTCGGACTGCGGGTCGATCCCCACCATCCACACCGGCTCGAGCACCGGGCTGCGCTTGATCTTGTAGATCAGGTCGGTGCCGATGTTGCCAGACCCGATCAGGGCGCATTTGATCTTCTTCATCAGTTCTGTTCCTCGCTGATCGGCGCGCTTTGCGCGGCCGCGCGTTGCGCCATCGTCTGGCCGGCGACGAAGAAGCCGTCGGCACGGTGTTCGGTGATCATGATCCGGACCGCGTCCACCCTGACCCCCAGGCTGTGCACCAGGGCGTCGGTGACCGCCCGCGCCGCCGCCGACTTCTGCTCGGCGGTGCGGCCTTCCATCATGTGCATCTCGATAATCGGCATTGCTCAGTCCCCTTCACTCGACGAAACGCATCGACACGCTGCCCAGTTCCTGGAAGCGCGCGACCACGTTGTCGCCGGGCTTGACCGCGACCGCCTCGGTGATGCCACCGCTCATGACGAAGCTGCCTGCGGGCAGGTGCTCGTCCATCTCAGCAAGGATGTTCACCAGCATCGCGATCGCCTCCGTCGGGTGGCCGAGCACCGCGCCGGAGGCGCCCATCGCCACCATCTCGCCGTTCTTCTCGAGCACCACGCCGAGCGTGCGCAGGTCCAGTTCCTCGGCATAGCGGGCGCGACCGCCGGCGACGAAGCGCGCCGACGAGCCGTTGTCAGCGACCACGCTGGCAAGATCGAACTTGAAGCCGGAGAAGCGCGAGTCGATGATCTCGACCGCCGGCACCACGTAGTCGGTCGCTGCAAGCACGTCTTCACGGCTGCAGCCGGGGCCGCGCAGTTCCTTCTTCAGCACGAAGGCCACCTCGCACTCGACGCGCGGATGCACCAGGTCGCAGGTGGAGATCGCCGAGTTCTCGGGCCGCGCCATACGGTCGGTGAGGAAGCCGATCGAGGGAACGTCCACCCCCATCTGTTGCATCTTCGCCTTCGAGGTCAGGCCGGCTTTCCAGCCGACGAGCCGGTGGCCCTGGGCGATGAACCGGCGGCGCAGTTCGCTCTGCACCGCGTAGCCGTCGGCGATTGTCATCGCCGGATACTCGTCGGTGAGTTTGGGGATCGCGTAGGCGCGGGTCTGCGCGCCCTCCACGCGTTCGCACAGGCGCACGATGTCCTCGCGCGCCAGGGTCAGATTGGCCTTCATGCCGCACTCCTTCCGGAAAACTTCACCCGGCAGCTTCCGAGGCCGCCGACAGTGCATACGAGTTCGTCGCCGTCGGCGACCGGCACCAGCGCCGACTGCGAGCCCGACAGGATCACTTCGCCGGCCTTGAACGGAATGCCCAGGGTGCCGAGCGTATTCGCCAGCCAGGCGACCGCGTTCGCGGGCGAGCCCTGCACCGCGGCGCCCACGCCGGTGGAGAACAGCTCTCCGTTCTTTTCCACCAGCATGCCGGCGAGCGTGATGTCGAGTTTGCGCGGGTCGCCCTTCGTGCGGCCGAGCACATAGACGCCGCACGAGGCGTTGTCCGCCACCGTGTCCTGGATCTTGATGTTCCAGTCGGTGACGCGCGAATCGACGATCTCGAAGCAGGCCAGCACGTAGTCGGTGGCACGGATCACGTCCATCGCGGTGACGCCCGGGCCCTGCAGGTCTTGCTTCAGCACGAAGGCGAGTTCGGCCTCGGCCTTGGGCTGGATCAGGGTGCCGAGGTCGATCGTGTCGCCCTCCTGGTACACCATGCCCGAGGTCAGCATTCCGAAATCGGGCTGATAGACTCCGAGAAAATCCTGCACCGGCTTGCTGGTGGCGCCGATCTTCTTGCCGACGATGGTTTCACCGGCCGCCACACGGCGCGCCACGAAGCGCTCCTGGATGCGATAGGCGTCCTCGATGGTGATGTCGGGTTCGCGCTCGCGCAGCGGCGGCACGGTGCGGCGGGCGAGCCAGGCTTCATAGAGCTCGTCGCCGTATTGCGTGATCTTGTTGTCGTCCATGGAAGGCCTCAGAGCTTGACGCAGATGTTGCGGGTCTCGGTGTAGAACTCCAGCGAATGGACGCCGCCCTCGCGGCCGATGCCCGATTGCTTGGAGCCGCCGAAGGCGGTGCGCAGGTCGCGCAGGAACCAGCTGTTGATCCAGGTGATGCCGACCTCCACACGCGCCGCGACGCGGTGGGCACGGGACAGGTTCGTCGTCCAGATCGTGGTCGACAACCCGTATTCGTTGTCGTTGGCCAGCGCCACCACCTCGTTCTCGTGGTCGAACGGACGGATGTGGCAGCACGGCCCGAAGATTTCCTCGCGCACGACGGTGGCGGTTTCCGGCAGACCGGTCCAGATCGTCGGTTGCACCCAGGCGCCGTCGGCCAGGTCGGCCGGCACGTCGGGCACGCCGCCACCGGTCACCACGGTGGCGCCCTCTTCCACAGCCTTGCGGTAGTAGGAAAGGACCTTCTGGCGGTGTTCCTGGCTGATGAGCGGGCCGTAGTTGGATGCATGGTCGTCCGGACGGCCGAACTTCACGCCTTCGGCCTTCGCCTTCAGCGCCTGCACGAAGCGCTCGAAGATCGGCCGTTCGACGTACACGCGCTCGGTGCCCAGGCAGACCTGCCCCGAGTTGAGGAAGGACGAACGGAAGATGCCGTCCACCGCGGCGTCGAAATCGCAGTCGGCGAACACGATGCCGGCATTCTTGCCGCCCAGCTCGAAGGACACGTCGCGCATCCCCTTCGCCGCCGCCTGCATGATGGCCGTTCCGGTGGTGGTCTCGCCGGTGAAGGTGATGGCGTCCACACCGCGGTGCTGGGTCAGGAATTCGCCCGCCGAGTCCGGCCCGAAACCGTGGATGACGTTGAACACGCCTTTCGGCACGCCGACCGCGTTCATCACCTCGCCGAGCAGCGTCGTCGTCAGCGGGGTTTCCTCCGACGGCTTGACCACCACTGTGTTGCCACAGGCCAGCGCCGGACCGACCTTCCACGTCATCAGCAGGAAGGGCGCATTCCAGGGCGAGATCACGCCGACCACGCCCTTGGGCACGCGGATCGAATAGTTCAGCGCACCGCGGCCATCCGGCGTCGGGGTCTGGAAGGATTCGCTCGGCACGTTCTTGACGACGTCGGCGAACACCTTGAAGTTGGCCGCACCGCGCGGGATGAAGGCATGCGTCATCACGTGATGCGGCTGGCCGGTGTCGGCCATTTCGGCCTCGACGAAGTCGTCAAAGCGGCGCGTGATCTCGTTGGCTACGCCGTACAGCAGCTCGACGCGCTGGTCGGTGCTCAGCCCGCCCCACTCGCCCGTCAGCGCGGCGCGCGCGGCCTTGACCGCGGCATCCACCTCGGGGCGGCCAGCCTCGGCGATCGACGCGATGACGCGGTTGTCGAGCGGCGAACGCTTGTCGAAACGCTTGCCACTCTCGGCGGCGACGAATTCGCCGTTGATGAAGTTCTGGATGGAACGCATGGATCTCCCCCTCCTGGTTGACTCGGTGCAGCCGAAACCGGCGTTTGCAACCGGCGCTCACCGCCGGTCGTCGTGCGACACGGGCAGGTCGCGAAGTACAGAGCACAGTCTAGGAAGATCGCGAGATACCATCTAATACTTTCTTTCTTTACTCTCCATACTCGAAAGGTATCAGAAGCCGCCGCGCATCCCGCGACGTGTGCCTCTTCCCCCCGCGCAAGGCTTATGACGCTCGCCAGCCGGCCCCTGCCGATGCAAACCGGCTGCGATAGGCCGCCGGCGTCATCCCCACCTGGGCGCGGAACAGCCGCGTGAAGGAGCTACCGTTGAGGTAGCCGACGAGGGCGGCGATTTCCTCGATGCCGAGCCTGTCGTGGCGCTCAAGGAGCATCCGGGCGGTGTCCACGCGCAGCTTCTGGAGGTAGGCGAGTGGCGTCGTGCCGAGCACGCTGCCGAAGCGCCGGATCAGCGTGCGTTCGCTGACTGCGAGCGCGGCCGCCAGCGCCGGCAGCCTGACCGGTTCCGCAAGGTGCTTCTGCAGCCAGTCCTGGGCGCGCGCGACCATCGGGTCGCCATGTTCAGTTTCCGCCTGCAGCGGCAGGAAGGGCAGTTGGGTCGTCTGGCTGGTGTCGATCAGCATCGTCTTCGCCGTCAGCCCGGCGACGCCCGGCCCGCAGAAGTGCCCCACCATGCGCACCGCCTGCAACAGGTAAGAGGCCGACGCGCCCGCACAGCACAGACGATCCGCTTCGGTCACCATCGCCCGCAGTTGCAGGTCGATACTCGGAAAGCGAGCGCGGAATAGCCGTTCCAGCCACCACGTCGTCGTGGCTGTCCTGCCCCGCAGCAAGCCGGTCTCTGCGAGCACGAAGGTGCCGGTGCAGTTGGCCGCCAGCATTGCGCCGCCTTGCCATTGGGCGCGCAACCACTCGCGATGCGGCGCGGATGCATCCAGCAGGCGCTCGAATGCGGCGCGCCCTGCGTAATACAGCCCAGGAATGAAAACGAGGTCGAACGCTTCATCGGGAAGCGCCGAATCGACACCGAGCGTCAGACCGTTGCAGGCGGTCACCGGCCTGCCGTCGCGTGCAACGAACTGCCAGGCGAACGGCCTGGCCAAAGCAACGCCGCTCATGCGCTGGTGGCGGTGCAGGTGGGCATTGGCGACCTGCAACACGTCGGCGAAGCCCGCGAGACTGGAGGCGTAGCAGCCGTCGAGGGCGAGAATCGCGGCGCGCCGGGGCGGCATCCTCATGTTGGCAGTATCCGCACAAAGATCGTCATTATCGCCAGTACGGGCGCTGCGCACGCCACTCTACAGTGGGGTCATCTTCCATCGCTTCGGAGCCGTCCATGAATGTCCTGATCGTGCATGCCCACAACGAACCCAAGTCCTTCAACACCTCGATGATGAATCTCGCGGTCGAGGTGCTGCAGGGCGAGGGGCACGAAGTCCTCGTCTCCGACCTGTACGAGATGAAATTCAACCCGGTCGCGAGCGCCGACGACTTCCGTGATCGCGCCAACACCGAACACCTTGTGTACGCACTCGAGCAGCGCCATGCCTTCGCCAGCGGCACGTTCGCGCCCGACATCGCCGCCGAACTCGAGAAGATCAAATGGGCCGATCTCGTCATCTTCAACTTCCCGATCTACTGGTACAGCATGCCGGCGATCATGAAGGGCTGGATCGACCGCGTGTTCGTCTCCGGCTACTGCTACGGCGGTACCCGCATCTACGATCGCGGCGGCCTCAGGGGCAAGAAGGCGATGCTCGCGTTTTCGCTCGGCGGCCAGGCACACATGTTCGGCCCGGGCGCGGTACATGGCGAACTCGAGGTGCTGCTGCAGCCCATTCAGCGCGGCATGCTCGGCTATGTCGGCCTGACCGTCCTGCCGCCCTTCGTCGCCTTCCACGTGCCCTACATCAGCGCCGAGGCGCGCCGGGACTGCCTGGAACAGTATCGCGCGCACCTGCTGACGCTCGAACAGCGCGCGCCGCTCGCGTTTCCGTCGTTGGACGATTTCGACGATCGGCTGCAGCCGAGGGTGGCGGCCGCCTCCTGAGACGCCTCACGGTGGCGCGGTAAGAACGGAAACGGGGGCTTGCGCCCCCAATTCCATTTCTATCGCACAGTTAGATCGCCTTGAACAGCGGGCTGCGCACTTGCTGGGCGTCAGCCGCCGACAGGAACTTCTCGGTGTAGATGTCGCGCTCGAACAGCCGTCCCTGCATCAGGGTACTGATGCAGGCGTCGATCATGAGCGGCGGACCGCACAGGTAGGCCTTGTGACCGCGGAAGTCGTTGTCGAAGGCGCTCTTTGCCGCTTCATGCACGAAACCGCGAAAGCCCCGCCAGTCCGAAGTCTCTGGCTCGTGCGATAGCGCCGGCACGTAACGGAAGTTGGGATGGGCTTCCACCAGCGCGAGGAACTCCTCGTGGTAGTAGAGCTCCTCACGCGTCCGCTGGCCATAGACCAGCGTGATCGGCAGCTCGAAGCCCTCGCCGAGCAGGTCGAGGATCATCGAGCGCGGGCTCGACAGGCCGGATCCGCCGGCCATGAAGATCACCGGCACCCGCGCCGACTTCTTGACGAAGAAGCGCCCGTAGGGTCCCGAAACGCGGGTTCGCTCGCCCACCTTCATCCGCTCGTGCACATAGCCGGTGCCCTGGCCGCCCGGCACGATGCGGATGTTGAGTTCGATGTCACCCGCCTGCGAAGGCGCGCTGGCGATCGAGAACGCCCGGCTGCCGATCCCGTCCGGCAGTTCTAGATTGACGTACTGTCCGGCCTGGAACCGGATTCCCGCCGGCTCATCGAGCTTGATCCAGACGCCCTTGATGGTCGGCGTCAGGGTCTCGATGCGGGTTACCACGCCGTCGAAATCCCGCACCGGCAGGTTCTCGGCGTCGGGATCGTCCTCGATGTCGGCCTCGATCACAAGGTCGCTCTGCGCGGTAGCGCAGCACGCAAGGCACTTCTGCTCGTCGCGCTCGAAATCCATCAGGGCGAAGCTCGACACCGGGCCGTGCTCCACCTCGCCATCGACGACCTGCACCTTGCAGGTCGCGCACAGGCCGTGGCAGCACGCGTGTGGGAGATAAATCCCGGCACGCAGGGCCGCGTCGAGGATGGTCTGGCCATCCTCGATCTCGATCGTCTGACCCAGTGGCTCGATGGTCAGCTCGTAGCTCATCTGCCGTTCTCCCTTAAGCCGCGTCGCGCAGCGTGTTGAGGCCCGGGGTGCGGAAACGCAGCTGTTCCTTGTGGCCAATACCGTTCTCTTCGAGGCTGCGCTCGAAGTCCGGGGTCCACGGCTGGCCAAGCTTCAGCCACTCGACCTTGCCCCAGTCGACATCAGCCGCATCTGGATCGGGCTGCATCAGGGCGCTCAGCGGGCCGCGGACGAGCTCGCCGAGCTTCATCTGCGGCTCGACGCAGAACATGAACGGTGCGGCGAACAACATGTGGTAGTCCCACGCCACGTAAACGAGTTGCTTGCCATGGAAATTCTCGACGCGGTCGCGCGAGACGCCGACGTATTCCTTCAAGGCTACTACTGCCATCCTGATTCTCCTTTGCGTTCGATTTTCGAGTAGTCGCGGCGGCGGCGACCATCCCTGCCCCGTCACCGCCGCGCTGTCCTTCGGGCTTATTCGTTTGTAGTCGCCAGGCCACGCCAGGCGTCGAAGTTGCGCTGGTCGTTAGAGCCGACGTAGTCGCCGTTGTCGTGACCATCCTTGAGGTTGACCCAGTCCATCCACGCGCCGAGGTCGCCCCGGATCGGGTCCTGGTGCAGCTGCGGCATCGGCAACCAGGCCTGGATGTACTTCTCGGGCTCGTTCTCGAAGATGCTCTGGCAGCCATCGGAGCAGAAATGGTAGCGCTCGCCCTTGTATTCCGCCTCGCGGTGGCAGATCAGGGTCGGATCGTCGGGCTCGGTGAACACGGTCGGCAGCTGGCAGCACTGGCACAGCTTGGGCAGCCCGTAGTTCTTGTACTGGGTGCCGGCTGCGGCGAGCTTCTTGATGTGCTCCCAGCGCGGGCGGTAGTACTTGTCGAAGGTCGTCGGATACTTCTTCGACAGCCAGTCCAGGTCGTCGTCGGACGGGATCCAGCTGTGGAACGAGGTGCCGAAGCTCCACTGGTACAGGCCGAGCATGAACTGGTGCGACATGTGGTCGACCGCCTTTTCGGCGTCGGCCCAGCCCTTGGGCGGACGAATGCCGTAACGGGCGAGGTCGTTGAACAGCGCGGTGCCATTCTCGTCACCGTAGATGTTCCACGCCTCGCGCCACGACATCACGCGCTTGGGCAGCATGTAGTCCATCATCGTGCTGACCAGGCCGAGCACGCGGAAGCCGCGCCAGAACCACTTGTCGATCCAGGCCTGCACGATGGGCACGTTGCCCGGATCCTGCTCGAGCATGAACTTGATGCACTCGAGGCCCAGCGTCATGTGGCGCGCCTCGTCCGACTGCGCCGAGAAGCCGAAGGTCACGGTCGCCATGTCGCCGTTGTAGGCCGCGCCCGACATGAAGGGCACGAACAGCAGGTTGGTCAGCACGTACTCGAACGAGAAGCCGATCGCGATCATGAACTCGAACGGCCCGGCGGACATCGCGTCGTCGAAGAACGAACGCGCCACCGAGGTGTACCAGATACGGTCGCGCTGATCGGCGAAGGCGTGGAAGCCGTCGTAATACTTGTTGTAGTTCGACAGGGCATGAATCTGCGTCTGGGCGTGGCGGATCTCGTCGATTGCCTGCATCTGGCAGGCCACCTGCGTACCGACACCCGGGAACTCGCGGCCGGCACGGGCGAAGCCCTTGTGCGCGGCGTATTCGCCCGGGCTGATCGCCTGCAGGAAGATCTTCAGCGCCGACAGGTAGCGTGCGTCGGTGAGGTTGAGATGGCCGTTGTTCTGCGCGTGCGCGTCGATGATGGCGTAGAACTTGCGCTCCTTTTCTGCCTGGTACTTCCAGTAGGCGTCCATGGTCAGACGGAAGGGGTCTTCCCACTTGTCCCAGTCGTGGACCTTGATGCCCTCGTAGTTCACATAGGGAAACAGCGCGTCCTTGCTGTGATAAGTGGGCTCCCAGCCCAGGTCACGCGTGAGCACACGGTAGCGTTCCTTCAGGCCCAGCTTCTTCTTCGCGACTTTCATATCCATGGTGTTGTCCTCGCTCAGCTATTCCAGGTCAGGGTGAACGTGTCGTCGTCTTCGCTCACGTTGCCCGACAGGGTGATCAGGTTGATCTGCAGTTCCTGCAGGTCATATTCGCGGCCGATTTGCTCCTCGATGGTTTCGCGCCGGATGACCAGCCGGTTGGGCGCGTCGATCTTGACCATCGCCGGCTGGCGGTTAACAACCGCGTGCGGGTTGTCGATCTGGATCGCCTCGATGATCGGACGGGTTTCTTCGTTGGTCTGAAGGGCGATGAATACGGTGGACATAAGGGTTCCTCAGAGGGCAATGCCGGTTTTCTGGATGCGAGCCTTGAACACCGCGAGCTGTTCGCCGACCGCCTCGTCCGCGTCCGCACCGAGCGCCAGTTCGACGATCGGCAACAGCGCCGACGCGGCACGACTGCTCCAGGACGCGACCCAGCCCTGCAGCACCTCGCGGTTGTGCTCCGATTCGGCGGCCGCCACCTTGAGCACCGCATCGATCCACTTGCGGGTTTCGACGGACCAGTCGCTCATGAACTGGGTCAGCATCGCCACCGCGGAGGCGCCCCTGGCCGACAGGAAGTCATCGACGATGCGGTCGTACACCAGCGGATACAGCAGCCCGTCGAGCGCGACGTTCTGTGCCACGAACAGCTCGAACGGGTCGCGCACCATCATCGTGTCCTCGACGTAGCGCCGCAGCGGCTGCCAGGCCGCGCCCTCCAGCCACGCCGCCTTGCCGGCGTCGAGCGCCTCCAGGTCGCCGAGCAGCAAGCCCAGGCGGGACAGGTACTGGGCGATGCCGAGGTTGTCCATCGCGTGGTACATGCACGGCTGGGTGAAGGTGGTGCCGTAGCCGTAGCCGCAGATGAAAGTGTTGTTGAGGTTGGCCCCCCACGCGGCATGGCGCAGCGGCACCAGGACTTTCAATGCGACGTCGCGCAGTTCCGCCGGCAGCATCTCGCCCAGGCCGTGCGACTCGACGAAGTCGAAGTTGGACTCGGCGGTGTCCTGCTGGCGCGCGCGCGCCAGGGTGTAGGTGCTGTAGTAGAACTGGCGCGGATCCTTCAGCGCGTACCAGTCCTGCATGATGATCTTGCTGATGCTCGGGTCGTAGAGTTGCTGCTCGGGATCCCAAGTAGGCAGGTAGTGCAGGTTCTCGGCCGCCTGGATGTCGTAGCTGCCCTCCTGGTAACGCGACGCCGGCTTGTCGCCGAAGCGTCGGGCGAGATGGTCGAAGGTGTTGCGCTGCGGTTCGATGCTGACCGTGCGAAGGTCGATTTGCATGTGTGTCTCCTGTGGTGCTCCACCGCCGGCGGAGCACGATTTTGATTAGCGGAAGCGGGTCTGGGTCGCGTCTGCGAGACGCCAGTCCCAGTCGTCGGGTGTGCCGCCGCCCGCATTCGTTTCTGTGGATGCAAGAAACTCCACCGCGTTGGTCGCGCAGAATTCCGTAAAGGCCTCGCGCGCCAGGATCAGCTCGGCAAAGATCTCTGGCTCGCCGATGGCGAAGTCGAACTCGATGAAACCGCCTGCCCGTTCGCCGGTAACACGCACGAAACGACGCGTGGCGTCGAGCGACGCTGGCTGCATCTCCAGCGACTGATCGGACTCGGTCATGGCCGCGCCCACTCAGCTCACGACCGTGAGGAAGGTCTCGTGCAGCTTGCGCTGCGGGTAGTCGAGACCCTGGCCGAAGGTGTCGAAGGTCCAGGTCATGGTTTCGTAGTCGGGATAAGGCAGGTGCCCGCCCATGAAGGTCTCGAAACGGTTGCCGGAGGGATCCCACGCGTAGATCGTGCAGCCGCGGGTGACGCCGTGGCGGGTCGGACCGATGTCGACCGGCACCTGGTTCATCGACATGATGTCGCCGGCACGGAGCACCTGATCCCAGCTTTCCATCAGGAAGGAGCAGTGGTGAAGCTTGCCCGGCTCCGGGTACTCGGCGAAGGCGATGTCATGCACCTTCTGGCCACAGGACAGCCAGATCGCCGCGTTCGCATTGCCGTCGGGCGTCAACACGCGCTCGACGAGATAGAAGCCGAGCACCTCGGTGAAGATCTTCTGCACTTCGGCCACATTCGGACCGTAGAGCAGCGCGTGGTCGAGGCGCACCGGGGCGATGCCGTTATCCCGCGCCTTCGACCAGGGGGCCGGGTTGATCAGCGGGATGCCGTTGCCGACCTTGGTCTTCTCGGCATAGAGCTCCATCACGTGACCGGAAGGCAGCTCGAAACGGACACGCTCGCCGGTCTCCAGCATCTCACCCGCCGGAATGCGGGTCGTCTTCAGGCCATAGGCCTGCAGATCGGCATCGAATTTGTCGAGGGTGGCTACGTCGAGGACGCGGAAGCCGAAGAAATCGAGTCCCGCGCGGTCCGCTTCGCGAATCACGTAGCTGCTGTGGTCGCGCTCGTCCCAGCACTTGAAGTACACCCGCCCTTGCGCATCGCGCCCGGTTTCCACCAGCCCCAGCACGTCGCGGTAAAAGCGCACGCTCTCCTCGAGATCCAGCACTCGCACCTGCGCATGCCCCGGTCTCAGAACACCTGTCATTGCCATCGTTTCGTCTCCTCGGATGGTTGTGAAATCGGCCGATTTCGGCCCTTTCGGGAAGCCCGCAATCAGTCGGGCTTATTCAAGCTTCACCATCTTTAATGCAGAGACCGTGCCAGATTAACTAAGTAACTGATTTATATGGCTTTAAGACAAATTTACGTCCGCAGAGAAAAAATTGAGGCTTACGGATTTGTCCATACGGCGCCTAGTGCCTGACAAATGCGTCACGCTGCACCGCAACATCCCAACTTTGAGCAGAAGGCAGCGCGATCAGCGCGAACCATAAAAAACCGCCCGAAGGCGGTGAAGGTCTGCTGCGCGCAGCGGCGAGCGCAGCTGGGTTACGTGCTGGAAGGCGCGGACTACCCCCCTCAGTCGGGGACGTCACGGTCGGCCTGCTTCAGGCGATACGCGAGCTGGCGACGGGTGATTCCCAGCAATTTTGCGGCGTGGGTCAGGTTGCCCTGGGCACGTTGAACCGCGAGCTCGAGCAGCCGGGCCTCGTGCATCTGCAGGTCGAAGCCGCCGTGCAGCAGCGAGTCGTAGAGTTGCGTACGCTCGGCCTCGCTCGCGTCGGCCACCATGCCCTTGCGATCGATCTCCACGCCTGCCTGGTGCGCCGGCAGGCCACCCGCGAACAAATGCTCGACCTCGATCTGCTCGCCGGGCGGCACCAGCAGCACGCCGCGCTCGATCAGGTTCTCGAGTTCGCGTACGTTGCCAGGCCAGTCCTGCGCCACCAGCGCCTGCATCGCACGCTCGGTGATGCCGAGCACCTTCTTGTGATAGATCGGCGCGTATTTGTTCACCAGCGCTGTCGCGAGCAGGGGAATGTCGCTCTTGCGTTCCCGCAAGGGCGGGATCGTGACCGGATAGGTGGCGAGCCGGTAGTAGAGGTCGGCGCGGAAATTCCCGTCCGCGATCGCCTGCTGCAGATTGACGTTGGTGGCGGCGATCAGGCGCACGGTCACCTTGCGCGTCTGCTGGTCGCCGAGGCGCTCGATCTCCCCGGTCTGCAGGACGCGAAGGAGCTTCACCTGGGCCGAGGGCGAGAGATCGCCGACCTCGTCGAGGAAGAGGGTGCCGCCATTGGCGCGCTCGAAGCGCCCCGGGCGCGACTGCTGGGCGCCGGTGTAGGCACCCTTCTGCACGCCGAACAGTTCGGATTCGATCAGGTCGTGTGGAATCGCCGCGCAGTTTATGGCGACGAAGGGCTGCTCGCGCCGGTCGCTGTGCTCATGCAGCCAGCGCGCGAACATCTCCTTGCCGACCCCGGTTTCGCCGAGCAGCAGGACGTTGATCGGACTGTTCGCCGCCTTGCTGGCGAGGTCGAAGGCCGCCCGGAAGCTGGGCGAGTTGCCGATCAGGTCGTCCGCCTCGCGGCGGGCGGAGAGCGAGGCCTTGAGCTGCTTGACGTCGTCCTGCAGGCGGCGCAGCGTGCAGTCGACGTTGTCGGGCTTGAAATAGTCGAGGTAACCGTCGTCGAAATTCCACAGCTCGGCGGGCTTGCCGACGATCCGGCAGCGCGCCGCGCCCGCCCCGGCACACTCCACCTCGCGGAAGACCACGAAGCGCTTGAGGAAATAGCTCACGTAGCCCGAGGCGTAGCCGACGAGGCTCCAGCACACCGGATCCTCGCTGTGCCCGAAGGCCTGCAGGTGGGATTCCGCCTCCCAGGAGTTTTCCCAGGCGACTTCACCGAAGAAGGTGCCGCGCTCCCAGTCGATCTTGGCGTCGAGGATCGTCGCCTTGACGAGGCCCTCGAAGGCGTGAAGTTCGGGGCCGATCCGGAACGCATCGTAGGGATCGCATTCGCCGGCCAGCTTTGACGCGAGATCCGCGTCCTGCGTGCCGGACGCGAAGCCCATCCGCAGCAACAGGCCGCGGGCCCGCTTCACCCCCAGCGTATCGAACAGCTCCCGGCGCAGGGCGCCGAACGCCTGCGCGTGGAACATCAGCATCCGGCTCTCGCCGAGCCAGATGTGCCCGCTCTCAAGATTGAAGCGAAGTTTCGAGCGGAGGTTGAATTGCTCGATCAGTTTTTGCTGCGTCATGCCTGCATATCTCCGGCCGAGCCTCGGCTCGCTCGCCGCGTCCAGTCCGAGCAGCGCCCGAAGCACTGATTATCCCCCTTCAATCGGGTCGACATCGCCCGCACGCGAACAGGGAAACATGGGCCTCGGCACTCGCGCGTGCAAACTCAACGGTTCGCCGCCGCGCGAGGCCGTAACGCGTTTACAACGGAAGGACCAGTTTCAACCAGACCTTGTCGCCGCCGAATCGGTTCTCGGCTTCAACTTCGTGGTGCCATTCACCGGTGAAATGGACCCCGTCCTTGGTCTGGTAGGTCACGCTGGGCCCGATCGCGAAGACTTCGCCCTTGCGGCCGCTCGACCACAGCCCCGGCCTGGCCGGAATGGTGCGACCATCGATCTCGTCGTTGCTCACCTGCTTCAGATAGTAGCCCGACAGGCCGACGCCCCAGGGTCCGAAATGCTTGCCGACCAGGTAATCCATGTGAACTTCGTCGCCGGACTGGTAGTCCATTTTCGGCGCGCCGGGCTCGGGACGGAAATCGTTGTTTTCGCTCTTGATGTTGTACATGAACTTGGCCGACGCCTCCCAGCCGTTGGCCGACAGATAGCTCACGCCGACAAGCGGCACCATGCTCCAGTAGTTGGCACCAATGCTCGTGACGCGGCTCACCCCACTTGTAAGCGCCCACCGGCAGGTTCACATCGAGTCCGATGGCCCAGTGCCAGTTCTTCGCGTGCCAGGACACGATGAAAGGATTCACCGTGACGTCGCCAAGCCCGAATTTCGACTTCGCGCCCGCACCGAGCGCCACATCCTGATGNNACGTTGGTGCACCAGCGGCACGATCACATGCCAGCCCCAGTTTGCGCCCAGGATGCGGTGCTCCGAGACATGCAGATAGCGCAGTGCATCGAACCAAGCACGAGCCGAAGTTCCCTCGACCTTGTCCCCATTGCCGTTCTTCAACTCGGCATCGTAGTAGCCGAAATAGTTGAGAAAATACCCGCCCGGCGCCGGCAGGGCACCGGAATACCACGTATCGGCGCCATTCGGATACTGGTCCGCACCCTCCTTGGCCTGTGCATTGCCCACCAGCGCGCACACCAGTGCGAGCGCCGTCAGCGGAATACGTCCTTTCATGATCCCCTCCTCTTCATCGCCGGATCGTTGTCTTCGGTTCACGGCAGGTCCGGAACTGCTGCGATGGCGTGAAAATTAAGGCTTGCGAGAATTACCGTCCAATACCAATAATTCCACCACCTGATACCTTCAAGGTATCAACAGACCGGCACCTCCCGCTTCCTGCCGACAGAGGGAACCCAACCGATGGACCTTCGACATCTCCGCTATTTCATCGCCGTCGCCGAAGAGGAGAACATCGGCCGCGCCGCGAACCGCCTGCACATTTCCCAGCCGCCGCTCACCCGCCAGATCCAGCAGCTCGAAGACGAGCTCGGCGTGCGCCTCTTTCGGCGTACGCCGAAAGGGATGGAGCTGACTCAGGCGGGCGAACTCTTCCTCGAGGAAGCGCGAAACATCCGCGCCGTGGTGGAACAGGCAACTGAGCGCACTCAGCGCGCCGGCCAGGGTAAGCTCGGGCGGCTTGACGTTGCGATCTTCGGATCGGCGATCCTCGACGCGATCCCCAAACTGCTGCTTTCGTTCAAGAACACCCACCCCGAGGTCAAGGTGGTGCTCCACACGATGACCAAGGCTGAGCAGATCGACGCCCTGCGACAGCGGCGGATCACGGTCGGGTTCAATCGCATGCTCGGCCCACTCGACGAGATCGGCACCGAACTGGTCACGACCGAAGCCCTGCTCCTGGCCGTACATGAAAGGGATCCGCTGTCGACGCTGCCTGCCATCCCCTTCCGCGCCCTGGCGGAAAATCCGATGGTGCTGTTCCCGACCGGAGCCCGCCCAAACTTCGTCGACAAGGTCATGGCGCTATGCCACGAGCGCGGCTTCGAGCCACTCGTCTCCCAAGAGGTCGGCGATGCGGTAACGGGCGTCGCCCTGGTCGCGAGCGGCTTTGGCGTCTGCCTGGTTCCAGAATCCGCGACGACGCTGAAGATCCCCGGCGTGATTTACCGGTCCTTCATCGACGCGCCATCACAGGCATTCGTCGACCTGAGCTGCATTTTCCGCCTGGATGACCAGTCGCCGATCCTCCGTGCGTTCTTGGACACTGTGCGACGTTTCCGGGATAGCGAATTGGTCCGACCGTAGCCGCGTTCGCCCTCGAACGCTAAGCATCTGCATTTCCCGTCTTCAAAGGAAACGCTCAGTTTCGTCGGTGTCGTCCGGAAAGAGGGCAGCATTCACTGGCGGACGGAGCGGTTTCTTCTTCTCGGCAATATTGAACGACCTGAATCCCGGCGACCCGCAAGGCATCAAGGTCAGGAAGGGTGATCGACCGGTTCCGGGTCGCAGCTGACGTTTCAATGCCAGATTCGGCGCGAAAACGAGCGGCGGGTCATGGCCGACAGTGATAGGTCACGAAGAGCCGGTTCGGAGCGTCATGGCTTGCAAAATGCGGGGCTCGGCGAACGACCGGTTCGGAGAAAGCTGGAGGGCAGCAACGGGTCGTTATGCAAAGTTCTCGATTATGGAAAGTCGCGGGGTGCGGCTCGCGCCGGCGCCCGGAGGGCGGCGGCACGCGGGCAATGCGGCATTTCCATAATCACAGGGTCTTCAGGAACTCGATCAGGGAGTCAGGAGCCCGGTAGCGTTGGATTCTGGCGTCGGGCTCGTGGAGCCTGGCCAAAGCGCGTTCCTTCATTGCCAGATCGGCCTCGACGTATTGATGGGTCGTCACCGGACTCTCGTGACCTAGCCACAGCGCGATCACGCTGATGTCGACGCCGGCCTGCAGCAGATGCATCGCCGTTGTGTGGCGAATCACATGCGGCGAGACGTGGCGCTTCTCCAGATCCGGATAGGCCTGGGTCGCGGTATGTACCGCCAACGCCAGCCGGAGAGCGACGTTGGTGCGCGTCATCGCATGCCCGTTGCGGTTGGGCAACAACGGCGACGCTGGCTTGAGCTGAGGGTTCTGCTTGAGCCAGGCTCGGACGGCCTTGACCGTCGAGCGCCACAGCGGAACGCTGCGCTGCTTGCGGCCCTTGCCATGCAGATGCGCGCAAGCAGCGCGCTCCTCCAGCACCACGTCGCCGACCTTGACCCCGACGACCTCGGACACGCGCGCACCCGTGTTGTAGAGCATCAAGAAGAGCACATGGTCACGCTGACCAATCCAGGTTTCATCGGGCGCGTCGATCACGGCCAGCATCTCCTCGCGGGACAGATGGCCGAACATCGGGCGCTCGAAACGCTTCGCGGGAATGCCGAGTCCGCGTTCGACCACCTGTAGCGACGACACATCCCGGTGGCCGACGAATTTGAGGAATGACCGCAACGCAGCCAGGCGCGCGTTACGACTACGCACGCAGTTGTGGCGGTGCTGTTCAAGATGATTGAGGAACGCCGTGATCAGCTCCGGTGTCATGTCCGCGAGCGCGATCGCGGTTGGCGCTTTGCCTAGCCGATCCTGAGCGAACTCGAGAAACAGGACAAAGGCGTCGCGGTAGGCGGCGATGGTCTGCGGGCTGAGTGCGCGCTGTTGGGGCAGATACTCGGCGAAGTAGGCCTGCACGAGCGTGGCGAATGAAGGCGGCGTGGTGGCGTGCTTACTCATCGTCGCCTCCCGCCAGATCCACGAAGCGCTCGAACTTGCCACCGGCCAGGGCCATCAGTTCAGGGACCGCCGAGAGATACCAGTACGTGTGGGAGATCTTGGTATGGCCCAGATAGGTCGACAGGGCCAGCATCATCTGGTCGATGTCGGTGCCTTCACGATGCCAACGCACCAGGCGTCTGACGGCAAAGGTATGGCGCAGATCATGCAGGCGCGGTGCCGCATGCGCACCTCGATTGACCCAGCCGAGGCGATCCCGAAGGGCATTGAAGACGCGGTGAACCTGTCGATCGCCGAGTGGCCGCCCCAGCCGCCGACCTCGACTGCCAATGAAGAACGGCGTGTCGGCTGTTGTCGGTACGTGCCGCATTCGCTGCTGCCGGTAGCGTGCCAGCGCTTCGGTCGTGCTTGGATGCAAGGGCAATTGGCGCGACTTGGCGAATTTGGTCTCTCGTACGGTCAGCATCCCGCGCTTGAGATCGACGTCGGTATCGCCCAGGTGAAGCGCTTCGGACACGCGCAACCCGGTCGAGGCCATCAGGCCAAACAAGGTTTCGAAAGTCGCCGGACGCAGGCTGCCGCGTGGCCCAAGTGTGCGGGCAGCGGCCAGCAGATCGACGATCTCCTCCTCGCGGTAGATGTGGGGCGCCACCCTTCCCGGTTCAGGCCCGAAGATCGACGCGTCGGGCATCTCGGTTTGCGGCTCGAACTGTTGCAGGTAGCGGATGAAGCGACGCAGTATCGCCATCCGGCGGTACCAGGTTTCCGGTGTACCGAGTCCTTCTTTACCGGTTCGTACCCAATCGGCCATCAGCTCGACGGTCAGCGGGCCGTGATGATGCCGATCGGCAACGAACTGCGCAAAATCAGCCAGGAGTGTGTCGTGGGACTGCAGCTCGAAACCAAGCCGGCGGCGCTCGGCCAGATAATCGGTGACCCTCGGTAAGCGCTCCACGAACCCCATCCTTACGTAGCCCTGGGTGAGCCCGCATGCTTCGGCTTCCGTTTTCCGGGGAGCACGAGCATGTCGGAGCGCAGCACGTTTTGGTTGTCGCACCTGTCGGCGATCGAGGCCGAGGGCATCACCACGAAGGCCTACGCCGAGCGCGAGGGCCTGTCGCCGCAAGCGCTTTACCAATGGCGTAAGCGCCTGGTGGCCGGCGGTCGCCGCAGCCGCGCCAAGCTTGGCGGATTCGTCCCGATCCAGATCGAGCCTTCGATGACGGCCCGCACGGGCTGCACGGTAATGATCGGCGCACAGCTGCGGCTCGAGTGCGCGACGCTGCCCGGCGTCGACTGGCTGGCCGCGCTGTCGGCGGCGCTCTCGGAGCGGAGGCGCTGATGCATCCGGGGCACACCATCGGCGCGGTGTATCTGTACCGGCCGGCGATCGACTTCCGCAAATCCATCGGCGGGCTGTCGGCGCTGGTCGAGCAGGAACTGGGGCTAAACCCGTTCGGCGACGCGCTGTACCTGTTCATCAACCGCCGCCGCGACAAGCTCAAGGCGCTGTACTGGCACCGCAACGGCTTCTGCCTCTGGTACAAGCGACTCGAAGCCGAGCGCTTCGCCTGGCCGGCGGCCGAGGCGGGCCAGCCCACCTGCACGCTGACGATGAAGGAGCTTGAGTGGCTGCTCGAAGGCTTCGATCTGTGGGCGGCTAAACCGCATAAAACGCTGCATTACCAATCAGTTACGTAGCATGATCGGGTATAATTCCGGCATGCCGCAACGTACCGCCGTCCCTCGCTCGAACCCCGCCGTCGGCGTGTGCGCATCCGTCCTCCCCGAGCAGTTGCCCGACGATCCAGCGGCGCTCAAAGCTTTGCTGCTGGCACAGCAGCAGGCGTTCGAGGCACGTGAAGCCGAACGGCAGGCAGCCTTTGATGCCCGCGAGGCGGAACTGCAAAAGGCCTTCGAGGCGCGCATCCTCGAGATCTACGAGCAACTACGCCTGGCGCGTCGGCGCATGTTCGGGCCCAGCAGCGAATCGCACGCGGGCCAGGGCTGGCTCTTCGACGAGGCCGAAGCGCTGGCCGCATCCGCACCCGAGGCGGACGACACCGCGACTCTGCCGCCCCCGGCCACCGAGCCGTCTGGCCAGACCCCGGCCGACGCCGGCAAGAAGAAGGCGCGCGGCAAGCGCAAGCCCTTGCCCATCGAGCTGCCGCGCATCGACGTCATCCATGACGTCCCCGAGGCCGAGCGCACCTGCGCCTGCGGCACGCCCATGGTCGAGATCGGCCAGGACGTCAGCGAACAGCTCGATATCGTGCCGATGCAGGTGCGCGTGCTGCGCCACATCAAGAAGCGCTACGGCTGTCCCAAGGGCGACCAGGCGCCCGTCAGCGCCCGCGCCCCGGCGCAGGTGCTACCCAAGAGCAACGCGAGCAACGACCTGCTGGCGATGCTGCTCGTCACCAAGTACGTCGATGGGCTGCCGCTGGCGCGTTTCGAGTACGTGCTCGCCCGCGCAGGCGTGCTCGTGCCGCGCCAGACCCTGGCGCGCTGGGTGATCGGCACCGCACGGGCACTGCAGCCGGTCGCCAACCTGATGCGCGATGTGCTGCTCGGGCACGACGTCATCCACATGGACGAAACCCCGGTCCAGGTGCTCAAGGAGCCTGGCCGGGCGGCGACCAGCAAGAGCCAGATGTGGGTGCAGCGCGGTGGCCCGCCGGGCAAGCCGGTGATTCTCTTCGAGTACGATCCGAGCCGCGCGCAGGCGGTCCCTTTGCGCCTGCTCGAAGGCTGGAAGGGGCATCTGATGGCCGACGGGCTCGAGAGCTACGGCGCAATTGCCTTCACCGAAGGGGTGACCCGGCTCGG
>JRYI01001628.1_pt1 | contig 29927 bp, 18 predicted proteins | sample 235361 | NCBI WGS metagenome assembly JRYI01 (sample SAMN03074212, study PRJNA261471) | activated sludge metagenome | biome: Common Effluent Treatment Plant; feature: Wastewater; material: Activated sludge; isolation source: activated biomass in a lab-scale reactor treating industrial wastewater at...
CGGCCGCCACATGGCTCCCTACGGCATCCCCGTCCTCGGCTTCGCGCCCGGCGAGGAAGAGATGGCCCACACCGCCGGAGAGAGCATCAGCCTCGATCAGATGGCGGAGAGCCTGCGGGGGCATATGCAGTTGTTGCGGGAGTTCTAAAGACCGACCGCCGATACCTCTTTAGCTATCGGCGGTCGGCGGTCGAAAGCTGCTTGACGCCATCCCCGCCAACAGTTACCCTATTGACAGAGAACGCCTATGCCTAAAATCGACAAACTCGACCCCGGCCAATCCCAACAGCGCGACGGCCTCACCCATCAGGCAATTGAGGACTACGTCAAGACGATCTACTCGCTGGCGCTGGAGGAAAGCCCGGTGTCCACATCGCGCATCGCCGTGGCTCGTTCGGTGAAACCCGCCTCGGCCACCAGCATGATCCAGCGCCTGGCCCGGCTGCACCTGGTCAACTACGAGAAGCATTACGGCGTGACGTTGACCGAGTCCGGCGAGAAGCTGGCGCTGGAGGTTATCCGCCACCACCGCTTGCTGGAACTCTACCTCATGGAGGCGCTCGGCTTCGAGTGGGACGAGGTGCATGAGCAGGCCGACATCCTGGAGCACGTCATCAGCGAGAAGCTGGAAGAGCGCATTGCCGCCGCGCTGAACCATCCCGAATTCGACCCCCACGGCGATCCCATCCCCGCGCTGGATGGGACGATGGCCGTCATCGACACCACCGCGCTATCCGACATGAGCACAGGCGAGCGGGCACGGGTGGCCCGCATCCCCGACGATTCCAACAGCGAACTGCTGCGCTATCTGGCCGGGCTGGGGCTGGTTCCGGGGGCAACAGTCACCGTCGTCGAAATGGCCCCGTTCCTTGGGCCGCTGACGATCGAGGTGGGCGGAGAGAGGCAGGTCATCGGCCGCAATTTAGCGGATTTGATCCTGGTGCAAGGGATTGAGCCGTAGGACATCCTCCTTGTTTTAATAGCGATCCCCAACCACCGTGATAGTCGCCATCGCCTGGCCGATGGCTGCGAGATCGTTGGCGGTTAATTCGATATTCACCGCACCATTGTTCTCATCCAGACGTTCCAGCTTACGGCTGCCGGGAATGGGCACAATCCAGGGTCTTTGGGCCAGCAGCCATGCCAGTGCGATCTGTGCCGGGGTGCCGCCCTTCTGTGCGGCAATCTGCTCAAGTAATTCAATTACAGCGCGATTCGCCTTGATGGCTTCCTGGGTGAAGCGAGGGTTTCTACTGCGGATGTCGTTTTCGGCGAAGGTTGTGTTTTCATCGACTTTGCCTGTCAAATAGCCCCGACCCAATGGGCTGTAAGGCACAAGCCCGATGCCGAGTTCCTCACAGGTTGGCAGAATTTCAGCTTCAATGGGTGTCCACCAGATCGAATATTCGCTTTGCAGGGCAGTGACAGGTTGCACCGCGTGGGCACGACGGATAATCTCGGCGCTCGCCTCAGAAAGACCAAAATGCTTGACTTTGCCTGCCTGAATCAAATCCTTCACCGCTCCGGCAACCTCTTCAATCGGCACATTTGGATCAACGCGGTGTTGATAGAACAGGTCAATAGCTTCGACCCGAAGACGCTTGAGGGATGCTTCCGCTACCCGCTTGATCTGTTCCGGACGACTATCTAATCCAATCGAAGGATGTAGGCCCTTTTCAGGATCATGTTTGAACCCGAACTTGGTAGCGATGACGACCTGTCCACGAAACGGCTCCAAAGCTTCGCCAACCAGTTCTTCGTTAGTGAACGGTCCATAGACTTCCGCTGTATCAAAGAAGGTGATACCTCGCTCAGCCGCTGCATGCAGCAATTCGATCATATCCTGTCGAGTGCCTATCGGCGCATCACCAAAGGTCATCCGCATACAACCGAGACCAAGCGCCGAGACTTCCAGACCACTATTGCCGAGTTTACGTTTTTGCATGGTTTCTTCTCAATTTGTTTATTCTCTTCGTGATAAGAAGGGAGCGGCCTAGCCCCGACCCGGAGAGAGTCAGCCATTTGCTCCCAAGACACCCCTGCTTCCCGAAAGTTTTGCTCAATCTGCTGATGTCCATTATAGGACGATTGCATAGTCGCTGTCACTACGGCACAGACACCATTCCGGAAAATCATGTGTAAAGTCCTATTGCCGCCTGTTTGGTACTGTGCTACTATCTGCTCACCCTGCTGTGTACGAGAGTGCCTCTAGCGTTGAGCCACTTTGATTTCCCTGGGAATTGGGATACGTAAGAGGGGATGTAGTAGCCGCAAGGCAAGGCAGTGTACCTCGAGACAAAATTCCCACCTGCGAGAGCAGGTTCAGTCAATAGAGCATTCACGGCATGGCGGGGCGAACTCATCGCAACCCTATACTCCCCTGTTTATTCAACCCACGAACCGTTTCACCGGGCTTTCTGAAGAGAAAGCGCGATGTGAAACGCTGTCTATTGTCCGACCTTATGGAGCATTGAAGTCAGGGTGTGAGCAGAGACACCTTGCCCGGCAGCACGCGATAGCTCACCGTTTCGGCCGTCTCGGCGAAAAGCTCCCCGTCGCTGTGGAGCGGCGTGCCGGGGGTGCTGGTCAGGTCGATGGCCGTGATGCGGCGAAAAGTGACCGCCGGGTGATGGATATGTTTGCCTTGCATTAGCTTGAGCAGGATCGAGATGACCGACCCTTTCGAGACCTCAGGCGCGAAGACCATATCCAGCAGGCCGTCGTCGAGTTCCGCGCCGGGAGCCATCATGAATCCGCCCGTGCGCGGGCTGTTGCACACCGACAGCAGGTAGGCCGGGCCTTCATAGCCGCCGCCGTCCCAAGCCAATTTCATCTGCCACGGTTTCAGCTTCACCAGCGCTCGCAGCAAGGCGACGATGTAGCGTATCTCGCCCGAGAGCCGGGTCATCTTGATATTCTCAATCGTGACCATCGGCTCCATGGCCGCGGCGCTGTTGTTGATGAAGAAACGGTCGTTGACCTGCCCCGCGTCGATGCGCCGCGTCTTGCCTGCGGCGATGACCCGCACGCTTTCCTCGATGGTGTCGGGCAACCCGGCCATCAGGTTGAAGTCGTTGGCCGTGCCCAGCGGGACGATGCCGAACGGCACAGTCGGGCCGTCGCCGGCGGCGCGGATGAGGCCGTTGATGACCTCGTTGATGGTGCCGTCGCCGCCCGCGGCCACCACGGCGTCGTAGCCCTCGCGCGCGGCCGCCTCGGCGATGGCCACGCCCTGTCTCGCCGTCTCGGTGACGACCAGATCGCATTCGACGCCGGCGGCGCGAAACGCCTCGGCCGTTTCTTCGGCCTGGGCCTTGGCTCCCCAGCGGTTGGCATAAGGGTTGAGGATGACTTTAACGCGCATGATTGTGACCTCGCCGGGGATAAATGGTTTCAGTTCAGAGTCGTTCGCAACGCGCCCGGCCGGTTGGTGATAAGTCCATTGACGCCCAAACCGATCAGCCTTTGGGCCTCGGCCGGGTCGTCGACCGTCCACACGTTGACCCGCAGGCCGCGCCGCCGCGCCCAGATCATCATCGGCTCGTCGACCAGCGTATGATCGGGGTGATCGGCTTCGGCCCGCACGAGAGTATGCGCAAGCCGCATCAGGCGGTGCTGGCGCAGATGGGCCACCGGGATGGAGCGAACCAGATGCCGCCGCGCCTCGCGCAGCACGAACGGGCTGAAGCACGAGACGATCACCCTGTCGCCCAGCCCATGCCCTTCGATGCGGTTGGCCACGGCCGCGGCCAACCCGCCGTCGTTGACGCCCAGGACTTTCAGCTCGACATTGTAGAGCGTGCGGCGGCCGAGCGCCTCGAATACCTCATCGAGCGTGGGGATGGCGTGTTCGTTCTCAATTGTCAGCGCTTGCAACTCGGCCAGCGTCAGATCGGTCACGCGGCCGGTGCCGTTGCAGGTGCGATCGACCGTGTCGTCATGGATAATGACCGGCACGCCGTCGGCCGACAGTTGCACATCGAACTCGATGCCGTCGGCGTTCTGTTCCAGCGCCAGGGAAAAAGCGGCCAACGTGTTTTCCGGCGCGTCGGCGCTGGCTCCACGGTGGCCGATAATGAGAGAGCGGGTGGCAGTCAGCCAGGGCGAGTCGGGCAAGGGGCGCTCCGGCGTCGCTAGATAGCGTGCACCTTGACGAGATTGGTATGGCCCGATAATTGGAAAGGCACCCCGGCGGTGATCACGACCTGCTGCCCTGCTTCCAGCCCGCTCTTGCGCAGCGCCTCGGCCGTCTCGTCCAGCATTGCATCGGTGTCGGCGAAATCGGGCACCAGCAGGGTCTCGACTCCCCACACCAAAGCCAATCGCCGTTGGGTATGGGGCGACGGGGAGACGGCGTAGATGGGGATGCGTGGTCGGAAACGGGCGATCTGCCGTGCCGTATAGCCGCTGAGGGTGGCGCTGGCGATGGCCGCCGCGCCGATCTCCTCGGCAATGGAGCAGCTTGCCCGGCCAATGGCCTCGGTTATGTTGCCCGGCCGGCTACTCCCATTGAGACGGGCGCGCCACCAGTCATAGGGCAGCGCCTGCTCGGTGATCTCGGCGATCTGCTTCATCATCAGCACCGACTCGACCGGGTATTTACCGGTGGCCGTTTCGCCGGAGAGCATGACCGCGTCGGTGCCGTCGAGAATGGCATTGGCCACGTCGCTGGCCTCGGCACGGGTCGGCCGTGGGTGCTCCACCATCGACTGCAACATCTGCGTGGCGGTGATGACCGGCTTGCCCGCGTCATTACAGACGGCGATGATGCGTTTCTGGAGCAGCGGCAGCTCCTGTGGCGGCATCTCGATACCCAAGTCACCGCGCGCCACCATCAGGGCATCGGCCGCGTCGCGAATGGCCAGCAGGTTATCGATGGCCTCTTTCTTTTCGATTTTGGCGACGATCGGGATCTGCCGCGGCTTGTGTTTCATCAGATCGCGCAGTTCCTGAATGTCGTAGACGGTGCGCACGAACGACAAAGCCACATAGTCGAAGTCCATCTCGCAGATCAGTTCCAGATCGTCGCGATCCTTGTCGGAGAGGCAGGAAATCGGCAGATCGATGCCGGGGGCGTTGATTCCCTTGCGCGATTCGAGCAGCCCGGCCACGGTGACGATCACCCGCAGGGTGTCGTCGCGCTTCTCGGCCACGGTGAACTCGACCTCGCCGTCGCCGATGACCAGACGATCGCCCGGCTGTGCGGCGGCGATGAGATCGGGGTGGGGTAGATGGATCATGGCCGGCTGGCCGGGGTGTGGCGTCAGCACGATCTCATCGCCCGGCGACAACATCATGCCGCCGGCCTTGACATGTCCCAGACGCAGCTTGGGGCCTTGCAGATCGCCCAGGATGGCCAGCGTCTTGCCTTCCTCGACGGCCACTTCCCGCAGCATGTTCACGGTTTGAGTGTGCCCGGCGTGGTCGCCGTGGGAGAAATTGATGCGGGCCACGGTCATACCCGCGGCGAGCATGCGACGGATCGTTTCCGGATGCGCCGAGCCGGGGCCGATGGTTGCAACTATCTTGGTGCGTGCCATGGGGATACGAGTTGGGGCTTAGCCGGCCGCGTCCAGAGTAATCCTGATTTCGTTGTTGTCGAGACGGCGGGCCGCCACCCGGATGTGCTCGCTGCCGGCGAAATTCTCTTCCAGCCATTCATGGACCTGGGGGCCGAGCACCAGACGGGCCTGATCGTCGGGCTGCAATCGCCATACGCTGCTGTGGCGGTCCTGGCGGCCGCCGAACACCACCGTCACATCGCGCGTTTCCATGCGATTGCTGACGGCGAAGAACGGCCAATGGGCCGGGGTCAGGTTGATGAACCCGCGTCGGATATGGAGCGGCTTCAAATCGGCCATATAGGTGAAGCTGTCGGCCATGGCCTTGATGCTGCCGGTAATGGTTTGCTCCCCGGCGGGGCCATCCTCGACCGTCTCGACCGATCGACGGGAGACCTTGGCGGTGGACTTTCCGGCGCGGGTCTTCCGGGCTTTTTTGCCGGTGAAGAGGCGCAACGTCGGCATCAGGGTGGAGACAAGATCGGCCGAGATGTCGACCACGGCCAGGCCCATTGCCGCCACACGTTCCGAGGGCAGCCGCAGGCTCAAATAGATCGGTGTCGCCCACTTGTCTTCTTCGTTGAGATAGGTAGCGCGGGAGAAAATCTCGCGGGCTTGTTCTTCACCGAGATTGTTGACGCTGTCCTTGAACAGATCCAAATGATGGGCGCGCTCCTGTGTGTCGGCGTCAATTTGCATCTGCTGGATACGCAGCGTCCAGTTGGGATCCAGTTGGGTCAGGGTATGGTGTGCGGCCACGGGGTCCTTGTTGACCGCCGCCAGCCCCTTGGATAGCAAGCTCGTGCCGACGATACCCAGTTGGACTTCCAGACTCATCGGGCGAGCATTGAACGCGATATAGGCTTCCTTGTCATAGGTATCGCCGGTCGCCAGGTAGACGTTCTGATTCTCGGGGCTAAGGCCACGCGAGGGGAAATCATCGCGCACGTCGGGCGGCAGACGCAAGTAGAGCGCGTCGATGAACAATTGCAGTTGCGACAGGGCAAACTTGAGGGCGTTTTCTTCCCCCGCCCAACCGAATGCCGAAAAGACGGGCATTGTCAGGCCGGAGAATTCTTTAGATGGTTGCATAAGATCACTCTGGTGGTAAGCTCGATTTGCGGATCAATTAAAGTGCCGATCCGAAGAGGAATGGATTCTTTCGTATCAGGTTGATACTAGCCCAGGTGCGCCAATTGTCAAGCTCAATCGCTTTCAGGTTCTATCCAGACCTGACAGGTCGGCGAGAAAGGTATCGCTCATTTATATCCTTAACTGCCGGCCTGTCATGTTTTCCGGCCTCGTCACTTAATCCGGTAGCCGTCATCCTCATTCATGAAAACCCAGGCCACGACAGCGCCGATCTCGATTGTCTCCGGCAGATAGGTCTTCATCGTCACCGACGACGTGCCGCGGGTGTGGAGCATGTGTTTGGTGCGCACCATGCGCTCGAAGCGGTTGTGCCAGGCGCGGAAGTTGGCCGGGCGCAGATCGACCCAGCCCTTGGTCGCCCAGGCGTTGATTTGCGCCTCGTCGATTTCTACCTCTCGGTAGATGCTCTCCGGGATGTTGAGCCGCGGCCCGCGCAGCAGGCAATCGCCGCCGGGCGTCAGGATGGGCAGGCCGATCGACGTGATCGTCGTGCGCAGGTTTTCGTCGCGCAGGATGAAGTCATACAACGTTCGGGCGATCTCGTCCGGCGGCGTTTCCAGCACGCGCTCCAGCGTGACGTAGTTGAGCTTCAGGAGATGCGCCTCGTATAGCAGTTTCGACAGTTCCGGCGGCCCCAACTGCCCCAGGGCCACGCTGTGGGTCTGCGTCTCTTCCTCGATGCGGGCCATCTTGTCCAGCGCCGTTTGCCGCAACACGCCGGCGCGGTAGCTGGGGTTCAGGATGCTGCTGTCGATGCCGGCGATCACGTCGTAGCCGGTGTTGCTGCCCTTGATCTCCAGCACCGCTTGCTGGGCGATCTCTTCCGGCGTGATGAACTCCATCTGGTCGGTGTGGGTGATCGTCTCGAACTCGCCGCGGGCGAAGAAGCCGTTTTCGCCGGTGTCGACGCCAGCCATCTGGAGCTTGTCGAGGCGTTCATAGCTATTTTCGTCGCCGCGCAGCAACAGCCGGTCGACCAGGGGCTGCTCCTGGCTCTGGTAGCGGAACATTGGCCGCCCGCGCAATTTCACCGTCTTGAAGGCCACGCGCCGGTAGCCGATCATCGCCCCCGGCTTTAGCTCCTTCACCAGCGGGCCGTTGGGCGTGCGGGCCATCAGGAACATCAGGCCGGTGTGGGCAAAGGCGACGGCCGCCTTGCTCATCAGTTTGAAGCTGGGCCGGTCTTCGCTGTGGGTGTAGGGAATATTGAGGCCCATGCCGCCCGTGCCGGTGGTGCCGACCTTCAGATAGAGGCGCGTGCCGCTGTCGGACATGGCCCGATGGATGATCTGCACGTGGCGGATTAGCTGCGGCAAGGATTGGGAGATGAGCAGCGAGCTGACGTTTTGCTCCAGATCGCGGCCCAGGTTCGACAGCGCGGTCAGGTCTTGATGATCCACGATCTGGTTGAGCTGGTCGAGCAGGTCGTGGGTTTGTTTGCTCAGGCTCTCGATGTCCTGGTAGCTGATGGCCGTGGCCGAGTTGATGCAATCGACGATGACGTCGGGCTTGTATTGGCGAATGAGTTGGGCCAGCCCGGAGCGCTCGTAGGCTTCATCCAGCCCGCCGAAGAGGTCCTGGTAGAGCGCGTCGCGCCGGACGCGGGTCTGCATCAGCCGGCGGCGGTTCTCTTCCATGAATTCATCGCGCACGAAGACATCGCCCCACGCGCCGATGAACTCGACATTGCAGAACTCGCGCCGCGCGTCGTGGAGAAATTCGCGCACTTCACCGCGATAGAGGCTGGCGACGACGATGCGCGCCGGCTCCAGCTCGCGGGCGATCTCGCGCACGATCTGCGAGCCGACAAGGCCGGCGCCGCCGAGGACGAGGATGCAGCGGTCGGATGGCATGGTTTAGCTCCTTATTGTTTGACCCGACATCATTCCGGGCATTGCAATGGGTGACAGGTTCTGATTGAACGATTTCCACTGAACCGCCAGCGACATCGACTCATATCCGGCCGAAGTCCAATCGAACGCCCGCGGGCCGCCGTCACAATACGTGCGGAACTCCTTGAGCATCATCGACTCCAGCAGGACGTCCCTGTCCTGGGGCACGACGTTGAGCACGGCATTGGAACACAGCACGACGAGCTTGCGCCGCGGCCGCGTCGTGGCCACGTTGAAGCGGTTGCTGCTGAGCAGGAACTTCGCCTCGGCCTCGGCATATTCCTCGTCGGCCACGCCGTAGGAGACGATGACGACATCCCGCTCCTGCCCTTGCAGCTTGTCGACCGTGTCTACCAGGGGCATCGGGCGGCCGTTCCGGCCGAAACCGTGCTGCTCCAGCAGGCCGCGGATGGTGCTGTTTTGCGCCCGATGGGGCGAGAGCACGGCGATACCCTGCGCGGCCAGGTATTCCGGATCGACGATCTCGTTCGTGCCCGGTCGAACCATGACGTCCGCCAGGCGCAGGATCAGGCGGGCCACGATGCCGGCTTCAAGCGGGTTGCGCGCGGTGAAACTGACCGGCGCGTCGTAGCGGCACAGGACGACCGGCCGCTCGGGATGGAGCATGAACTCGATGGGATCATCGCTGTCCGGCGACAACTCCGGCCGCGTGACGATGCGAATGTCGCCCTGTTGGGAATAGAAATTCCCGTTGTAGAGCACGTCGCGCGGGTAGGCGGTCAGCGGCTCGTTCATGCGGAAATTCTCTTCCAGTTGGAAGATGGTGCGCTCCTCGAAATCCGGCTCGGCCGCGGCCTGCTCCTCGATTCGCCGGCGCATGAAAGCAAAGACCGACGTGAGCATATAGTTGTGCTCGTCGGGATATTCGCCGTGGATGATCGGCGGCAACTGCCGGTCGTCGCCGGCCAGAATCACCGCGCCGTCGGGCCGGGACGCGCTGAAGGCGATGAGCGCGTCGGGCAGTTTCATCTGCGAGGCCTCATCGACCAGGACGACGTCGAACCAGGGCTGTACCACGTCCCCGGCGGCCCCCATGCCGTTGTACACGCCCCAGACCGTGCTGCCGACCACCACGCACGACGCATCGCCGGCAATCAGGCCGGGCAGGTCCTTGTGGGGCACGCGCAGAATCTCCGCCGGCAGCTGTTCATCGGCGGCCGACATATAGCTGCCATAAATCTTCACGATCTGCGTCGCCGGGTCATTCAACCGGTAGGCTTGCAATAACTCCGACAGCTTGAACAGCACGTTGTTGATGGCATTGTGGGTGAAGGCGGTCACCAGGATGCGCACCGGCCGCCCCGATTGCCGCGCCGCGAGGATATAGGCCAGCAGCAGATGTCCCAGCATATAGGTCTTGCCCGTCCCCGGCGGCCCCCAGATCAGGCTCAGCGGGGCGGCCGGCACGCCGTGGAAGGCGCGTCTCTGGGCGCGGGTCAGAAAATCGACCCCTTTCCCGCGCAGCGCAACTTGCCGGCCCAACGCGCTTTCGACCGCGCCCACGTCGGCGATCAGCGGCCGCCAGCCGGGAATGGACGCGGTGTTGAGCAACTCGTGCACGTGGCGGGCCATGTCCGGCGACCGCTGCAGCGTCGCCAGCACATCCAGCACCTTGCGCGTGTTGTAGTCGATGAACACCTTGTCGAGCGTATGGACGGCCGCCAGATCTACGTTCTCCCGGAACTTTTTGCTGCCCGGCTTCAGGCAGACGCGCGGCGGGTCGGCCGTCAGGTCATAGTCCTCCAGCGTCACCTTGTACGGCTCGTGTCGCCATTTGTTCGGCATGAACAGCGCGCCGTCGATCTCGCTGACGAGGCGCTCCGGCGCGTCCTGGGGTGTCAGCACCAGATCGAATGCCCCGCGCTCGAACTTCACGTCGCGCGCGGCCCGGTCGAAGGTGAACCACAGGCCGCCGTCGGCTGTGTCGGCCCCTTCGATATAGCGCAGGCCGCTGATGCACTCGAAGCGGGCCACGCGATCATCGACCGGCAGGGTGTGCAAGTACTTGAGCGACATCTCATCCAGCGACGTCTCCAGCATCGTGAAGACGCGCAGCGCGTCGAGCATGAAATAACGCTCGCCTTCCGGCGACTGGAAGCCCAGCGGATCGAAGCCGTCATACAGCCGGAAGGGTTCCTTTCGCAGCAGCAGCTTGTCGCGATACTCGCGCTTGAGCCAACTCACGACGGCGTCGGTCGCCCGCAATTTGTCGCGCACGGAACGTTCGATCCGGCGCAACACCTCGGCTGGAGAGATGCTCGTGGCCGGGTCGCGCGGGTTCGTCAAGTATGGCTGGTCGTTCCAGACGTCGTGGATGCGCTCGAACATGACCTGGTTTGTGCCGCGAAAGACGAACCCGGTCGATGGCCGGAAGCGGTAGGGATCGCGGCCGTCCACACCGACCGGGATCTGTTCGGTGACGGTGCGCAGGTCGTAGATATAGGGCGCGGGCAGGGCCACCAGCAGCCGCAACGACTGGACGATGACGGTGCCGGGCAGGGTGCGGAACGTGTCCGCGTCGGGCAGTACCGACTCCGGGGGAAAGAGGCGCACCAGGGTGAACAGCTCGCTCATCAGTTCGGGGTCGCCCGCGAACAGGTGGCGCTCCACCAGGTGCTTGAGCACGGTCAGATCGAGACCGTCGTAGACGTAGAAGTGAAGCCGCTTTTGTCGCTGACGGTTCTCGCGCTTCGCCGTGGATTCGGCTTCCTTGAGCGCGACTTCGGCTTCTTTCCCGGCCGCCTCCAATCGCCCGCGCTCTTCGATGAGTGGTACGTCGCCGGCGCGGGCTTTGCGCAACCGCGGGTGGGCGGCTTTGAAATCGGCTACAGCGGCCGTCGCCGCCTCCAGTTCGCGCCGCTTCTCCGCCACTGCCGGCGTATCCGTCTCCACCTCTTTGACGGCGGCTCCGTTCTCGCCATCCACGCGCAGGAGCAGCTCGTTCAGCACGCGCAGAAAGGCCAGCAGCATCCGCGCTTCGGCGTCGGCAACGGACAAGGGATTCTCCAGCAGGAAAACATGCTCCTGCCCGGCCGGCCGGTTGCGCGCGTCGAAACCCTCGAAAGTCTTGATGCCGAGCGCGAAACAGGTGTTGGTCACCGGGTCTTGCTCGGCGCTGAGGACGACGCGCACGTCTTCCCAGGCGGGGATGGTGAGCGAGCGGCCTGCCAGCGGCCGGGGACGGCCGTCTTCCAGCGCCTGCGACACGGCCACGTAGCGCCCCAAATTCACCGACAGATCGTGACCCGCGCCGCGCAGTCGCTCCCACAACGGATCTTCCGCCGATAGACCGGCCAGATCGCGATGGGAGCGGATGCCGTGGCGCATTAGCCGCCGCTTCGACTCCGAGGTGAGATAGGCCACGCGCGAGAGGTCGCGCCCCGCGTCGGCTTCCGCCCGGCAGTTATCGAGATACTGGCACATGGGGCAGCCCTGGTTGACGTGGTAGTGGGCCTCGGTCGCCTCCGTCATCAGCAAGCCCATCATCCGGTGACGCAGGAAGTCTTCAATGGCCATGCGGTAGGGGGCCAGCTCGAATTTGTCCGGCCCCTCGCGCGCGTAGATGACGCCCCACTCCGTATCCACCGTGTATTCGTTCTCCAGGCCGCAGGCGCGCAGGGCATCTTCCAACAGGAAGCTGTAATAGGCCACCTGGATGAAGTGCTCGTGGCGGGCTGCCTGGCTGGCCTTGATGTCCCATACGCGGAGCACCCGGTTGCCGTTGACCTCATCCACTTCGAGCAGGTCGGGCCGGGCCGTGCCCACGCGCACGCGCGCCGGATCAAGCCCGAACCGGGCCAGAAAATGGGTCGCGTGCTCGGGAGTCGCCTCCAGATCGACGAAAATCTGGGCCAGAAAGCGGGGCGGCGACGGCCGCCGCAGGCGTTCGGCCAGCTCATCCATGGGCAGCGGCCGGACTGTCTGCCGCTCGCCCTTGGCCTCAACCCCGTTGTGGAATAGCTGGTCTTCGCCGAAATCGCGCTGGAGTTGTTGCAGGCGGTCGATCTCGAATTCGTCGCCGGCGGCCATCAGCAGGTTGATGCCGGGGCGGCTATGGAAGCGGGGCGACTGGGGCACGTTCCAGCCGATGCCGGCGCGGCCGCGGTCGCGCTGCTCCACGCTGTTCCAGCGGAACTGTCGGTCGCAGCGGTGTTTGAAATAGGAAGCGACTGTCGAGGGGCTGAGGCGAAATTTTTGATCCATAGCAGGCCTCGCATTATCCCCAATTTCGCCCCAATAACAAAAAGACCCGACAGAAAACCTGTCGGGTCGGGGATGGTGGGCGATACAAGACTCGAACTTGTGACCTCTACGATGTCAACGTAGCGCTCTAACCAACTGAGCTAATCGCCCGCGCTTGCCCGCCACCGGAGCGACGGACAAGACAGAATTATATCACCGACGCGCGGCGCGTCAATCTCTCGATCTTGTCTGTCACTTCCTGATTACCATCGGCAATAAGATCCGATGATTATAGTCGATGCCCGTGCCGGGTTTCCAGTCGGGCATTTCGCCCTGGACGCCCAGAGGTTTTCGGTTTTTGCCGTTGATGTCCATGATCCACAACTGGGGCGGATCGCCGGGTTCGTCGGCAAACTCGTAGACGATCTTCTTTCCGTCGGGCGAGATGGTGAGTCCCCCCGCGAAGTCGCTCGCGAAATTGGTCAGCGGTGTCAGGCTGTTGTCCCCGAAGTCGTAGATATAGATATTGCTGTTTTCCAGGCTAAACTGCCCGCCCGTGATGGAGAAGACGAAGCCGGATTCGTCGGGCAGCCAGTCCAGCCCCAGCACCAGTTCGGTAGCCGCCTTGTCGATGATCGCCGTTCCGCCGTTGGCTGCGCCCGGCTGGACGACGCTGATGTGGTCGCTGGACGAATAGAGGATCCAGTCGCTGGCCGGCGACCAGGTCATGCCGTCGGCGATGACGCCCGCGCCCTGGGCCAGGATGAACGAATCGCTGCCCGCCACCGGCGGGTTGGCGCCGATCTGCATCATCAGCCCCTCGTAGAAGAGAAAGCCCACTTTCGACCCGCTGCGGTGCCAGGTGGGGTACTTCGCGCCGACTCCCGAATAGACATTGCCCGTCCCGTGGAGCACGAAGCGCGCCGAGGCGTTGGCGGTCTGCCCGGCCGTCACGTGGACAAAGACCGACGTATCTACCCAGCGGTATTTTCCGTTGATGACCGTGATGGCCTGCTGGAAGTTGCCCAGATCGGCGACGTTGGCGATGGTCACTTGCGCGGTTGCGCCGGGGGCAATCGTGACCAATTGAGCAAATGGCGCGCCCTCGACGTAGACCAGAAACTGCGATTCCGTGGTCTGGTTTTCCACCTGCACCTTGACCGTGCCCTTCGGGAAGCCGGCCAGCTGGGCGCAGGCGGGGGAGTTGGTCAGGCGCTTGAATCCGGTGCCGGCGGCGTTGATGCTGTAGATATCGCTGTCGTAGAGGGAACAGATCTGCTGGAAATCGGACGCGAAGGCCAATGCCCCGCCGTCCGGTCGCCATTGCAGTCCGCGGATACCCTTATAGGACGAATTGGGTAATGGCTCATACCACAAGCGTCGGTCGCCGGAGCCGTCGGTGTTGACCAGCCGGATCTCGTTGCCGCGCACGTAGGCAATGGTGCCAATTGCTTCAGTTGCGCCGCGGGCAGGGTGGATTGTGGCGAGGCTGAGGAAGATACTCAGCAGCAGGACTGTGCTGAGCACGAGGAGGACACGGGACCTGTAGGCCAACATGGGAAGTTCCCTCCTATTTCAATGGTGTCTGGAAAATCACCGATGCAGAAGGTAGCCTAAATTTTGCTGTTTGTCACGCCGCAGTGCGTTAAATGCAGGCCTGTTTGGCAATCAATTCCGTTGCGATTGTGAAGTGCCGGGGACAGGCTATCAGAGTGAATTGGCAGGAATTACGTGTCTGCCCCTGTGTGTATGGTATGAGCCTCGACTAATGCGACAAAATCACCCAATTTGCCCCGCGCTGCTCCATCACCAGCCGCTTTAATCTGATGTCGGGTGCCTGGGTGGCCATGGCGTGGGCGACGTTGCCTTGCAGATCCACGGTGTGGAGCTCGTAGTTGAACTCGGCCGCGGCCCGCACGATCCGCAGATAGCTGGTCGCCATGGGGTCGATGATTTGGCCGTTGTTATTGAGGATATTGCTCACGCTGTCGAGGATGACGTTGGCCCGCGCGAAATCGCCGCCGCGCAGGGCCGTGTCAGCCGCCGTCAGCATCACTTCCAGCGTGACGTTGATCTCTTCCTCCGGCCGGCGGGTCAGGTCGGCCGGGTTGCCGAACTCGCGCACCTGCGTCGGGTGGGGCAGCCAGGCGCTCAGGTAGTGGGCCGTGGGGTCGTAGATCTCCTGATAAAGCCGGGCGACGTTGTAGTAGCGAATCGTCGTGCGCAGGTCCTCGACGGCCGTTGGGTCGGCCGGGGCGCTCTGTAGCGCGGCCATCCATTCGGCCTCGATCTGGGCCAGCGTCGCGCCGTAGTAGCGCTGCAAATTGACGTCGACCGCGTCGGCCAGCGTCGGCCCGTCGTCGGCCGAGACCTCGCTGTAGAAGTCGCGGAACGTGTTCCAGCCGCTGCGCTCAACCAGATAGCTGACGAACCCCGCCGCTTCCAGATAGCCGATCTCGTGCTGGACGGGGTAGAAGTTGCTGATGAGCGAGGCCAGGGGCACATATTGGCCCAGCGCCAGCAAAGCCGCCGAGCGTTGCCTCAGGTCTTCCACTTTATAGTGACCGCCCGTCACCCACACCGCCAGCCCTTCGGCCAGGAAGGAGATGCGCTGGGGAGCGAACTGCTGGTCGAGGATATGGGTCGCCTCGTGGACGAGCAGCTCGTAGAACCCGCCGCCGGCATAGCGCCGATCGACGTAGGACACGACCATGTCCGTGCCGGCGAAGCCGCCCTGTCCGACGATGCGGTCGATGAAATAAACGTGGAGCTTCTGGCTGGGCGTCACGCCCAGACGGTTGGCTGCCTGGGCCACGGCCTGTTCCATCAGCGGGGCCAGCGTGCCGAGATCGCGCGCCGCGGCCGTGTCGCTGACGACGTGGAGGACGCAGCAGTTGGTCTCCATCGTCTCCCACGTAGCCGTCAGGTCGCGGGCCGCCTGACCGGTCGGCACATGGACTGTGGCCAGGATGGAGATGGTGTTGTTCGACTGGTCTTCGTCGCCAATCTGGATGACGTTGTTCGGGTCGAGCACGACCTCGATGCGGTAATCGCCGCTGAGGCCGGTCGTGTCCCAGGCCCACTCATAGACGCCCTCGGCCTGACCGTTCCAGTTGCGCCGGTCGAGCGGCCCGCCGGCCACCTGCACGCCATCGACCAGGATGGCCGCCGTCACATCGTTGACGTGGATGCCCTCCGGCACGTGGGGCAGCAGTTGGAAGGTCACCTTGTCGCCCGCGTAGATCTTGGGCACGGGGTGGAGAATCAGGTCGGTGTAGTTGATGGCCAGGTCGACCGCCTCGGTCGGGTCGGCCACGGCCGTGGGGGAGGGCTCGGCCGTTGGAACCGGGATATCGGTCGGCGGTTGTGTGGGGACAATCGTGTCGGTCGGCGGGATGGGCGCGGTCGCGGTATCGACGGCAACCGATGGTTCCGTTGTCGGCAACTCGCCCCCGACGACAGTCGAGGGAGCGGGCGCGGCGCCGGTCGGTCGATTACAGGCGACAAGCCCGGTTGCGAAAAGAGCCAGGATGATGAGAGCGAGCTTCTGCATCGCTCCTGATGGTATCAGGCGGCTGAACATACAACTCAACGCGGATTCAATCCTTACTACACGACTCATATTCTATACGTCAACGCGCGGCGAACGTTTCCGGGGAACCGTTATGTTCACATACCCTTAAGCTACAGGGGTTTTCGTATTGACCTTACTCAAACCGGCGAAACGATCGTATAATCCGACGCGCACATTATAACACATTCGGAAGCCATTCTGAATAGCTTCCCAGACCTGACAGGTGGGTGGGCGAACGCTCCGTACAGGAACGAGATTCGCGCCACCCACCTGTCAGGTCTATGATTACTCACCGCACGCTCAATAAATCAATATGTCAGGAGAACATTGAATTATGGCATTCAAGAATATTCAAGTGCCTGCCGGCGAAAAGATCACCTTTGAGAACGGCCGGCTCCATGTGCCGGATCATCCGATCGTCGCCTTCATCGAAGGGGACGGCATCGGCGTCGACATCACCCCCGCTTCCATAATGGTATGGGATGCGGCTGTCGAGAAGGCTTACGGCGGCCGGCGCAAGATCGCCTGGATGGAAATCTATTCCGGCGAGAAAGCGGCCGCGCTCTACGACGGCAACTACATGCCCGAAGAGACCTTCGACGCCATGCGCGAGTACATCGTCGGCATCAAGGGGCCGCTGACCACGCCGATCGGCGGCGGCTTCCGCAGCCTCAACGTGACCCTGCGCCAGGTGCTGGACCTCTACGCCTGCGTGCGCCCCGTGCGCTACATCGAGGGCACGCCCAGCCCGATGAAGCACCCGGAGAAGATGAACATCGTCATCTATCGCGAGAACACCGAGGACGTCTACTCCGGCGTGGAGTGGGAAGCGAACACCGAGGAAGCCAACGCCATCATCGAGTTCATGAACACCCGGCTGGGCAAGCACGTGCGCGAGGGTTCGGCCATCGGCATCAAGCCGGTCAGCGAGTTCGGCAGCAAGCGGCTGGTGCGCCAGGCGATCCAGTACGCCATCGACCACAATCGGCCGTCGGTGACGCTGGTCCACAAGGGCAACATCATGAAGTTCACCGAGGGCGCGTTCAAGAACTGGGGCTACGAGGTGGCGACGCAGGAGTTCCGCGACCACGTCGTGACCGAGGACGAGCTGTGGAGCGAATATGACGGCAAGGCCCCGGCGGGCAAGGTGGTCATCAACGACCGCATCGCCGACAACATGTTGCAGCAGATGATCACCCGCACCGACGAATACAGCGTGCTGGCAACGTTGAATCTCAACGGCGACTACATCAGCGACGCGGCCGCGGCGCAGGTCGGCGGGTTGGGCATGGCCCCCGGCGGCAACATCGGCGACGGCGTGGCCCTGTTCGAGGCCACCCACGGCACGGCCCCCAAGTACGCCGGCAAGGACATGGTCAACCCCGGCAGCCTCATCCTGAGCGGGGCGATGATGCTGGAGTACATGGGCTGGCAGGAAGCGGCCGACCTGGTGGAGCAGGCGATGGCCAAGACCATCCAGGACAAGGTCGTGACCTATGACCTGCACCGGCAGATCGAAGGGGCGACGAAGGTGAGTTGCTCCGGGTTTGCGAAGGCGATTGTCGCCAATATGTAAACGCTAAAAACCGGGTTTCTTCCGAGAAACCCGGGTTCTAGGAGCAACGAGACCTCTGAGGTTTGCCGCAAACCTCAGAGGTCTTTTTTTGACTGTCCATGCATTCGCATATATCATTATGTATAAATATGTATTGATACATATTCCAGCTTTTTAACTGAGGAGAGAGTATGACCAACCAAACAATAATTACCGCCTCCGATCTTCAGAGGGCATCCGGCAGCGTGCTGAAGCGGGTTGCGTTGGGTGGTGAACACCTCATTATCGAACGCGCCGGCTATCCGGTGGCTGTTATCCTTTCGTATCCTGAATACGAAGCTCTTATGCGCGAACGGGCGCTGGCCGGTCATCGTGATTTGGTCATCGCCATGAGTCAGGAAGCCGAACGTCAGGGTCTGACTGAGGAACAGCTAATGGCTGAACTGGAAGGCGTCAAGCGGCAGGTATTTGAAGAGACATATGGCCGACGACCAGGGTAAGTTGCGCGTCTTTGTAGATGCCAATATTCTGGTGTCAGACACCGTCTGGCCGCGCTGGCCTTATGAAGTACTGCAACACGCCCTCAGAGATGATTTCATGCTCGTTGTTAGTCCTTATGTACTATCTGAGGCGCGTCGTACATTAGCCGCACGATTCCCAGGGAGAATGGATCGTTTTGAGGCTTTTCTCGCCACAAGCAATTACGAAGTCGCCAACACACCTACCGCCGATTCAGTGACTGCCCATGCCAGTCTTGTGCGCGACATTGCAGATGTGCCTGTTGCGCTTGCGGCAATTGAAGCGGGCGTCGATTATCTGGTTAGCGAAGACAAGGACCTGACGACGCGCGACGAATCGACGGCCGAACTACGTCGCCAACTGACTGTTTACTTGAGTGGTACTTTCCTGCGCGAGGTGATGGGTTGGTCGACGGAGCAGTTGGAAGCGGCGCGTGGTAGAAGATGGCAAGATCTGTGAGGTTTTCTGCAACCTCAGAGGGCTGTCTATTCGATCTCGATTTCCTGCTTGTTAAATCGCAAGATCACCAATCTGCCTGAGCCATCGGCGACGGCGTGGCCCTGTTCGAGGCCACCCACGGCACGGCCCCCAAGTACGCCGGCAAGGACATGGTCAACCCCGGCAGCCTCATCCTGAGCGGGGCGATGATGCTGGAGTACATGGGCTGGCAGGAAGCGGCCGACCTGGTGGCCGAGGCGATGGCCAAGACCATCCAGGACAAGGTTGTGACCTATGACCTGCACCGGCAGATCGAAGGGGCGACGAAGGTGAGTTGCTCCGGGTTTGCGAAGGCGATTATCGCCAATATGTAATCTCCGCTCGTAGTCAGGCGCTTTAGCGCCGTTCTTGCGCGAAGGAAGACCTCTGAGGTTGGCGATAGAAATCGTTAACCTCAGAGGTCTTTTTTGTATCGCTTCCAACCCACTACTTGTTATGCCGCACGATCACCAACCCGCCCGTCCCATCGGCGACGTAGACGTAGTTACCGGCCACGGTTACACCTTCCGCCCTGGATGGCGTGTCGAAGAAGCCGACCTCCACCGGCGCGGCCGGGTTGGCGACATTAATAACGCGCAGACCACTTTGAACGTCAGCGACATAGGCATACCCGCCGGACACGGCCACGTCTGTAGCCCAGGCAGGCGTATCAAAGAAACCAACCTCGGCCGGCGCGGTCGGGTTGGCGACGTTGATGATGCGCAGGCCGTCTCTCTGCGCGGCCACATAGGCATAGTTCCCCGCGACCGCCACCCCGACTGCGGCGCGCGATGTCACGTAGAACCCGACTTCCGCCGGCGCGGCCGGGTTGGCAACGTTGATGATGCGCAATCCGCCATCGACATCGGCAATGTAAGCGTAGTTGCCGGCAACGGCCACGCTGACGGCATTTCCTGTGGTATCGAAGAAACCGGCCTCTACCGGCGCGGCCGGGTTCGCCATATTGAGAATGCGCAAGCCATTCTCGCCATCGGCGACGTAGGCATAGGAGCCGGCCACGGCCACATCGTTGGCGTAGTACATATCAAAGGACCCGACCTCCATTGGCGCGGCCGGGTTGGCGATGTTAAGAATGCGCAGACCACTGAGGCTATCGAGGACGTAGGCATAGTTCCCGGCCAACGTTACATTCCAGGCATACGATGGGGTGTCAAATGCCCCAAGGGGAACCGGTGACCCAGGATTGGCAACGTTTAGGGTTCGCAAGCCGCCATAGCCGGCGGCAACGTAAGCATGATCGCCGGCCGCAGCGACACCCCTGACATTAAATGGAGTGGCATAGGAACCGACAGAAACCGGCGTGGTGGCGTTGGCAACGTTGAAGACTTGCAGGCCGTGGACATCATTTGAGACGCCACTGAGGTAAGCATAGTTGCCGGCTATATCCAGACTACCCGACCAGTCGTGGGTAGCCACCCGAGCCGGGGTAGCCGGGTTTGATACGTTGAGGATTGCCATCCCCTCGCTCGTGTAGACATACGCATAGCTACCGGATCGGGTGACATCGAACGTGCGCTCGTTTTCGGGCATTTCGTAGAAGCCGACCTCTCGCGGCGCGGCCGGATCAGCGATATTGAGGATCCGCACGCCGAAATTCTGGACGGCCAGATAGCCCAAGGACCCGACAATATCGATGCCCCGGGCGTAGTCGTCGGGCGTGGCATAGAGGCCGACCCTGACCGGCTGGGCCAGGTTGGAGATGTCGATAATCCACAACCCACCCTCGGCGCTCGCGTAGGCATAGTTGCCGGACACGGTTAGCTCGCTTCCGTAAGCCCATGGATAGATGCTGAGTTTGACCGGTGCGGCCGGGTTGGACACATTGAGAATGACTAATCCTTCATCGGTGGAAAGGTAGGCTGTGTTATTGGCGACGGCCAATCCCCAAACCCAGCCGGCGCCGGTATAGGCACCGACGGAAGCAGGGGAGGCTGGGTTGGAAATATCGATGATGTGCAATCCGGCTTCTCCCGCAACATAGGCATGGTTGCCGTCTACCGCCAGATCATCGAACGTCATCGGCAGCGGTGGCGTCTTGCCGACAACTACAGGTGCGGCCGGGTTGGCGACGTTGAGTATCGTCAACCGCGGGCCTTCCCCCATGTAGACGTAGTCGCCGCGCGCGATCACTGCGCCGGCCGCTCCCCCGNNGACCGAGGAGCGCCGGCGCGGCCGGGTTGGCTACGTCGAACACGGCCAGCCGCGCGCCGAGGCCGGTGTAGGCGTAGTTGCCGCGCACGGCTACGGCCTGCAGCGCGCCGCCGAACTGGCTGACGAACTCGACCGGCACAGCGGACGGAACATTGCTGATAGACGGCAGCAAGACCGTGTATGTCGACGGACCTTGGGTCGTCTTTGTCGGCGTTGGTGTGGCGGTTGGCGTCGCAGTTGGAGTTTGAGTAAGCGCAGCTGTCGCCATTGACGTCGGTGTGCTGGTGGGTGTCGCGGTCGGCGTCTGGGTGGCGGTCGAGGTTGCCGTGGCGGTGGCTGTCGGTGTCGGCGTGTGGGTAGTAGTGGCCGTCGGCGTAGAAGTAGGCGTGGCCGTTGGTGGCTCGCTGTAGACGTGGCGCAGGATCACCAACCCATTCTCCGTCGCGACGTAGGCGAGGTTCCCCGCCACGGTCACGCCAATTGCCTGGCTTGATGTAACGAAGAAGCTGCTCTCAATCGGGAGAGCCGAATTGGTGATGTCGACAACCCGTAGCCCGGCCTCGCCCGCGGCTACATAAGCGAAACGGCTCGCCACAGTCACATCGTGTACAGCGGCGGGAACATCGAGAACGCCGGCGGTCGTTGGCCCGGACGGGTTAGCCACGTTAAGAATGTGCAGATCGCCCTGCCAGTCGCCAAAGTAGGCATAGCTACCGGCCACAGCGATTCCTCGAACAACCTGTGGCCCCAGATTATTGACACCAATAACACGAACCGGGGTCGTCGGATCACTGATGTCGATGATGGTGATACCGCCGGAGTTCATGTAACCATCGGCCGTGACATAAGCGTAATTCCCGGCCACAACTACCTCTTGAAGGTGGTCCTGATATTCGCCCTCGGGATCATAAAACCCGACTTCGCTTGGTGCTGATGGATTGGCGATATTGATGATCCGCAAACCCCCGTCACTGTCACCTATATAAGCATGATTGCCAACCACGGCCAGGCCCACAGCATTGCCCGGCGTGTCGTAGAAACCGGCTGCAGTCGGCGCGGCCGGATTGGTAACATTGATGATCCGCAGACCGCTTGCCCCATCAGCTATATAAGCATAGTTTCCCGATACCGCGACGGCCGTTGCTGTTCCCGGCGTGTCGAGGTATCCCACTTCGACCGGCGCGGCCGGGTTGGAAACGTTGAGGATAACCAACCGCGAGCTTCGGCCGATATAGGCATAGTTGTCGCGCACGGCGATCGCGTTGACCGGCCCACCCCCAATCTGTCCAACCAGTTCGACGCTATCCGCCCCGCTAATTGATTTGGCCGGGCTATCCGACGCGATCGATGGATTCCCCACTCGAAGGTTCAGTTCGCCCGGAAATGAGCCGGCACTTGCTTCCTGCCCCGCGGCCGCGCTCCACCACCCAAATACAACCAAACCCAGCACCAAAGCGAATACAAAGCCGATCCTCCGTGGGTGATCCATGACACTCCTTTTTGGCGATACCAATTTGGGGGGAGGAAAGCGGCGACGACGAAAGCAACAAATTAGGCCCACTGGTCAATCAGGTGGCTCCTCATTGCCTGGATGAGCAGGTAGCTCCAACCCCATACAAGAACACGTTGATCGCATTGTAAAGGATTGGGGCATGAAGCGACAGAGGGTTATCCCCCATTTTGAGCAATGAAAAGCCAATTTACTCCTCAGGTTTGTTGCATTCGTCCCTGCAATCCCAGAAGTTTCCTGGATTGATCTGCACGTTTTCTCGTGCTACACGTAAAATACGTGGAGAAATAAATGACTACCCAAAACATCACCCTTTCCCTGCCCAAAGACCTCCTACTCAAGGTCAAGCTACTTGCCGTCCGGCGGGGAACATCCGTGTCGGGGTTGCTGGCGGACGAGCTGGAGAAGTTGGTCGCCCGGGACGAAGCCTATAGTCTTGCCCGTCAATGTCATCTGGCCTGGCTGGAAGGAGCGGCCGATCTGGGTACAGATGGACACATCGAGGCCAGCCGGGACGAACTGCATGAGCGATAGCCCTCTCCGGTTCATTGACACCAATATCCTCATCTACGCCTACCACCGCTCGGCTGGGGCGAAGCACGACCGGGCGCGGGCATTGCTGCTCGACCTGTGGCAAGCAGGCCTACGAAGGAGTAGAAGTCCGCAATCCGTTTGCCTAAAAAGGCCCTCCGGGACTCATCTCCCGGAGGGCCTTTCCATATAGAAGGGAGACCAACCCCCTACGGCTTAAACAACGCCGGCAGATACGTCTTCGGCGGCTCGGCCGAGAGCATGATCTTCTGATCGATGATCAGCGACTCGTTGCCCGCGCCGTCGCGGAACTGGCCGTAGACAGTGCACATGTCACCGGGGGCGCACAGCAGCGTCCACGCCTTCGTGGGCGCCAGCGGTTCCCACGGCGCGGTTTCGATGCCCGCCAACGTGTTGGCGAAGCGCATCTCCACGTTGCCGCTGACGGTGAACATGCCCACTGTCTCCGGGCCGACCAGGTTGTGGGGAACGGTATGGGAACCAAGCCCGGCCGGGCCGTCATACTCGCTGTCGGTATCCACCGCGTCGACGAACAGGGTGACGCTGCGCGACATCGCCACATCACCCCCCTCCGTAACGCTTGGCCCGCCGATGTAGAACGCGCCCTGCGGCGGGATCGGGTCCTCGGCCGGCGTCACCGGGATCTGGTCGGAGTAGGCCCCTTGCGCGCCGTCCGGCCCCTCGCCATAGAGCGTGACGTAGTAGGTCTGGCCGTTCTTCAACCCATCGAGCTTGAACTCGCCGGTCGCGCCCATGTCCTGACAATTGCCCAGCGCCCCTGCCACCGTGCTGATGCACAGGCGCACGTTGACGTTGGTGTCCGGCCGTTGCGACCAGTTGACGACGATCGCTTCGTTGAAGGGCAGGAGCACGATGCCGGTGAGCTTGAACGCCTTGTCGTCGTCGGGCCAGAGCGGGTTACGGCCGCCCTGCACCTCGCTGCCGTCCCGCTCGCCGCCGCGGTCGGTGTCGGCGATGCACGGCGACGTGCCCAGTCTCAACTCTTCGATGTTCAGCAGGCCGTCGCGGTCAGGGTCGGCGCGGGCGTCGTTCTGGCCGACGATCAGACCGCAGCGCTTCTCCCAGTCGTCGGGCATGCCGTCGCCGTCGGAGTCGCCATCCCATTTGCCGTCATCCTGCGGGCCGTCGACCCAGAACCCGCCGTTCCATTCGCGGAACAGGTTTTCATTGGGGTCGGCCGGGTTGGGGAACAGGGCCACGATGCGCACGCCATAGGAGCCGCCGTGATCGGTCTGGCTATAAGGGAAGCCGTAGATGCCGTCGGCCGCGCCGCCGTCGTTGTGGTTGCCGTCGTCAAGCAGCAGCATCACATCGGTGCCGCCTTCGTTCGCGACGACCGCCGCGACAAGCGCCCCCGGCAGCAGCCCCTTGTGGTCCATAAGCGTGGCCACGATCGGCACCGTGTCGCCGGCCGTCGCCTGCCCGTTCGTCAGGTTGAGCAGGTTACCTTCCAGCCGAATCGGCGTCTGGACGGCCAGGTTCATGATGTAATCGCCCGAGGTCTCGGCGTAGCGCACCCGGAAGCCCCACAGGCCCGGTTCCGGCTTGTTGACGATAACCACGTCCTGGAACGGATCGTTGCGGATATCCCAATCGGGTGGGGTCGTGGAGTTGGGCGGGCTGATGGGAATCCAGCGGTCCTGCTGCGGATCCATGCCGGGCATGAGCAACTCCACCCAGCGGATGCCCTTGTTGTCCTCAAGCTTGCCGACGGCCGTGAACTGGAAACTGCTGACCGACTTGTCGATCACGACGAAGTGAGTGCTGTAGTCGGACGACGGCACCGCCTGGTGCAGGAAATGGAACAGGCGCGACGCATCCTGGGCGGCCGTGTCGAGGTATTCATTGGCGTTGGCGATGCCCAGTTGCGCCGGGTAGAAGTCGGCCGCGGCCACCGCGGCGTCGGCCAGTTCGCCCGGCGCGCCCATGGTCATTAGTTGCGTCCGCGCGGTGGCGAACATGTCCGCGGCGCGCAGGCTGGTGCCCAGGCCCGACGTCGGGACGGGCCGGTAAGTGCCGCAGTTCTGGGCGGCGATCTGGGCCAGCAGCGCGCCGGGCGCTTCCGGCCCCAGGCCGATGGTATCGACGCAGACGCCGGCGGCATTCAGCGCGCCGCGCACGGCCGGCGTGTCATAGAGCGGATGCACGTTCTCCTCTCCGTCGCTGAGCAGGATGATGTGGTCGGGGTTGGTGTTGCCGGGGTTGGCCAGCAACATGTCCTTGGCGTCGATCAACCCCTGGCCCGTGTTCGTCCAGACGAGGCGGGTGGTGACGGAATCGACCCCGGCCTTGGCTGCGGCAATGTCGCCGGGGACGGAGACATTGTCGATGCGGGCCAGCCGGTCGATATTGTCGTGGGGGCAGTTGCCGGAGCCGCCCGGCAAACCGCAACCCGCCGGAACATCCAGCGCGCCGTGGCCAATGATGCCCACCCGATCACCGTTGCGCAGCAGATCGGGCAGAACCCGCCCGGCGCGCTTGGCGTTGGTGATGCGCGTGCCCTCGCCCGGCGTGTCTTCGGTGTTCATCGAGTTTGACTCATCGAAGAGGTAGACGGTATCGACGTTACCCGGATCCACGTAGAGCAGGGCGTCGTTTTCGGAATCGCAGATAGTGGTATTGAGGCAGACCTCGTAATCGACGAAGGTTGTCCCCGGCGGCTTGGTGGGCGGAAGGATGGCCGCCCAATACTGCCCGGGGCCGACTTCCTGGAATGAGCCGGGCACCAGCGTAGCCGCGTCGCCCTGGGCGTCGAACGTGACAATGGACGAAGCCAGACCGCTGACCGGCAGGCCGCCACTGGTCACTTCGAAGCGGGTCAGGGTTGCCACCGGGTTGTTTGGTGCGCCGACCATCGCGTGGCCGGGGTTATGGACCGGTTCCAGGATGTTGAGCGTCGGCGTGACGCAGGTCGCGGTGACCTCATACGTCATCACGCTCTCGAAGCTGGTGACGTTGACCACCAGCTGGTTGTTGGCCGGGAACCCGGCGAAGAGTCGCGTGGCGTTGTCGCCGATATGGGCCGAGCGCTGCACCGTGGGCGTGGTTGTGTTGACGGCCATGAAGTTGATGCCGATCTCGCCGCCGGGCGGCTGCGTCTCGGCGTGTAGCTCCACGAAGGCGCAGCCCGACTGGGGGTTGATTCGATAGTAGCGACCGGTCCAGTCCTCGGGCGAGGATTGCACCCAGCTCTGGCTGCCCGCGGCCATATTGACGTTCTGGGCGAAGGCGGGCGTGCCGGTGGGTTTGTCGTCGGCGTCGGGGAAGACCAGCTCCGGCTGCGTGATCGGATCGGCCCAGGAGTAGGCGTAGTAGGCGGCTTCGAAATCGACGAACGCCCACTTCTCCGTCTTGGCTCCGCCGGTCAACGACTGGATGGTCTCATCCATGACGAAGATGTCGTCGTGCTGGTCGCACTGGCGGTAATGCTCATAGACGGCCTTCACGCCGAAGGCCGCGTCGCCGGGCGCGCCGTTGCCGCCGAATTGCTGGATGAGGTACATCGCGTGCAGGTCGGTGTAGTCCAGGTCGTAATAGGAGTTGCTGCTGTCGTAGGACGACACGCTGTAGTCGGCGTCGTTGGCCGCGTTGGTGGCGTTCTTCCCGGCCAGATTGGCCCAACCCTCGATCCAGGCGTTGCCGGCCGAGTAGAGCGGCTGGAAGTCGGCATAGCAGCCGTCATTGTAGGAATATTGGGTGTAGTGCTGCACCTCGTGGAAGACGACGCCGTCGTCGCCGGTGCCCACGCCGTTGCTGATCATCGGCGCGTCGATGCCGATGTTGCAGTTGCCGGGTGATCCCCAATAGGCGATGCCCGACCAGCCCTTGCCGTCGCGCAACTGGATGTTGAGGACGGAGCTGCATCCGTCGATGTAGGGTTCGTGAGCCGTGTGGCCGCCGATGGCGCTGTGGCTGAAGACCGCCTGCCAGGCCTCGACTACGGCATCGGCCACATCGGACGCCTGGGCCTCGCCGGTCACGCCGTGGACGTAACTTTCTCCGTCCACGGTGTAGGTTGTCGTGTCGGTGGTATACCAGACGCGGATGATGCGGTTATTGCCGCCCACGGTGAAATTGCGCTGGTAGCAGAGCGTGAGGGTTGTGCCTTCGACTGCGGGGGCGGTGCCGCCCGTGCAGGCGGCGTCGGCGCTCCCCGGACTTTGGACGGCCGCCGAAACTGGTTCCACGTCAGCCGAAGCGGCGTCTCCTGCGCCGGCCTTCGCACCGGCACCGGGCAGGCCACCCCCCGAACCCTGGGCGAATAGTGCATATCCGCTTGTCAGGCTCAATACCAAAACCAACACGAGCGCGTTTACCCTGAAACGGCGATTCGTCATCATCACGTTTTCTCCCTTCCATATTCGCCCATTGGGCGAATGTGGAACCAATTGTCCGGGCGCGATGGCCTGGACTCAGCTGAAAGAGTTGGGATGTGGCCGTTGATAGTTCGGCCGATGGCGGTATGGGGGATAGGTGCGCTCCATTGCCGGTCGGGGAACCGGGGCGAGCGCTACGGTGAAAAAGCAGGCGTTTTCGGTCATGGTGAATAACGCTGGGTCAATCATGGTGATACTAGGTTGAACCCGTGGCAACGGCGGCACATCGCAAGAGGTCGGATGCGCTAACCTGCTTAAAAACTCATTATAATGTCTTCAATTGTGAAGCACAATAGGCCAAATGGCACGGTGCGCTCCATGCCCCAGACATTGTATAAACCCGGCAGCACCTGTAAAGTAATGTGATGATGTGCTATATCGCCTTTTTGCGGGCAATCAATGTCGGCGGCCGGCGGGTGAAAATGGACGACCTGCGCGGCCTGTTTACCGGGATGGGCTTCGCCGGCGTCGAGACGTTCATCGCCAGCGGCAACGTGATCTTCGATGCGGCCGATCCGGACGCGGTCGCTCTGGAACGGCGCATCGAGGCCGGGCTGCAAGCCGCGCTCGGCTATCAGGTGGACACCTTCATTCGTACCCCGGCCGATCTGGCCGCCGTCGCCGCACGATGGCCGTTCAGCGAAGCCGATCGCGAGGCCGCCCACTCATTCTACGTCGCCTTTCTGCCCGCGCTCCCCGACGACGAGGGGCGGGAGCGCCTGATGACATTCACAACCCCCGTCGACGCCTTCCACGTGGACGGCCGCGAGGCCTACTGGCTGCGGCGCGACGCGGTGGGGGAGTCGTCGTTCGCCGGGGCGGCGCTGGAGCGCGCGCTGGGGATGCCGGCGACGGCGCGGAATATGCGGACGGTAGAGAAGATTGCGATGAAGTATGCTGATCGCTGATTGAGTTTCGGGCCTGTATTTCCTATGACCCAACCCATCCCCACCCAACCCATCCCCATGATTCGCCACTATCTGCGGCCGTTCCGCGGGCGGGTGGTGCTGTTGGTCGTGCTGCTGCTGTCCGGCATCGGCCTGCAGCTGCTCGCACCGCAACTGCTCGGCCGCTTTGTCGACGCGGCGACCGGTGGCGGTGATTCGGCCAATCGCCTCTATCTGCTGGCCGGGCTGTTCTTTGCCGTCGTGGTGACCCAGAAGGCGCTCCATCTCATCACCGTCTACTTCACCGAAGACCTGGGTTGGGCCACAACCAACGCCCTGCGCGGCGACCTGACCGCACACGTCCTGCGTCTCGATATGGGCTTCCACAAGCTGCGCACGCCCGGCGAGCTGATCGAGCGTATCGACGGCGACGTGGGTCAGCTGGCCGAGTTCTTCTCGGAGATCGTGGTCAGCCTCATCGGCAACGGGCTGCTGGTGGCGGGCATCATCATCCTCATCCTCCTGACCGATTGGCGCATCGGCCTCGTGGCGCTGGCCTACGCCGTCATTATGGTCACGCTTATGCGCGCCGTGCAGGAACGCATGGTGGGGCTTTTCACCCACATCAGCAAGGCTTCGGCCGCGCTGTTCGGCTTTCTGGAGGAACACATCACCGGCACGGAGGACGTCGTGCCCAACGGCGGCGCGGGTTATGTGATGACCCGGCTCTACCCGCTGGCGAACACCTTCGCCGCGCTGCGCACGCGCACCTACACCCTCAGCTCCATCGTCGGCGCGATCAGCACCCTGCTCTTCGCACTGGCTCTGGCCGGCTCAATGGGGCTGGCGGCGCTGTCCTACCGCGCCGGAGCCATGACGATCGGCACGGTGTTCGCGCTCGTCTACTACGTCGGGCTGCTGCAATGGCCGCTCAATTCGGTGCGTCGTCATCTCAGCGACATTCAGCGCGCGCTGGCCAAGATTAACCGCACGCGGGAGTTCTTCGTTCTGCGGCCGGAGGTTAGTGATGGCGCGGCCGCGGGCACGACCACCCTGCCGCCCGGCGCGCCGGGGGTGGCGTTTGAGGGGGTGTCGTTTGCGTACAAGGATCGGCGGGGAATTACGAATTACGAATTACGAATTACGAATGAAGAGGGGACGGCGAGCGATTCTGAACTCGTCACTCGTCGCTCGTCATTCGTCACCCCAACCGTTCTCCGTGACGTCACGTTTGCCGTCGCTCCCGGCCGCGTGCTGGGCGTGCTGGGGCGCACGGGCAGCGGCAAGACGACGCTGACGCGGCTGCTGTTCCGGCTGTATGATGTGGATGAGGGGGCGATTCGGCTCAACGACGGCCGGCCGTCGGAGGAAATTACGAATGACGAATTACGAATTACAAATGAAGAGGAAGAGGTCAGCTGCCGGCCGCCCGTGGTCGCTCCCACCGACATCCGTGCTATCCCCCTCGCCGAACTG
>JRYI01000258.1_pt1 | contig 29740 bp, 31 predicted proteins | sample 235361 | NCBI WGS metagenome assembly JRYI01 (sample SAMN03074212, study PRJNA261471) | activated sludge metagenome | biome: Common Effluent Treatment Plant; feature: Wastewater; material: Activated sludge; isolation source: activated biomass in a lab-scale reactor treating industrial wastewater at...
CGCGCTCGGCGCCGCCGCCGGCTACGCCGCCCTCGAGACGATGGGCGCGCTCCCCGGCGCCGGCTTCGCGTGGCCGCTCGGTCCGCGCCCCGCGGCCTTCATCGGCATGATGCTGCTGCTCGGGCTGGCGGCCTCCTGGCTCGGCACCCTGCTGTGGAACCGCGCCAGCCACCTGCTGCCGGCGGCGCTGGTGGGCCAGCTGATCGTGTTCGAGACCCTCTCCGCCCTGCTCTACGCCTTCCTGTGGTACCGGCGCTGGCCGACGCCGGCGGAGGCGGTCGGCATCGCGCTGCTCACCGGCGGCGTGCTGCTCGGGGTGCGGGTGTTCCGGCGGTAGACAGGACAGCGCCCGCGGCCTATTATTGCGCACTGCAGCAAATCCCTTTCGCCCATGGAAACCTTCACCCAGCTGATCCTGCTCGCCGGCCGATCGGCGATCGAGCTCTGCCTGTTCATCCTGCTGCCGGTCATGGTGGTGATGCTGTCCCTGATGCGCATTCTCGAGGCGCGCGGCGTGCTGGACTGGGTCGTCGAGCGCATCGCGCCGCTGCTGCGCCCGGTCGGCCTCACCGGGCTGGGCGTGTTCGCCGCGCTGCAGATCAACTTCGTGAGCTTCGCCGCACCGGTGGCGACGCTGACGATGATGGAGCGGCGCGGCGCCTCGGACCGCCATCTCGCCGCGACGCTGGCGATGGTGATGGCGATGGCGCAGGCCAACGCGACCTTTCCGATGACCGCGCTGGGTCTGCAGTTCGGCTTCACCCTCGCGCTGTCGCTGATCGGCGGCCTGATTGCCGCGGCGGTCACCTACCACGGCTTCGGCCGCACGCTGTCGAGCGCCGAGGGCGCGCTCGACGAGCACCTGCCGCACGCGGTCGCCGACAGCGCCAAGAGCACCCTGGCGGTGATCAACCGCGCCGGCACCGAGGCCTTCAACATCTCGGTCGGCGCGATCCCGATGATCGTGCTCGCGCTGACCGGGGTGATGGCGCTGCGCGAGCTGGGCGCGATCGACGTGCTCTCCACCCTGCTCTCGCCGCTGCTGTCGCTGCTCGGGATCGACCCGGCGCTGATCCCGCTCACCCTCACCAAGTACATCGCCGGCGGCACCGCGATGGTCGGCGTGATGGACGAGATGCTCAAGAGCGGCCTGACCTCGGTGGCCACGCTCAACGCCTCGGCCGGCTTCCTCACCCACCCGCTCGACGTCGGCGGCCTGGCGATCCTGATCTCGGCCGGACCGCGCGTGGCCCAGGTCTGGAAGCCCGCCACCCTCGGCGCGCTGGTCGGCATCGCCGCCCGCACCCTCGGCCACGCCATCGGCGCCTGAACATCCGGCCCGGCCGCGGCGGCACCAGTCCCGCCGCGGCTTTGATCCGCCGCGCGCGGCCGTATAAGCTCTCGCAGCCGGCCGCACCCCGCACCGCCCCACTTCCCGCCCCACGTCCCGCCCGACTCGAGAGGCCCGTCATGATCCTCGCACTGACCGTGTTGCTGCTGTTCCAACTTGCCGGCGAAGTCCTCGTCCGCGCCATCGGCCTGCCGGTGCCCGGCCCGGTGATCGGCATGGGCCTGTTCTTCCTCTTCCTGCTGCTGCGCGGCGGACCGAGCGAAGCGATGCGCAAGACCGCCGGCGGCCTGCTGCAGCACCTGTCGCTGCNNCCGCGCCTGACCGAGATCTGGGTCTATCTCGCCGCCTCGCCACTGCTCGGCCTGAGCCTGACCCTGCTCGCCTACCAGGCGGCGCAGTGGCTCTACGAGCGCGCCGGCTTCCACCCGCTGGCGAACCCGGTGATGTTGTCGGTGGCCATGCTGGTGACCGTGCTGCTCGTGAGCGACATGCCTTACGAGCACTATTTCGACGGCGCCCAGTTCGTCCACTTCCTGCTCGGCCCGGCCACCGTGGCGCTCGCCGTGCCCTTGTACGCACAATGGCCGCGCCTGAAGGCGATGGCAGGCCCGCTGACGATCGCGCTCCTGATCGGCTCGCTCACCGCCGCGCTGTCGGCCTACGGCATCGGCGCGGTGCTCGGCGCCAGCAACGCCTCGCTGATGTCGCTCGCGCCCAAGAGCGTGACGATGCCGATCGCGATGGCGGTGGCCGAGCCGCTGGGCGGCATTCCGGCCCTGGCCGCCGCGCTGGTGATGGTGACCGGCGTGCTCGGCGCGGTGGGCACCCGCTACCTCTGCCGCTGGCTGCGCATCCGCGACCACGCGGTGCGCGGCTTCGCGATCGGGCTGGCCTCGCACGGCATCGGCACCGCACGCGCCTTCCAGGTCAGCGAGCAGGCGGGCGCCTTCGCCGCGCTCGCGATGGGCCTGAACGGACTGCTCACCGCGCTGTCATTGCCCTGGATCCTGCCCTGGGCGGAGCGCCTGTTCGGTCGCTGAGCCCGCCCGGCCCCTCCCCTTTTCCAGGAACAGCCCGTGCCCACCGCCTTCACCCTGAGCGCCCTCCACCGCTGGATCGACCGCAACTTCCTCGAGCTCGGCCGCGAGATGCGGCTGTCCTACCTGCCGCCGCTCATGGTGTATTGCGCGGCGGGGGTGTCGGGCCTCACCGGCATCGTCGGCACCTTCTTCGTCAAGGACTACCTCGGGCTGTCGGCGGCCTTCCTCGCCGCGCTCGGCTTCTGGGCCGGCATCCCGTGGGCGCTGAAGATGCCGATCGGCCACCTGGTGGACCTCTTGTGGCGGCACAAGGCGGGCCTGGTCTACCTCGGCGCCGGCCTGATCGCCGCCAGCCTGATGATCATGATCTTCCTCATCGGCGAACCCGAGACGATGCGGGCGATGATGCCGGTCGAGGCCTGGTTCGTGCTCGCCACCCTGCTCGCGCCGGTGGGCTACGTGATGCAGGACGCGGTGGCCGACGCGATGACGGTGGAGGCGGTGCCACGCGTCGACGAGGCGGGCGCGGCCTACCCGGCCGAGACCGTGCGCCTGATGCACACCACCATGCAGATGCTGGGCCGGGTGGCGATCATCGGCGGCACGGTGCTGGTGTCGCTCGCCAACGTCGCAATGTTCAGCGGCGCGGAAAGCCTGTCGGAGCCGGAGAAGGTCGCGATCTACGTCCGCATCTACGAGCTCGCCCTGCTCATCCCGCTGCTGTCGGTGAGCGGGGTGCTGCTCGCCGGCTGGCTCAAGCGGCGCGAGGCGCGGCGGCTGCGCGCCCTTGGCCGCAGTCGCGCGGAGATCGACCGGCTGGTGCACGCGCCGGCCGAAACCACCGCGCCCAACTGGTGGATCCTCGGCGGCAGCGCGGCGTTCGTCGCGATCACGCTGACCGTCGGCCTGTCGGGCCTGGAATTCGGCCAGGAGCTGATCTTCGTCAGCTCCTTCACGATCATCGCCTTCATGATCCGCAAGCTGCTGCGCGAGCTCTCGCCCGAGGCCGCGCGCACCCTGCTCGGCACCGTGGTCGTGATCTTCGTGTTCCGCGCGATGCCGGGCGCGGGCGCCGGGGCGAGCTGGTGGATGATCGACGAACTCGGCTTCGACCAGAGCTTCCTGTCCCGCCTCGACCTGATCACCAGCACCCTGACCCTGGCCGGCCTGTTCCTGTTCCGCCGCTTCATGGCGGAGAAGTCGATCGCCCACATCGTGATCTTCCTCACCCTCGCCAGCGCCCTGCTGTCGGCGCCAATCATCGGCATGTTCCACGGCCTGCACGAATGGACCGCGGCGCACACCGGCGGCGTGGTCGATGCCCGCTTCATCGCGATCGCCAATACCGCGCTCGAATCGCCGCTCGGCCAGGTGTCGATGGTGCCGATGCTGGCGTGGATCGCGAACTCGGCGCCGCCCCACCTGAAGGCGACCTTCTTCGCGGTGATGGCCTCGTTCACCAACCTCGCGCTGTCGGCCTCCCAGCTCGGCACCAAGTACCTCAACCAGGTATTCACCGTCACCCGCGAGGTGAGGGACGCCACCACCGGTGCGGTCAGCGTGCCCGCCGACTACGGCGAGCTCGGCCTGCTGCTGCTGAGCGTGACCCTGCTCGGCCTGCTGCTGCCGCTGGCGGCGGTCGGACTCACCCGCCTCGCCGGCCTGCGCAGCGCCTGAGACGCCCGGTGATCGCCCCGGGGCAACGGCCGCCGCCGGCGCTGTAGGAGCGCACCCCTGTGCGCGATGACGGCGGTGGTGCGGGCAATGACGGCCGTTATCGCCCTGGGGGCAGGGCTCCTACACGGGAGGCGCCCGCCGCAGGCGCTGTAGGAGCGCAACCCTGTGCGCGATGACGGCGGTGGTGCGGGGGATGACGGCTGTTATCGCCCTGGGGGCAGGGCTCCTACACGGCCTCTCGTACAGGGCCTCTGACGCATCCGGCATGGCGGGTTGACCTGGCGCATTGCCTTCGTACGACGGGAGGCGGAAACTTGCCGCATCCGCCTTCCAAAGGGAGATGCACGATGACCCCCAGCTCGGTACACGACATCCGTAACCTAGTCCTCCTCGGCCACGCGAACGCGGGCAAGACCAGCCTGCTCGAAGCCCTGCTCGCGGCGGCCGGGGAGATTCCCGTCGCAGGCAGCATCGAGCGCGGCGACACGGTGGCCGACAGCGACCCGCAGGAGAAGGCGCTCGGCTACACGCTGCGCACCGCGCTCGTGCATCTCGAATGGGCCGGCCACTGGATCAACCTGCTCGACACCCCGGGGCTGCCGGACCTCGCCGGGCGCGCCCTGCTCGCCCTCCCCGCGGCGGACACCGCGGCGATCGTGGTCAACGCCGCCACCGGCATCGAGAGCGGCACGCGCCGCATGATGGCCGCCGCCCAGGACAAGTGCCGGATGATCATCGTCAACCGGATCGACGCGAGCGGCGTCGACTTCGCCGGCCTGATGGCCTCGATCACCGCCGAGTTCGGTCGCGAATGCCTGCCGATCAACCTGCCGAGCCCCGACGGCGGCAAGGTGGTGGATTGCTTCTTCGCCCCCGACGAAAGCGCGGCCACCGCCTTCTCCAGCGTGCACGAGGCGCACGATGCGATCGTCGACCAGATCGTCGAGCTCGACGAGGCGCTGATGTCGAAGTACCTCGAGCAGGGCGAGTCGCTCGACCCCGACCAATTGCACGCGCCCTTCGAGCAGGCCTTGCGCGAAGGCCATCTGGTGCCGGTCTGCTTCGTCTCCGCGCGCACCAGCGCCGGCACCCGCGAGCTGCTCGACATTCTCGGCAAGCTCGCCCCCGACCCCACCGAGAGCAACCCGCCGCAGTTCCTCAAGGGCGAAGGCGCCGCCGCCGAAGCGGTCAATGTCGAGCCCGACGCCGCGCGCCATGTGGTCGCCCACGTCTTCCAGGTGATCGGCGACCCCTACCGCGGCAAGATCGGCATGTTCCGGGTTCATCAGGGCACGGTCACGCCCAACTCGCAGCTCTACGTCGGCGACGGCCGCAAGCCCTTCAAGGTCGCCCACCTGCTGCGCATGCAGGGCCGCAACGCGGTGGAGGCGAGCTCGGCGGTGCCGGGCGACATCTGCGCGGTGGCGCGCGTCGAGGAGATCCATCGCGACGCGGTGCTGCACGACTCCCACGACGAGGACCACTTCCACCTCAAGTCGCCGAGCTACCCGCAGCCGGTCTTCGGTCTGGCGCTGATCACCCGGAAGCCCGCCGACGAATCCAAGCTGTCCGAAGCGCTCGCCCGCCTGACCGAGGAGGATCCCTGCCTCGAGGTGAGCTTCGACCCGGGCAAGCGCCGCACCGTGGTGCGCGGGCTCGGCGAGCAGCACCTCAAGATCGTGCTCGACGAGCTCGAGACGCGCTGGAACCTGCAGGTGGACACCGCCACCCCGACCATCCCCTATCGCGAGACGATTTCGATCGTCGCCGAGGCGCGCTACCGGCACAAGAAGCAGAGCGGCGGCGCCGGCCAGTTCGGCGAAGTGGCGCTGCGCGTCGAGCCGCTCGAACGCGGCGCCGGCGTCGAGCTGGGCGACGAGGTCAAGGGCGGGGTGATCCCGACCAACTTCATGCCGGCGGTGGAAAAGGGCGTGCGCCAGGCGCTCGCCGAGGGCGCGCTCGCCGGCTTCCCGATCCACGACCTGCGGGTGGTGATCACCGACGGCAAGCATCACGCGGTGGATTCCAACGAGATCTCCTTCGTCACCGCCGCGCGCCATGCGCTGCTCGAAGCGGTGCGCGCGGCACGGCCGCTGGTGCTCGAGCCGATGGTGGATCTGCAGGTGAAGGTCGCCGAGCAGCTGTTCGGCGAGGTCAGCGGCGAGATCGCCGGCCGCCGTGGCCGGCTCACCGGCACCGACAGTCCGGCGCCGGGCTGGATGCTGATCTCGGCGCGCGTGCCGCTGTCGGCGCTGGAAGGCTTCGAGAGCCGGCTGAAGGCGATCTGCGCCGGCGAGAGCGAGTTCGTGCTCGAGGCCGCAGGCCACGAGCCGGCGCCGCATGAGGTACAGAGCCAGCTGGCGCGCGTCTTCGCCGAGCAGGGCAACGCGCATGGCGGGCAGTAGGACGCAGGGGCGCCGCCGGCACGTGCCGGCGGCGCCGGCTTCCGCGCAGCGGAGCGGCCCGCGATGACGCTGAGCCGGCGCCAGCGCGCCTACTGGCGCGCGAACCTGATCCTCACCGCCAGCCTGCTGGCGGTGTGGTTCGTGGTGCCCTTCGTCGCGGGCTTGTACGCGGCCGAACTCAACCGCCTGAGCTTCCTCGGGTTTCCGCTCGGTTTCTACGTCTTCGCGCAGGGCGCGATCCTGGTGTTTCTCGCGATCGTCGCCATCTACGTCTTCGTCATGAACCGTCTCGACCGCCGCTACGGTTCGCGCGAACGCGGCTGAGCGCCGCGCGCACGCCGGTACGGTCTCACTTCCCGGCGGCGCCGGCGGACTCCTCCGTCTTGCGCTTGCGGCCCCACCCCGTCGGGTGGGCGTGACGCGAGACGATGAAGTCGGCGATGAACTTGCACCAGATCGTGCTGCCGGCGATCGCGCTCCAGCTCTCGTAGCCGAGCGCACCGGCGAGCACGCCGAGGATCACGAACAGGATCACCCCGCCGCCGATGAGGTTGACCGCGGCGGTGAAGGGCGCGAATTTCGCGGGATTGGCCGGCGGCACGCCGCGCTTGAGCCCCACCTCGGAGAAGTCGTGCCGCACGACGATGCGCCACGCGCGGCGCAACCAGAAGAAGGAAATCGGGAACAGGGCCAGGAACAGGATCCAGGTCAGGGCAACGCCCACATCGAAGGTCATACGCTACTCCGCTTCGGAGGCGACGGCCGGGTGGCCGTCGATCCCAGGGTGCCACAAGGTGAAAAAACCCGCCATTGCCGCCGGCGGGGTTCTCGTTGCGCCCCCGCCCCCGGACCCGGCGACCGGCACCGGGGGCCTGTTGCTGCGGTGGGTCTCAGTGAGCCCCGTCGACCGCTTTCGCACCGCGCGGGATGCGCACGCTCTCGACCAGGTGCTGGATGTGCTCGGGCGGCTCCTTCGTCACCTTGTCGACCACGTAGGCGACGGCGAAGTTGACCAGGGCGCCGATCGCGCCGAAGGCTTCCGGCGTGATGCCGAAGAAGCTGTTCGGACCGCCGATCAGATCGACGAACTCGGTGCCCTTGATGAAGAAGATGCCCTTGTGCGCGAACACGTAGAACAGGGTCACGAACAGGCCGGAGAGCATGCCCGCCATCGCGCCTTCCTTGTTCATCTTCTTGGAGAAGATGCCCATCATGATCGCCGGGAACAGCGAGCTCGCGGCGATGCCGAAGGCGAGCGCGACGGTACCGGCGGCGAAGCCCGGCGGATTGAGGCCGAGATAGCCGGCGAGGATGATCGCTCCCACCATCGAAAGCTTGCCCGCCATCAGCTCGCCCTTCTCCGAGATGTCCGGCTTGATCACGTTCTTGATCAGGTCGTGCGACACCGCGGCGGAGATCGCCAGCAGCAGGCCGGCCGCGGTCGACAGCGCAGCAGCCACGCCACCCGCGGCGACCAGCGCGATCACCCAGTTGGGCAGCAACGCGATCTCGGGGTTGGCCATCACCATGATGTCGGCGTTGACCGTCAGCTCGTTGCCCTTCCAGCCGGCCTGCTCGGCCTTGGCCGCGGCGTCGGCGTTCTTGGTGGCGTCGTTGTAGTACTGGATGCGGCCGTCGCCGTTCTTGTCCTCCCACTTCAGCAGGCCGGTCTTCTCCCAGCGCGCCATCCAGGCCGGGCGCTCTTCGTACACCAGGCTGCTCTCGGGGGCGTGCAGGTCGCCGCCGGTGGCCACCGCGGTGTTGACCGTCTGGTGCAGGTTGTACTTGGCCATCGCCGCAACCGCCGGCGCGGTGGTGTACAGGATGGCGATGAACATCAGCGCCCAGCCCGCCGAGTACCGCGCGTCCGACACCTTCGGCACGGTGAAGAAGCGGATGATGACGTGCGGCAGGCCCGCGGTACCGATCATCAGCGACACGGTATACACGAACATGTTCAGCCGGCTGCCCGGCAGCGAGGTGGTGTATTCGGCGAAGCCGAGATCGACCACGATCTGGTTCAGGCGCTCGAGCAGGGTGGTGTCGGTGCCGACCAGGGTGCCGCCGAGGCCGAGCTGCGGGAACACGTTGCCGGTCAGGTTCAGCGAGATGAAGATGGCGGGGATGGTGTAGGCCGCGATCAGCACGATGTACTGGGCGACCTGGGTGTAGGTGATGCCCTTCATGCCGCCGAACACCGCGTAGGCGAACACGATCGCCATGCCGAGGTAGATGCCGGTCTCGTTGCTGACGCCGAGGAAGCGCGAGAAGGCCACGCCCACGCCGGTCATCTGGCCGATCACGTAGGTGATCGAAGCCATCAGCAGGCAGACCACCGCCACCGTGCTCGCCGACTTGGAGTAGTAGCGGTCGCCGATGAACTGGGGCACGGTGAATTTGCCGAACTTGCGCAGGTAGGGCGCGAGCCACATCGCCAGGATGACGTAGCCGCCGGTCCAGCCCATCAGGAACAGCGAGCCGCCATAGCCCATGTTGGCGATCAGGCCGGCCATCGAGATGAAGGACGCCGCGGACATCCAGTCGGCCGCGGTGGCCATGCCGTTGGTGATGGGGTGAACGCCGCCGCCGGCGACGTAGAACTCACTGGTGGAGCCGGCGCGCGCCCAGATGGCGATGCCGATGTAAAGGGCGAACGAGGCGCCGACGACCAGGTAGGTCAGGGTCTGTAGATCCATTTTGCTTGGGCTCCCGTCAGTCTTCGTGTACGTCGAACTTGCGGTCGATCTCGCCCATCTTCTTCGCGTAATAGAAGATCAGCGCAATGAAGATGTAGATCGAACCCTGTTGCGCGAACCAGAAGCCGAGCGGATAGCCGCCGATCTTGATGGTATCGAGCACGGGCTGGAAAAGGATGCCGGCGCCATAAGAGACCAGGAACCATATGATCATGATCTTGGTCAGCAGGCCCAGCGTGGCTTTCCAGTAGCCGGCGCTGTTTGCTTCCATAAGTCACCTCCATTTTAGTTATCGAAGCCGGATCGCCTCATCGTTGGAGGCTGCATGAGCATGAACTCATGCAGCCACGATCGGATTATGGCCTCATCGAACTTACTTATTCCTTACAGTTTCTGACGGGCGATGGTTTCCGTCCCCATGTTGGGCGGACGCAAAAAACCCCGCGGTCTCGCGAGGAGACGGCGGGGTCGGGGTGGCGGCGGGCGCCTGCTGCGCCGCTGCCGGCGCTTACATGCGCTCGATCATCGCGTCGCCGAAGGCCGAGCAGCTGACCTCGGTCGCGCCCTCCATCAGGCGGGCGAAGTCGTAGGTGACGATCTTGTCGCCGATCGCCGCCTCCATCGACTTGATCACCAGGTCGGCCGCCTCGCGCCAGCCGAGATGACGCAGCATCATCTCGGCCGAGAGGATCAGCGAGCCCGGGTTGACCTTGTCGAGGCCGGCGTACTTGGGCGCCGTGCCATGGGTCGCCTCGAAGCAGGCGTACTGGTCGGAGATGTTGGCCCCCGGCGCGATGCCGATGCCACCCACCTGGGCGGCGAGCGCATCGGAGATGTAGTCGCCGTTGAGGTTGCAGCAGGCGATCACGTCGTACTCGCCCGGGCGCAGCAGGATCTGCTGCAGGAAGGCGTCGGCGATCGCGTCCTTGACGACGATCTCGCGGCCGGTCTGCGGGTTCTTGAACGAGCACCACGGGCCGCCGTCGATCGGCTGCGCACCGAACTCCTTCTGCGCCAGCTGGTAACCGACGTCACGGAACAGGCCCTCGGTGAACTTCATGATGTTGCCCTTGTGCACCAGGGTCACGCTCTTGCGGTCGTTGTCGATCGCGTACTTGATCGCGGCGCGGATCAGGCGCGAGGAGCCCTCGACCGACACCGGCTTGACGCCGATGCCGCAGTCCTGCGGGAAGCGGATCTTCTTGACCCCCATCTCGTCCTGCAGGAACTTGATCACCTTGTTCGCCGCTTCGGAGCCGGCCTGCCACTCGACGCCGGCGTAGATGTCCTCGGTGTTCTCGCGGAAGATCACCATGTCGGTCTTGCTCGGGTCCTTCACCGGCGAAGGCACGCCCTTGAAGTAGCGCACCGGGCGCAGGCACACGTAGAGGTCGAGCTCCTGGCGCAGCGCCACGTTCAGCGAGCGGATGCCGCCGCCGACCGGGGTCGTCATCGGCCCCTTGATCGACACCGAGTATTCCTTCAGCGCGTCGAAGGTCTCCTGCGGGATCCACTGATCGGGACCGTACAGCTCGACCGACTTCTCGCCGGCATAGACCTCCATCCAGTGGATCTGCTTCTTGCCGCCGTAGGCCTTGGCCACCGCCGCGTCGATCACCTTCTTCATCACCGGGGTGATGTCGACGCCGATGCCGTCGCCCTCGATGAAGGGGATGATCGGGTTGTCGGGCGTCGCCTGACCCGGGACGATCTTCCGGCCACCGGCCGGAACCTTGATGTGAGATGCGCTCATGCCTACTCCCTCCTGATGAACCTGACTCCGATGAAAAACCACACTGCGGCCCGCCCGCGTGCCGCCCGACTTGCGCGGGCTCGGAGGCACGGGGAAGGAACGCGTGGAAGCCGTATTCTAGCCAGCCGCCGCCCCCGCGGGGGCGGCCGGCCGGCGCCACCCTCAGCCGCGCGCCGCGCCGAGGATGGCGTTGAAGGTGGCGCTCGGGCGCATCACCGCCTTGCACTTCTCGGGGTCGGCGGCGTAGTAGCCGCCGATGTCGACCCGCTGCCCCTGCACCACGGTGAGCTCCTCGACGATCTTCTGCTCGTTGTCGGCGAGCGCCTTGGCCAGCGGCGCGAAGCGGGCCGCGAGCTCGGCGTCGTCCTGCTGCGCGGCGAGCGCCTGCGCCCAGTACATCGCCAGATAGAACTGGCTGCCGCGGTTGTCGAGCTCGCCGGTGCGGCGCGAGGGCGACTTGTTCTCGTCGAGCAGCCTGCCGGTCGCCTCGTCGAGGGTGCGGGCGAGAATCTTCGCCCGCNNGTCGGTGAGGTAGTCGCGCAGGATGTTGCCGGTCACCGAGATCGTGTCCAGGCCGCGCGCCACGCGCTCGAGGGTGACGCGCATCGCGCGCACCTGGCTCATGATGTGGATCTCGAGGCCGCTGGTGTCGTGATCCTTGAGGTAGGTGTTCACCTTCTTGATCAGCTCGTTCTCGTGCGGGCGATAGGGATCGAGCCAGAAGATCGCCGGCATGCCGGAGTTGCGCGCGCGGGTCACGGCGAGCTTGACCCAGTCGCGGATGGGCGCGTCCTTGACCTGGCACATGCGCCAGATGTCGCCGGCTTCCACGTTCTGGCTCAGCAGCACCTCGCCGGTGGCCAGGTCGGTGATGTTGGCGACGCCGTCCTCGGGAATCTCGAAGGTCTTGTCGTGCGAGCCGTACTCCTCCGCCTTCTGCGCCATCAGGCCGACGTTCGGCACGGTGCCCATGGTGCGCGGGTCGAAGTTGCCGTGCCACTTGCAGAAGTTGATCATCTCCTGGTAGATGCGGGCGAAGGTGGATTCGGGCATCACCGCCTTGGCGTCGTACGGTTTGCCGTCGGCCCCCCACATCTTGCCGCCCTGGCGGATCATCGCCGGCATCGAGGCGTCGACGATGACGTCGCTCGGCGAGTGGAAGTTGGTGATGCCCTTGGCCGAATCCACCATCGCCAGCTCCGGGCGGTGCTCGTGGCAGGCGTGCAGGTCGCGGATGATCTCGTCGCGCTTGGACTCGGGCAGCGGCTTGATCTTCTCGTAGAGATCGACCATGCCGTTGTTGACGTTGATGCCGAGTTCGTCGAACAGCGCGCCGTGCTTGGCGAAGGCTTCCTTGTAGTAGATGCGCACGCAGTGGCCGAACACGATCGGGTGCGACACCTTCATCATCGTCGCCTTGACGTGCAGCGAGAACAGGATGCCGGCCTCGCGGCAGTCCTCGAGCTCGCGCTCGTAGAACTCGCACAGCGCCTTCTTGCTCATGAACATCGAGTCGATGATCTCGCCGTCCTGCAGCGCGACCTTGGGCTTGAGCACGATGGCCTTGCCCGACTTGGTGATCAGCTCCATCTTGACGTCGCGCGCGCGGTCGAGCGTCATCGACTTCTCGCCGTGGTAGAAGTCGCCATGGTGCATGTGCGAGACGTGGGTCTGCGACCACTGCTTCCACTCGCCCATCGAGTGCGGATGCTTCTTGGCGTAGTTCTTCACCGCGGCGGGCGCGCGGCGGTCGGAGTTACCCTCGCGCAGCACCGGGTTGACCGCCGAGCCGAGGCACTTGCCGTAGCGGGCCTTGATCGCCTTTTCCTCGTCGGTCCTGGCGTCGGCCGGATAGTCGGGGATCTTGTAGCCCTTGGCCTGCAGCTCCTTGATCGCGGCGAGCAGCTGCGGCACCGAGGCGCTGATGTTGGGCAGCTTGATGATATTGGTGTCCGGGTCCTGGGTCAGGCGGCCCAGCTCGCCGAGCGTGTCGGGCACCTTCTGCTCGTCGCTCAGGTAGTCCGGGAACTCGGCCAGGATGCGCGCAGCGACCGAGATGTCCGCCTTCTCGATCTTGACCCCGGCGGGGCCGGTGAAGGTGCGGATGACCGGCAGGAACGCGCAGGTCGCCAGCAGGGGAGCTTCGTCGGTAAGGGTGTAGATGATGGTCGGCTGCTTCGATGACATTGAGTTCCCCCTGGTTGTTGTGAGACGACGGTGTTCGCTTGCGCACGTGCGCCCGGCGCGGCTCTGGGGCCGGCACCGGGCGCATTGAAAGGCATTGGAATCGCGGACCGGCGGCCCGAGGGGACCGCTCGCCGCGGGGGCGAACCCCGGGCGTGGTCACGGCAGAAGCGCCGCCCGCACGCGTGTCGGCGGCAGCGGCGACTTCCAATCGACTTTTCAGGTTGCGGATTATAGCGCCGCGGCGGCGCCAGCACGATGGCGGCAGGCGGCCTGACGGCGCCGCGCCGCAGGCTGGCCCGCCGCCGCCGTCGATGCGAAACTAGGCGCCGAGCCCCGCACGCCCCCGGCTGCCGGGGCGCCCAGCCCGCAAGGAAGGCCCATGGACGCACTGCCAGCAGAGAACCCGGTCGCGCAGGCGATCGCCCAGGCGCTGATCGACGGCTTCAACACCCACTACCGCATCTTCCGCGAGACCTCGCGTCGCGCCAAGGAGCTGTTCGAGGCCGCCGCCTGGCGCGCCCAGCTCGAGGCGGTGCGCGCCCGCGTCCAGTTCTACGACGACCGCGTCAACGAGACGGTGACGCGCCTGCGCGAGGAGTTCGACGCCGACGCCCTCGACGACGCGACCTGGCAGCAGGTCAAGCTCCAGTTCATCGGCATGCTGATCAACCACCGCCAGCCGGAGCTCGCCGAGACCTTCTTCAACTCGGTGACCACCAAGATCCTGCACCGGAGCTACTTCAACAACGACTACCTGTTTGCGCGCCCGGCGGTATCGACCGAGTTCATCGAGTCCTACCCGCCGGTGTACTCGAGCTACTACCCGCAGAAGGGCGGCCTGCGCGCGACGGTGAAGCGGCTGATCGAGGATTTCGACTGGCAGCGCCCCTTCGAGGACCTCGACCGCGACGTCGGCTTCGTGCTGCGCGCCACGCTCGCGCATCTTGGCGGCAGCTGGCCGCAGATGGAGGTCAACTGCCAGCTGCAGGTGCTGTATTCGCCCTTCTACCGCAACAAGACCGCCTACGTGATCGGCAAGGCGGTCAATGGCTACCAGGAGCACCCGTTCGCGCTCGCGGTACGCCACACCGCGGCCGGCCGGCTCTACATCGACACCGTGCTGCTCGACCCGTGGCGGATCTCGGTGCTGTTCTCGCTGTCGCGCGCCTACTTCATGGTGGACATGGAGGTGCCCTCGGGCTACGTCCGCTTCCTACGCACGATCATTCCCAACAAGCCGCACTCAGAGCTCTACACCATGCTCGGCCTCGGCAAGCAGGGCAAGACGACCTTCTTCCGCGACCTGCTCGCCCACCTGCGGCATTCCAACGACCAGTTCATCGTCGCGCCCGGCATCCGCGGCCTGGTGATGCTGGTGTTCACCCTGCCCTCCTACCCCTACGTGTTCAAGATCATCAAGGACGTGTTCGGCAGCTCGAAGAACATGGACCGCGCCACGGTGGAGCGCAAGTATCTGCTGGTGAAGCATGTCGACCGCGTGGGGCGGATGGCCGACACCCTCGAGTTCTCCTACGCGGCGCTGCCGCTGTCGCGCTTCACCCCCGAGCTGCTCGAGGAACTGCGCACGCTGGCGCCGAGCGCCTTCCTCATCGAGGGCGACCGGGTGATCATCCGCCACCTGTACATCGAACGGCGGATGACGCCGCTGAACATATACCTGGAGAAGGCCGACGACGAGGCGCTGGAAGAGGCGGTCGTGGAATACGGCAACGCGATCCGCGAGCTCGCGATCGCCAACATCTTCCCCGGCGACATGCTGTGGAAGAACTTCGGCGTCACCCGCTACGGTCGCGTCGTGTTCTACGACTACGACGAGATCGAGTACATGACCGACATGAACTTCCGCAGGATCCCGCCGGCGCCCTACGAAGAGATGGAGCTATCGGGCGAAGCCTGGTATTCGGCCGGGCCGATGGACGTGTTCCCCGAGGAGTTCGGCACCTTCCTGCTCGCCTCGACGCGGGTCAGGAGGGTCTTCCTGAAGCATCACCGCGATCTGCTCGATCCGAAGTTCTGGCAGGACACCCAGCAGCGCATCCGCGACGGACACGTCGAGGACTTTTTCCCCTACCCCCATGCGCTGCGCTTCTGCCGGCTGTTTCCCGACGCCGGCGCGGGGAACGGCGCGCAGGCCGCCTGAAAGCGGGACGGCCAGCGCCGGACGGCAGAAGGGCGCCGCCAGACGCCCCTCCCGCCGCGCCGGCGACGCTCAGACCGCGACGCCGGGATTGCCGTCCATGCCCTTCAGGCTGGGCAGGTTGAGCGGCCGCTGGGCGACGACCTTCTGCGCGCGCAGGTAGTTCGCCACCACGTCCCACACCGCCGGGCCGGAATCCTTCGCCTCTTCCGAGACCGGGGCCCAGCCGGCGACCTTGTAGGTCTTGTTCGCCTCGATCGGCTTGCCGTTCAGCATCATGTCGCCGATGCGCTTGCCCATCGCCGCGTTCGGGTCGCAGCTGTACTGCAGCCCGCCGACGCGCACCATGTCGCCGCCCTGCTGGTAGTAGGGGTCGGGATTGAAGAGGTTGTCGGCGACGTCCTCGAGCATGGTCTTGATCATCTCGCCGCTCATCTCGGTGAGCGTGGTCCACGGGTAGGTGATCGCGGTCTGGTCGAGCAGGTGCTCCATGGTGATGGTGTCGCCCGGCAGCAGCGAGGTGCCCCAGCGGAAGCCGGGCGAGAAGGCGATCTCGGCGTCCTTCTCGGCGAGCAGCGCATCGACGATGAGCTGGTCCCAGGAGCCGTTGAAGTTGCCGCGGCGATACAGCAGGCCCTCGGTGACGGCGAGCTTCTCGGTGAGCTTCTCGAGGAAGGGCGCGCGCGTCTTGTCGATGAAGGCGGCCATCTCGGGGTCGGCCGGCAGCAGGTTGGAGAACACCGGCAGCAGCTTGTAGCGGAAGTCGGCGACCTTGCCGTCCTTGACGTCGAAGTCCATGCCGTTGTGCGACAGCACGACCACCACCTGGGCGCCCTCGGCGCGCGCGGCGTCGACCGCCTGCTGCATGCCCTCCTCCTGGATGCCGAAGCTCCAGTCGGGCGTCATCCAGCGCGGGTTGGCGATCGGGGTGTAGGGGAAGGCCTGGCCGACGATGGCCACCGGCACGCCGTTGATGTTCTTGATCACGTAGGGCTTGAAGACCGGATCCTCGAAGTCGGTGGTCTTCACGTTCTGGGCGACGATGTCGATCCTGCCGGCGAAGTCCTTGTCCTCGATCTCCTTCACGCGCTCGGCGCCATAGGTCGACTCCCAGTGCAGCGTCATGACGTCGACGCCGAGCAGCTTGCAGGCGTCGACCATGTCCTGCGCGTTGGTCCACAGCGCGGTGCCCGAGCCCTGCCAGGTGTCGCCACCGTCGAGCAGCAGCGCGCCCGGACGGCTCGCCTTCATCTTCTTGACCAGGGTCGACAGGTGGGCGAAGCCGCCGACCTTGCCGTAGGTCTTCGCCGCCTCGACGAAGTCGAGATAGGTGAAGGCATGGGCCTCGATGCCGCCCGGCTTGATCCCGTAGTGCTTGAGGAAAGCCTCGCCGACCAGGTGCGGCGCCTGGCCGAGCATGTCGCCCACGCCGAGGTTGACGTTCGGTTCGCGGAAATAGATCGGCAGCAGCTGCGCATGGCAGTCGGTCATGTGCAGCAGGCTGACGTTGCCGAAGCGCGGCAACTCGTAGAGCGCCTCGGCGGCCTTCTCGGCGCGCGCGAAGTTCGAATGCAGCGTCATGCCGCCGGCGGCCGCGATGGCCAGCAGCTGCATGAATTCACGACGATTCATCGACATGGGAAGTCCCCTCGTAAGGTCGGATGTCTGGATGGAGTGAGTGCGGCGCGCGCCGGCGCGAGATGCAACAAGGGCCCGGGGCCGAGGCCGCGGGCCCTGCGATGCGCCGTCTTCTGGCGCGGCTTACTGGTTGACCGGCGACTGCGGATCGAACAGGTAGGCCATCACGTGACGGATCTGCTCCTCGGTGAGGATGCCGCCGTAGCCATTGCGCGGCATGTCGCTGCACGCGTTATAGGCCTTGGCATTCCACAGCTTGCCCCAGGTGTACTTGACCACTTCCTCGGAGGTGCCGCGCAGCTTGGCATAGCCCTCGAGGCTGACCCCGATGGTGCCCTCGGACACTTCGTTGGGATCCATCGCGTGGCAGTTGTAGCAGCCGCCGCCGTTGTTGTCCGGCGTCTTGTCGGTCCACGTCAGGCCACGGCCGCTGGCGGCGATCTTCTGGCCTTCGCGCCAGTCGCCGCCGGTGTAGTTGCCGTCCGCCGGCCACTTGATGGTGGCGAACTCGGCCGCCTCGAGCCGCTTCATGGTCTCGGCGTCGGGCTGGGTCGGGCTCGAGCAGGCCTTCTGCACCGCGTCCTGCTTCTGGCGATCGAGCGAGGCGATGCCGTTCGCCTTGAAGGACTTCAGCATCATCTCCTCGACCCTGGCATCGAGGTCGGCCGCGAAGGCGACCGAGGCACACAGCGCCAGCGGCGCAATGAACAGCTTCTTCATGTCATCCGCTCCCTTAACGCTTGACGCCAGGCCACACGGCCTCGCCGCCATTGCCCTTGCCCGCCATGAACACCGACAGCGCGATGGTCACGTCGGAACCGAAGATCGGTTCGGCGGTGCGCTGCTGGCGGAAGCAGTCCCACAGGCGATGCTGCATGGTCCAGAACTGCGAGTTCGACACCCGGTAGGCGGGCCATGAACCCCAGCCGGCCGCGGCACCCTCGGGCTTCGTGATGTTGGGCAGCTGGGTCGCGCGGATGCGCTTGTCGTCCTGGCTGTGGCACGACGCGCAGGCGAAGTCCATCACGCCGGTGCGGTAATAGAAGGCCTGCTCGCCGAGTTCGTACATTTCCTTCATCTTGGGGTGCGAGAGGTCGACCGCGATCTTCTCGTCCTTCGACTGCCCGACCACGTAGGCGACGAGCGCCGCCATCTGGCGCCGCTCGCCCTGCAGGAACTTGCCATTGACGATCTCGGCCGAATCGATCCCCTGCTGCTTCTCCATGCAGTACATCAGCCGCGTCTCGAGATCCTGGACCTTGTCGGCATCGGCGAAATAGCGCGGCAGCTGCGCGGCGGCGCCCTGCACCACGCCCGGGCCGAGGCCGAGATCGCACTGCTCGAGGCTGGCGTTCTTCGGACCGCGGGCGGTCTTCCACAGCTCCTCGCCTTCCATCTCGTAGAGCTCGGCCGGGTTGCCGTCTTCCAGCATCGCCCGATACTCGTCGAAGTTGAGGTCTTCCTGGGCGAACGCCGCCGGCGACGCGAGCGCGACGCCGGCCCCGATGGCGGCCGCGATCAATTGTTTTCTCATTGTCTCTCCTCCGGGTTGATTCCTCGCCGGTGCGGACCCGGGCTGCCGCCTGTCGGCCCGCCTCCCCCCGCACCGTCGATCGTGCACGTGCGCCGAGCGGGCGGCGCGCGCGCCGGGCATCAGGAAACCTGCACCTCGTCGGTACGGGTCTCGCCCTTGTTGTCGACCCAGGTCACCGAGACCTTGTCGCCCTTCGCGCCACCGTTGAACTTGAACGCGAGGTAGGGGTTGGTCGACACCGAGGGGCCGAACTCGGCGCTCAGCACGACCTTGTCGTTGTGCTTGGCGGTCAGCTCGGTGATGAAGTGCGCCGGGATCAGGGCGCCGGACGAATCCTTGCGCTGGCCGGTTTCCATCACGTGCGACATCAGCACGCGGACTTCAGTGACGCCTTCCTTGGCGGCGGCGCGAATACGCATCGGGCTTGCCATATCGATTACTCTCCTTCCGGTTTTCGGTGATCAGCCGCCGCAGCCGCCGAGGGTGACCTTGACTTCCTTCTTGGTCATGTAGAACTTGCCGTCGGCCTTCACCACGGCGAACACGTTCGAGGTCTGCCCCATTTTCACGCGGGTCTGGACGTCGGCTGCCGTGCCTTCGGGCAGCGTGAACGACGCGGCGAGCATGGCCGGGTTCTTCTCGATCATGATCGCGATGTACTCGGTCTTGGGCAGCTTGCTGACCACGCCCACCGGCACCACGGCGCCGTTTTCGGCGATGTCGGGCGCGGTGATCGAGATATCCGCGCTCTCGGCCGGCTTGCCGGCCCCCACCGCGGCGAAGGCGGCGTCCATGTCCTTCGCGTCGAAGGCGGCCTTGTTCCATGCGGCCTGGGCCGTTTCAGGCTTGATCAGGCCGACCGCGGCGAGAAGGCCGAGCATGCCGAGGCTGCCGCCCGCCTTCAGGGTGTCCCTGCGTTGATTGTTCATCCCGTCTCTCCTTATAGGGTGTTACTGCGCTTGCGCGCCTTCCAGAATCCACTGGACGAGTTGCTTGATCTCATCGTCCTTGACGTGGCCTTGCGGCGGCATCGGAACCGCCCCCCAGACGCCCTGCCCGCCCTTCTTGACCTTGTCGATCAATCCGGATTCGGCATCGGCCTGTCCGCGATACTTTTCGGCAATCTCATTGTACCCGGGGCCAACGATCCTGTTCGCCACCCCGTGGCAGGCCATGCAGCCCTTCTCGTTGGCCAGCGCCAGTACCGCCGCCGCGCCCGAAGTCGCCTCGGGCGCGGCCTCCGCGGCCGGCGCGCCGGTGGGCTTGCCGCGCGTCTGGCCGACCGGCCGGTTCTGCTCGGCGAGGTTGCCGTGGGCATCCTGCGCGTAATCGGGCAGCGCCGAGACGATCTCGACCTCCTTCTTGCAGTCCTTCATGCAGGCCACGTTCTTGACGTCGGGTTTGCCGCCATTGCCGATGCCGCCCTTGGCCGCCGGCGCGCCCGGCCACATGCCGTGGTCGGTGGTCATGCCGTTGCGGTTGGGCATGCGCGCCTGCACCTCGCGGATGTTCTCGTCGCTGAGCTCGAAGTCGGCGGGCACGATCTCACCGAGATTCAGCAGGTAGGCGAGGATCGCATAGACCTCGTCCGGGCTGAGCGACTTGGGCGCCGTCCACGGCATCGCGCGCTGGATGTAGTCGAACAGGGTCGACACCGTCGGCACCTTCATCAGCGTGGTGCGCTGCGGCGAGTCGCCCGTCACCAGCGAGGCGACGCGGCCGGTCTCGATGTCCTGCGCGGTGGTGCCGCCGACGATCGGGGTGAACACCTCGTTCGACTCGCCGAACACCCCATGACAGCTGGCGCAGTGGGTCTCCCACAGCTCCATGCCGTCATCGACGTTGCCGCGCCCCTTGGGCAGGCCGACGAAGTCCGGGCGCACGTCGATGTCCCAGGCCTTGACCTCGGCCTCGGTCGCCGCGCGTCCGATCCCGGGATAGCCCTCGAAGGCGCCCGCGGTGGCCGCCGCAAGACCGGTCGCGCCGGCGACCAGCAGCGCCATCAGCGGCTTAGAGAACCTGGACATTGCTCACCTCCCCGGACTCGACCACCTTCCACGACTGGATGGCGTTGTTGTGATAGATGGACTTGGTGCCGCGCGCCTGGCGCAGCTGGCCGTAGCTCGGCTGCACGTAGCCGGTCTCGTCGACCGCGCGCGACTGCAGGATGGCGGGCTTGCCGTCCCACACCCAGTCGATGTTGAAGCGGGTGATCGCCTTCGACAGCACCGGCGTCTCGAGGCGCGCCTGGCGCCAGTTGATGCCGCCATCGACCGAGACGTCCACCCGGGTGATCTTGCCGCGACCCGACCAGGCCATGCCGGAGATGTTGTAGAAGCCCTTGTCGAGCAGCAGCTGGCCGCCCGAGGGCGTGGTGATGACCGACTTGCACTCCTGCACCGAGGTGTACTGGCGGTGCTGCCCGTCCGGCATGAGATCGATGTAGTGGACCGCTTCGTCCTTCGCGCCCCAGGGCTGATCACCGACCTCGATGCGGCGCAGCCACTTGACCCAGCTCACGCCCTGCACGCCCGGCACCACCAGGCGCAGCGGATAACCGTTCTCGGGCCGCAGCATCTCGCCGTTCATGCCATAGGCGACCAGCACCTCGCCCGATTCGATCAGCTCCATCGGGATGGTGCGCGTCATCGACGAGCCGTCGGCGCCCTCGGCGAGCACGTAGCGGCCCGTCTTGTAGTCGGCGCCGCACATGTCGAGGATTTCCTTCAGCGGCACGCCGGTGAACTCGGAGCACGACAGCATGCCATGGGAGTACTGCACGGTGGGCACCGCGACGTTGCCCCACTCCATCCCGGTGTTGGCGCCGCACTCGATGAAGTGGATGCGCGACACCGAGGGCAGCCGCATGATGTCGTCCATGGTGAAGACCGCATTGGTCTTCACCAGGCCGTTGATCATCAGGCGGTGCTTCGACGGGTCGATGTCGTGCCAGCCCTGGTGGTGGCGCTCGAAGTGCAGCCCGGAGGGGGTGATGATGCCGAACAGGCCCTGCAGCGGGGTGAACGCCACCGACGAACCGCCGACCCGGGTCAGGCCCGGGCTCTCACGCCGCTGAAGGCCGCGCTCGTACTTCGAGGGCATGCCGTAGGGGTTGGCCGCGACCGGCAGGCCGAGCGAGGTGGACCAGGGCGGCAGCTCCAGGATCGCGGGATCCCCGGCGCTGGCCGCGCGGGCCACGGCCGGCGCCGCCATCGCCGCGGTCGCCCCCAGCAACGCCTTGCGCAGAAAATCCCGACGACCGTCCTTGACCGCGGCGATCTGCTCGTCGGTCAGAAAATTCTCCGGCGCCGGCCTCACCCGGCCTGGCCGGGCATCCTTGATTGCCATGCGTGCTCCTCCCTCGTTTGCGGCTTCATGCTCGACTACGGATGTATTCAGCTTCTCGGAGCGAGGTCCTTGCCCAGTCTGAGCGCCCCCGCCCGTTCGGCTGCCGTGCCTTCCTCGCGCGAGGCGATGCTCACGCAGACGGTGCGGCACAGATTGGTGAAATTCGGATCGACGATGCGATAGAAAACCTGGCTACCCTCGCGCCGCCGCCCCACGATGCCAGCGCGATAGAGCATGTTCAGGTGACGGGAGGCGTTGGCCTGGGTGAGACCCGAGCCGGCGACGACTTCGTTTACCGAGCGCTCGCCGTCGCACAGGCAGTGCATGATCTTCAGCCGCGAGGGTTCCGCGAGGAGGCTGAAGTACTCGGCGACGCTTTCGAAAACCCTGTCCAGCTCGTCCATATCGGCTTCGCTTATGGTCTCATTCTTGATGTGGATCAAAGCGTAAACCATACGCGCATATAGTCAACTGCTAATATAGGTGCATCATGCAACCATCGCGCCCCAGGCGGCCTGCCAATCGTGGGCATCCCGCGCGGACCCCCGACTATGCGAAACGATATACTCCGGCCAGGAGTGCGGAGCGCCGGCGCGCATCGGCCCGGGCCCCGGCCCCGAACAAAGAGGAGGGACGGACTCGTGAACTTGAGGAACGCAATCGTCATGGTCGGACTGGCCGGGATCGCGCTGTCGGCGCAGGCCCAGGATCCGAACCTTGCGCGCAACCTGGCGGCGACCTGCGCCAACTGCCATGGGACCAACGGCAACAGCGTCGGCGGCATGGAGTCGCTCGCCGGCGAATCGCAGAAGAAGCTGCTGCAGAAGCTCGATGACTTCAGGACGGGCGAGAAGCCGGCGACGATCATGCACCAGATCGTCAAGGGCTATACGCCGGAACAGCTGGACCTGATCACCGCGTGGTTTGCCGCGCAGGAAGCCGAGGGAGACGAATGAGATGCTGAACAGACGCGATTTCCTGAAGTCCATGGGCGCGACGGTTGCGGCGGGCACCGTTCCCGGTTTCGCCAACGCCGCCGGGAACGGCGCCCGCGGACATGTCGTCGTGATCGGCGGCGGCTACGGCGGCGCCACCGCGGCGAAGTACCTGCGCATGTGGAGCCAGGGCGGGGTCGAGGTCACCCTGATCGAGCGCAACGCCAGCTTCGTGTCCTGCCCGATCTCCAACCTGGTGATCGGCGGCCTCAAGCAGATGGAAGACATCACCGTCAGCTACGCCAACCTGCAGTCGAAGTGGGGCGTCAAGCTGATCACCGACGAGGTCACCGCGGTCGACGCCGAAAAGCGCAGCGTGAGCACCGCGAAGAACGGCACCATTGCCTACGATCGACTCGTGATGTCGCCCGGCATCTCCTTCATTCCGGGCGCGATCGAGGGACTCGACGGCAACGAGGCGCTCGTGCCCCATGCCTGGAAGGCAGGCCCGCAGACCGCCCTGTTGCGCAAGCAGCTCGAGGACATGCCCGATGGCGGGGTGTTCGCGATGCACATTCCGCGCGCGCCCTTCCGCTGCCCGCCCGGCCCCTACGAGCGCGCCTGCCTGGTCGCCAACTACCTGCGCCAGGCCAAGCCGAAGTCGAAGGTGCTGGTGCTCGACGCCAACGAGGAGATCCAGTCGAAGAAGGGGCTGTTCACCAAGGCCTTCGAAGGCTATGGCGGGCTCGTCGAGTACGTGCCCAACAGCACGCTGCGCGCGGTCGACGCCCAGGCCCGCACCGCCGAGCTCGAGTTCGACACCATCGAGGCCGACGTGCTCAACGTGCTGCCGCCGATGCGCGCCGGCGAGATCGCGATCCAGGCCGGCCTGCCGCTGATCAACGATCGCTGGGTGGACGTCGACTGGCTCACGCTCGAGGCCAAGGGGGTGGCGGGCGTGCACGTGCTCGGCGACGCGCTGTTCCCTGCGCCGGCGATGCCGAAGTCGGGCCACATGGCGAACCAGCACGGCAAGCTCGCCGCCGCCGCGATCCTCAACCTGCTGCAGGGGATGGCGCCCAATCCGACGCCGGTGGTGATGAACACCTGCTACAGCTTCGTCGATGACAAGAACGTCATCCACGTCGCCTCGGTGCATCAGTTCGACGCCGAGAAGCGCCAGCCGATTCCGGTCGAGGGGGCCGGCGGCCTGTCGTCCGCCGCCAACGAGCTCGAAGCGAAGGCCGCGCTGGCGTGGGCGAAGAACATCTGGGCGGACATGCTCGCCTGAGCGTCCCGCCCGGGTGAACCGAACGGGGGCCCGATCGGGCCCCCTGTCCGTTTTGCGCCGGCCGGCCGCCGCTCAGTCGAGCGTGCTGATGTAGGCCGCCACCGCCTTGATCTCGAGCTCGGTCAGTCTCGACGCGATCGAATGCATGATCGCGTTGTCATTGGTGCGCTCACGCTCGTCGAAGGACTTGAGCTGGCGCTCGATGTACTTCGGTACCTGGCCCGCCAGCCGCGGCAGCGCCTCCGTGCCCCGGCCCTGTTCGCCGTGGCAGCTGGAACAGGCAGCGACACCGGAAAATTCGTTGCCGCGATGGAACACGAAACGCCCCACCGCCGCCAGCTCGGCGTCCTCGATCGCGCGCGCCTCGGTGGGCTTGCGCTCGAAGAACACGCCGAGCGCGAGCATCTCCGCGGGCGTGAGGTCGGCGCTCATGTCGACCATCGTGTCGCTCTTGCGCCGGCCCGCCTTGAAGTCCGCGAGCTGCTTGGCGATGTACTGGTGATGCTGGCCGGCGAGCCGCGGATACAGCGAGGATGAACTCTCGCCGTTCGGGCCGTGGCAAAGGGAACAGCGCCCCGTCGAGATCTCCTCCGCACGCGCCAGGTCGACCTCGGGCGTCGCACCCGCGCCGAGCGCGCTCGCCGGAATCGCCACCACTGCCGCGATCGTCGTCGCATTCCTCCGCCATCCGTTCATGACAACGCCCCCCGCCCCTTCTTCCGATCGATCGCCGCAGCGCATCTCGGTGCGCCATCGTGCGGTCGCGAGATTATCAAAAGCCGCGCCCTCGCGGGGCGTTCGTGCGCGTGCCGCTCACCAGCCCGACTCACGTATCCACGGCCCCGCGCCGGCACCCAGCACCTCCCGCACGTAGGGCACGATCGCCGCCGGCAGCGCGTCGCGCGCGAACCAGGTGAGCGCGTCGCTCTTGTCGGGTTCGCAGATCCGCGCCTCGCCGCCCCAGTGGCGGGGACGGACGAAGAAGTCGATGCGGTTGGTGTCCGACAAGCGGTGGACGACGCCCACCCACTCCAGCGCCTCGACCCCCACCTCGATGCCGAGCTCCTCCCGCGCCTCGCGCACCGCCGCCTGTCGCACCGACTCACCCGGTTCGACGTGTCCGCCGGGCAGGCTGTAGAGACCGTCGAAGAAGCCGGTGCCGGCCCGGCGCAACAGCAGCACCCTGCCCTCGCGCTCGCACAGCAGGTGCACCCCGGTCGGGATCCCCGCGCGCCGCATCAGTGCTTGCCGGTGCTGCCGAAGCCCGCCTCGCCGCGCTCGCTCGCGGAAAAATCCGTCACCACATTGAAGTCCACCTGAAGCACCGGCACCACCACCAGCTGGGCAATGCGCTCCATCGGCTGGATGGTGAAGCTGGCACGGCCGCGGTTCCACACCGAGACGAAGAGCTGGCCCTGGTAGTCCGAATCGATCAGGCCGACGAGGTTGCCCATCACGATGCCGTGCTTGTGGCCGAGCCCGGAGCGCGGCAGCACCATCGCCGCCAGCCCCGGATCGGCGAGATGAATCGCCAGTCCGCTCGGCACCAGGGTGGTCTCGCCCGGGTGCAGGACCAGCGGCGCATCGACACAGGCGCGCAGGTCGAGCCCGGCGGCGCCCGGGCTGGCGTAGGCGGGCGGATGGGACTTGAGCCGCTCGTCGAGCAGCTTGACGTCGATTCGTTGCATGGACGGACTTCCCTTGAGCTTAGCCACGACGTGCGGCGAGCATCGCCGCCAGGTGATTGACGATGCCGCGCGCGACCACCGCCTTCCCGGCACGCGGCAGGGGATGGCGACCTTCGTCGTCGAACAGCACCACGGTGTTGTCGTCGCCGCCCATGCCGTCGCTGACGAGATTGCCCACCAGCAGCGGCAGCTTCTTCCGCCGCCGCTTGGTCTCCGCGTACTCGTCCAGGTTGCGGCTCTCGGCGGCGAAGCCGACACAGAACGGCGCATCGGGCCGCGACGCGACCTCCGCCAGGATATCCGGATTGGGCACGAGCGCGATGCTCATCTCCTCGTCCGATTTCTTGATCTTGTGCGCGGCGTAGCTGGCCGGCCGATAGTCGGCCACCGCGGCGACGCCGATGAAGACGTCTGCGCCGGGCAGGGCCGCGAACACCGCGTCACGCATCGCCCGCGCACTCGCCGCCGCCACCCGCCGCACCCCGAGCGGTACCGGCAGCGCGACCTCGCCGCTAATCAGAACGACCTCGGCGCCGGCCTGAACGCAGGCGCGCGCGAGTGCGTATCCCATCTTGCCCGAGCTGATGTTGGTGATGCCGCGCACCGGGTCGATCGCTTCGAAGGTCGGCCCCGCGGTCATCACCACCTTGCGCCCGGCCAGGCTGTCGGGAACGAAGAAGCCTTCGAGCGCCTCCAGGATCTCCTCCGCCTCCAGCATGCGCCCCATGCCCACCTCGCCGCAGGCCTGGTCGCCCGCACCGGGACCGAACACCGCGACGCCGTCGCCGCGAATCAGCTCGAGGTTGCGTCGCGTCGGCCCCGCCTCCCACATCTGGCGGTTCATCGCCGGCGCCACGATCAGCGGCACGTCGCGCGCGAGACAGAGGGTGGTCAGCAGATCGTCGGCGAGCCCGTGCGCGAGGCGCGCGATGAAGTCCGCGGTCGCGGGCGCCACCAGGATCGCGTCGGCGTCCCGACCGAGATCGATGTGCGCCATGTTGTTCGGCATGCGCGGATCCCACAGGTCGGTCCACACCGGCTTGCCCGACAGGGCCTGGAAGGTCACCGCGGTGACGAAGCGCGCGCCCGCCTCGGTCAGCACCACCTGGACCTCGGCGCCGGCCTTGCCGAGCAGCCGGACGAGTTCGGCCGCCTTGTAGGCGGCGATGCCTCCGGTGACCCCGAGGACGATTTTCCTGCCTTGCAGTTCGCTCATGACATCATGTAAAAAATGACTTTTGCATTGAATGGCGCTCGTTGCGGTCCGCCGCACGGGGCATGACGGAGGCAAGGAACATGGCTATCACCGACTGGCCGGAAGAAGAGCGGCCGCGCGAAAAGCTGCTCGCGCGGGGCGCGGACGCGCTCAGCGACGCCGAACTGCTGGCGATCTTCCTGCGCGTCGGCGTCCGCGGCCTGAGCGCGGTGGACCTCGCGCGCGGGCTGATCTCGCGCTTCGGCAGCCTCACCCGGCTGTGCAACGCCGACGTCGGCGAGTTCGCCGCCCTGCCCGGCATGGGCCCGGCAAAGTATGCCCAACTGCAGGCAGCGATGGAACTGGCGCGGCGCGCGCTCGGCGAAACGCTGGCCGAACGCGACCTGTTCGACTCCCCCCAGGCGGTGCGCGACTGGCTGCGACTCCGCCTCGGCCACCTGCCCCACGAGAACTTCTGCGTCCTGCTGCTCGACGCGCGCCACCGCCTGATCGAGGCGGTCGACCTCTTCCGCGGCACGCTGACGCAGACGAGCGTGTATCCGCGCGAGGTGGTCAAGCTGGCGCTCGAGCGCAATGCCGCGGCGGTCATCCTCGCGCACAACCACCCCTCCGGCGCCAGCGAACCGAGCGCCGCCGACGAGACCCTCACCCGCAACCTGAAAGAGGCCCTCGCCCTGATCGACGTGCGCGTGCTCGATCATTTCGTCGTCCCTGCGCATGGAAAACCGGTATCCTTCGCGGAGCGCGGCCTGCTCTGAGAGCGATTCGCCGCGCCCATTCTTCGTTCACACATCGCCCTTGCCAGACCGCCCTGTGGCGCGGTATTATCCTGGGCTTTTCGAAATCAGAATTCCCTGGAGCATCGTATGGCTCGCGTCTGCCAAGTGACCGGTAAAGCACCGATGGTGGGAAACAACGTCTCCCACGCCAACAACAAGACCAAGCGCCGCTTCCTGCCGAACCTGCAAAACCGCCGGTTCTGGAGCGAAGCCGAGAACCGCTGGATCCGCCTGCGCGTTTCCAATGCCGGTCTGCGCACGATCGACAAGAAGGGCATCGACGTCGTCGTTGCCGAGCTTCGCGCCCGCGGCGAGAAGCTGTAATCCGCACGAACTGAACGGAGAAGGCCATGGCCAAAGGTATCCGCGAAAAGATCAAGCTGGAATCGACCGCCGGCACGGGTCATTTCTACACGACCTCGAAGAACAAGCGCACCACGCCGCAGAAGCTCGAGTTCAACAAGTACGATCCGGTCGCGCGCAAGCACGTCCTGTACAAGGAAATCAAGCTGAAGTGATGCGGCCGGCGGGCACCCCCGCCCGTTGCAGCGCCCGCGGTGATGTCGAGCGCAAACGCAAGGCCCTGATTTCGACCAGGCAGCCACTGCGGGACGAGCAGCTCATAAAAAAGGCCCCCGGAACCCCGGCGGCCTTTTTCTTTTGTTGCTCGCGGCGGGTGCCGAGGCGCCCGCCGCGCAGCGCAATCAGATCTTCTGGATGTTGGAAGCCTGCTTGCCCTTGGGACCCTGGGTCACATCGAAAGAAACCTTCTCCCCTTCCTTGAGCGTCTTGAAGCCGCCCATGGAGATGGCCGAGAAGTGCGCGAACAGGTCTTCGCTGCCATCGTCCGGGGTGATGAAGCCGAAGCCTTTCGAGTCGTTGAACCACTTAACAGTGCCAGTTGCCATTTCGAACTTATCCTTCAAAGTTGCCTGATACGACCGGGGTCCCGGCCCATGCGTCGGTGTCGAGTGGAGCTTGGCCGGCATGACGAACTCGAACTGCCGCCCCCGGACGGGGACTCGCTCTCGTTCGCGCCTGCCTTGCGGGCACGACCGGCCTTCTCTCGTCGCCCGACACACGGCCCGTTTTTTACGCACTTGGCCTTTTTGCGTCAACGACTTCCTGCTGCAGGAATCTTCTGCAATGCAGCAAAAATCAGTGGCTTACGCCCGCGCCGAAGATGATTTTCCGAACCGGGGCAAGCACTTGAATTTCGTTGCGGCACCGCATCAGCGCTGTTGCAATTTCACCTCTCCGACCCCACCTTCGTCATCGGCGGGCTTTGTTGCACTCTCGTTCGAGTTCTTTAGAATGCTTTCATGAGTACCCGCAAACAAGACGAGTCCGTACTGGAGGCAAAGAGGGCGCGCACCCGTCCACCTCCCTTATACAAGGTGCTTCTGCTCAACGACGATTACACGCCGATGGATTTCGTGATCGTCGTCCTGCAGAAATTTTTTGGCATGGACCGCGAACGCGCCACGCGGGTCATGCTCCAAGTCCACAGAGAGGGCATGGGGGTGTGTGGCGTCTTCCCCAGGGACGTCGCCTCGACCAAGGTGGAGCAGGTCGTATCCTTTGCTCGTCAGCATCAACATCCGCTGGCATGCGTGATGGAGGAGAATTGAATGATCGCGCAAGAGCTTGAAGTTAGCCTGCACATGGCCTTCGTCGAGGCACGGCAGAAGCGCCACGAGTTCATCACCGTGGAGCATCTGCTGCTCGCCCTGCTCGACAATCCGACCGCCGCCGAGGTGCTGCGCGCGTGCGCGGTCAACATGGACGAGTTGCGGCGCGAGTTGACGAATTTCATTGACGAGCACACGCCCAAGGTGGAGGGCGGCGAAGAAATCGACACCCAGCCGACCCTGGGCTTCCAGCGCGTGATCCAGCGCGCGATCCTGCACGTGCAGTCCTCGGGCAAGAAGGAGGTGACCGGCGCCAACGTGCTGGTGGCGATCTTCGGCGAGAAGGACTCGCACGCGGTGTATTTCCTGCAGCGCCAGAACGTCTCCCGCCTGGACGTGGTGAACTTCATCTC
>JRYI01009748.1_pt1 | contig 29693 bp, 27 predicted proteins | sample 235361 | NCBI WGS metagenome assembly JRYI01 (sample SAMN03074212, study PRJNA261471) | activated sludge metagenome | biome: Common Effluent Treatment Plant; feature: Wastewater; material: Activated sludge; isolation source: activated biomass in a lab-scale reactor treating industrial wastewater at...
TGGCTGGCGAAGGCGTGGCGCAGCACGTGCGGCGACAGCCGCGCCGGGTCGATGCCGGCCTCGACCGCCAGCTCCTTCAGCAGCTGGGCGACGCGCTGGCGGGTCAGGTGACCGCTGCGGCCGGAGGAGGGGAAGAGCCACTGCCGGCGCACCGGATCGAGGCCGAGGCTCGGCCGGATGGCGAGCCAGGCCGCCAGCGCCTCCCGGGCCCGGCCGCCGAGCGGCACGAGCCGCTCGCGCCCGCCCTTGCCGCGGATGGCGATGAGGCGCGGGTCGCCCTGAAGCACGCTGCGCGGCAGCGACACCAGCTCTGAGACGCGCATGCCGGTCGCATAGAGCATCTCGAGGAGGCAGTGGTGCCGGACGGCGCGCACGAGGTCGCGCCCGCTCAAGCCCTGGGTCGCTCGGGCCGCCGTGCCGATCAGCCGATCGACCTCGTCGACCGACAGCGTTTTCGGCAGCGCGCGCGCCTTGCCCGGCGCGGTGACGCCCTCCACCGGGCTTTCGCCGACGACACCCTCGGCTTCGAGGAACTTGTAGAGCTGGCGCACGGCCGAAAGCCGCCGCGCGCGCGAGGCCGGCTTCAGCCCCGCGACGGAAAGCTCCTGCAGGTAGCGCGAGAGGTCGGCCTTGCGCGCCGCCGTGAGCGCCACGCCGGCGCGCGCGATGAACGCCAGGTAGTCGGCGAGGTCGCGGCGATAGGCATCGAGCGTGTTCGCCGCCGCGCCCTTCTCCGCCGCCATCATCTCGAGGAAGGCCGCGATATGCCGCTCCGCCGCCCCGCTCATCGTGGCCTCCGGGCCATGAGCGGCACCCTGCTGCAACGCCTGAGCCCGGCCCTCTTTCCCGCGCGGGCGGGTGGGGTGAAGCGCGCGACCATCGCCATCATGGGGCGGCTTCGGGCTTCCGAATCTTGACCCCGGGCACGACCTTGACCACCTCGTGCTGCGCGGGCTCGAACTGGTGGGCGAGGATGTACAATCCGACGGTAACCACCGCGACCATGGAGCCGGCGGAGACAAGGAAGCGGAAGAGGCTCGGCATCGGAGAAAAAGGCTCGGATGAAGCGCCCGGCGAGGGGCAGGACGCGCCATCTTATGTCTGGGCCCAACATGGCGCGATTATGACTGATAGAGGCGGCCCGGCGGCAACAATACACCGCTTTGGCGCCGATCGCTCGCTTCAGGCGAGGAAGTTCAGTATGAGTGGGCCCGCATCTGAAATCGATCCCCGTGCCGCCCCTCGGGGCGGCGCGTAACCGAAAGCAGCATGGAGCAGGGCAAGGACAGTGTCGAGACGGTGCGCCGGGCGCTGGGGCGGCGCTCGCTGGTGCTCGTCGGCCTCATGGGCTGCGGGAAGTCCTCGATCGGCAAGCGCCTCGCCACCCGGCTCGCGCTCCCCTTCATCGACACCGACGAAGAGATCGAGCGCGTCGCCCAGAAGTCCATCAGCGAGATCTTCGCCGACCATGGCGAGGCGTTCTTCCGCGACCGCGAAGCGAAGGTGATCGCCCGCCTGCTGAGCAGCGGCCCGCAGGTTCTGGCCACGGGCGGCGGCGCCTTCATCACGCCGGAGACGCGCCAGAAGGTCCGCGAGGCGGGCGTATCGATCTGGCTTCGCGCCGAGCTGCCGATCCTCATGCGCCGCGTCGGCAAGCGCGACACCCGCCCGCTCCTCAAGGATGGCGATCCCGAGCAGGTCATGAGGAAGCTGATGGCGGCCCGCTATCCGGTCTATGGCGAGGCGGATCTCACGGTCGAAAGCCGCGATATTCCCCATGACAGCATCGTCACCGAGATCATCCAGGCCCTGTCGCGCCACCCGGCGTTGGCGCAGCCGACATCGATCTGACGTTGGCGGAGCCGACATCGATCTGATACGTCTCTCGCGGGACTTGAAACCCCGCCCGCCAAGAAGAAGATGGTTGCCATGCCGACCCTTGCCCATTCCCTGGCCGCGACGACACGGGCCGCCCGCACGGTGCCCGTTCCGCTTGACGGTCGCGCTTACGACGTTCTGATCGGCCCGGATCTGCTGGCCGAGGCGGGCCGCCTCGTCGCCGGCCGCCTGGGCAAGGCGCGCTGCGGCATCGTCACGGACGAGAACGTGGCGCGGTATCATCTGGCGGCGCTCGAGGCGAGCCTCAGGGCGGAAGGCCGCCACAAGGGATCGATCATCCTGCCGGCCGGCGAGCCGACCAAGAGCTTCCGCGCGCTGGGGCCCTTGTGCGAGCGGCTGCTGGAGATGGGCCTCGAGCGCGGCGACCTCGTCGTTGCCTTCGGCGGCGGCGTGATCGGCGACCTCGCCGGCTTCGCGGCCGGCATCCTGCGCCGCGGCATCCGCTTCGTGCAGATCCCGACCACGCTGCTGGCCCAGGTCGACAGTTCCGTGGGCGGCAAGACCGGCATCAACACACCCCAGGGCAAGAACCTGATCGGCGTCTTTCACCAGCCCTCGCTCGTCATCGCCGATACAGATGTGCTGAAGACGCTGCCCGCCCGCGAGATGCGCGCCGGCTACGCGGAGGTCGTGAAGTACGGCCTCATCGGCGACGCGGGCTTCTTCGGCTGGCTCGAACAGGCGTTCGGCGGCATCTTCTCCTACGACCAGGAGACGCTCGTCGCCGCCATCGAGACGAGCGTCAAGGCGAAGGCGGCCATCGTCGTGCGCGACGAGCACGAGACGGGCGACCGCGCGCTCCTGAACCTCGGCCACACCTTCGGCCACGCGCTCGAAGCCTGGACGGGCTACTCGGACCGCCTGCTGCATGGCGAGGGCGTGGCCATCGGCATGTGCCTCGCCTTCCGCTTCTCGGAGAGCCTCGGCCTCTGCCCGGCCGGCACGGCCGAGCGTGTCACGCGCCATGTCCGGGCCGTCGGCCTGCCGACGCGCCTTGCCGATATTCCAGGCGACGCGGCCGACGCCGGCGAACTCGTCCGCCTGATGGGCCAGGACAAGAAAGTGCGCGACGGACGCCTGACGTTCATCCTCGTCCGCGGCATCGGCGAAGCCTTCGTCTCGCGCGATATCGAGGAGGCAACGGTGCGCGATTTCCTCGCCCGCGAGATCGCCACGCCGTGATGGGCTCGATCGCGTCCCAGCTTCTGATTGCGCTTTTTCTGCTTGCGGCCAACGCGTTCTATGTCGCGGCCGAGTTCGCCCTGGTCAAGAGCCGCGGCTTTCGCGTCAAGGCCATGATCGAGCGCGAGGAGATCGGCGCGCGGCTCGTGCGCGACATCATGAACAACATCGAGCCCTATCTCGCCTGCTGCCAGCTCGGCATCACGATGGCATCCCTCGGGCTCGGCTGGGTCGGCGAGCCGGTGGTCTCGGCGCTGCTGGGGCCGCTGCTGGCGCCGCTCAACCTGCCGGCGTCGGTATTGCATTTCACCTCGTTCATCACCGGCTTTCTTGTGTTCTCCTCGCTCCACATCGTGCTCGGCGAGCAGGTGCCGAAGACGTTGGCGATCCGCAAGCCCGAGCCGGTGTCGCGCTGGATCGCTTATCCGCTGCACGTCTCCTATCGCGTGTTCTATCCGCTCAATTGGCTGCTGAACGCCGCCTCCCGCGCCATTCTCTCGGCGTTTGGCGTGCAGGAATCCGCGCAGCATGAAGTCCTGTCGGGAGCGGAGATCGAGGGGCTCGTCGGCGAATCCGCCGAGCACGGCAAGATTGCGAGCGGCGAAGCCGAGTACATCCAGAACGTCTTCCGTTTCGGCGAGCTGCAGGTCGCCGACATCATGATTCATCGCACCAAGATGGAGACCTTCGACGTCGCCGACAGCCCGCAGGCGATCATCGGCGAGGTTCTGCGCTCCCAATATACGCGCGTGCCGATCTGGAAGGACGAGCCGGAGAATATCGTCGGGCTGCTCAACACCAAGGACCTGCTCGGCGCGCTCTCGGCGGCCAATTGGGACGTGAACAAGCTCGACATCATGAGCATCGCCGCGACACCCTGGTTCGTGCCCGACACGACGACCTTGAAGGATCAGCTCACCCAGTTCCTGAAGCACAAGGCGCAGATGGCGATGGTGGTGGACGAGTACGGCGAGGTGCAGGGTCTGATCACNNCCGCAGGCCGACGGCACCGTCAACGTCGACGGCTCGGTGCCGGTGCGGGACCTGAACCGCCACATGGACTGGAATTTGCCGGAGGACGAGGCAACCACCGTCGCTGGGCTCGTCGTGCACGAGGCGCAGATGATTCCGGAGCCGGGCCAGATGTTCACCTTCTACGGCTATCGCATGGAGATCCTGCGCCGGTCGCGCAACAAGATCGCGGCCGTGCGCATCAAGCGTCTTGATGGCGAGGAGGCCAGCGTCCGGAAAGCGGCCGCATCGGGTCTTGCGAGTGCCGGCGACACGCGATGATCCGCGCGCGCGAAATTCACCCCAAGGGTTCGCCCGGCGCGTAGGCCGAGAGCGCGAGCGCGTGGATGCCGCCGTTGTTGAGCTCGTCGGCGATGACGTCGTTCACCATCCGGTGCCGGCCGACGCGCGAGACGCCTGTGAACATCGGCGAGACGATGAGGATGCGAAAATGGCTTTGCCCCGTCCCCGGTGACGAGCGGTGTCCGGCGTGCAGCTCGCTTTCGTTGACGATGTCGAGCCGCGTCGGCTCGAGCGCGACCATGAGCTTTTCACGCAAACGTTTCTCGGCCGACATGCACCGCCCTCCTAGTTTATCACATCGATCGTCGCGCGGCGATGCGCCGAAGAGTGCGTCTTGTCTGACCGCGACCGGAAGATCATAATCCAGTCCATGAAGCTCAACTCTAAATACTTCGATTCGATCCGGGTTGCGCCGAAGCGTCAGGCCGACGAAGCGGCCGAGCGCAAGCATCCCTCGTGCCAGTGGAAAGGATGTGGCCGTCCCGCGCCCTACCGCGCGCCGAAAGGTCGCGGCCGCGACGGCGAGTATTTCTCGTTCTGCGTCGATCACGTGCGCGAGTACAATGCCGCCTACAACTATTTCGACGGCATGAGCGATGCCGAGGTGAGCGACTTCCAGAAGGACGCCGTGATCGGCCACCGCCCGACGTGGAAGGTCGGCGCCAATTCCTGGGCCCATGGCACTTCCTCGAGAATGTCGGGTGGCACCCGGGGGGACGCCGGATTCCAGGCTCACGACCCGCACGGCCTCTTTGCCGAGCGGGCCCGCCAGGCCCGCGAGGAGCCCGTCGCGCGCCGGCGCGCCCTGAAGCCGATCGAAAAGAAGTCGCTCGAGGCCCTGCACCTGCCGGAAACCGCCTCGAAGGAGGAAATCAAGGCGCGCTTCAAGGAGTTGGTCAAGCGCCACCACCCGGATTCGAACGGCGGCGATACGCGCTCCGAGGACACATTGCGCGAAATTATCCAAGCCTATAACTATCTTAAGAAAGCGGGCCTCGTCTGAGCCTTGGTGCGGCCCGTTCGCGGGCCGCGCTGGCAAGAGCCGGGGCCCATGTCCCAACCTCGCGGCCGGACCCTTGCGACGGGTCGGAAGCCGCGAGCCCACCAGGACCGGTCCTGCGGGATGCCGTCCTTGCTCGAAGGTTTCAATGCGCGCGCAATCATCCACGGCCACCGCCCATTCGGAGACGCCTGGGCTTCCGGACATGACGCTCTCGGTCCGCCAGGTGTTCGGCATCGAGTCGGATCTCGAGGTCCCCGCCTACTCGAAGGCGGACGAGCATGTGCCCGATCTCGACCCGGATTACCTCTTCAACCGCGAGGTCACGCTCGCCATCCTCGCCGGCTTCAAATACAACCGCCGCGTGATGGTGCAGGGCTATCACGGCACCGGCAAGTCGACCCACATCGAGCAGGTCGCCGCGCGACTCAACTGGCCCTGCATCCGCGTCAACCTCGACAGCCATGTCTCGCGCATCGATCTCGTCGGCAAGGATGCGATCGTCCTGAAGGACGGCAAGCAGGTGACGGAGTTCCGCGAAGGCATCCTGCCGTGCGCGCTGCAGTCCAACACCGCCCTCGTCTTCGACGAGTANNCAGCGCGTGCTCGAGGTCTCGGGCAAGCTGACGCTGCTCGACCAGTCGAAGGTCATCCGGCCGCACCCGGCCTTCCGCCTGTTCGCGACCACGAACACCATCGGCCTCGGCGATACGTCGGGCCTCTACCACGGCACGCAGCAGATCAACCAGGGCCAGATGGACCGCTGGTCGATCGTCGCCACCTTGAACTATCTGCCGCACGACGACGAGGCGAAGATCGTCCTGTCGAAGGTCAAGAGCTGGAACAAGACGGACGCCAAGCGCAAGGTGGTCTCCGCCATGGTGCGTGTCGCCGACCTGACGCGTCAGTCCTTCATCAACGGCGATCTCTCGACGGTGATGAGCCCGCGCACGGTGATCACCTGGGCCGAGAACGCCGAGATCTTCGGCGATGTCGGCTTCGCCTTCCGCCTGACGTTCCTGAACAAGTGCGACGAGCTCGAGCGGCCGCTGGTGGCGGAGTTCTACCAGCGCTCGTTCGGCGAGGAGCTGCCCGAGAGCGCGGCCAACGTCGCGCTCGCGTGATGGGGCGAGGGGACGAGGCGCGGGCGCGAGGCGATGGCGAGGAGCGGCGACGAGGAGCGCAAGGCATTGAAGGCGGCCGGCTACACCGGTCCGCTCGGCACGGTTCTCCTGTGCCTCGTGCTGGCCGGCCTCGGCGCGTTTCTGGGCTCGATCGTGGGCGCCATTCTGATGAGCGTCGCGTTTCCGTCCAACTCTGAAATCGAGAACGTCCTCTTCGGCACGGCGGCGGGCGCCGCGCTCGGCGTTTGGCTCGGCCTGGCGAAGGTCCGCCACGGTAACCGCGACGCCCGCGAAGAGCTCGACGATCGGGAATGGCGTCGCCTCGTCCGGCGCACGGACTTCGACAGACCGCAATGATGATTCAGTCCACCAAACGCAGGGAAGCCCCCTCCGAGCCGTTGAAGCGCGTGCTCGGCCTTACCGTGCGCGCCATTGCCGGCGATCCCGAGGTCGAGGTCAGCTACGGCCCGACGAAGCCGGCGCTCGAAGGCAAGCACGTGCGGCTCGCCGAGCCGTCGCGCGCACCCACGAAGGGCGAGGTCGCCGTGATGCGCGGATGGGCCGACAGCCTGGCCCTGACCGCCGCCTGCCACGACGAGTCCCTGCACCGCCGTCTCGCGCCGCCCCCCGGCCCGGCCCGCGAGGTGTTCGAGGCCGTGGAACGCGCGCGCGTGGAGGCGCTCGGCGCCAACCGCATGCGCGGCATGGCCGACAACCTGACGGCCAAGTGCGAGGATGAGTTCGGCCACGGCCGTTTCGAGCGCATCTCGGACCGCAACGACGCGCCGATCTCGTGCGCGCTCGAGCTCCTCGTGCGCGAGCGGCTGACCGGCCAAGCGCCGCCCGAGGCGGCCCGCGCCATGGTCGACCTCTGGCGTCCCCATATCGAGGCGCGGGCCGAGAGCGTCTTTCGCCGCATGCAGAGCCTGGCCGAGGATCAGGAAGGGTTCGGACGTCTGGTCCGCGACCTGCTGAAAGCGCTCGAGCTGGCGGACAATCTCGCCGAGGGCCAGTCCGAGGAGACCGAGGAGACGGTCGAGGAGGAGCCGAACGCCGGCGAGGCGGAGTCCGAAAGCGAGGACGAAGGCGGCGAGAGCGGTGCTGAGGACCACGACCAGGAGCGCAGCGAAGGCGAGGCGGGCGAGGCGCAGGATGTGGCCGAGATGCCCGACCGCGACGAGCTCGACAGCGAGGCCGAGGATCCGGAAGGTCTCGAGACCGCGGAGCCCTGGCGCCCGAACGTGTCGGTTCTCGATAACTCCGAGCCCTTCGGCTACAAGGTCTACACGCGCGCCCACGACGAGGAGGTTTCCGCCGAGGACATCTCCAACCCCGAGGAGCTGGAGCGCCTGCGCACTTTCCTCGACAAGGAGCTGAAGGCGCTGGCGAGCGTCGTCGCGCGCCTGGCCAATCGCCTGCAGCGCCGCCTGCTCGCCAAGCAGAACCGCGCCTGGGACTTCGATCTCGAGGAAGGCGCGCTCGATGCGGCGCGCTTGACCCGCATCGTCACCGACCCGATGCATCCGCTGTCCTTCAAGCGCGAGCGCGACACGGACTTCCGCGATACGGTCGTCACCCTGCTGCTCGACAATTCCGGCTCGATGCGCGGCCGGCCGATCATGGTGGCGGCGTGCTGCGCCGACATCCTGGCGCGCACGCTCGAGCGCTGCGGCGTCAAGGTCGAGATCCTGGGCTTCACGACGCGCGCCTGGAAGGGCGGGCAGGCGCGCGAGGACTGGCTGGCGGCGGGAAAGCCGCCGGCGCCCGGCCGCCTCAACGATCTGCGCCACATCATCTACAAGACGGCGGATGCCCCTTGGCGCCGCGCCAAGCGGTCACTCGCGCTGATGATGCGCGAAGGCCTGCTCAAGGAGAACATCGACGGCGAGGCGCTGGCCTGGGCGCATGCGCGCCTGATCGCGCGCCCCGAGCAGCGCCGCATCCTGATGATGATCTCGGACGGCGCGCCGGTCGACGATTCGACGCTCTCGGTGAACTCGGGCAACTACCTCGAGCAGCATCTGCGCAAGGTGATCGAGGAGATCGAGACGCGCTCGCCGGTCGAGCTGATCGCCATCGGCATCGGCCACGACGTGACGCGCTACTACGCCCGCGCCGTCACCATCACCGATCCGAGCGAGCTTGCCGGCGCCATGACCGACAAGCTCGTCGAGCTGTTCGAGGAGCCGCCGAAGGCGCCGCCGCCGCGTGCCGGGCGCCCGGCGCGCCGTCTGCACTGAGATCGAGACCCGCGCCGGCCGTAAATCCCATTCGGAACCCATGCCGATGAGCCCGATGGCATCGATGCAAAGCCGCTGCCACACGCTGCTTCGCGGCGTGCGCGCGCTCGCGGCATCGACCCTCGCGGCGACATTTTTCTGCGTCAACCCTGCGCCGGCACAGGTGAAGCCGCAGTCGGCCGACATCCAGACCCAGGATATCGAGGTCCGCGCCCGTCCGATCGCCCGCTTTGCGAAGGGAGGCGGTGCGCTCGTCGTGAGCCCGAGGCTCGTCTGGCGCGGTGGCCTCGAGCTCTCCTCCTCGTCCGGGGATTTCGGCGGCTGGTCGGGGCTCGTCCTCGATGCGGACGGCAAGGGCCTCCTCGCCATCTCCGATTCCGGCATCTGGATGACGGGCAGGCTCACCTACGACGGAACCCGCCCGAGCGGCCTTGCGTCGGCCCGCATCGGCGCACTGCGCACCCGGAACGGTGGCGCGCTCACCCGCAACCGGGATCGCGACGCGGAATCGGTCACGCGCGCGGGCGGTACGCTCGCCGATGGACAAGTCTACATCGGGTTCGAGCGCAACGCCCGCATCGGGCTCTTCGAGATCGGCAAGGACGGTCTCGGTGCGCCGGCCACCTACGTGACGATGCCGCCGGACGCGCGCCGCATGGGCAACGACGGCTTCGAGGCGCTGACCGTTCTCGCAGGCGGCAAAAGAAAAGGCGCGCTCGTCGCCTTCGCCGAGCATCCGTTGCGTGGCGAGACGCGCCACCACGGCTGGATCTGGATCGCGGACACGCCGAAGCCGTTCTCCGTCGCGGCCAGCGAGGGCTATGGCATCACCGATGCGGCGAGCCTCGCCGACGGCAGCGTGCTCATCGTCGAGCGTCGCTTCCGATGGCTCGAAGGCTTGCGCGTGCGTCTGCGCCTGCTCGAGGCGGAGGGCATCCGGCCCGGCGGGACGGCGGCCGGCGAGATCCTGCTCGAAGCGAGCAACGCCAGCGCGGAAATCGACAACCTCGAGGCCCTCGCCCTGTCCGAAGGCGAGCGCGGCGAGACCGTGGTCACGCTGATGTCCGATGACAACTTCAATCGCTTCCTGCAGCGCACCGTGCTGCTGCAGTTCACGCTGAGGGACACGCCGGCCGCCGAGGCTGCGGCGGGCGGGAAGCAGATGGACGGCGCCGCTACATCGACGAGCCGATGACGAGCGTCCAGAACGACTTGAATTCCGTCTTGGGGTCCTGCACGAGGGCAAGCCCCATCTCGCGTCCGTCCGTGAGAAGCAGGTTCTTGTTGTGCCCGGGGCTTTCCTTCCAGCCCTTGAGCACCTCGTCGAACGAGGCTTGGCCCGTGCCGACGTTCTCGGCCGCGACCTTGGGTTTGTAGCCGGTGCGCTTCACGCGGTCCCACGGATTGGAGCCGTCGGAGCCGTAATGCGAGATGCGGTCCCATTTGGCGAGGTCGCGGCTGTGCTCCTTTGCCGCCGCCGTCAAAGAGGCATTGAGCCGGAGTGGCTTCAGCCCGTTCTCGGCGCGGTACTGGTTGATGAGATCGCGCGCCCGCTCGGGATCGAGCACCGTGCCCGAGTAGTCGCGGTCCGAGAGCGCGCCGCGCGGCGCCTTCTCGAACGAGCCTTTGGGGGCGTTGTCAGGGGTGTAGGCGGCAACCTGCGTGCCGGTGAGCGAGGAGCGCGCGCTCTTGTCGATGGAGCCCGTAGTATGTCCGAAGTCGGAGCTGCCGGCGGGTTTCAGCGACGCCGTGTCTCCCGCGTCGGCGAAGCCCGAGGAGATCGCACCCGAGTTGATGCTGCAAGCGCTTAAGCCGAGAGAAGCGGCCAGCAGGACCGGAAGGGCGAAGCGATACATTCCCGAAACTCCCGCAAAGTTACGCGCGGTCACGAGCCACCATCGCAGCAAGGAGTTAACTCCCCGTTAAATATTCGAGGCCCGGTCGGCCCGGACCCGCGGCGAGGAAAGCGTGCAGTCAACGATCGATCACGAGCCCGCGTCCCTCGGCGCCTCTTCACTCTTCCCGGACGAAGGTGTCGCCAATGGGGCGATAGCGGGCGGCAGCGCAAATTCGCATCACGGCATCTGCAACTTCGTAAAAAATGACCGGCGCGTGCCTCCGAATCCCTTGGATCTCAAGGCATTCTGACTCATTCTCACCGAATCGAGCCGGTGATTCGTGCGTACGGCGTCTCGTCATCTTCAGCCCAGGGAAGGAGACGTGGGAAATGTCGGCGCTCACGAGCGGTGTCCCCGTTGCCGGGCCGCGGCGCGGAGGCGCGTCGGCGGCCGGTCATCTGATTTTGGTCAGGCTGGCGGCTCCGGGTGGTGCGACACGCGCCGAGGTGGCCGCGGATCTCGCCCCCCTGTTCACGCACAAGCTCGCTCCGGCCGACTGGCGCCGTCTCGCCGAAAGGGAGACAGCCGAGCTCGTGTCCTCCGGCCTCGCCGCCGAAACGAAAAGCCGGCTGACGCTGACCGAGGCCGGTGCGGCCGCCGCGGCGCGCTACCTCGGCCGGACGGCGCTTGAGCCCGCCTCGTGGGCGGAGCTGCGCGACGTCGCTCTCATCGCCAAAGCCCTCGGCCTCGAGACGGAGGCCGCCCAACGTCTGAAGCCGCTGGCCCGTGTCGAGGGCCTGCGCACGCTGATCGTCCAGAAGGCGTTCGGCCTCTCGGTGAAGAGGAACGTGCCGCCGACGAAGCTGCGCGCCCAGCTCGCCGTCGTGGCGCTCGAACGCGCCTTCGGCAACCGCATCAAGGCCGGCTTCGGCAAGGGCTCGGCACTCTCCGCCAAGGCCGGCCGCCTGCTCGCCGGCCAGCTTTCGCGGACCCCGCGTGCCTTACCGACCGACGCCAAGCTGATCGCCGAGCTTGCCGCCGAGCATGTGGGCGCCAGGGACGCGACGCTCGAAGGCCTCCGCGCGGGCCTCCTGCGCGGCCTCGGTGCCCGCGTCCTCGAAGCCGACGCATCCGACGCTGCGGCCGAGGCCGGGCGCCCGGCCGCCATGCCGGCGCGCGTGACGGCGCCGCCCGCGGCGCTGAAGCCCGCCGCCAACGATCCCGAGGCCCCTGCGCCGGCGCCGCCTCGAGCGGCGCGCCCCGCCCTCGCCGAGTTCGCCCGCGCCGTGAAAGAGGCTGCGGCCGCCCGCGCGGAAGGCTGGGCGGGAAGCCGCAAAGCGTTCATTTCCCACGTCTGGGACACCATCCGCGCGGGGCAGCCGTCGTGGCAGGTCTCTGAGATCGAGTTCAAGTGCATGCTGGCCGAGGCCCACCGCGCGGGCGCCGTCGTGCTCGCCAACGCGGACCTCAAGGACAGAAGGAGCATGAAGGACCTCGAGAGCTCGGCCGTTCCTTACAAGAATACCGTTTGGCACTTCGTTCGGGTCGAAGACTGACCGCCCGTCCTATTTGACCCGCCTATTTGGATTGCGTTGGAGACCGTTCACGCATGCACCACGACGCCGTCGAAGCCGGAGGCACGGACAAGCTGTCCCAGGCTTTTGAGCACAGCATCACCTGGGAGGACGACATCTGGCGGGCGGACCCCGTCGACGTGCCGGAGGTGCACCTCAAGGCGCGCCGCAAGTTCGCCGATCTGCTCTCAGAGGTGACGGGCGCACGCGACGGCGCGGTGACGCAGTCGCGCATCCTCCTGTTCCACGGCCAGTCGGGCGCCGGCAAGACGCACCTTCTACGCGCGCTGCGCACCACCGCCCATCGCGAGGGCAAGGCGTATTTCGGCTACGCCCAGATGACGCCGGACGTCGCCAACTACGCCGACTACTACCTGCGTCGCCTCATCCATTCGCTGGAGAAGTCCTACGATCCCGATGCGGAGGGCGAAAGCGGTCTCTCGCGTCTCACGCAGCGCCTCGTCGGCGATGCCGAGGTGCTGCCCAAGGCGGACCTCAAGGAGCTGCGCGACGGCTCGCTCTCGGACGAGGCACTGGCGCGGCTCGTCCTGCGCCTTGCCGACGAGATCGTGGCGAGCCCGAAGTTCCGCGACCTCGAGCTCGACATCAACATCGTGCGCGCACTCCTCTACCTCGAGCGCAAGGACCCGCGCATCGACCAGCGCGTCCGCCAGTACCTGTTCGGGCGCCCGCTCACCGCCCTTGCGCACCAGGCCGTGGCCGCCCTCGACCCCAACACGGGCGAGGACCGCGCCTTCGACATCATCACCGCGCTCGGCACGCTGATGTGGACGGTGGAGCGCGCCGCCCTCGTCTTCTCTATCGACCAGGTGGAGGACCTGCGCTTCTTCGACGACGCCGAGGAGCGTTTCCAGAAGGCCGCGCGCGACCTGATCCAGATCGCCAACCGCCTGCCCAACGCCATCATCATCATCTCGTGCCTCGAGGATTTCTACGGCCAGGTGCGCGGTGTCCTCGCTCAGTCCTATGTCGACCGCATCGAGAAGTCGGGCCCCGTGCCGCTCTTGGAGACGCGCACGCCGGAGGAGGCGCGCCTGATCATCGCCAGGCGCCTCGAGCACATGGCCGAAAGCGGCGCGGGCCTCGGCTTCCCGGATCCGGCGCAGTACTTCGGCCCCGACTTCTTCGAGGAGTTCGGCGGCCTCTCGACGCGCCGTCTTCTCGAGCACGCCCAGAGCCGCCTGCGCGACAAGGCGGCGCCAGAAGCTGAGGACGGGCCGGCAGCGGACGCGGGCGGCTCGTGGACCTCCACGCTCGCCTCGGTGCTCGGCGGCATCTTCGGCTCGGGGGATGCTGGCGACACGCCCCGCCCGCTCGCTCCCTCAGTCGACTATCGCGACGCCTGGGAGCGCTTCCAGTCCGCCTCCGAGGCCGAGATCCCCTCCGACGAGAACGAGCTGATGGACGTGTTCGCATCCGCCCTCGCCCTCGCCAAGGAGGAATGGGGCAGCGCCGTCAAGCTCGCCGTCGGCCGCCTCGAGGTCTCCGACGAGGTGCCCGGCATCGACGTCCGCGTGAGCCACAAGTCCGGCCACATGAGCGACCTGCGCGTCTTCCTCTGCAACCGCCCGACGCAGGGCGGGGGCTTGAAGCGCCAGCTCGACAAGGTCCTGCCCATGACCGCGGGCAAGACCTGCGTCATGCTGCGCGCGAGCGATTATCCGCCGAACAAGAAGAACCAGACCGCGCAGGCGTTCCGCAAGTTCCGCGAGGGCGGCGGCCGCCTGTTCACGATCCCGATCCCGGAATGGGAGCGCATGATGATGGTGCGCGAGTTCCAGGCGCACTACAAGAACGACCCCGGCTTCCAGGCCTGGTTCGAGGACGCAAAGCTGCTCTCGAACATCATCTCGATCATCAACATCCTGAGGCTCGACCTCTTGGGCCGTGCGTTGCCGCGCAGCGTCCGCGAGGCCGAGGTGGCGGAGGAGGTGCCCGCCGGCGCCTCTCCGCCCGCAACGGCGGCTCGCCTACCGGATCCGGCGTTGCCGCCGCCGTGGTCGCTCGGCGAGACGGCCGCCGAGCCCTTGCCCGCCAACGACGACGAGCTGCCGCTCTCCGTCATCCTCGACGAGACCGGAACCCACGGCAGCAGCATTCTCGCCGGACGCGAGATCGGCCGCGGCGCGAAGCCGGTGAGCCTCAACATGAACGTGCTGAAGCGTCACGCGGCGGTGCTCGGCGGCTCGGGCTCCGGTAAGACGACATTGGCGCTGTGCCTCATCGAGCAGCTTCTTCTCAAGGGCATTCCGGCCGTCCTGATCGACCGCAAGGGCGACCTCTGCAGCTACGCCAATCCGGACGTCTGGCGCGCCAACGACGACGAGTACACCGAGCAGCGCGGCGAACGCGAGCGCCTGGCCGATGCGATCGACGTCGCCGTCTATACGCCGGGCCGCTCGTCGGGCCGGCCGATCTCGATCACGCTTCTGCCGAACGGCATCAACGAGCTTCCCGACCACGAGCAGCAGCTTCTGGCCAACCTGTCGGCCGCAGCCCTCGGCGACATGCTGCATCTGAAGAACTCGGCGACGCACCAGAAGCAGTCGGGAACGCTGTCGGTCGCGCTCCGCATCCTGGGCTCGCGCCACAGCCGCGAGGTGACGCTGGGCGATCTCATCAATCTGCTCGAGGACGAGGATCCCGAGCTGACGGATCTGACGCAGCGCATGGACCCCTCGGGCCGCATCCGCCGCGACCTCGTCGCTCAGCTCGACAGCTTGCGCCACCGCAACGCGGCCTTGTTCGAGGGCGGCGGCGAGAGCCTGCAGATGGAAAGCCTGCTCGGCCTCGGCCCCTACGCGCGCGACGGCCGGACGCGGCTCTCGGTCATCTACACGGGCTTCCTCGGCGACAACGAGAACATCCTGTTCTGGGTCTCGCAGTTCCTGTCGGAAGCGCTGCGCTTCTGCCAGCGCAACCCGAACGAGGAGCTGCAGGCCGTCGTCATGTTCGACGAGGCGGATCTCTACATCCCCGCCAATGCCAAGCCGGCGACGGCGGAGCCGCTGCAGAGCCTCCTGAAGCGCGCCCGCTCGGCCGGCCTCGGCCTGATGCTCGCCACGCAGTCGCCGGGCGACCTCGACTACAAGAGCCGCGACCAGATCACGAGCTGGTTCATCGGCCGCGTGCGCGAGGACACCGCGTTGAGGAAGCTCAAGGCCGCCTTCCAGAGCGAGAGCGGTCTCGATCCCGCGGCCGTGCTCCCCGGGCAGACCGTCGGCGAGTTCCATCTCGTGCAGGAAGGCTTGGTGCGCGCGATGAAGGCGCAGCGCTCGCTGATCGAAGCCGAGCAGGTGCCCTTCGACCGCATCGAGCAGTTGGCCCATGAGACCAAGGGGCAGGACGAGCGCCAGCTCCGTCTGTTCGACGCGCTGCGAACCTGGACGGCGCGGCGCGGATAGGTCGGAGTCTGCCCCTGCCCCCAGAAAAGATCTGTGGCTAATACGCAACAAAAAGGCGTTGACATGGCGCGTCCGGCCGAAATCGTGCGCCCTGAGGTATGGTTAAGTTGCGTCTGCGTTTTGCGGGATGTTACGGACGAAGTCTTTGAGCAAGAAATGAAAACGCAAATCAACGGCGGACCGGTTTTGCATTGCGGCAGCTCCAGCTCGCGCCGGCAAAACGACTTTGTGGCCAAATTGGGAATAACCCGTGAAGAAATAAGTTTCTTATTGTATTATGCCTGAGTTTCGCGGGTGAGGGGTCCTCGCGAAACGACAGGACACCGGCGAAGGGTGGACGGCTTCGCAGGTGAGTGCGTTGAGTGCGGGGTTTGTAGAGTCATGCTTGGCAGATCGTTTCTGATGTTGGTTGCGGCCACCTTGCTAGGTCCGGCCGTTGGTGTTGGACTCTTCGTCCTCCTCAATACGATGTAGCGCCGCGATGTGGCGTCGGGGCCGTGCGGTCCCTGATGCGGTCCATCGAGGGATAATCGCTTCCGGGTGTCGCTAGGCGCGCGCTTGCCGGCATTGGGCGAGCCGGTTTGCTCATCTGAGCGTGGACCCTGATCGCTTCGGACCGATCCGTCCGAAGCGTCATTCGTCGATCTCATTGAACGCTTTCGTGCTCGTCAACGCGGCGAGCGCGGTTTCTTTCCATAGCGACAAACGCGCTCTAAACCTCGAACACCATCGCGCCACCGGTCAGTCCGGCGCCGGCCGCCGACATCAGGAGGCGCGCGCCCGGCGGGAACGGCCGTCGCTCGGCTGCAAGCGACAGCGTGAGCGGAATGGTCGCCGCCGAGCTGTTGGCGAACAGCGCAACCGATGACAGCAGCTTCCCGTCCGGCACGCCGAGCTGCTTCTGTGCCGCCCCGATGATGCGCGCGTTGGCCTGATGCGGCACGAAGTGGTCGATCTCCGCGATGGCGAGCCCCGCCCGTGCGAGCGCCCTCTGCGACGCATCCGTCATGATCTTGACCGCGCGCGTGAACACGGCCCGCCCGTCGCGGATCTGCATGAGGCCCGCGTCGGGCCCGAGCCCGTCCACGAACGGTCGGCGGCTGCCGCCGGCTGGAATCTGGATCAGGTCGTAAGCCGCGCCGTCGCTCGTGAGGTGCAGTCCCCGCACGCCGGCCGTCGCCCGATCGGAGGGGACGAGCAGCGCCGCCCCCGCGCCGTCTCCGAACAGCACCGCGCTCACCGGGTCGTCGAGATTGAGCCGCCGCGAAAGGATGTTGGCCGCGATCACCAGCGCGGGCGCCCGGGCCTGGCGCACGAACCCGTCGGCGAAGGCCAGCGCATAGAGAAAGCCTCCGCACGCGCCCGCCATGTCGATGGCGCCGGCCCCCGTCGCGCCGAGCCGGTGCGCGACCAGCGGCGCGGTGGGGGGCAGCAGATGATCGGGCGTCGAGGTGGCGAGCACGAGAAGGCCGATCGTGCGCCGGTCGAGGCCGGCCCTTTCGAGCGCCATCTCGCCGGCCTTGAGGGCGAGGTCCGACAGGGCCTCCTCCGGCGCCGCGAAGCGCCGCTCGACGATCCCCGTGCGCCGCTCCGTCCAGCCCGGCTCGAGGCCGAGCCGCGCCTCGATTTCTGCATTTGTCACCCGCCGCTCGGGCGCATAGTGTCCAAGCGCAAGAAGTGCCGAAGACGCTGCCATGTCCCGTCCTGCCATGGCCCTTCCTATAGAGCGCTGCCGGAAAGACGGATACCCGGTTTCCTCGATTTTCTGGCCGGTGGCGCGCCAAGGACAAGCGGCCGTTCCGCTCCCACAAGGTCCCCATTCCCTCATGACCAAGCCGATCCTTCTCGTTGCCGCCGCCGCGCTCGTCGACCCGGACAACCGTGTCCTCATCTGCAAGCGGCCCGAGGGCAAGACGCTGGCCGGCCTGTGGGAGTTTCCGGGCGGCAAGATCGACCGCGGCGAGACGCCGGAGGCGGCGCTGCGCCGCGAGCTCGGCGAGGAGCTGGGCATCGACGTGTGCGAGACCTGCCTTGCGCCCTTCACGTTCGCGAGCCACACGTACAAGGATTTCCACCTCCTGATGCCGCTCTTCCTGTGCCGCAACTGGGACGGCGAGGTGGAGCCGCGCGAGGGGCAGGAGATCGCCTGGGTGCGCGCCAAGCGGCTCGCCGACTATCCGATGCCGCCCGCCGATACGCCGCTCGTCCCCTGGCTCCGCGATCTTTTGGGATAGGGGGCCGGCGTGCGCGTGGCGCTCAAGCACGGTGTCTGGCGGCCGGCGAGGGAGGCCGATCTCGCGGCGGTGGTGGCCATCGCCGACGTCGTCCACGTCGCCTACCCCGAGGACGCCCAGACGATTGCGGAGCGCCTCAGCCTCTATCCGGCCGGCTGCGCGCTTTTCGAGCGTGACGGCCGCCCCATGGCCTACACGCTCACCCATCCGTGGCGCTATGCGGCTCCGCCCGCGCTCAACGCCCGGCTTGGCGCGCTGCCCGATCGGCCGACGACCTATTACATCCACGACGTCGCGCTGCTGCCCGAGGCGCGCGGCGCGGGAGCGGCCGCCGCCATCGTCGCGGCGATTATCGCCGAGGCGGAACGGATCGCCGCTCCGAACCTGTCTCTGGTCGCCGTGAACAACTCGGTCCCGTTCTGGCGCCGCTTCGGCTTCGAGGTCACCGAAGCGCCCGGGCTCGCCACGAAGCTCCTGACCTACGACGCCGACGCCCGCTTCATGGTGCGCCAGCTCTGAAGCCGCTCCGGGCGAAGGTCCGTTGGGCGAACGCTAAAGCTTCCGCTCCGGAACCCCCAGGGCCTCGGCGAGGCGGACCTGTGCCGATCCCGGTTTGAGCGGCTTCTGCTGGCTCTCGTGCGGCGCCCAGGCCGTCAGCGTCAGGATCTCGAAGGTGGCCGGCACGCGTCCGTCGCCGAGCGCGAAGCGTTCGGCATAGATCTCGGCGGCCCGCATCAGGAGCCCGCGCGTCACCGGCACGCGCCGCCGCTCCGCCAGCATGTTGGAGGCCCCCATGCCCTTGAGGTCGCGCATCAGTGCGATCGGATCGGCATAGGTCACGCTAACCGTATCGGAATCGACGACCGGAAGCGCAAATCCGGCCCGCTGCAGAAGCCCGCCCAGATCGCGCACGTCGGCGAACGGGGCCACGCGCGGCGAGGCGCCCGACAGCACCTCGTCCTCGGCCGCAAGCCACGCTGCGCGCAGCTCCTGCAACGTGCGCCCGCCGAGCAGTGCGGCGATGAGGAGTCCATCCGGCTTCAAGGCGTGCCGGATCTGGATCAGTACCCCCGGCAGGTCGTCGACGAGATGCAGCGAAAGCCCGGAGACGACGAGATCGAGGGAGGCCGGCGCGAAGGGAAGTGCGTCGAGCCCTGCCAGGACGCGCGGGGCAGGCGCGTCCGCAAGGAGGCGCAGGGCCGGATCGAGCGAGACCAGTTGGCCGATGTTGGGCAGCGCTCCGATCCGCCGCCCGAGCACGCCGTGATGGCAGCCGAGGTCGACGGCCGTGCCGAACTCGCGCCGCACTATGGCGAGCCGTTCCGCAAGGTCGTCCGCCACGCGCTCGAGCAGGAAGCCGTGCGCTGCGGCCGCGCCCGCCGCCCGGTTTCGCCGGGCCGTGAGCAACGTGCTGTCGAAGATGGGACGGGGTTCGGACATTCGGGATGTGGAGGCTCTTCGTTGCGCCGCGCCGGCCATGGTAATCTCGACCTAGCCTAGCATGGCGAAACGCGGCCGAGGGAGGTCTTGCCGTGGCCGCAGGAAGCGGAGACGAGGGCACCGATCCGCCGGCGCCGGCCGGGGAGAGAGGCCTGCTCCGCCGGGCCTTCAGCGCACTGTCGGACGTCGTCATGCCGCCCGTGTGCCTGGTTTGCCGGGCTCCCATCGTCGGCCACGATGCACTCTGCGCCCGCTGCTGGCGCGAGATCGATTTCATCCGTCCGCCGCTGTGCGACCGGCTCGGCATCCCGCTGCCCTACGACACGGGCGGCACGATGATCTCGGCGGCCGCCGCGGCCGATCCTCCGCCCTATGACCGCGCCCGCGCCGTCGCCGCCTACGCGGGGTCCATGCGGACGCTGGTTCATGCCTTGAAGTTCCATGACCGCCACGATGTCCGCAGCCTGCTCGGTAAATGGCTCGTCGCGGCAGGGCGCGATCTCATGGCGGAGGCCGAGATCGTGGTTCCGGTCCCCCTGGCACGCCGGCGGCTCTTGGCGCGACGCTTCAACCAGGCAGCCCTTCTCGCCGGCGAGGTCGCGCGCCTCACGGGTCTCCGCTACGAGCCGCTGCTCCTCGAGCGCACGCGCGCGACCGCAAGCCAGGTCGGGCTCTCGCGCGGGCAGCGCGAGCGCAACGTGTCCGGTGCATTCGCTGTCCCCGCCCGTCTCGCCGGGCGCGCCGAGGGGCGCAGGATCCTGGTCGTCGATGACGTGATCACCACCGGATCGACGGTCGGCGCCTGTGCCCGCGCGCTCCGCCGGGCTGGCGCCGAGCGGGTCGACGTGCTGGCGCTCGCCCTCGTGACCGACCGGGGGTCCATTCCCGCCTGAGGCGGCGGCCGAACACTGGAAAATGCCGCAAATCTTTGTGAAGGTGTCGTTCCGCTTTGCAGCGGCCGGGCGTGCCGCTACATTTCCATTGCGGAACGATCCGTCGAGGACCTCGGGAGACATGGCCAAAGTCACGATCTACACCACGATCCTTTGCCCCTATTGCCATATGGCGAAGGAGTTGCTGCGCGCCAAGTGCGTGGCCTTCGAGGAGGTGGACGTCACCGGCAAGGCGGCGTTGCGCGCCGAGATGAGCTCCAGGGCTGGCGGCCGGCGCACGGTGCCTCAGATCTGGATCGGCGAGCATCACGTCGGCGGCTGCGACGATCTGATGTCGCTCGAGCGCAACGGCAAGCTCGACCCTCTCCTGGGCGCGGACAGCTGATCGCGCATGTCCAGGGTCTTTTCGTCAGGATCGTTGCGCGTAGGGCTGGTCCAGATGTGCTCGGGGCGCGATATCGCGCGCAACCTCCGCGACGCCGCCGCCTTGGTCCGCGAAGCGGCGGACGGCGGCGCAAGCTACGTGCAGACACCCGAGATGACGACGCTGATGGAGGTCGACCGCGAGCGGCTGTCCGCGCTCGCCGAGCCCGAGAGCGCCAATGCCGCCCTCGGAGAGCTCTCGGAGCTGGCGCGCGAGCTTGCGATCTGGCTGCACATCGGCTCGATGGTGGTCAAGGCGAGCCCCGACAAGCTCGCCAACCGGTCCTTCCTCATCTCGCCCAAGGGCGAGGTGACGGCCCGTTACGACAAGATCCATATGTTCGACGTGGACCTCCCCAACGGCGAGGTCTACCGCGAGAGCGCGAGCTATACGCCGGGCACGAAGGCGGTGGTCGCGGCGCTCCCCTGGGGCGGGCTGGGTTTCTCGATCTGCTACGATCTGCGTTTTCCCTATCTCTATCGCGCGCTCGCCCAGGCCGGCGCCTCGTTCCTGGCGGTGCCGGCGGCGTTCACGCGCCTCACGGGCGAGGCCCACTGGGTGACGTTGCTGCGCGCGCGCGCCATCGAGGCCCAGTGCTTTGTCTTCGCCGCCGCCCAGAGCGGGCAGCACGAGCACGGCCGCGAGACGTTCGGCCACAGCCTGGTCGTCTCGCCGTGGGGCCAGGTCCTCGCGGAGGGGGGCGTTCACCCCTCGGTCATTTTTGCCGACGTAGACTTGTCGATGATCGGGGATGTCCGTTCGCGCGTACCATCCTTGCGGCACGACCGCACATTCACGATCGAGGCGGATGGAAAGGCCGCCCAAGAGGTCGCGTCATGATCAAGTTCAGCCTCATCTGCCATGAGGGCCACGAGTTCGAAGCCTGGTTCAAAAGCGGCACCGCTTGCGAAGCGCAGATCGCCCGGTCCCATGTCCAGTGCCCCCATTGCGGGAGCCACAGGGTCGATAAGGCCATCATGGCCCCGGCCGTCGCCAGGCGGGCCGGAAGCGACCGGTCTTGCGAAAGCGACAGGCCTTCCGAAGGCGGCAACGCGGCGCCCCCTCCGAACGCGTCTCTCCCTTCGCCCGAGCACTATCGGTTCCTGCGCAAGGTGCGCGACGAGATCCATGCCAAGGCGGAGTATGTCGGCGGCAGGTTTGCGGAGGAAGCGCGCAAGATCCACTTCAACGAAAGCGAGCAGCGCGGCATCTACGGCGAGGCGTCGGCCGACGAGGTGAAGGAGCTTGCCGAGGACGGCGTCCCCTTCATGCCCATGCCGCGCCTCCCCGAGGATCTGAACTAGGCTAGGGTTTGTCCGATCCGGCGGGAGCCGCGGGGGGTGTCTAGCATCCGAGCGCCGTGCGGATGCGCTGGCCGATCTGGTCGAGCGGCAGAACCTCGTCCGCGCCGCCTGCTTCGACCAGCGTGCGCGGCATGCCGTAAACGACGCAGGACGCCTGATCCTGGGAGATATTGTAGGCGCCGAGCTTGTGCAGCTTCGTGAGCTCGGCCGCGCCGTCGCCGCCCATCCCCGTCAGCATGACGCCGAGCACGTTCTTGTCGAAGGCGCCGCGTGCGCTTTCCGCGAGCACGTCGACAGAGGGCTTGTAGAGGCTCTCCCCATGATCGGATGAGATCCTGATCTCGGTCGCGGTGACGCGCGTCTGCAGGCCGCCCGGCGAGATGTAGACGGTGCCTCTGGCGAGCGCCATGCCGTCTTCCGCTTCGACGACTCTGGGCTTGCAGGTGTCGTTCAGCCTCTGCGCCAGCGCCTTGGTGAAGTTCGGCGGCATGTGCTGGGCGACGACCACCGGGACGGGCAGGGCCTCCGGAAGCTGGGAGAGCACGGCTTGCAACGCCTGCGGTCCGCCGGTGCTCGAGCCGATGATGCAGATCTTGGCGTTGACGCGGATCCTGGCGTTGGCGCGCGCGGGAACGGGCGCGTGCGCCGGCCCGGTCGGCCGGGCGGGGAGCGCCCGGGCTGCCCGGCGCGCCTTTTGGCTCTTGGCCTCGACGGCGGCCCAGAGCGTCTCGTGGATACCCTCCGCACCGCGCGATTTCGGGATGAAGTCGACGGCGCCGAGCGCCAGCGCCTCGAGCGTAATCTCCGCGCCTTGCTCCGTTCTGGCCGAAAGCATGATCACGGAGGCCGTGGTCTGCCGGACGATCTCGCGCAGCGCGTCGATGCCGTTCATGACCGGCATGTCGATGTCGAGCGTCACCACGTCCGGCTTGAGCGCCAGCGCCTTCTCGATGGCGTCGCGCCCGTCGACGGCCGTGCCGACAACTTTGAAACGCGGATCGGATTCGATTTTCCGCGGCAGCACGCCGCGCATGAAGGCCGAGTCGTCCACGACCAGAACACGGACAAGGGGTGCGGACATTCGCGTGTTTCCTCGCCTGCGCCTCGGGCCCGGTGCACGACGTGTTCGGTTCGTCTGCGCGCGGAAGCGCCCAAAAATCCTTGGGACGCTCATCGTTAATCGGCAGAGATTGCAATTCCGTTACCCGTGTTCCGGAGGCGCTCGCCAAAAAAGTACGGCCACGGTCATGCGTAGAAAGAACCAGTTAAGACTATCGCAAGCAATCGCCACGCATACTCTGCGTGCACACAGAGCGCGTGGCGCACGTGACCCGAAAGGGTGAGTTGCCTGCGTGCGCGAAGGGTTGAAGGGGATAAGGGTTATGAGTGCGAACAGCATGCCTGTACTCGTTGTCGACGATTACAGCACCATGGTGCGGATCATTCGCAAGCTTCTGAAGCAGATCGGCTTCGAGAATGTCGACGAAGCCTCGAGTGGCGCGGCGGCTCTGGAGAAGATCAAGGCCAAGCAGTACGGGCTCATCATCTCGGACTGGAATATGGATCCCATGACGGGCTACGAGCTCCTGAAGGTCGTGCGCGCCGACCCGCAGATGGGCAAGACACCCTTCATTCTCGTCACCGCCGAATCCAAGCAGGACAACATCAACGCCGCCAAGAGCGCAGGCGTCAGCGGCTACATCATCAAGCCGTTCAACGAGAAGGTCCTGAAGGAGAAGATCGACCTGGCGCTCGCCGCCCCTGTTGCTGCCTGAAGAGGCCGACCGGCAGACCGAATTCGAAAAACCCCGGCCTGAAGCCCGGGGTTTTTTGTTCGTGCGCCGTGATGGCTTACATATAGCCGCGCTGCATCAGGTCCTTGGTGTGCAGCACGTCGACCACCGTCTCGCCGTCGACCACGACCACGTTGGCGATGCGCCGCTCCTTCATCAGCGAGACGGCGGTGCTCATCAGATCCTCGACGCTGACCGTCACGGGCCGCGTGGTCATGATCGCCTGCGCCGTCTTGTTGAACATATCCGGCGCGAAGGCGCGCCTGAGGTCGCCTTCGGTGATGAGGCCGAGCAGGCGTCTGGTGCCGTCCTCGATGACGACGACGCAGCCCCGCTGTCCTTCCGCAAGCTTGATCACCACGTGGCCGAGCAATTCATGAGGAGCAACCGCCGGCACCGTGTCCTTGAACTCTTCCGTGTATCGGCGCACCGAGGAGAGCAGGAGCCCGAGCCTCCCACCCGGGTGCAGCTTGCCGAAGTCGGAATCGACGAAAGACCGCTTCTCCATCAGCAGAACCGCGAGCACGTGGCCTGCCGCCAGCGTGATGACGGCGGACGAGGTCGGCGCCAGATTGTTGGGGCAGACCTCCTTGACCTTGGGGAGGCGAAGGCAGATGTCGGATTGCTGCGCAAGCCGGCTTTGCTCGTTCGCCGTCATGCAGATGACCTTGGTGCCGTTCGCGGCGCAGAACTCGAGCACCGGAAAAAGCTCCTTCGTCGCGCCCGAGTTCGAGATGGCGAGCACGACGTCTTGCGCCGTGATCATGCCGAGATCGCCATGGGAGGCTTCGGCCGCGTGCAGGAAGAAGGATGGCGTGCCCGTTGAGGCGAACGTTGCAGCCAGTTTGGCGCCGATGTGGCCCGACTTTCCGACGCCCGTCACGATGACCCGGCCCGGGCAGGCTTGAATGAGCCCGACGGCCGCGATCAAGCTGTCGTCGAAGCTGTCGCGCAGGAGCCGCATGGCGTCGATTTCCTCGTCGACGATGGAACGGGCTCGTTCCAGGGCCTGCGATAGGTGCTCTTGCCGCATCCGGAATGCCTTTGTCGGAGGACGCGCGACCGTGTGGATGATGGACGTGCGGAGGATAACGGTTACTGATCACCCCCGGATACCCCTGTCAAGACAGCGGAAATCGGGCCCGCGGCCTCCATCGCCGCTCATCCACTGGCGAAGTCGTGAGATGGACCGGTGACCGCTCTGGGCCTATTCGTCCGAGCGTCGCGCACCGGTCACATCGAAACCGGGCGCGAGGCTCGGTTCGGATGCTCTAAGCGCGGTAGTAGGCCCGATACCAGGCGACGAAGTGCGAAATGCCGTCCGCAAGCGCTGTCTTGGGCCGGTAGCCGACATCCCGCGCCAGATCGTCCACGTCCGCGGATGTGTCGGGCACGTCGCCGGGCTGCATCGGGAGCCACCGTTTTTTGGCGTCTTTTCCAAGCGCGATCTCGAGCGTCGCGATCATCGTCATGAGATCGACGGGCTCCGAGTTGCCGATGTTGTACACTCGGTAGGGCGCGCTGCTGGTTCCGGGATCCGGCGCAAGCCCCGACCACCTGGGATCGGGCGCGGCGACGTGCTCAGCTACCCGCAGAACGGCTTCCACCACGTCGTCGATGTAGGTGAAATCGCGGCGCATGCGGCCGTCGTTGTAGACGTCGATCGGCTCGTCCGCGAGGATGGCGCGCGTGAACTTGAAGAGCGCCATGTCGGGCCGCCCCCAGGGCCCGTAGACGGTGAAGAAGCGCAGCCCCGTCGTCGGCATCCCGTAGAGATGGCTGTAGCAGTGGGCCATAAGCTCGTTGGCCTTCTTCGTCGCCGCATAGAGGCTCACCGGATGGTCGACGTTGTGGTGCACGGAGAACGGCATCAGCGTGTTGGCGCCGTAGACCGAGCTCGACGAGGCGTAGACGAGGTGGCTCGCCGCGTTGCGCCGGCAGCCTTCGAGAACGTTGCCGAACGCGACGAGATTGGAATCGACATAGGTCTCGGGGGCTTCGAGCGAGTAGCGCACACCCGCCTGCGCCGCCATGTGCAGGACGAGGGCCGGCCGCGTGTCGGCGAAGAGCGCCGCCGTGGCGCTGCGATCGGCAAGATCGATCTGATGGAACGCGAACCGTCCCGTCCGCTGCGCCGCGAGCACGTCGAGCCGCGCCGTTTTGAGCGCCGGATCGTAATACGGGTTGAGATTGTCGACGCCGATGACGGTCGCGCCCCGGTCGAGGAGCGCACGGGCGAGATGAAAGCCGATGAAACCGGCAGCGCCCGTGAGCAGGATCGGGCCGTCGCTGAATGACACGGGGGTGCGCGCCTCGCTTCGCTTGGGTTGGCCACCCTCTCTTAGCGGCAACCCGCCTCTCTGCCAATGCAGCCCTCCCGGCGGTGCCGGCCGAGGGCCGGGTCGCTATTTGGTCTCCTCGGGCGAGCGGGCATAGACGTCGTCGCTGCGGATGATGTCGTCCTCGCCAAGATAGGCGCCGACCTGCACCTCGATGAGCTCGAGCGGGATCTTGCCGGGGTTCTCCAGCCGATGCCATTGCGTGGCGACGATATAGACGCTTTCGTTCTCCTGAACGAGGCTCTCCCGGCCGTCCACGGTCACTTTCGCCGTGCCCTGGACCACGACCCAGTGCTCGGAGCGGTGGTGATGCATTTGCAGCGAGAGCAGGCCGCCAGGCTTCACATGCAGCAGCTTGACCTGGAAGCGCGGCCCGATGTTGAGGGTCTCGAAGTAGCCCCACGGCCGGTGGGTGCGGATGTGCTGCTCGTGCTCGGTCCGGTTGGCCGCCTTGAGGCGGGAGACGATGCGCGACACGTCCTGCGCGCGCGATTTGTGGGCAACCAGCACGGTATCGGGCATGTCGACGATCACGAGATCCTCGACACCGATGGTCGAGACGAGCGCCCGCTCGCTGTGGATGTAGCAGTTGCGCGTGTCCTCGGTGAACGCGTCGCCGCGCACGACGTTGCCGTCGTCGTCGCGGGGCGCGATATCCCAGAGCGCCGACCAGGAGCCGAGGTCGCTCCACCCGATGTCGAGCGGGATCACGGCCGCCGCGTTGGTTTTTTCCATGACGGCATGGTCGACCGAAACGGAGGGGGCGGCGGCGAAAGCGCCGGCGTCGAGCCGCAGGAAGCCGAGATCGGCGACGGCCCCCGCGATGGCGCGCTCGGCAGCCTCGAGAACCTCGGGGGCGAGCCGGCCGAGCTCGCCCAGGATCACATCGGCACGGAAAACGAAAATGCCGCTGTTCCAGAGGTAGTCTCCGCTGGCGACATAGGTCTCCGCCGTTTCGCGGTCGGGTTTCTCGGCAAAGCGCGCAACGGCGAAGGCGCCGGTGTCGCCGGCGAGAGGCTCGCCCCGTCGGATATAGCCGTATCCGGTGTGCGCCTCGGTCGGGCGGATGCCGAACAGGACGATGTTTCCGCGCTGGGCGACCTCCGCGGCGCGGTCCACCTCCGCGCAAAACCGCTCCCCATCCCGGATCACATGGTCCGATGGCATGACGACGAGGACGGCCGAGGGGTCTTTGGCCGCCGCGTGGAGGGCCGCAATCGCGATCGCGGGCGCGGTATTGCGGCCCATGGGCTCGAGGAGGATCGCGGAGGGCGTGACGCCGACGCGCTCGCACTCCTCCTTCACAAGGAAACGGTGCGCGTTGTTGCAGATGAGGAGGGGAGGCGAAACGTCCCGACCGGCGGGAAGGCGCGCGAGCGTCGCGCCAAGCAGGCTTTCGCCGGGCGTCACGAGCCCGCGGATGAGCTGCTTGGGGTAACGGGCGCGCGAAACCGGCCACAGCCGGGTACCGGAGCCGCCGGAGAGGATGACTGGGATGATGGTGGGCATGTCCGGAGGTTCTGGCAAGATCGAAATCGTCGAGATGACAAATGCTTATAGCCTGAAAGCGAAGCCGCCGGGGCGATAAGATGTCAAGCTTTTCGTTCGGGCTCGCGGCTATTGAAAAATTGTGAACAAATATTCCACGGCGTCGTACGCGTTGTCCGCTGAGTTTGGCATATATAATGCCACGCTCTGTCTTGGAGCAATGCAACATAGCTTGAGGGGACGCCGCTCAGAGGCGGAGGGAGTGTCGGGGTTGGCCGAGACAGCAGGGGGGATGCGACAGAGCTTTGCGCGGCTCCGCGATGGGCTCCTGGCGCTGCCGCGCCACGCAAAGCGCACGATCCTCGCCGTCGCGGACATGCTGCTGTTGACGGCAGTCCTTTGGGTGGCCGTGTCGTTGCGGTATCTCACGCCTTTCGTTCCCTCCGATCTCGGGTTCCTCTCGGCGGCCGTCTCCGGTCCTCTCCTGACGGTGGCCACCCTCTGGTATTTCGGCATCTATAAGAGCGTGACGCGCTTCATCGGGCGGCGCGCCAATGTCCGCATCCTGGCCGCCATCGGGTTGTCGGTTCTTTTCTGGACGCTCGCGCTCCTCATGCTCGGCCAGCACGCCATTCCACGCTCGGCCATTGTCATCTACGCGGTCCTCGGCGCCGCCGCGATCCTGCTCTTCCGCCTCATCATCAAGCTGATGCTCGAAAGCAGCGGCATCACGTTCGTCGATGTCGGCCCCAAGAGACATCTGACGGCGGCGCTGATCTATGGGGCTGGCGAGCAAGGCATTGCGCTGTTGCGCGCGGTCAGGGCGGCTCGGAACCGTCGCGTCTTGGGCTTCATCGATTCGTCGCCCGATCTCTGGCGCCAGTATGTAGGCGACCTCAAGGTGCATCCCCCGAGCTCGATGTCCCGCTTTGTCGAAGAGGACGCGGTCCGGGAGGTCCTGGTCGCGCTCCCCGCCGACCGGCGGCGACGGGAGGTCCTGAAGGAGCTCGAGCGGTTCCCGGTCTCCGTCAAGATACTGCCGACCTACGAGGATGTCTCGTCGGGGCACGTCAGGTTGAACAGCCTGCGCGCCGTCGAGGTGGGTGATATTCTGGGCCGCGATGCGGTGCCGCCCGACGAGGACCTTCTGCAGCGCAATATCACCGGCAAGTCCGTCCTCGTGACCGGCGCGGGCGGCTCGATCGGCTCCGAGCTCGTCCGCCAGATCGTGGCCCTCGCGCCGCGCCGCGTCGTGTTGCTCGATATCTCGGAAAGCGCGCTCTACGACGTGGGGTTCGGCGCACGGCGCCTGAGCGGGACCGAGGCTGGATCCACCGACATAAGGATCGTGCTGGGGTCGACGGCGGACACGCGCCTGCTCGATGGGATCATCGTCGAGAACGGCATCGAGACCATCTATCACGCCGCGGCTTACAAGCACGTGCCGATCGTCGAGCAGAACCCGTTCTCCGGTCTCGAGAACAATGTTTTCGGCACCGTCACCGCCGCCGAGTGCGCACGCAGGCATGGTGTCGAGCGCTTCGTTCTCGTGTCCACCGACAAGGCCGTGCGCCCTGCCAATGTCATGGGAGCGAGCAAGCGGCTCGCGGAACTGGTGCTGCAGGCCGAGGCGGCCGACGAGAGCGGGTCCACGGTGTTCACGATGGTTCGCTTCGGCAACGTCCTCGAAAGCTCCGGCTCCGTCGTGCCGCTGTTCCGCCGGCAGATTGAGGCTGGCGGACCGATAACCGTCACGCATCCCGATGTGACGCGCTTCTTCATGTCGATTCCCGAGGCGGCCGAGCTCGTCATTCAGGCCGGTGCCATGGCCCACGGCGGCGAGGTCTTCGTGCTGCACATGGGGGAACCGGTGCGCATCGCCGATCTGGCGCGCCTGATGGTCCGCCTGTCGAACCTCGAGGTTCGCGACGAGACGAACCCTGACGGCGATATCGAGATCGCCTACATCGGATTGCGTCCCGGCGAGAAGCTTTACGAGGAGTTGCTGATCGGCGCTCACACCCAGGTGACGGAGCACCCGCGCATCTTCAAGTCGGACGAGCCTTGCCTCTCGAAGGAAGAGCTCGCGGGCGAGCTCCGCCGTCTGAGGCAGGCGATCGACTTCAGGGACAGGGACGCCATTGACGCCGTGCTGATCCGCACCGTGGAAGGGTATCGGCCC
>JRYI01003648.1_pt1 | contig 29644 bp, 33 predicted proteins | sample 235361 | NCBI WGS metagenome assembly JRYI01 (sample SAMN03074212, study PRJNA261471) | activated sludge metagenome | biome: Common Effluent Treatment Plant; feature: Wastewater; material: Activated sludge; isolation source: activated biomass in a lab-scale reactor treating industrial wastewater at...
AGATCAAGTCACTAGCCGTACTGTGTACGGCCAGATCAGAAAGGGAGATCCGGCCGTTTCAGATCACGCTACTCGTCCTACAAACAAACTCTTTTCCATATCTCCGACCTGTGGCGCAATCCACAGTTCACGGCCGCACTTACGGCAGATGAATCTTTGAATCACAATCTCACTTAGATTCCAGTTTTCCAAATACCACTTTATTTCACGAGGCATATTACTTCTGCCCGCAGGAACCTTTATCATCAGTTCCCGATCGCTCAGACAGAGCGGAAACTTAGAACCCTTCGGAGCGTGCTTCAAGAGAAGCCGGTTGAGTAGAAAGGTAAAGAGTGCTAGTGTAAAAGTAGCAATAATCATCATGACCTATCACCCCCTTTCTGTTCTGGGTACTTAACGGGTCGAGCCCGATTAAGCCGTACGATGTACGGCCAGAACCCAAAGAGGAGGGATCAGACCGTACATGTCTTACACCTTCGTCACTACCTGACTGAAGGGTTTCTCGTCGAAGAAAAGATCGCGCTCAATTCCTATTCCAAATGGTCCTTGGAAGGATTCGAGCTCCTCAAGCGAGAAGTAGCCCCACTCGTCGTTCCAGTCACCGAAGATGGACACGTAACCGAAAAAGACCTTTTCGTTAGGATCGTACTCGGTCGCATACCAGGTTCCGCCACCGCAAGGGTTAAAGAACTTTGCTATTACTACCGGATCCTCAAGTTCGCTTTGATTGCCAACTTTTAAAAAGCGCTTCTCCAGTTGTTTGGTCATTAACCTCACTAATCATCACCCCCTTTCCCTGGGTTCTAGCCCACCCAAACAGGTCTATGCCTGATTGAGCCTAAGTAGTAGGACGCTGAGGAGGATCACCTTTTATTGATCTACGGTTTATCACCTCAAGCGCCGCAGTTATCGGAATTGCTCTTCTTCTTAAAATCATCTGCTTGATATCCCCTATCGGTTCGGATAAAGGTTCATTTGGCTTTTCCGAAGTTCTCTTTATGTACTGCACGAACTTCTCTTCCGTCCCTTCATCGATGTATCTTTTTAAAATGAGTTCCCGTTTGCCCAAGTGTTGAATCCAGTTTGCTTCAGTTAGATATTGTCCTCGGTCTGGTTCAGCAATCGTATGCTCCCCTTCCGAAGGTCGTTTACTCGATCTGGGGTTATATCGAAACAGTTGTTGCGCTATCTCGTAGGACTCCTTATGGGAGTCAATGCCGAAACAGGCCACGTTTCCTAAAGCCCAAATCTTTGCTCTTAGGTCGTCGTCGAGTTGAGAGAGCATCTGAATAATCACCATGATCTGAAGCTTCCTACTTCGATAGCGAGGTGACACCTTGCCAATCTCATCTGCCATACCTTTTATCTCAAGGAGCATCGGAACCTCATCGATGATCAGAAGAACCGGCTTATCAAACGGATCGTGTGGCGTTCTCTTGTTGATCGTGGCGAGTATTTGACTGTAAACATCGGTAAACAATAGACCCATTGCCTGCTCTTGGTTAATAAGAGCTTCACCACTTATAAGGACGAGTTGCCCGCTCTCTATTGCTTCTTTGGGTGTCCACGCGGGTGTGTGATAACCGACCCTTGCCCGAATCGCATTTGGCTCGATTGCGCCCAGTGCTGATCTAAGCGAGTAAGAACGTAACTCTCGCTCGTGGTCACTTACAGAGACGCTCAAGAATTGTTTCTCGAAGTACCATTTAGCATCGGGGGCTTTTTGACTGAACTTCTTGCAAGCATACTGAAGCCAGGTCGTGTTCATAAGAAGCTTCTTTGCCTCTGTTATCTGCCAGCCGTAACCGTCATTGCCAACAATCGCAGTTAGCAGTCGGTAAAGTTGTGGAGCGATTTCACCTAAAGCTATACCGCCTAAAATCGGGTTCCGTTTTATCAGTTCTTCGTTTAGGTTTTTAAAAATTTCAACCACCCGTTGAACTTGTTCTTCCATATCGATGCCGTAACTACTGGAGAAGAAAGGGAACGGTACGATCCAATCGGGATCACCGAGCCGGTCAAAGACGATTCTTCGATCTATCATCGAACGTATCGGTGGCGGTAACTGGTAAGTCATCTTTATGAATTCATCGGTGAAGGACCCCGACGCGTCGAGCACAAAGATCGGTCTGTCGGGATAACGAAGCGCGTATTGTTGCGCCCACATCGCACTCCTTATGGTCTTTCCCGAACCTGGGCGGCCGATAATCAAACCTCCCCGAGTTAAGCTGTCGAAGTAGAGATTATCGTCGCGCCCTTCACGAAGATTCGGGATCGTTGGGTAGTTAATTTTTCCCCAAAGAAGTTCTGTAAGCTTTGCCATAGTTATTCGAGCGGATATGTCTGTCCGTCGCCTCCCCAGTAGTAAATCGGGCTTGTTAACTGCTCTCCTTTCGGAATACCAAAGAAAGTAGGAGCGTCAACTGCGTAGAAGTTCTCGTTCATCCTTTCGACAAACCTTCTGACTTCGTGTTTTGGTGCCTCGATGACAAATAGATAAAAAGGGTTATCGAACACCGCATGAAACTTTTCGAGTTCACGCATATAAGCAATTATCTTTTCGTTCATTGCCTTTACCCGCCTGAAGTTGTCTGCTGTTGTGTATTCAAACAAAAGTGTTCCATTCGGATATACGATGCCCCACTCTGGTATGCTTTGATACCCATGACGTTTGAAGTAACCCTCGCTAACGTATGCACCTTCCCCAGAATGTTTGAATCGAAGAAGTGATTTGGTACAGGCCAGTCCGTGCGGAATCTGCTCAAAGCTCGCTCTCCTCCCTGCTGTATAGACGAGCTTTTTGCCGAAACGAACCGCACGCAGCTTCCCACCTCGTACAAGTTTTGGGAGTGTGTACTCGGTTCTCTTCCAGCGAGTTCTTGTGCCTAGAATCCACTCAGTGAAGTCAAGACCTTCTGCCCAGAGAAACAATTCTGCGACACTCATAAACTGAAGTTGTGATGGTGTAGGAACTTTCATCTCTGTTTTTTTGGTGGGATATCGGTTTTTCTCCACCCATATCCCACCAACGCAATACGTTTAGAAAATTGAAAACACGACCCAAACCGTCAGGTATGAAAGGGCATACCAGCCGATTAGAAACTGGATGAATGCGACTACGCAAAGGATCCAGTAAAGCAGGGTTTCCCATCTAGTCGGAAAACCCAGATCAACGGCTCGCTTTGTCCAGTCGCTCGCGATGAACTCAATCGCCCTAGGAAGTCCGATTAGAACCGTCACAAGAGCGAGAATCATCGAGCGGAACGTGAAGAACACCATCCGAAGAACAATCGGGATGATCCGTCTAATCAGGTAAAGTATCAGCCGTATGATTCGTCCCATCTGCACACCTCAAGCCATGTCCCATCGTCTAAAATTACGATGAGACAGGGATCAACGAGAACTGCCGTAGTAAGAAGTAGCGGAAGTGACAGCACCGATGCAGTAGGCACGGCCACCGCCACGAGAGGCGCGGTAAGTGCCATAGCCACAACTACCGCCACACCCGCAATCAATGTGACCATTGCCACCTTAACGCCGTTACTGAAATGGTCGGTCTGACGCTCCGTTACCGGAGCCATAAGCGCAAGAGGGGCCTCGTGCGCGATCACCATACCCTTTATTCCTACCCCGTTTGCCCGCAGAATCTCCACCCGTCTTAAGGCTTCGGCGGGCACTATCGAGCGTGTCTGCTCATAGGGTTCAAACCACCAATCATCTTCCCGAAACCACTCCGTAATCACTCCTCGCTGTCTCATCGGCCGGAAGGTCTTTCGATTTTTTAGACCTACCGCCACTGCCTTCACTGCTTCAGGCGACTTCACCAGTTTCATGACATTTACTCCTTTTTAAAATATACTTGCGCTCGAACACTTGCAGAATACGCCAGTGCACTCATAAAAATTCATGTGGTTAGTCCTTAAACCGTTATGGGTTTTCTCTGTAGGAGGGGAAAATGAGCGTGGAAAGGGCGGGAGAGGTCTTAAAAGCTCTTAAATCGAGTGAACATCCCTATTTGCATATCATCTATTGGCAATGCAGGCGGGAAACAGACACAAATATTGCCACCGCTAGGCTTAATCCGACCGTTAGCGCCAACTACGTTTTCCAGAGAAAGAAGGAACTTGAGACAGCCTTTAGAACCCACCAGGTCAACTATCCGTCACCTGAAGTGTGCGAGGCTATTGAAAAGTACTTCACTGGGCCACCAAAGTTTGACATTCGAGAAGGAGTAACACCCGCTCCGATAGTCAATGAACAGGCCTCAGTAGACCCTCCACCCCCGCCACCACAACCTGATCAACCGCCAAATCCAACGTCAACTAATCAAGGCGAACAAGTGATTATTACGCCGACGCGTCAAACCACTAAAAGAGAAGGATGCCTAAGCCTTCCTGTTCTTCTTGGTGCTTTGCTCCTTTTCGTTACTGGGCTTCTGATTTGGTCAGTGTTGACCGATGAAAGCGAGCCTGTGGATCGAATTGTTGAGGTAACAAGAGAGATTGAAAGTATTGTTGAGGTGACAGTTCCACCTATTGAGGTGACAAGAATTGTCGAAGTGATAAACACCGTCGTAGTGCCGGTCAAAGAAACGGTTGTGGTTGTCCAGACAGTACCGGCCGTTGAAGTGACTAAACTAGTTGAAGTAACACCTGCACCGACTGTTACCCCTACCCCTATTGCCCGAAGCCTTTATGAAGAAGATTTTGACGACGGCGACATCGATCCCGCGTTTGAAGTAACTGGAGAGGTGTTGTTATTAAATGGTGTAGTTCAACCTCTGTCGAATGAATGGGTACAGATTAAAATCGGCGATGATTCGTGGCGGGATTACACTATCGAATATGATTACATTCTTGTTACTTTTTCCCCACGACACTGTGGTCAACCTCAATATCTAAAAGTTCGAGATGACAATCGAGACAACCGCCTTATTTACGGTTATGGTAGAAATTGCGGGACTTGGACAATGGTTAAGTCTGGGGAATCGATATTGTTACCAAACTCAGAAACAGATGGTGTGGCACATGTTTCTGTGACATTGGAAGAAAACGAGTTGATCCACCAATTTGGGGATACTGCTTTTACCGTCTTAAATAATGGTTTGGAAGATGGCGGTGCACTAGATAGCGGCTTTATTGTTATCGAGATTTCACCCTCAACCGCAATAGATAACCTTGTAATCACGCGTAACGATTAAGACATGCGCTGTGGCTTTGTTAGAGCCTGTCTAAGCGGTGTTTATCATACATCTGGGAACTTCATCTCCTGAAGCCTATTTCTTTTAAAATATGAGTTAACTGCTCAATCCCAATAAATCAATTCGACACACTCCCCCATCGACTAACACCTAATCGATCTACCATAAGACAAGCATTTGAAGGTGGCTTAACTCTGACCAAGAGTTGGCTCAACTTCTTGACATAATATATCCAACTCTATATATTGAAGTTGGCATGTATGCTGAATACTTTGGTTTGGCAGAGTTACCATTCAGAATAACTCCTGATCCTCGCTTCCTGTGGTACTCAGATCAACACCAAGAAGCCAAACAGAAAATCATCTATCACATAAACGAAAGCGCCGGACCGATTTATTTACTTGCCGATATAGGAACAGGCAAGACCACAATAGCCAAGCGCATCGTAGAAGAACTATCAAGCGACAAGAATAAAATAGTCGTGTTCGTTTTCTCCCCGAAGCTCCCTACAACAAACGCATTCCTGCGCTTTATCATGGACGAGTTCGAGGTGCCTACAGCTCGATCCTATTCTCAATCACTTAAAAACTTTGAAAATTTCCTACTTGAGCAAAACCAAAAATCCATATCCCCTGTTCTTCTTATCGATGAAGCACAAAATATGACGCGGGATATGCTTTTACTTATCCAACACCTCTTCAATTTCAGCACTGAAACGAAATTCCTGGTTCAAATGGCTATGTTCGGGCAACCTGAGTTACAGCCCAAGCTCGATCAGTTGCACTCGCTTAAAAGCCGTTTGAATGTAGCCAAGTTGAAGGCGTTCGATCAGAAACAAACCGAGGAGATGCTTAACTTCCGTTGGCACGTAGCCGGAGGTAAAAAGTTGCCGTTTGACGATGAAGCAATAAAGGAGATTTTTGAGCGTACAAACGGTATCCCCCGCTCTATTGTGAAGCTTGCCAATGAGTCGCTAATCAAAACAGCAGTTGATAATAAAAAGATAGTCGGCCGAGAAGCGGTCGTTGCCGCCTACTCTGAGCTCACAATCAACACACTTTAATGGGCACGTATACCAGATTACTACAAGCTGATAAAGAATCGGTCAAATCAGACGAGACTGTTACACCTCCTGTCGAAAAGATAGTAACGCAAACAAAGAAGCAACCAAAAAAGAAAGCAATAAAAGTTGAATCTGTGGTGTCACGGTATCACGATACCACGACACCACGGTATCATGACACCACGGTATCACGGTATCATGACACCATCATCGAGGCGATCCGAAAAGCGGTAAAGCAAATTGGGAAAGAAGCTGCAACGCACAGGTTCACTGTGGCTGAGAAGCAGGAGATAACCAATATCGTGTTCACCTACAAAAATCAGGGTGTGTTTACAAGCGAGAACGAAATATCAAGAGTTGCTATCAACTTCATTATTGCCGACTACAAAGAAAACGGTGAAGAAAGTGTTCTGGCCAAAGCCCTCAAAGCACTAAACGACTGACACCATGGTATCGTGATACCATGACACCACGATACCATGCAACCATGGTGCGTTTTACCCCTTGATCACGGACTTTTCTGGATGGTATAAGAAGGAGTCCATTGACATTTTCGTCATTTGGATGGAAGTCCCACTGTAGCGGGCTTAAAGCTACAGGCGACCAAACCATACAGTGACAACCTATACGGCTTAACGGTTGTCCGATTGAATCGGACTAAGAAGGTCAAAAGCCTTCTGAAGACACCTCAGGCATTATTAGCTTTGTGCTGAAGCTTTTAAAATCGGCGCAAAGCGCTGCTTAGGAGAAAGATCGGAAGGGAGGATCTGGAGGGAGGGAGCTACAAATAGTCATTGCATGCAGGAGGGGGCGAAGCCCCAATAGGGGTGATCGTCCTTGTGGATAAAATTGTTGTTCGAGTAAAACACGTATCCAAAAGTAAGTACGTGTTATTTTGCGTGTCGGCAAACATGTAGGATTTCACAAATCCTTGGCATCGAGCTTCGGATTTGTGCTGGAAAATCCGCCTCTCCTCGGAGAGCGTCACTTCGTCTGCTTTACCCCGTGGTTGCGGTGTAAACCAATCTCAGTTTCAGCCCCCGCTCGTCGAGTCAGGCGCGTCGGGTCTCTTACAAGACTTACGTTTCACGATAGTCTTGACGACCCCGACCAGCCTCGGCTGCGCTTTGCGCTCAATTTGACTGTCGTCAACTTGTTCACAAAGTACCCTTGCTTCCTCACCAGGCTAACGCCAGTGTTCGTAAGCTACGGCGCTACGCTCGCCCATCCGCCTTCGGCGGACGACCTCGCTAACGCCAAGGCTGGTCGGTCTCTTCGAGACCGACGCGCTGCGGCGCTGACGTTTTCCAGGCCTTTTGTCAGCGCCTTAAGAGGAATTAGGAGAGGCCTTCGGCCTTCTTATTTTAATTCTCGCTTCCCAATGGTGCTTGATACCTGGGATAACTAACTTTCTTTCCTCAAAAGCCTCTGGAGGCCTCTGAGAGGACGAGAGGTAATGTTTTTTTGTGGGTAAGGATGTTGTTTGACGCGCGGGGATATAATGAATCACGCTATGTTTGAACCATCGCCAGAAAGATCAAAGGTAGAAGGGGATTGGGAACCACGAACTAACCAGATACCACCAGCCCGCTTTGATATGGGTGACATAGTTGTAACCCACGAAGCCCATTTTTCTCTTGAGGTCCGTGGCAGACATCCGTTTCAGCTTCTCGCCAGACACGTAGAAGGGGATTGGGGCAACGTAAGTGAACATCAAGTAATGGAGAACGAGCAATCGGCCGATCAAGGGCGTGGAAGGATACTCTCTACTTACGATATTGAAGATGGTAGATTCCACGTAACGACTGAACCTGATAGAAGCTCAACGACTATCTTCCTGCCGGACGATTATTGACAAATACAGTCTTGATTCAGCCTGTGGGTGTGCTACGATGAACCCTAACAATGCCCAAACGCCGAAAGCCGTTTACAAGGATAAATAGCCCTCAAAAACTGGTTCCAACCGAAGCCACGACAGAACTTCTTCTTGCCATTTATCAGCATGAAGGCGTCTTGACCCAACGTCAGATTTTAAAAGAATACTTTCCAGGTAAAACGAAATCATGGCCGGAAGTCAGGCTACAAAAGTATTTTGATCATCATCTGCTCAATAAATTCAATGCCGAGTGGGTGAATGGGGAGAATCTGAAAGAAACTGTCTACACCTTAGGCACAATGGGAGCTCGTTACCTAGCCCGAGAGGTTCAGATAGATTACACATCCTTAACCTGGAGAGCCAAACCGCGATGGCTGATGCTTGCCCATGATATCAAACTGAATGACTTCCGTTTGGCGGTCGAATCCCAAGCCAAAAGATCGCCAGATTTCGAGCTCATAAAGTGGATGAGTGAAACCGAACTACAGCAACACCACAAGATACCAGGTCGCCCAGATGGATTCTTTTTGCTCCAAAGGAAAAGCCCTATTATCCAAAACCAGATAGAAGAACTGGCTATCCTTGTTGAACTGGATAACGCCACGCATCCTCTTAAGCGATTTGTCACACGCAAAGTAACACCCGCCTTGAAGTACATAGGCTCCAAAGAGTATGAGCGTACTTTTGGAGTTCCAAACGGCGCTTATTTCGTTATCACCACAGGCGCTAAACGCCTTGCCAATTTGAAAGAGATAACTGAAAAGGCTGGGGGATTGGGTAGATTCTATTTCACCACAATGGATCAGGTTGAAATGGGAGTTCTTAACGAGGCTATATGGCAAATGGCCGGCTCCGATGAGCTCCTATCAATTAAAGATATGCCCCTAGTGCCTCAATTGCGGGGGAGTCTGAAGAACCCGACCCAAAGCCGGATATCGATTCATGCTCTGGCTGTCTAAATAGATCGTTTGAGAAGTGTCTACCTTAACCCCTTTGGTTTTTAAAATGTGTATCTTGAGCCGTTCTAACTCGTCTTGTTCGACTTTGGGGGAGGGAACATCCAGAGTCCGAAGCCCGATCACTTTGTCGCTATCGGGAAGGACGACGAAGATTTCCCTGTGCCCCTGTTTTCTTATAGATTGAATGAACATCTCCTTTTGTTCCATAAGGCTTTCGAAGTATTTACTTCCGCTTGAACTTTCATCCTTGACCTTTAAGGGATCTAAAACAAACAACTCGTCTGCAATTACTCGCCCAGTCTGTGAACCTGAACCAAAGACGATTTTAAATTGTGCCTGATCGAGTGCCCCTTCCAAACGGCTGTTATCCAACTGGTGCCAGCCTTGGTGGGACAATCCTAGAAGTAAACCAAACTTCCTCGTTTCGGAGAGCATTTCAGCCACAGCGAGAGCCGAGCCTTCGTTTGCTATAAAGCGTTGGAATTCGTCTAAGATACAAAACCAGCGGTTGCGTTTATCTTCAGACATATCGGCACGAGAAAGTGCAGCCTGTTCCAGATTGACCACAAGTAAACTACCAAGAAGGTTTCTAGTTTCGTGGTCACACTTACCCAGGTTCACGATTAGAACCTTGTTGTCATCCATGATTGAGCGCAGATTCAGACCGTTATTTTTAGCGCCCAACATCAGGCGAAGTGAGGGATTAAGCGTTAGCGCCGTCACCTTATTCAGTAAAGACTCAACACGCAGAGCTTGTTCGTTCTTCCATTGACCGAACCGAAACTCGAAGAACATTTTTACGTCTTCGTTGATTGATCGCTCAAGCAGGGAATCACGATAGTCTTTCTGCATGAAGAGTATCGGCAGTTCCACAAGGGAAAGATGGTTCTCGATAAGAAGCAGAAGTCCGTGAAGTGAAGTGTTTTTAAATTGGGGCGCAGTCTTAAGCTCCTCGCTCCAAGTTCTTTGAAACGCCTCGATGACGTTTGTAGCTACGGTGTAAGCAGGATAATCGTCTGAAAGAACGTTCATTGGAGTGAAGTAATCGTTTCGGCCAGGTTCGACGTAAACGAGCCGATCCGCGTTATTGCCCTCCTCGATCCAAGTATGGTTACTATTACCGATAGGTTCAGTAGTCAGCAATTTTAAAAGATTGTCGGCTAGGTCTCCGTGGGGATCGACAAGACCGCACCCGTAGCCATGATTGATCATTTGCCAGAGAAAGCCTTCGAGGAATTTGCTCTTGCCCTTACCGCTTCGGCCGACGACATAGAGGTGGGTTTTGAGAGAATCTACGTCAATTGAGAACCGCCTGAACCCAAGGCTACGACCCCACGAGAAAGGCCAGCCTGTACCGATATGGATTTTTTTGGAAAGTCCCTTGGACAGAGTAGGGAACACCTTGACTCATTACACCACTTGAATCGAATTCTGTACAGTCGCAGAAGTTGTAATCAAGATGCTCTGAGCCACTTTGAGAATCGAAACGTCTGAGTACCCAGTATGTCAAAACCGTCTGCAATTACATCCTTAACAGTCTTTTTAGGAGGAGTTCCGAGTAGCTTCTCCTGAATCCTTAGTATTTTGTATTTATCTTTGTTCCCTATTTGTACTGCAGGGTAGGGGAATTCAATTGAAATAAGGCTTGTGCCTGGTACTGGTGCCGTTATCGTTACTTTTCCACTTGGAGAAGCCACGGCCAAAGCAATATCACGTTTCAGCCGGAGGATTCTTTTAATCTCACTCCCTACTGCAACTTCACAGAAAAATGCTACTTTCCCGTCTTTTGTTTCCACCTCGACGACTCGTATTGGGATGCCAAATGCCTCAAGTGCTGTCTCTAACAAGAGTACGTGCGACTTAAAAAAAACTTCGTCACCCTTCTTTTTCTTCTGATTGTTCATTGATCAATACTTTTCGAGGTTTGCTTCCATCGGCTCCTCCAACAATGCCTCTTTCCTCAAGTAGATCTATGAGTCGGGCAGCACGAGCGTATCCAATTTGTAACCTTCTCTGAAGAAGGCTTGCTGATGCAAATTCGTGGTCTTTAAGAACATTTACAGCCTCATCAACCAGGTCATCATCATTGACACCTTCCTGTATGTACTCTTCTGGAGTGGGTATTGCTTGAATGAAATCCTCGATTCTTCTGAGACGAACTTTTATGCCAACCAATTCGGTTTCAAGTTCTTCGATTGTTTTTGAAGTTGAACTATCGGACATAGATGGTTCATCTTACGCCGTTGTGATTGTCAAAATCAAATTCCTCCTCTACATACTTCCTGTCCATAACAGCAGTATACAAACGTTCTTGAAGCTCTCGTATATTCCTAGTGCCTGTCGCTATAACCAGCGCTAATTCCCTTTTTTCTTTGTCATCAATGTCTTTTGCTTGTTCTTCAATGTAATCTTCGTCAATGTAGACAAGCGATAGTCTAAGTAACTCCACGTATCGAACTGCGTATTTGAGATCTATCCGCATCAGCCACTGTTCAGCAAACTCACCACGCTTTATTTTTGGTGGAGGGTCTAACTTGATTCGAAATAAAAGGTATCGTTTTCGGATACGATTATCAGTGACTCCTATAAGGTTATATAGCCTGATAAAGAGCTTCCAAGAAATCAAATCAAGGGGAACTATTACGTTATCGAGGATCCACCTCTGCATAATCAAATATTATCATGGGGGAATCGGATCTATTTCTGGCCTCTTCAACTGTCCGCAGTAATTTAAAAAGTTTGATAAACGAGGTTGTATGATGCTACCCTGATTCAAGATGGAGAGGGATGGGGTAGAGGATACCGCCCGAGTTCTTCGAGCGATACGAAGCCTGGTTTATAACCGTCGAGTCCTGCCGATAATTGAACGTCGGATATTTCAGGCGGAAACTACGATCCGCGCTCATCTTCTGGTTCGAAATTCAACTGATGATCAAGTCGGTCCTTATCAAGTGGGGTTGGATGAGGACGATAATCTGCGAATTACCCAGACCGCATTTGACGAATGGAGTCAGATGTCTCTACCCATTGATGAAATGTTATACGATTCAGAGGAGGAGCCAATGCGTGTATAATTAGGCAACATATCTCCTGCTAAGTTTTTAAAACGATGACGAACCAAATCAGCCAAAGCGAAATTAACTCTATAGTCTGGAAGGCCTGTGATACCTTTCGTGGTGTGGTCGATCCGAGCGAGTATAAGAACTACATCTTGGTGATGTTGTTTGTAAAGTACATTTCTGATGTATGGCAAGACCATTACGAAAAGTACCAGAATCAGTATGGTGAGGATGAGGAGCGAATCCGCAGACGACTGGATCGAGAGAAGTTCAAGCTCCCTAAGGACTCTACTTTTCCAGCCCTCTACGAGAAAAGAAACGTCGACAATCTTGGTGAAGAGATCAATATTGCTCTGGAATCGATTGAGGAAGCAAATAGAGAAAAATTGAGTGGAGTATTCCGCAATATAGATTTTAACTCCGACAACTTAGGTCGGACAAAACAGCGAAATGAGCGATTAAAAAACTTACTTGAAGACTTCAATGACCCGCGCCTTGATATGCGACCTAGCCGAATAAACGGTCTGGACGTAATCGGTAATGCTTACGAGTATCTGATTGGAAAATTTGCAGCAGATGCGGGCAAAAAGGCAGGGGAGTTCTATACACCACCTGAAGTTTCTCAATTGCTTGCTCGACTTGTGCAGCCAAAACCAGGTGACCGAATCTGTGATCCCGCTTGCGGTTCTGGATCACTATTGATCAAGTGTGCTAACGAAGTTGGTAGTAGTAACTACTCGCTTTATGGGCAAGAAAGCAATGGTTCGACTTGGTCATTAGCAATGATGAACATGTTTCTCCACAACATCACGAATTTTGACTTGAAGTGGGGAGATACCTTACAAGAACCACAATTGGTAGAGCATGACAATCTAATGACTTTTGATGTCGTCGTAGCTAATCCACCCTTCTCGTTAGACAAGTGGGGGGCAAACGGGGCAGATAATGACCGTTTCAAACGCTTTTGGCGTGGTGTGCCGCCCAAGAGCAAGGGGGATTATGCCTTTATCACACACATGGTCGAAACAATGAATGTTAAAGACGGAAGAGTTGGCGTGATTGTCCCGCATGGGGTTCTCTTCCGTAGTGGCGCAGAAGGTTCTATCCGGAAACAGTTTGTTGAAGAGAATTTGCTCGATGCGGTAATAGGTTTACCCCCTAATCTGTTTTACGGAACTGGCATTTCTACTGCAATTCTATTATTCAGGCGCAACAAAACTGATCGAGGTGTTTTTTTTGTTGACGCAAGTCGATACTTCGAAGCTGGTACAAACCAAAACAGGCTTCGACCTCAAGATATAGATAAGATGTTATCAGCAGTACGAGATAGGAAGACTTTAGACAAATACGCTTATATGGCTGACTTGGAAGAGGTTATTGAGAATGATTACAACCTCAACATACCGAGGTATGTTGATACCTTTGAACCAGAACCCCACATAGACTTGGCGGAAAACCTGAAGCAGATCGGCAATTTGGAAAAAGAACTACTTGAGGTACAGAAAACGATCGGTGAATATCTTAAGGAGATTGGGTTATGAAGTTGAACCAAATACCCTGTCCGGAGAGATGGAAGCTATGTTCACTGGGCGACATTGGGAAGTCCTATATTGGACTTACTTACAAACCTGAAAACGTAGTTTCTAAAGGAGGGACATTGGTTCTCCGATCTTCAAATGTGTTTAATAATCGGATTAGCTACGAAGACAATGTATTTGTAGATGTACCAATTCCTGATCGGATGCTGACCAAACAAGGTGACATACTTATCTGCGTACGGAACGGTAGCCAATCCTTAATCGGTAAGAATGTTCTTATTAACGAGTCTTCCGCTGGTCATGCCTTCGGAGCTTTTATGGCAGTATTCCGCTCAGAAGTGAACGATTACTTAGTTCACCTTTTTCAGACAGACCTTTATTCTGCCCAAATTTACAAGAATCTTGGCGCAACAATCAATCAGATTACAAATAAGGATCTCGAAAAGTTTGTCTTCCCAATTCCCCCAAATGCCGAGCGAAATAAGATTGTCCAAATACTTGCTACTTGGGATCATGCCATTGGTTTAGTGCAGGACCTTCTCACTGCAAAAAAACAGCGCAAGAAAGGGTTGATGCAGCAACTGCTTACTGGTAATGTGCGCCTTCCAGAGTTTATTGAGCAAAATTGGGAGGATGTAGCGATTGGGGATCTTCTTAAACCAGTGACGAGGTTCATTGAATGGGATGACAATCAACTTTATCGCCAAGTGATTGTACGGAGATGGTCAGAAGGACTCATGTATCGAGAGCCTCTTTATGGTCATCAGATTAAGACAAAGAATCTTCAACAGATATTTACAGGCGACTTTTTAATATCCAATATTCAGGCTGCTTATGGAGCGATGTCGAAGGTTCAATCTGAGTATAATGGAGCCTACATTTCAAACCTATACACCATCCTTGTCATAAAACATGATGATTTGATTGATATCAATTACTTTGATTTTTTCTCCAGACTACCCATAATGCAATGGCTAGTGGTTCGTTCTTCCAACGGTTTCAAAGCCGAACGAATTCGCCTAAACTTCGCACTCAAAGACTTCTTAAAACAGAAAATCAGAGTACCCTCCAGTATTGATGAGCAAAGGGCAATTTCAGAACTGCTGCTAGCATGTGACCGAGAAATTGAACTGTTAGGATACAAATCCGAAGCCCTTCAACAACAAAAGAAGGCACTCTTGCAACAACTGCTCACAGGACAAACGAGAGTGCAAGTATAATCAATTACGATGTCAGATACACCAACGTTCAAAGAAGAATACATATCACAAATCCCAGCATTGCAGTTACTCATGCAAATGGGATATGAATATCTGACTCCCAATGAAGCCTTGATCCTTCGAGGTGGGAAGCTACACAATGTGATATTAACTGATGTTCTGGATGCTCAACTACGCAAGCTCAACAAGCTCCGCTTTAAGGGTCAAGAACACGAATTCTCAGATCAGAACATCCGCTTGGCTATTCAGCAATTGACCGAGGAACCCTTTGACGGATTGCTTCGTACCAACGAGAAGCTATACGAATTGCTGACCTTTGGAACCAGTCTCAAACAGACTATTGCGGGAGAGATAAGAAGCTTCTCTTTAAAGTTCATCGACTGGCAACATCCTGAACACAACGTCTATCATGTTACTGACGAGTTTGAGGTTGAGCGGACTAGAAGCCAAAAGACTCGAAGACCTGACATTGTTATCTTTGTTAATGGTATTCCACTGGTTGTAATTGAGTGCAAACGGCCAGATTTGACAAGCGAGGAAAAGGAGAAGTCCGTCAATGTCGGCATCTCCCAAATGATTCGAAACCAGCGCAATGCTGAAATTCCCCATTTGTTCGTCTTCTCCCAACTCCTGATGTCAATAAGCCGTAACGATGCTCTGTTTGCCACAACAGGCACTCCTTTGAAATTCTGGTCGTTGTGGCGTGAACAAGAAGCTGAGAAGCTTGAACCGGAGATCCGCCGACTAATCAATAAACCTCTGTCTCTCGAAGAGAAAAAGAGATTGTTTAGTCATCGTGAGAACGGTTATTTTGTCCGAAAGTATTTCGATGATTTAGAAACCGCCGGTGAGCGCCTCAATACAGTTCAGGACCAATTATTGTATTACTTGCTCCAACCAGCGAGATTGTTGGAGTTAGCCTACCAGTACATCGTCTTTGACGGCGGATTGAAGAAGATCGCACGTTATCAGCAGTACTTTGCAGTCAAAGAAACCATTGCTCGTGTTACCAACCTCAATAAACAGGGTGAACGCAATGGTGGTGTGATCTGGCACACAACTGGAAGCGGAAAGTCACTGACTATGGTGATGTTAGCTAAGGCCTTAGCCCTGCATCCAGGTATCACCAACCCTAAGATTATTCTAGTGACTGACCGAGTCGACCTTGATGAGCAAATCTTTGGCACCTTCAAGGCCTGTGGCAAACAAGTAGAACAAGCTACTTCCGGCAGGGATCTTATTAGGCTCGTTCAGAGTGCTCGTTCGGACATCATCACAACTGTAATTGATAAGTTTGAGACCGCTGCTAAAGAAAAAGTCAAAGACAATAATCCTAATATCTTTGTATTGGTGGATGAAAGTCACCGCAGTCAATATGGGGTGACTCATGCCAGAATGCGCCAGGTATTTACACAAGCATGCTATATAGGATTTACCGGAACCCCTCTAACAAAGCAAGAAAAGTCCACGGCTGCCAAGTTTGGTTCTTTCATACACACCTATCCTATCCGACAGGCTGTAGAGGATAAAGCAATTGTCCCACTTCTTTATGAAGGAAGATTAGTTGATTTAGAACCAAATCAGGCCAGCATAGATCAATGGTTCGAGAGAGTAACCAGAGATTTAACTGATGACCAAAAACAGGATTTAAAACGAAAACTCAGCCGTCAAGACGAGGTAAATAAAGCAGAGCAACGGATTCAACAGATCGCCTTCGACATAACTGACCACTTTGTATCCAACTTTCAAGGAACAGGATTTAAGGCTCAATTGGCAGTGCCTACTAAGGCTATAGCTCTACAGTATAAAGACTATCTGGACGAATTCGGATTAGTTACAAGTCAAGTTGTTATTTCTGGTCCAGACACGCGAGAAGGCAACGAAACCCTCGAAGAAAGCAACTTGCCAAAAGTCCACGTATTTTGGAAGCAGATGATGGAGCGCCACGGTTCTGAAAAGGCTTATAACAGAGAAGCCAAAGCCTCGTTTGCTCGGCAGGACGGAGTTGAAATCCTGATTGTAGTGGACAAGCTCTTAACTGGTTTTGATGAGCCGAGAAATACTGTGTTGTACTTGGACAAGCCTCTTAAGGAGCACGGACTACTTCAGGCGATCTCAAGAGTCAACCGCCTGTATGAAGGTAAGGAGTTCGGCTATGTCGTAGATTACAGGGGCGTGTTGGGTGAACTCAATGAGACAATAAACACTTATGATGCTCTTGCCGGATTTGATATTGACGACGTTCAAGGTACTGTTACTGATGTGAGCGCAGTGGTTGAGCAGTTGCCGCAACTTCATTCAACACTGTGGGGAGTCTTTCGACCAGTCTCGAATAAGAAAGATATTGAGCAATTGGAACGGTTCTTAGAACCTGAAGACATTCGTCAAACCTTCTATCAAGCCTTGCGAGAATATGCCAAAGCACTACAAGTTGCCCTGGCAACTGTACAATTTTACGATCAAGTACCTGAAGAGAAGATCAATCAATACAAGGTGGACTTGGCGTTCTTTCACAACCTACGAAACAGTGTGAAACAACGTTATGCCGAAGTGGTGGAGTATAGCGCCTACGAGAAGAAAATCCGTAAGCTTCTGGATCGACATATTGCCGCAACCGAAATCTCGGTCATTACCCAACAGGTCAATGTATTTGACGTTGAGGCGTTTGAGGCTGAGGTTGATCGGATTGAGGGGGATGCAGCCAAAGCAGATACGATCGCATACCGAATGAAACGCACAATCTCTGAACGAATGGAAGAAGACCCTGCCTTCTTTAAGAAGTTTTCCGTGTTGATTGAAGAGACAATAGAAGAATACAAACAAGGTCGTCTACAAGAAGCGGAATACTATAAACGAGTTAGAGGACAATATGAAGACTTAACCAAAGGTCGAGAAGATGGCATTCCTAGCCAGCTTAAGCATCACAAACATGCTCACGCTTACTACGGTATTCTATTGGAATCCATCGACGCCCCTCCGGATGGTCAAGTGGACATGGACTACCTAAGTGCTGATTTGGCCGTTAGGATTGAAGAGATCATTGAGGAAAAGAAGATTCGTGACTGGGTAAATAATACTGACGTCCACAATAGGATGAAGGACGATATTGAGGATTATCTATACAGCATCAAAGGCCAATATAATCTACCCCTAACCTGGGAAGTGATTGATGACATTCTGGATCAGGTGATTCATACCGCAAAGCAACGTAACAATCTATGAGCCTGCATACTGTCAATTACGGCTCTACTCTCATTGAGTATGAGCTTCAATATGTACAGCGCAAGACGCTTGGGATCACAGTAGATACAGACAAAAGGGTGATTGTGCACGCTCCAGTTGATACAGTCCTCGATGAAGTAGAAGCTAAGGTCAAGAAGAAAGGGCGTTGGATTTTAAAACAACAGCAGGACTTTGATGAGTACCTTCCCCAACTTCCTCCCCGACGCTATGTTAGTGGTGAAAGCCATCTGTACTTGGGCAAACACTATCGATTAAAAGTAATTGAGGATGCAGATGAGGGAGTGAAACTGTACCGTGGCAAGTTCATCCTTCGAATAAAAGACGCCACCGAAACAAAGCGCAAAAAGCAACTCATGACGACCTGGTATCGTCAACACGCCGAAGATGTTTTTTCTCAGAGGCTTGAGGTTTGCTTTCCTAAGATTCGTCGATATGGAATCGCCTTGCCCGAATTGAAGATTCTAACGATGGAAAAGCGATGGGGGAGTTGTACTGTAAACGGCTCTATAATTCTCAATTCGAAGCTGATTCAGACGCCAAAGCACTGCATTGATTATGTCATCATACACGAATTAGCTCACTTGAAAGAGCGCGATCACAATAGTGCTTACTATAGACTGCTAGAGAAGTTGATGCCAGATTGGCAGAATCAACGGAAGCAACTGAATGGATTCAAAGTTGCTTAAACAGATTGGTGAGTCTTTCTTTATGTTTGTCGTAGATTCCAGTTGGGATAAGTGGAGTGTTTTGTATGATCGCATTGTAATCCCCCCAGAGGTATATCAAATCGTGCTGATCAAATTTGGGAGAATCAAAATGCTTCGCTCGGTCGAATATTCTTGTTAATGAATTCGACGCTTCAGTAAAAGATAAAGCCCTGCCCAGTAGATCAATTGATACGAGTAGTATAAGAATTGCGCTTATAACTTCTGCAAGGGCAAGGATAGTTTCTTGGCTTGGATAGCTTACAAGTATGAACATTGCCAGAATTGAGATGCTGAAAACTCCAATGAACCATGTCCAAGTTTGCCTCGCTGATTCCTTAAAAAGAAACTTTGAAAAGAAAACACTTTCAAGAAGAATTTCGGCAAATCGTTCGTACCCCTTATCCTGAGTACTGGAAAAATAGTTCGGATCTTCCCAATTTCTCCCCTCCGCTTCAGAGACATTAAAGCTTGCTTTCAAGTCAACAATTTCATTCTTTGAAACCTTGTATCCAAGTCCGTTGGTCAATGTCAACAATCTCCTCGCTCTTTCTGCGATCCCTCGGAAATCTGAGGATCGATATGATATGTACCGCTTCAGAATAGTCAGAACCAAAGCGAGAATGGAAAAAAGATATGTAAGTGTTCCAGGGTCTACGAGTAGGGAGATTAGTGCACTTAAGGCAATTCCTACGTCCATTAACCAAGCTCTTTGTTGGTAGAGCTTGGCCTTTTCAAATTCCGCTCGATATCGGCCTTGGATTTTTAAAAAGTCATCATCCATAATTTGGGAATTTGTCTCCAAATATTTGTCTGTATATCTCAATTGCTCCTTTGTGGTCATCATTGCTGTTATATGTTTTGTACCAAGCTTGACTCGCCAAATCTCTAGCCCTCTCTAGCCGCTTAAGGGCTTCTTCCCTCTTTTTCCAGTTCAAATAGGTGTCGACAAAATCTACGTTATGGTAGAGAGGTCCGTTAACCAGATTTACCATTGATTTGAAAAACTGGTAAATATCCCAAGGATAATCTGAGAATGTGCCGGTCAGTGACTTCAGCGCCATCACTTCGATGTGATATGATTCGAGCAGGCTACTGTGCTGGTGATTCCACCACTTAATCATTTTTACTATTCGTTTAAACTCTTTGCCGAAGTCTTGGTTACTCTGCTCCATTTCCGTTGCATGTCGTTTGGGTTGAGACGCTATCCAAGTCTCTGTGTTCATATCAGGAACATTGTAATGGTTGACTGATCCATCTGAGTTGGTTGTGCAAGATACAGGGACAATATCCACGTTCGGCCACGTTTTATAGTATAAGGTTACCGCCTGTCCGTTTCGACGTATCTCTGTTCGATACTTCGCTAAACTGTTCCGAACGGATAAAAGAACCTCTGACGGCTTCTTGTCTTTTACATGCTTGCTATAGTGTAAGACGACAATGATGTCTAGGTCGGCATATCCTGCCACAGCAGTGTATTTTGGTAACGAGCCCGATGCAAATGAATCGTTGATCACAAAATCGTCGCTTAGTAACGAAAGAAGATGGTCTTTACGATTTGTGGCAGTTTCCCTCTGATAGGGAAGTGGTTCAATACCTTCTCTGAATTTGTCGAACGAAACTGCGACTGTATATGGCATTCTTGAAACCTGGTACAAGCAAGTTACTGTGTAACGACGCTCTGGCAACGTGTCTAGCTGGGCAGTACAGTTATTATACACTGTGTAGTTTTCATAACATCCGATCAAAACCGAATTTAAAATCTAGGCTGTTAGTTCTCACTTGCCTCTGAAATTTGTTTATCTGCTTCTTTAAGAGCTTTTGCCTCTTCGGCTTCGTTTGCTAAACCCAGCTTGAGTACGATCAAAATTTCATTATTGATACTGCGTAGCCTTGATTCGGCTCTCTTTTCAATTGCCTTGCGTAAGTCCTCAGGCATTCGAAGTGTAAATACTTTACTGCTAGTCATATGCCATCACTTTAATATCTACTTGACATAATGTCAACAGCATGATACTATTTTGATAGAGTTAAGCTATCAAAATAACAGCTAACTCGAAGCTAGAAGGGGGGTGAAAACAAATGGCAGACTTTCAACATCCAGCAGAACAGGGATCAACGGCAGACGATTTTATAACAAAGAATAGCTCATTCCCGATGTATCAATATTCAGTGTTTCTAAACGGGAATAGGGACGAGCAAATCGTAGTACGAGCCTCGACCTTCTCGGAGCTCCTTGCAGGAAAGCGCAATGTAACGGCCGTACTGACAGCAACTAGCGATCACGATGAAGCTGAAGAGCAAGGGAGTTACAGTAACGGACACACAAACGGCAAGTATGTATGTGATGTCCACGAAGCCCAGATATTCACCGTCAAGAAAGACGGACCGAATAAGGGTAGAACGTTTAAATCCTGCACAAAGTGCAAAGCGTTCCTTGGGTTCGTTTGAGTTTTCCAAGTAGTCCTGATTCTACTTCGGGGCTACGAATGAGAGCTTAACCAGACAAGATGAAATCGATAAACAACATAGAAGACAGAAAGACCCATCCAGTCTATTTCTACAGACAGATGTTAGAGGCTGAGGAAGAGGGGAGAGCAGATCAGCCTATCAAGGTAAAGCAAGGTCGAAAGAAAATCATCGTCCATCCTACGAATCCCATGTACAACGTAATCAAATGGTATGGAGAATACGAATGACATTTTAAAAACGCCAGTTTCGGACAAACGACAACGCAAGGATTCCCTTAAAAGGAAAAGAGTTTATTGTCCTAAATGTGGTGAAGATTTACTGGGGAATGAAAGCGCACTATGCGGATTCTGTGCGGGCGAGGAGCAATTAAGAGGTAACTATTTCTAGATAACAGCCAACACATTGTTTCGTCTGCTAGAATATCTCATGTGCGGACGATTCGGATCAGCATTCAGTGCCTCTCAGTTAATAGACGAATTCGATCTGTCCAACAAGCCAAGACTCAAGAAATCTTACAACACCGCCCCAAGCCAGATGATACTTGCCGTTACCAAAAACTCTCCGAATAGGGGAGTTATGATGAAATGGCAGTTTGTACCCGAATGGCAAAAACCAACAGAAGCGAAGTTCAAACCGATAAACGCCCGAGACGACAAACTCGATGGTGGATTCTACAGACAAGCTTTCCAGTGTAGGCGTTGTCTTATACCAGCATCGTTTTTCTATGAATGGAAAAGGGTAGTGGTTGACGGAAAGGAAGAAAAACAGCCGTACCTAATAAAGATCAAGAACGAGGATGTCTTTGGAATGGGCGGCATCTATTCAATCCATAAAGACGCGGATGGCACCGAGCACTATTTTTGTGCAATAGTTACAACTAAACCAAACGATCTGATGAAACCCATCCATGACAGAATGCCCGTAATTATCCATAAAGACGATTACGATACCTGGCTGGCCGGAGAAATCACAGACGCAAAAAAACTATTAAAACCATTTGATTCTGATCAAATGGAAGCATGGAGAGTCGGTAGCGAGGTGAACAGTCCGAGGAATAACAGCAAGGAATTGACCAACCCTATAGACCTAGCCCATATTAACTGAAACGAGCACTAAACTTCTCAGTTTTATGATTTCGTCCACAAGTTTATGTGATTTTTCTACCGAATCATGGAAAGTTAGGGAAGGTTTGATTCGGGTGCAGTTGGGGGATTATGAGGAATCGGAATTGAAATCAGGTCAACAGCCTCACATCTATTACATATAGAATCCGTAATTTATCTGTGGTTTTTCATCCGCTGGGAGGTATTTCAAAATTTCACCAACCTTTCTAGCACAAACGATTGTAATCGGAAGCCTTCCATCAAACTGCGTGTTATTCCAGTTCATTTTGGTTAGTCCGATTATCTCCTCGCAAATTGTTTGAGGCGACTCTTCTGATGCAACTATCCTGACTTCCAAAGGATGTGGAATGTATTTACCCGGATAGGTTCGATAATAATCCACAGACCCCCTTGTATAGAGAACGTGTGTTTCTCTGTCGAGTTCCAGATGTGTACCCCTATAAGGTGGATAACTACCCTGTCTCAGAAGCCGCGCGTTAGTGTTGAGAATAGTTACTAAGTCAGTAATACCCACCCTACCATCTTCAGCAGCCGCCTGGAATCCATTAATTTCTCCCTTACTATAGTTTGATGTCTTATGGAGTACAAGCCTTCCTGGTAGCGTACCCATTGCAATTTCGTACTCACTTAGCGCCCTTGTCAATAGCTCATATGATTGACCTTCTGATAGATGAGGTTTCCGATCACCTTTATCAATTTCGACGGGTGTGCCCCTCAATATGACATTATTACCTAGTTCGTCAAATATTTGAGCTAAGCTTGTATGTAGAACCTTCCTATCCCGACTACGATAAAATCCAACGCCTACGAAGCATACAGGAGGGCGATTTACGTTAGTGACCAATCGCCATGGTACGGTACGATTCGTCTTGTAATACAAAGCAGTGCAAATATCCCAAGCACGTACTGAGTCGTTAGATTTGCCTTTTGGACTGGCTTCCAATGAGACTTCTCGAACCAATTGAGTTGGTTTACCGAGATGCATCGTTCTTGCTTTTAATGCTCGTCGAAAATCAGTCTCCTGCCAATCATCTGGATTCTCCTCATCGTCAAAATCGTCTTTAGAAATCACTCCTTGTTTGGCTATAACGTCATATAGCCTATCAGGAATAACACAGACAATTACATCGACAGATCGGTTTTGAACCAGAAATTTTATCTGGCGATAGAAGAGGTCTACAGCGGCATCTACTCTATGGTTCCATTGTTGAATATTTATGACCTGATCAATGTCCCTGTTCCTGAGATCACGGGTTATGCTGCTATCATGGACAAATTCGGCACAGAATCCAACCTCTCTGTTAAAACCACAGAAACTCGGATAGAGGTTTGGCTGGCTAACATCTGGTCGAGTAGGAATGGGACTTGCGCAACGATTAATCCAAGTCCCCAGCTTCGACAATCCCTCGCTTGACCCTACCGCCCCAATAAGGAGTTTTTCCCTCCTTATTGACATTCTAACATCATAAACCTGATGCTTATTTATGCCTGCCCTTGGGCAAACATGTCTTCCATTTCCAAATTCCAATTCCGGTTCATTGATGGTACTTAGCTTCATCTTCCCTCAGAGAACAGCAGTAATTGTCCTTCTTTAAGAGTTTTCTCGGTATCATATTCTTCCCTTCCTACCCATTGTTTATCATCCAAATAAGGAGCGCCTGATAAAGTCGCTAAGTCTCCAAACTGAAGAAATGGGTATATTTGGACGCCATCAAATAACGTCGGCTGGTCTTGATTGGTGAGAAAATGAGCCAAGAATCTCAAGTGGTTCAGCACATGTGGATTCCGTTCCTGTCTTTTTAGCCACGTTACCTTATCGTTGTGCTGGCTATGTTTCCTATAACCGTCAAAAGTGAAAAACCAGTCTGGTTTTACTACCATATACCATTTATCGGCGATTCTCCTGAACTGAACAGCAAATGCAAAATGCTTGCAATACCAAATTTCTTCTGGCTTGTCCTCCTTCCGAGTACAAACAAAGACCTCACGCTCTGAAGTCCTTTCGCCAATCCACTTTTCCTTCCTGCTGTCTTCTCCTCGCTTTGAAATAAAGTAGAATATCTCACTCTCGTTGTTCCAACGCACCGATTTTGTGCTAAGCATTTGTTGTAAGCATCGCCGCAACAGTTCCTTGAATACTCTTTCGTAAACCTCGTCTATGCCATAGAATTCCTTGGAGTCAATGGGGGTTATAGTGCCTTCATCAACCACTTGCCTTAATGGTTGTGAGGTTTCACTAAGATCATGAAATGTAATTATCTTGTTATCGTGGCTAACCCAATCGAAATCAATTGAGGTGCCATAACCGAGCTGCTCCAGAGCGGATCTAACCACGTCTCTATCAGGGCTATTGTTCCGAAGTTTTATCTTGTGAGTTTTCGAATTTGAAATTACTTCTTGTCTTTCAAAAGCAATATCCGCCAAATAAAGCGTTGATCCAAATGTCAACTCAATATAGTTTAAGGTGACGTTTTCGCTTTCCTTAGAGTTGGGCGAGGTGACAAATCCAAGGTAAGGTTCGCCAAAGTTGCTTTCCAGAATTCTCTCTATCTTTCTGACTCTAGCTATGTCGTAGTTTTTCAACTCTCTTAAGAGATCGCGATAGTCTAGAATGTCCCGTTCCTTATCAAACGCGAAGTGTTCACCAATGATTTCATCGAAACCGCTACCAGAATAATTGTTTTGCTTTTCAGTGATGATGTAGACAATTAGTCGATCAAATCGGTCGAATAATCGGTGCTTAACAAAACCACGGAGGGTATCTTTTATTTTTTCGCTGGAGGGGGTCGAGGTGATTTGGATAGCTACTCTTTGATACTCGTCACCCAAGTCTACTGCAGGGTGGTTTACCTGATAAGACTCAAGTTTTTCTAGATGCTCATAGCCGTATATTTCTTTAAACAACGGCAGCATGACATTTTCGCTGAGCTTATTGATGTCGCTAAGTCCGAGCGCGGTATTTGACTTTATTTGCTGGATAAAACCAGAGAATAGTTCACTGATGTGCTGAAGTGACGTCTGAAGATGCATTCAAGATTGCCGATTTTCATTCGAAACTACACTGGAACAATTGACGAGATGAGAAGTATGATACTCGAAGGACTACGACTTGTAAAATTCAAATCCGACATCAAAATTACAGGATCGATCTGATTTTCGTTGAGCAGGCTAAAGTTTACATTTTAGGTCGCACAATCTATGTATTGCGACTAAATCCTAGGTTCAAACAACGATTTTAACCCGCAAAACAACCAGTTTTGAGCCTGCTCTCATATGAGTGGCACCCCATAGTAGGCATCATCGACAGTTTATCTATGGGGCTACATTCTATCTCCTTGTGTTTTGACTCTGCTCTATCCCCTAACCATCAAAACCCCACATGGTGTGTGGGTCAGGTTGGGATCGTCCTTCTTGCCGTATCTGACCTTTAGACCGCACTCAGGACAAATCCACTTGTTAAGTGTTGAAGTACCAGGTCTTCCTCTCCCCTCCCGATCTGCGAAGAAATCAAACCAATTAAATTCGTTTGGATCTCCTCTAGGAACGTCATCTGGTGGTCTTAATCCCCATTCACGAAAGAGAATGCCACTAGGACTATCTATATCTGCTACCTGGTAGTGCGCTCCGTCACTGTCACAGTACAGACCTAGTTGTCTTAACTTGCCTGTAAATTCTTGGTTGTGGGTTATCTTGGATCTTTTGGTGAAGGGGTCTTTGCCAAGCATTTGTTGCCAGTGGTGCCCTAGCTCGTGCGCTAGAGTTTCCATCTGGGACCAATCACCGTAGCGCCAGATTCGTTGTCCATCCTCTTCTATGTAGTGTTGTTCGTTGAAGGTTATTTTAAAAGGGAGTCCTACACTATCAGGAACGAGGTGATATGCTGCAAGAGTCCTTTTGTTTCGTAAGCTTTCAATACCAATTGCTACTTTTGGGAGTCTGCCTTGGAAATCAGGAGTGGCGATAGATGGATATAATCTATCAAGAATTACATCTGCTCGGTCGTATAGCTTTTTGGCTTCAGCCGAATAATCCCAGGTTACGTTTTTTTCGGCGGCACGTCTTAGCGCATCGGCTGGATTATCAACCTCGCTTATTATTCCATCAGGACTGATCTGAAGTGTAGTCTTCCTCTCCCCCATACAAGTCTTGAATGAATCGTTTTCTGTCCTCCTCGTCGTCTAGACATGTTCCATCATGGCTCTCGATAACTCCTCTTACGCGTAACTCCTCTACTTCTGCAAGACCCAATGCGTCTTCAATTCCCCTTCTGTATCCTTCGGCGAATTGCGATTCTTCATCCCCATACTCCTGTTGATAATCAAGGAGTTGTGAGACAAGAGACGGATTAATCCGATTAGATTTCTTTCGTCTTTCCATATCTTATAATAACACCGCTACGCAAATCCGAAGCTGACAACCGTTCCGCTCGCTTCGTCTACGCACTTGCCACGCACACTTACTCGCCTACGCCACCTATTCGGCTCCTTACGCTTCGCCCGTTACTTCATCGCCTTCGGCCGATGCCCTTCATTTACTTCGTTCATTCAGGCACAGCCTTGACGCTTTGCAACCGGCTTTCGCTACTCGCCTGGTGGCCAAGGCTTCGTTGCGCTTTGCGGGCTGGCGCTGCTCCAACTACGCTACTTTCTATTGTGGTGGGTCATGCTTGGAAGTTTGACAAGATATATCACAGAGAAGTTCGATCTAATCTCATGCGATATAATGAAGTAGTGCAACATTTGGACAAGCTGGTAGATTCGTGATGGGAGGCAACGCATGTCAACGGATATTTGTCGGCTAGTTTGTCGGCACGAAACGAATCCAGGTCGAAAATGGACTGGTAACGATGTATGGGAAGCTTGCATAAGTACACCCCAAGGCGAAGAAGTTCTTGACAGCATAATCTTTAAGAATCCTTCTTATAGCCCACCATTGATGGAGGTGTTTTTGCGTGGTGCTATACAAGGCTTATTCGGAGAAGAGAAGAAAGGTGGCACCCATGCCAATGAAGAGAAGCGGGCACGTCAGGAGGCAAATTTCCAATTAGTGACAAGACTGGTAAAGATAGGGTGGGAGGTCGTTTCATCAAACGGCAAGGATGAGGTCGTGATGATGAAAAGAGTTGTGCCATAGACAACCCAGCGAAAACAAGTCTAGCTAGAATACACCCTTAACCCAAAACACCACATCCCGTTTAGATTGTAATCTAGGAGTGGATTCTCACTCTGGAATAGCTTTTGAGGGGATAGAACAGTGGACTTCAGCAAAATAGTAGATTGGATCAAACTCTCTCCAAAATATCTATTTGCAATTGCAGTTATTACAGGCTTTCTATTGTTTGCCCCAACTGGAATTTTGACCACACTTGGTCTTGCCTCCATTGTTGCTCAACATAGGGCATTTATAGGTGTGCTTTTCTTGATCTCAAGCGTTCTATTTCTAGTGCACCCACTGGCCATGCTTTCGGAGCTTGTCAGTACAAGAGTAATGACAACAATGGTTGTTAGAGATCAACAAAAAGAACTGTCTGAATTAACCGAGAGCGAAAAGGAAATATTACGAGGATATATCTACAACAAAACGCAGAGCCAGTATCTCAGTCCACTAGATGGAGTAACTACTGGATTAGAAGCTAAGAGGATTATTTACCGCGCAGCCAACATAGGACAGATCCATCAATTCTCATACAATATCCAACCGTGGGCATGGAAGTACTTAAACAAAAACCCTGATCTCCTTACTTCCGGTTCCAAGCTAGGGGAAGAGTAATTGAATAAAGACTAAGGTGTCAGGGTTGAATTAGGCGGCAAAATCTATCCTAATTGCGCGAGAACCCAACATCCCGTTTGGTTTGGAATCTAGAGCTTCAACATCGTAATATCGAATGTTCCGAAAAATTATGCGACTATGTTGATGTATAATTCAAGGGAGAAGATATGTTCGGTTCTGTTCGGGTTTAGGTGAAGTTTGACCAGGCGCGTAAAAGGTGAAGGTAGTGTTTTCTTCTCTCGATCTGAAAAGACTTGGATCGCAGAAATCACCTTGCCTGATGGCGCTAAGAAGCGCAAACGCAGTCAAGAACGGCAAGTTGTCATACAGTGGCTATTTGAACAACGAAAGACCTTAAGCGAAAGAGGAAGCCTTCCAGACGACAAGGTTACATTTTCTCAGTTTGCAGATCGCTTCATGGAAGATGTGGCGAAGCACACATTAAAGGAAAAGACCTACATCACCTATGAGTCGTACCTCAAGCTTCATTTACTACCCGATCTTGGGAATCAGAAGCTCAATGCAATTACAGCTCAACAGATTCAGAGACTCTATACCCGTAAGCTAAACGCGGGGCTAAGCAAGAAAACCGTTCATCATATCCATTCCACGTTACGCCGAGTGTTGAACGAGGCCGTAAAGTGGGAGCTTATTCACCGTAACCCTTGTGATAGTGTCACCCCTCCCCGCGTTGATAAGCGACCTCCTACGGTCTGGACAATAGAAGAAGCACAAACATTCTTACGAGCCACCGCCGAGCATAAGTACCACGCAATCTATTTGATTGCGCTGAGTACGGGCGCGAGGCGTGGCGAGATTCTTGGTATGGAATGGCAAAATCTCAACTGGTCCCGCTCGACCATAACAATCGACAAGACCATTAACGAAATCAAAGGCAAAGCGGTTGTAACCAGTCCTAAGACAAAGACTTCAAGAAGAATCATAGTGCTACCTTCAGTAGTCATTGACCTGCTGAAAGAAAACAAGAAGTCCTCGGGATGGATATTCCCATCAGAAGCTGGAACACCACTATCACCACGAAACTTACTCCGAGACTTTTATTCGATTCTTGATACTCTTGATATTCCAAAGATCAGATTCCATGACCTTCGTCACACTGCCGCTACCATCCTCCTTACAAAGGATGTACACCCCAAGAAAGTGCAAGAGCTACTAGGACATGCTTCTATCGTTCAAACTTTGGATGTTTACAGCCACTACATCCAAGGGGCTGACACACAGACAGCAAAGGAGATGGATTTAATTTTCAGACCGTAGCTTATCCGTAGCTTATAAACCTTCCGTGAGGGGGTTTAAATACCCTTAAACACTCTTAAATGAGACTGCTTAGTTCTTCTCATAACCCGGAGGTCACAGGTTCGAATCCTGTCCCCGCGACCATAAAGAAAGCCGTAGC
>JRYI01000058.1_pt1 | contig 29147 bp, 22 predicted proteins | sample 235361 | NCBI WGS metagenome assembly JRYI01 (sample SAMN03074212, study PRJNA261471) | activated sludge metagenome | biome: Common Effluent Treatment Plant; feature: Wastewater; material: Activated sludge; isolation source: activated biomass in a lab-scale reactor treating industrial wastewater at...
TCAGCCCGATGAGCAGCCCCCCGGCGAAGGACACGCCCGTGCCCAGCGGCGACACGCCGCCCGACGTGCCGACCTCGACCGCGCGGCCGTTGGTGATGAGCCGCGGCGCGCCCTTGCTCAGCGTGCCCAGTTCCGTGGCCCAGGTGTCGGCCGTGACGGTGGCCATGACGCCGAGGAACAGAAAGAACCAGGTCAGTTGCGGCACGACCGACTCCGGCACGATGGCACTCAACACGGCGATGACCGCCCCCAGACCGCCGTTGGCCAGCACCTGCCCCATGTCGCGCCGGTGGCCCTTCTCGAACTTCTCGGCCACGGCCGCTTTCTCCCGCTCCTTGAAGTGGGAGAGCAAGCTGGAACTGATGAAGAACACGGCCAGCAAAACCCCCCACACCCAGCCGCCCAGCCCGAAGATGAGCGTGCCGACGACGAACGCCCCCACCGCGCCCGATTGCGACAGGGAGCCGCGCCGCCAGGCGAGAAAGGCGATGAGGATGCTGAGGACAAGGCCGAGGACGAGGGAGGTTAATACTGATTGGCTCATGGAGTCGTAGTGTAGCCGGATTGGGACGTTGGGGCATCGATTTCGTGGGCCAACAGATGTGTGTTCGCTTTTGGAGCTTCATGGTTTGTTTGTCATAATCGGAAACGTGTTGCTCGTAATGCCGCGCATCAGCGCCGCCGGCCGACAGGAGTCGGCTTCGCGCAACTAAAGTTGCGCACTACAAGAATAGGATACTCATGGAAAAAATGCGCTCCGCCTTTCGCTTCCTGTTTCGCTTCGCCACGATCTGGCTGGTCGATGCCGTGTCGCTCAGCCTCACGGCCTGGCTTCTGCCGGGGATTGGGCTGGGCAGTCATGCCGGTTTTCCGGCGTGGATGGTCGCGCTGGGCGCGGCTCTGCTGCTGGGCGCGGTGAATCTGGCCGTCCGGCCGCTCATCCTGCTGGCCGTCATGCGCCAGGGATTCATCGTCCTGCTCATTGCCGGGTTCTTCATCAACGCCGTGATGTTGCGCCTGACGGCGACGGTGATGGGCGGCGGGCTGACGGTCGACGGCTGGCTGCCGGCCATCGTCGGCGGCATCGTGCTGGCGATAGTCAACATGATTGTCGCCGGACTGGTGGGCATCGACGATCAGGATTCGTTCTATCGCGCCGTCATCGAAAGCCAGGTGACCTCGGGACAGGACGGCGCGCCACGCGATAACTATCGCGGCGTGGTCGTCCTGCAACTGGACGGGCTGAGCTACTATCATTTGCAAGACGCGCTCGCCCGCGGCTACACGCCCAATATGGCGCGAATGATCGAAAAAGACGGCTATGTGATTTCCCGGACCGATTGCGGGCTGTCGTCGCAGACGTCGGCTTGCCAGGCGGGCATCCTCTACGGAGACAACTACGATATTCCCGCCTTTCGCTGGTTCAACAAGGCCGAGAATCGCCTCTATGTGGCCGGGAACGATGCGGCGCTTATCAACGAACGCTATGGCCATGGCAAGGGGCTGCTGCGCGACGGCGTGAGCATCAACAATCTGCTCGACGGCGACGCCCGGCTCTCGCTGCTGACGGCGACCGACCTGAGCGGCGGCGAGGACGAGGAGCGCCAGGCCCGCGCCCGCGACATCTACCTGCTTCTGCTGAACCCCCATTTCTTCCTGCGCGTCGTCGGCAAGTTCATCGGCGAGGCGTTGCTGGAGGTATGGCAATACACGATGGACGTGGCGCGCGACGTTCAGCCGCGGCTCAATCGCCTGTCCGGCTTCTATCCGCTCTATCGCGCCGCCACCACGGTGTTCATGCGCGAGGTGTCGGGCTTCCTGACGCTGGTGCAGATCGGCCGCGGCGAGCCGATCATCTACACCACCTGGCCGGGCTATGACAAGGTGGCCCACTACTCCGGGCCGTGGTCGCGCCACGCCTTCGGCACGCTGCGCGGCTTCGACCGCTTCCTGGGTTCGCTGAAGTCCGTCATCGCCAACAAGGCTCCCCGGCCCTATGAGTTGCTGATCCTGTCCGACCACGGCCAATCGTCGGGGGCGACGTTCAAGATGCGCTACGGCTACACGCTGCTGGAGTTCATCGAGCGCTATCTGCCCACCGGCACGGTTGTATCCGCTGCCTACGATCATGACGACGGATCGTCGTCGGTGGTCGCCATGGCCGCCGAACTCAGCAACATCCAGGAGCAAGGCATGGGCGGCCGCATCGGCAAGCTTATGACGGAGGGGATGCAGGAGCTGGCTGAGGAAGCGACCGAAGAACTGGAGGAGCACGAGGACGAGGCGCTGCGTCCGGAGGCCGATGTCACCTTCTGCGGCAGCGGCAACCTGGCCCAGGTCTACTTCCACGCCTTCCCCCGGCGGGCGACGATGAACGAGTTGAACAGCGCCTATCCCAATCTGATCCCCGCGCTGCTGGGGCATGAGGGTGTCGGGTTGGTGGTAGTTGACGACGACGAGGGCGTGCCGTTGGCCCTGGGGCCGCGCGGCGCGCGCAACCTGCATACCGGCGTTGTGAGCGGCGACGACCCGCTGGCTCTCTATGGCGACGTCGAGTTGCGCGCCTGGCAGGTGCGGCGCATATCCGATTATCCCTGCGCCGGTGATCTGATGATCATCAGCACCGTCTATCCCGACAACACGGTTGCCGCGCTGGAAGAACTCATCGGCGTCCACGGCGGGCTGGGCGGCGAGCAGACCGACAGCTTCCTGCTCCACCCGGCGGATATGGTCGTGTCGCCGACGCGAAGCTCGACCGATGTATTCGGCTTGCTCAATGCCCGCCGTGAGGCGCGTGCATGAGCATCGCGCCCGGCCTGATGAAGGTGGCCGGCAATCGGCTCCGGCCTTGCGGGAATCCGTGAGTACTATTCGCGCTATCCTGAGAACGGCCGTCCGCTTCTTCGTCATCTGGATCGTCAGCGCGCTGGCTCTCATCGTCACTGACTTCCTGCTGGCGGGTATCTCCATCCACCCGGTCGGGACGCTCTCGACGTGGGCGGTGGCCCTGGCCGCGGCTCTCGTCCTGGGGCTGGTCAACGTGCTGATTCGGCCGCTCATCCTGTTGCTGGCCCTGCCGCTGGGCTTCTTCGCCTTGTTCATCGTCGCCCTGTTTGTCAACGCGATCACCTTGCGCCTCACAGCCCTGCTGTTCACGACCGGTCTCGATGTGACCGGCTGGATTTCGGCGTTCATCGGCGGCATCGTGATCGGTTCGGCCATCTCGCTCATCAGCGCCATTCTGGGCGTCGGGGATAGCGGGTCGTTCTATGAGAGCATCATCGAGCGCCGGCTGAGGGCGCAGCGAGACGTGCCGGCTGGAAACGTCACCAATGGGCTGGTCATGCTGGAGATCGACGGCCTCAGCTATCATCACATCAAGTGGGCCGTCACCGCGGGCTACATGCCCAACGTCCTGGCGATGATCAAGCGCCAGGATTACGTGTTGTCGCTCTTCGATTGCGGGCTGCCGTCGCAGACGTCGGCCAGCCAGGCGGGCATCCTGTTCGGCGACAACTATGATATTCCCGCCTATCGCTGGTATGACAAGTCGCAGGGCAAGCTCTTCGTGTCCGGCAGGGACGCGGCGGCGATCAACGCTCGTTTCGCCGGCGAACGGGGGTTGTTGCGCGGCGGCGCGAGCATCGGCAACCTGGTGAACGGCGACGCGGCGATCTCGCTGCTGACGGCGGCCGACCTGCGCGGGGGCACGCCGGAACAGAAGCGGGATCGCGCCCATGACGTGTACCTGCTGCTGCTCAACCCCGATTTCTTCATGCGCGTGGTCGGCCTCTACATCGGCGAGACGCTGCTGGAGGTGTGGCAATATCTGCGCGACGTTCTCACTCACACCTGGCCGCGTCTGAACCGGTTGAGCAACTTCTACCCGTTCGTGCGCGCCTCGGCGACGGTGTTCATGCGCGAGGTGTCGGCCTTGCTGACCATGATGCAGATCGTGCGCGGCGAGCCGGCCGTCTACACCACCTGGCCCGGCTACGACGAGGTGGCCCACCATTCCGGCCCGTGGTCGCGCCATGCGCTGGGCACGTTGCGCGGCTTCGACCGGATGGTCGGTTCGGTCCGGCGGATCATCGCCACCAAGGGGCCGCGCCCCTATGAGCTGCTCCTGTTGTCGGATCACGGCCAGTCCTTCGGCCCGACCTTCAGGATGCGCTACGGCTACACGCTGGAGGCGTTCATCCACCAACGGATGCCCACGGGCACGGTGATGGTGATGGAAACCGGCGGCGACGATGGCTCGCAGGTGGCGACCACCGCCGCCGCCGAGTTGGGCAACGTCCACGAGCAGGGCATGGGCGGCCGCGTCGGTCAGGCCACAACCCGGCAATTGCAGAAAGCGGTTGAGCGGGGCATCCCCGACGCGGAACGGGAGAAAGAGGCCGTCGAGGCGGGCCACCCCGTCGACGTCACCTTCTGCGCCAGCGGGAACCTCGGCCAGGTCTACTTCCATGCCTTCCCCCACCGCGCAACCCTGGACGAGCTGAACGCCGCGTTCCCCGGCCTGGTCGACGACATCGTCGCCCATGAGGGTGTGGGTTTCGTGGTTGGGCTGGGCGCGGAGAGGCGGCCGATCGTCATCGGCAAGGGCGGCACGCGCGATCTGGCGACCGGCGACGCGGACGGCGACGACCCGCTGGCCCCCTATGGTGACGCGGCGCTGCGTGCCTGGCAGGTGGAGCGCGTCGCCGGCTTTCCCAGCGCGGGCGACCTGATCATCATGAGCACGATTTACCCCGACGGAACCGTGGCCGCGTTCGAGGAGTTGATCGGCAGTCACGGCGGGCTGGGCGGCGAGCAGACCGACGCCTTTATCCTGCACCCGGCCGATTTTGTGGTGCCGCCGACGCGCAGCGCGGCCGATCTGTTTCCCTTGCTCGACGCGCGACGCGAGCGAATCGTGCCCCCGTCCGGAAGCGCTGCTCCGCGCTGGAGCCGCGACGACTGGTCGCCGCGCAACCTGGTTGCCGGGCTGCGCGATGTCGACGCGTGGGCCGAGCTGGCCTTTTTCGGCGCCATACTCGACCGTTCGGCCTATCGCGCCATCGCCGCGCAGGGAGCCATGACCGGCCCGGCCATTCTTCTCAGTCTGGCCGGCGTGCTGGTCAGCGCCCTGATGGAAGCGCCGCCGACTGACGCCGTCGAGTTTGCCCGGCGATTCCTCACTCGCTACGGGCTGTGGATTCTGACGGTTCTGCTCATTCATGGGACGGCCCACGTCTTGCGCGGCAAAGCGGATTTCACGCAGACCTTTCGCGTCATGGGTTTTGCCCAGGGTGTGAACGTATTGGGGTTACTGGGGCTTCTTCCGGCGATTGGGCCGTTTGCCCTGGCCGCCGTATCGCTCCTCTCGCTGTTTGTCTCCTGGCTGTCCGTGGCCGAGGCCCATGCGTTTCGCGGCCGGCGCACATTGTTGCTGCCGGTGCTATACTTTGTGGTAATGATCGTGGGCAGCTCCTATTTGTCCAGCCTGTCTGCCGGGTTTAATCTGGCTTTGGATGTGTTGCGCGGGTTGCGGCCGTGAGACCCGGCAGGTGGCCGAGCGAGGCTATTGCGAAGCGGCAGGTATTGCATCGCCCACCTGTCAAGTCTGGATGCGGGCATGCCCTCCGATAAGCCGACGACCGCGGCGGAAGGTTGCAAAAAAGGCGCGGCTGAGTGAAAATTGGTGTGGGAGTATTTGACATGTCGCCAACCAGTCAATCCGAGGAAGTGAGGACTGAGGGGAAGGGCATTGTACTGCCGTCGCGCCCCACAATTCTGGAGATCAACGTCCGGCTCTGGCTGCGTGAGTTGAGCCGGCTATACGGTCATCATATCGACCTGAGCAATGTTCCGACCGATGCCTGGGATTATTTCGCCGGGTTTCGGTTCGATGCCGTGTGGCTGATGGGTGTCTGGGAGCGCAGCCCGGCCGGGTTGGCCTTCGCCTTGCAGAATGACGACCTGGGCCGTGCGTTCGCCGCCGCATTGCCCAGCGCCGAGCCGGAAGACATTGTCGGCTCGCCCTATTGCGTGCGTCGATATGAGGCGGATCCCGTCATCGGCGGGCGCGAGGGGTTGGCCGCCGCCCGCGCCGAGCTTGCCCGCCGCGGCATGGCCCTCATCCTCGATTTCGTCCCCAACCATGTAGCTCCCGATCATCCGTGGCTTGCCGACCACCCGGAGTACTTCATCCGCGGCACGGCCGAAGACCTGGCCGCCGCGCCGGGCGAGTTCTTCGAGGCCAATGGCGAGATCATCGCCCACGGCCGCGATCCCTACTATGCTCCCTGGCCCGACGTGGCCCAACTCAACGGCTTCGATCCCGGTCTGCGCGCGGCCACGCTGGATCTGCTGCGCGACATCGCCGACCAGTGCGACGGATTGCGCTGCGACATGGCCATGCTCATGACCACCGAAGTGTTCACCCGCACCTGGGGCGAACGCGCCGGGCCGGCGCCGGCCGACGAATACTGGCACGAGATCATCCCCGCCATTCGCGAGAGCCGGCCCCATTTCTGTTTCATCGGCGAAGTGTACTGGAACATGGAATGGACGATGATGAAGCAGGGGTTCGACTTCTGCTATGACAAGCGGCTCTACGACCGGCTGGCCCATGAGACGGCGGCCGAGGTGCGCGGCCATCTGGCGGCCGATGTGGAATATCAGGACAAGCTGGTGCGCTTCATCGAGAACCACGACGAACCCCGCGCGGCCCAGGTGTTTGCCGGGGGGCGCGCCCTGACCGTGGCCGTCGCCGCCTACACCTTGCCCGGCGCGAAGCTCTTCCATCAGGGGCAGTTCGAAGGGGCGACGGTGCGGCTGCCGGTGTTTCTGACGCGGCGGCCCGAAGAGCCGGTCGACCGGGCGCTCCATGCCTTCTATCGCCGGCTGGCCAACGAGATTCAGACCCCCGCGCTGCGCGAGGGGCAATGGCGGCTTTGCGCTTCGACCGGTTGGCCGGATAATCGCAGCTTCAAGAACCTGGTGATCTGGTGCTGGCGAGCAGGAGATGAGCGGCGCGTCGTTGTCGTGAACCTGTCGCCCTACACATCCCAGGCGCGGGTGCAGCTGCCCTGGCCTGAACTGGCCGGGCAGAGTTGGGTCTTTGTCGACGTGATGGACGATACGACCTATGAGTGGAACGGCGACGAGGTCCTGAACATGGGCCTCTATGTCGAGCTTGCTCCGTGGGGACGGCACTTTTTCGCCGTCCGCTGATCCGGCGCGTGGCGCGCCTCAAGCTCATTACGAATAGAAAACAGAATCGCCAGGCACCAATGGCCCCTGGCGATTTTAGTTGAGATGAATTTTCATTTCCCATATTTCCTATAGGAGATCTGAACCATATCATGTCCGAAAATTTGAACCCGTTTGCGATTGCGCAAGCCCAATTGGATAAGGCAGCCGGTATTCTGCAGCTGGCTCCCGACATGCACGCGTTTCTGCGCGAGCCGATGCGGGAGTTCCACTTCAGCATCCCCGTGCGCATGGACGACGGCCACGTGCAGACGTTCAAGGCGTTTCGCGTGCAGTATAACGACGCCCGCGGCCCGGCCAAGGGCGGCATCCGCTTCCATCCCGATGAGACCATCGACACCGTGCGCGCTCTGGCGGCGTGGATGACGTGGAAGACGGCTGTGTGCGATGTGCCGCTGGGCGGCGGCAAGGGCGGCATCGTCTGCAACCCGCGCAATATGTCCGCCGGCGAGCTGGAGCGGCTGAGCCGCGGCTATATGCGGGCGGTGGCCCGTTTCGTCGGCCCCAAGCAGGACGTGCCCGCGCCCGACGTNNCGGCCGGCCGCACGCCCGCCACGGCCATGGGCGGCATGGTCACCATCCGCGAGGCGGCCAAGTTGCTGGGCATGGAACTGAAGGGCGCGACGTGCGCCATCCAGGGCTACGGCAACGTCGGCAGCTTTGCCCACTACCTGGCCCACAACCTGCTGGGGCTGAAGGTCGTGGCCGTCAGTGACGAGTTCGGCGCGATCTACAGCGCCGACGGCCTGGACCCGGCCGTTGTCAGCGCCCAGATGCGCCGCACGGGCAAGGTCGGCGGCACGCCCGGCAGCGAGGAGATCGGTAACTCCCAACTGCTGGAACTGCCGGTCGATATCCTCATCCCCGCCGCCATCGAGAATCAGTTGACCGGAGCGAACGCCGATCGCATTCAGGCCAGGATCATCGCCGAACTGGCCAACGGCCCCACCACGCCGGAGGCCGACGCCATCTTCCACCGCAAGGGCATCTACATCATCCCCGACTTCCTCTGCAATGCGGGCGGCGTGTCGGTGTCCTACTTCGAGATGGTGCAGAACACCTACGGCTACTACTGGACCGAGGAAGTCGTGCAGGAGCGGCTCGACCAGAAGATGACCACCGCCTTCCATGCCGTTCATGAGATGGCCGAGCAGCACGGCGTCGAGACGCGCATGGCGGCCTATCTGGTGGCCGTCAATCGCGCGTGGCCGAGGCCGTTCGCGCGCGCGGTTGGGTGTAATTTATAGCGGGGTGCGGGCGCGACAGGCTGCCTGTTGCGCCCGCACCCCGCGTCTAACGCGGAACTCTTGCGCGATCCGCGACGTTATAATGATAGACTTCTGTCATTGAGAATAAACGGATCGCGCATGTCCCCAAAAGAGCATCAACCATCTCAGGTGAATTACCTGGCCGACCCCACGCCGGCGGGTTCGCGTCGCCGGTCATCTTCCGGGTGCCGCCCGGCGCTGGTCTGGCTGCTGCTGCTGCCCGTGCTGTTTCTGCTGGTCGTCGCCGTGGGCGTGCCGGCCGGGGGCATGTCGTTTGTTTATGCTCGCGGCCGCATTTTGCCCGGCGTGTCCGCCTTCGGCGTGCCGCTGAGCGGGCTGCCCGTCGACAAAGCGGCCGACGCCATTGCCGCCCGCTGGAATGAGCAGACCATCACCCTGCAAAACGACGCGTCAGGCGTCCCGGTCGCTCCCGCCGATCTGGGTATGGTCATCGATGCCGTCGCCACGGCCCGCGCCGCGACGGCCAAAGGCCGCTCACTCAATAGCCTGCGCGCCTTGTTGAGCGAACGCGCCGCCTGGTTCGATACGCCGCCGGTCTGGCGCTTCGACCTTGAGGCGGCCCGGCGAACCTTGACGCAACTGGCCCCGCAGCTGGCGGTCGAGCCGGTCGACGCGACCATCGCCCTGAGCGATGGCCGCGCCGTGGCCGTGCCCGCCGTCGACGGGCGCGCGCTCGACATCGAGGCCACGCTGGCTACGCTCTCGGCCGACCCCGCGGGCGTTCTGCTCGTCGGGCAACTGCCGCTCAGCGTCCGGCCCGTGCCTGCGGCCGTCGCCGACGTGTCGGCCACGGTGGACGAGGCCAACCGCCTGCTGGCGACGACCGTCACCCTGGAGGCCTATGACCCGGTGCGCGATGAGCGTTTCGCCTGGCCGGTGGAGCCGCGCGTCTGGAGTGAGTGGTTGCGTCTGACGGTCGATCCTGCGGCGGCCGAGCCGTTCGGCTGGTCGCTCGACCGGCAGATCGGCGTGGCCTATCTGGACACGCTGGAGGCGCAGATGGGTGACGGCCGCTACCTGGATGAAGACGCCGCGCTGGCCGCCCTGAGCGAGGCAATTCAGGCCCAGGGCGCGACGGCCGCGGCCCGTGTCCATTATTCGGAGCGCCGCCATACCGTTCTGCCCGGCGAAACGCTGTCGAGCATCGGCTTCGATTACGGCATCCCCTATCCGTGGATTCAGGCGCTCAACCCCGGCGTCGACGGGCTGAGCGTGGGGCAGGAGATCGCCATCCCGGCGGCCGACGCGCTGTTGCCGTTGCCCGTGGTGGCCGACAAGCGCGTTGTGGTGAGCCTGAGCGAGCAGCGGACGTGGGTCTATGAGAATGGGCAGATCAAATGGGAGTGGCCGTCGAGCACGGGCATCAGCAGTAGCCCCACCGCGCCGGGCGTCTTCCAGATTCAATCTCACGTGCCCAACGCCTACGCGGGTATCTGGGACTTGTGGATGCCGTCGTTCATGGGCATCTATCGCCCTGTGCCGTCGTCGGACTTCATGAACGGCTTCCACGGCTTCCCGACGCGCGGCAACTCGCAGTTGTTATGGACCGGCGATCTGGGCCACCCGATCACCTATGGCTGCATCCTGCTCAGCTCCGACAACGCGGCGCTGCTGTATGAGTGGGCGGAAGAGGGGGTGGTGGTGGAGGTGCGACCGTAGCTGTAGGGGATACCTTCTGGAATCAATGAATTCCAACGCCGCAAGTTACAAATAATTGTAACTTGCGGCAATCGTTTGATATAATTACATCACTATTTCAAATCTGATGTAATACGAGATGATCAGGACACAAATATTACTCACTGAAGAACAGGCCATCGCCTTGCGGGAACTGGCGGCCGAAGAGGGCCAATCGATGGCGGAACTCATACGACAGAGCGTGGATGCGATGCTTCATTCGCGGGCGACAATCGGCCGCGAGGAGCGTATGCGCCGGGCGCTGAACGTCGTCGGTCAATTCGAGAGCGGTGTCCCAGATCTGGCGCGGGAACACGATCGTTACCTTGAGGAGGCCTACGGCGCTTGACCGTTTTCATCGACACCTCCGCATTTCTGGCGATCTTTGCGGCCGATGATGAGTTTCACGGAGCGGCCGAGCAGGTTTGGCGGGCGCTCATCGCTGAGGAAGAAAGCCTTGTTTGCAATAATTATGTCCTGATTGAAACGCTGACCCTCCTCCAGCGACGTTTGGGCATGGCGGCCGCGCGATCGTTTCAGGCGAATGTGATGCCCAGCTTGTCGATCCACTGGGTTGATGAAACCCTGCACGAGCGGGCGATCAGCGCCTTGCTGACGGCCGACCGTCGATATCTGAGCCTGGTTGATTGTTCCGCTTTTGAGACGATGCGCCTCCACGGTATCACGCGCGCTTTCACCTTTGATGCCCATTATGCCAATTTTGGATTTGAGATACTGCCTTCCTGATCGATCGCCTTGCCGCGCATCCTTTCATCAAGCGCAGATTGTTGTGCTATCATCTCCCTCCTGAATCGTAACGACAGACGGAGCATCCGTGACCAACCGGCAACAACTCGAACAGGCCATCGCCATCCAGGAAAGTCTGCGGGGGCAGATCGACGACGCCATCGTCGACGCCACCATCGCCGCGCTGCGTGCCCGGCTTGCCGCGCTGGAGCCGCCGGCGCACGAGTCGCGTCGGGCATTGGCGACCATTCTCTTCGTGGACCTGGCCGGCCATACCGATCTCATTCAGGGGCGCGACCCGGAGGAGATCATGGAGACCATCGACCGGGCGCTGGAGCGCCTGGCCGGGCCGGTCGCGGCCCACGGCGGCCGCATTGTGCGCTATCAGGGCGACGGCTATAAGGCGGTCTTTGGCCTGCCCACGGCCCGCGAGAACGACCCCGACAACGCCGTTCGCGCCGGGCTGGATATTCTGGCAACGGCGGCCGACCTCGCCGCCGAACTGGAAGCCGAGCGCAACATGCCCGGTTTCCAGGTACGGGTCGGCATTGCCACCGGTCTGGTGTTGACCGGCGGCGGCGTGGAGGGCGAGGACACCGTCACCGGCTTGCCGGTCAATCTGGCCGCCCGGCTGGAGAGCCTGGCCGCGCCCGGGACGGTGCTCATCGCCCACGATACCTATCGACACATTCGCGGCGTGTTCGACTTTCTGCCCCTTGAGCCGGTGACGGCCAGAGGCTTCCCGGAGCCTGTGCCCGTCTACCGCGTATTGCGCCAGAAGCCCCACTCCTTCCGCACCCGCCGGCGCGGGGTGGAGGGCATCGAGACGCGCATGATCGGCCGCGACGCGGAACTGACCACCCTGCAAGAGATGTTCGTGCAGACCGTTCAACGCCGGGAGCGCTCCGTGATCGTCGTCGTCGGCGAGGCCGGGCTGGGGAAATCGCGCCTGCTCTATGAATTCGAGAACTGGGTAGACCTTCAGGTGGTCAACGTTCAACATTACCGAGGCCGTGGCCGGCTGGAGACGCAACACCTGTCCTATGGCCTGTTGCGCGATGTGTTCGTCTCCCGCTGCGGCATCTTCGATGACGACACGGCCGAGGTGGCGCGCGAAAAATTCGTCGGCAGCTTCCGCGTCGTCATGGGCGAGGACGATGCCGTCGAGATGAAAGCCCATTTGGTCGGCCATCTGTTGGGCTATGATTTCAGCCATTCCCCCCACGTGCGGCCGCTGCTCGACAATCCCCGACAGCTTCGGGATCAGGCCTTTATGAGCTTGAAGGCCTATTTTCGGGCCGCCGCCGGGCGCGCCCCGCTCCTCATTTTGCTTGAGGACCTGCACTGGGTTGATGACGGTTCGCTGGACGCGATCACCGCGCTGGCGGCGGCGCTGGACGGATATCCGGTATTGCTCCTCGGCGTCGCCCGGCCGACACTTTACGAGCAACATCCCGATTGGCTGGCCGATCAGCCGACCTGGCGCCGGCTTAAATTGAAGCTTCTCGATGAGACGGCCAGCGGGCAACTGGTGACGGAGATTCTGCAAAAGATGGAGGACATCCCCGGCCCGCTGTGTGATCTGATCGTTGCCACGGCCGAGGGCAACCCCTTCTATGCCGAGGAGCTGATCAAGATGCTCATCGACGATGCCATCATCATCAAGGGCGACGACACCTGGGAAGTAGAGATGGAGCGTTTGGCCGCCATCCGCGTGCCGCCGACGCTGACCGGCGTGCTCCAGGCCCGGCTGGAGGCGCTGCCGCCGCCGGAGCGGATCGCCTTGCAGCGCGCCTCGGTGGTCGGTCGCCTGTTCTGGGATACGGCCGTGGATTACCTTGGCGACGCTTCCAGCATGGCCGAGTCGGCCTGGCCCGCGCTGCGCCGGCGGGAGATCATCTTCCTGCACGAGGAGACGGCATTTGAAGGAACCCGACAATATACCTTCAGCCATGCGCTCGTTCGAGATGTGGCCTATGAGGGTGTCTTGCGGCGGCTCCGGCGGGTTTATCACCGGCGTGCGGCCGAATGGCTCATCAGGGCCGGCGGCGATCGGGTCGATGAGTATGCCCATCTCATCGCCGCCCATTTTGCCCAGGCCGGCGACGACGCAGACGAGGCGGAGTGGCAGGGGCGAGCGGGCAAGCAAGCGGCCGCCCGCTATGCCATGTCTGAAGCGCTGCGCGCCCTGAGCCGTGCTCTGGAACTATTGCCGGAGGCCGAAGCCGAACGGCGATTCGATCTCCTGCTCCACCGCGAGACACTCTATAACATCCAGTCCGCACGCGACCCGCGCGCCGCCGATCTGGATGAACTGGAGCGGCTGGCGACTGATTTGGGCGATGCAGCCAACCGCGCCGAGGTCGCTTTGCGTCGGGCGAGCTACTTCCTGGGCATGGGAGAGTTCCAGTCTACAATCGCCTCGGCAACCCGGGCGGCCGAGCTGGCGGTCGCTGCCGGAGACGCAGCCCGGCAGGCCCGCGCCGCCGTCTACCACGGTAATAGCCTGCGCTACCTGGGCGATTTCACCGGAGCGCGTGACAAGCTGAGCGAAGCGTTGGCGCTGGCGCGGGTTGCCTCGGCGAAGAGCGTCGAGATGGACGCGCTGCGCTCGTTGGGCATCGTCGCTCAGGAGCAGGGCGACCTGGCCGAGCAGCACTTCTACTTCGATGGCGCGCTGCGGCTGGCGCGCGAGACCGGCGATCTGTGGGGCGAGCGGCGCGCGCTTAATAGTCTGGGGATCATCGAGCAGAACAAGGGCGACTATGGGGCATCCCAGGAATATTATCAGCAATCCCTGGCCATTGCCCGCAACATTGGCGACCGCATGGGCGAGAATACAGTGCTGGGCAACCTGGGCGTGCAGGCCTACGGGTTGGGTCAATATCCCGAAGCGCGGGCATATCTGGAAGAGGCCCTGCAGATTGCCCGCGACACCAATGATGTGGTGGGCGTGAATACGTGGCTGCTCAATCTGGCCTATATTGTCGCCGTGCTGGGTGAGATTGACCGCGCTCTGGCGTACTATGACGAGGCGCGCGTCAATGTCGAGGAGGCGGGGGATCGGCCGCTGCTGGGCTATGTCGAGAACGGAACGGGCCGCGTTTTGCTGGAAGGCGGCCGCGCCGCCGAGGCGATTTCCCCGCTGCGGCAGGCGCTGGCGCTGCGCGAGGAGATGGAGCAGCCCCATCTGGCGGCCGAGAGCCGGCTCATGCTGGCTGAGGCGCTGGCCGTGACGGGCAGCGTGGTCGAGGCGTTGGCGACTTTGGACGAAGCGCTGGTCTTTCTGCAAACGGACAGCCTGGAGACCGCCGAGGACACCACACGCGGTCTTCTGGCCGCCTATCGGGTGTTGTCGGCCGCCGGCGACGACCGCGCCGCAGCCGTGCTGGAGCGAGCGTACAGCGAATTGCAGGACGCAGCTGCCCTCTTTGATGAAGCTTCTCGCCGCGCGTACTTGACAAACGTCCCCTGCAATCGGGAGATCGTGGCGCTGCGGGAGGCAATGGCGCGCGACTAACTTTGTCAACGCGGCCGATGATCATTATCATTGGCCCATGCCTACGCCTACAATCGCCCCCTACGGTTCCTGGGAATCCCCCATCACCACCGACCTGCTGCTCGGCGGCACGGTCGGCCTGACCCAACCGCGCCCCGACGGCGACTACGTCTACTGGATCGAGGGTCGCCCGCAGGAGGGCGGCCGCAACGTCATCGTCCGCTGGTCGGAGGCGGGCGGGCGCGAAGACGTGACCCCGCCCGGCTTCAATGCCCGCACGCGCGTCCACGAGTACGGCAGCGGCGACTACACCGTCCGCAACGGCGTCGTTTACTTCGCCAACTTCGCTGACCAGCGCGTCTATCGGCAGCGGCCGGGCGAGGCCCCCGAAGCCATCACCCCCGAAGCCCCGCTGCGCTATGCCGACTTCGTCATCGACGCGAACCGCGGCCGGCTGATCTGCGTGCGCGAAGACCATAGCCGCAGCGACCACGAGGCCGCGAACGCGCTGGTTGCCATCCCGCTCGACGGCGGCGACGCGCGCGTCCTGGTCGAAGGCAACGATTTCTACGCCACGCCCGCCCTCGGCGCCGCGCCCGTCCCCGGCGCCGAAGGCCGTCGGTTGGCCTGGCTCACGTGGCATCATCCCAACATGCCCTGGGACGGCACCGAGTTATGGCTGGCCGACATCGACGCCACGGGCAAGCTCGTCAATGCGCGACAGGTCGCCGGTGGTCCGCGCGAGTCGATCTTCCAGCCGGAATGGTCGCCCGACGGGACGCTCCATTTCATCTCCGACCGCACCGGCTGGTGGAACCTCTACCACCTGCGCGACGGCGAGATCGAGGCGCTGGCCCCCATGGAGGCGGAGTTCGGGCTGCCGCAATGGGTCTTCGGTATGTATACCTACGCCTTCACCGGCCCCGACGAGATCGTCTGCACCTACACCCGCGACGGTGTGCGCGTCATGGCCCGGCTCAATACCGAAACCGGCGAACTGACGACGTTCGATGTGCCTTATTCGGGCGCTCTCTTGCGAGCCGGCGGCGGGCGGGTCGTCTACATCGGCGCGTCGCCGACACTGCCGGCGGCGGTCGTGGCCCTCGATCCGGCGACCGGCGCCTGGGAAGTGCTGCGCCGCTCCAGCGAGATCGACATCGATGAGGGCTACATCTCCATCGCCCGGCCCATTGAATTCCCCACCGAGGGCGGCCTGACGGCCCACGGCTACTACTACCCGCCGCGCAACCGTGACTACGTCGCACCCGAAGGCGAACTGCCGCCGCTGATCGTCATCAGTCACGGCGGCCCGACCTCGGCCACCAGTGACGACTTCAGCCTGGCCCGCCAATACTGGACCAGCCGCGGCTTCGCCCTTCTCGATGTCAACTACGGCGGCAGCACCGGCTACGGGCGCGCCTACCGCGAGCGGCTCAACGGCAACTGGGGCATCGTCGACGTCGACGACTGCGCCAATGGCGCGCGCTATCTGGCCGAGCAGGGATTGGTCGATGCGGATCGGCTGATCATCCGCGGCGGCAGCGCCGGCGGCTATACGACGCTGCGCGCCATCACCTTCCGCGACGTGTTCCGGGCCGCCGCCAGCCATTACGGCATCAGCGATGCCGAGGCGCTGGCCACCGACACGCACAAATTCGAATCGCGCTATCTGGACAACCTCATCGGCCCCTATCCTGAGCGGCGCGACGTCTACATCGCCCGCTCCCCCATTCATGCGGCCGATCAAATCTCCGCGGCGCTGATCCTGTTCCAGGGGCTGGAGGACAAGGTTGTGCCGCCGAACCAGTCGGAGGCCATGTTCATCGCTGCGCGCAACAAGGAGTTGCCGGTGGCCTATGTCGCTTTCGAGGGCGAGGGCCACGGCTTTCGACAGGCGCAGAATATCAAGCGGGCCATGGAGGCCGAGCTGTATTTCTATGGTCGCGTCTTTGGCTTCGACCCGGCTGATGTGATTGAGCCGGTAATGATTGAAAATCTTTGAGGCCAGGTTTGACGCCAATTTTTGAACACCGGTTAAATCATCACTGAACCTCTCTTCATTCTCTCGATAACCACGAGAAGATTCATTGTTAACCGAAACAATAGACATCTGTCTTCTCTTTGGCAATAATGCTCAGGTTCCTGGGGAGCCTTGCTTGTAGGGCTTATAGAGATTATTTCATCATGGAGAAGAGAATGAAGCGATTCGGATTGATTCTGATCATGACGCTGGTTATTGTGCTGGGCGTCGCATGTGGTGGGCAAGGCGCAACGCCGGCGAACGAACCCATTGAATCGACGGCCGCTGAACCTGCTACCGGAGCGGAAACCGCGACGGAGGCCGACTCGGCCGAGGTGGCCGCGCTGAAGGCCGAGGTCGTGGGCAACTATGCCGACATCGTCTACGCCGGCTATCAGGATTCGTATGACACGGCCGTGGCTCTGCAAGCGGCCTTGCAGGCTTTCGTGGCCGACCCCAACGAGACGACCCACCAGGCGGCGAAGGATGCCTGGCTGGCCGCGCGCGAGCCATATGGCCAAACCGAGGTCTTTCGCTTCTACGGTGGGCCTATCGACGACGAGGATGGCCCCGAAGGGCTGCTCAATGCCTGGCCGCTGGATGAGGCTTACGTCGATTACGTCGACGGCGCGCCCGATGCGGGCATCATCAACAATGTCGCCGAATTTCCGGAGATCACGACCGAACAACTGGAGTCGCTCAATGAGGTCGGCGCGGAGGAGAACATCAGCACCGGCTATCACGCCATCGAGTTCCTGCTGTGGGGCCAGGACCTGAGCGCCGACGGCAACGGCGGCCGCTCCTTCACCGATTACACCACGGCCGACAACGCCGAGCGGCGCGGCCAATACCTGCTGGCGGCGTCTGAGCTGCTGGTCGGGCATCTGGGCGATCTGGTAGCGGCGTGGGCGCCCGATAACGCCGACAACTTCCGCGCCGCCTTCCTGGCCCAGGAGCCTGACGTGGCCCTGCAGCAGATGCTGACCGGCATGGGTGTGCTGAGCAAATCGGAATTGGCCGGCGAGCGCATATTCGTGGCCTATGACAACCAGGACCAGGAAGACGAGCACTCCTGCTTCAGCGACAACACCCACCGCGACATCATCGCCAACGCGCAGGGCATCTTCAACGTCCTGAGCGGCACGTATACACGAGTGGACGGCTCGGCGATCAGCGGTGCTTCGCTGGCCCAGTTGCTGGCCATCGTCAATCCTGAGCTGGCGGCCGAGACGCAATCGCTGGCCGACACGGCGCTGGCCGCCGTCAACCGCATCCACCAGCCGTTCGATCAGGCGATTGTCGTCGCCGAATACCGACCGACTGTGCTGGAAGCAGTGAACGCATTGCAGGATCAGGGCGACGCCCTGGCTCTGGTGGCTTCGGCGCTGGGGCTGCAAATCAACACCGCTTTGCCGGAATAAAGAACGATGCCGCATTATTTCCGCCCTTGGCGGTTGCGGGTCTGCGCTTTCTTCGGTGTGGTCTTGCTGTCGGCAATCGGTTGCCGGCAGCAGGACGCTCCGTCTATCGGCGCGATCGCCTCGCCCCCGCCGGATTACCTGGCCTATCTTGAAGAGGGCGAGGAGTTATCCGGCGGGCAGACGACGATCTTCGACACCACGCCCGACGCCTTCAGCCGCCCTGTTCCGGGCCTGGAGCGCGAGCAGGAGTTGCTCTTTTTCGTGGGCAACTCCTTCTTCAATCAGAACTGGGTGACGGCTCCGGCATCGACGACGGCACGGGATGGACTGGGGCCGCTCTTCAATGCCCGCTCCTGCGCCGGGTGTCACTTCAAGGACGGCCGCGGCCGACCACCCGCCTTCGACGGTGAACAGCCGACCGGCCTCCTGCTGCGGCTCAGCCTCCCCGGCGTCAACGATCACGGCGGGCCGCTGGCCGATCCCGTCTACGGCGGTCAGCTACAGGATGGAGCCATCATGGGGCTGATGGCCGAAGCCACGGCCATCGTCACCTATGAGGAATTTCCGGTCACTTTGGCCGGCGGGCAGGTGGTGAACTTGCGCCGGCCGATCTATAGCCTGCAAAATGCGGCCTACGGCGAACCGGCTGCCGAAATGATGATCTCGCCGCGCGTCGCCAACCAGATGATCGGTATGGGCCTGCTGGAGGCCGTGCCGGAGGAGATGATTCTGGCCCTGGCCGACCCCGACGACCGGGACGGCGACGGCGTTTCCGGCCGCCCTAACTACGTTTGGGATGTAGTCAACGGCAGGACGGCGCTCGGCCGCTTCGGCTGGAAGGCCAACGAGCCGACCGTGGCCCAGCAGACGGCCGGCGCGTTCCTGGGCGACATGGGCATCACCACGCCCATCTTCCCGGAGCAGAACTGCACCGACGCCATTGCCGGCTGTGCGACGGCGGCCGACGGCGGTTCGCCGGAGATAGAGCCGGATGATTTTCAGAAGGTGGTGCTCTATGCCAGCACGCTGGCCGTGCCGGCCCGGCGCGACTGGGATGATCCCCAGGTTTTGCAGGGCAAGGCGCTGTTCAACGAGATTGGCTGTACCGCCTGCCACAAGCCGATTCTGGCGACGGGCGAGCATCCGACCATTCCCGCCTTGTCGAACCAGACGATCCGGCCCTATACGGACTTGCTGCTCCATGATATGGGCGAGGGGCTGGCCGACGGCCGACCCGACTATGAGGCCGACGGCCGCGAATGGCGCACGCCGCCGCTGTGGGGCATCGGCCTGATCGAGACGGTCAACGGCCACACCAACTTTCTCCACGACGGCCGGGCGCGCAACCTGACGGAGGCCATCCTCTGGCACGGCGGCGAAGCACAGGCGGCCCGCGACCGCTTCGCCGCGCTTGAGCAAACCGAACGAGAGGCATTATTGCGCTTTCTGAATTCGCAGTGAGCGCAAGAGGAAGAACGACGTGAAAGCTCCCGGAGCGTTGGTATTGGCCATTATGCTGCTGCTGTCGGCGGCTTGCAGCGGAGGGATGAGCAGCGCGCCGCCCGCCACCACCGCGCCGACAGCCGGAGCGCCCACCGCAACGGGCGGCGGCTTCGACCGGCGGGCCATGCTGCAGAACATCACGACCGGGCTGGTTCTCCCCGGCCATGAGGCGCTGCTGGCGTCACTGAACGAGTTGCAAGCCGCCGTTGAGGTTTTCGCTGGTGACCCGAATCCGACGACGCTAACTGCCGCGCAGGATGCCTGGCTGGCGGCCAATCTGGCGCGTATGGCCGTGCGCGCTTACCGGATTGGCCCGGTGGACGACAGCCTGCTCCACAACCGGCTGGATAATCGCCCGCCGCGCACGCCGTTTATCGACGACGACATCCTGGCCGGGACAATGGACATCACCCCGGAATACATCGAGTCGATCGGCTCAAGCTCGGTGGGGTTGGGGGCGATGGAGTACCTGTTGTTCGATCCGGCCAATGGCGACGCGGCCGTGCTTGCGGCCTTCACCGACGCGGCCGACGCCGAACGCCGCCGCGCCTACCTTCTGGCCCTGGCCGCGGCGATGCCGCCCAAGGCTGAAGCGTTGCTGCAAATCTGGTCGGCCGACGGGCAGGACTACGCCCAGGCCTTCATCGAGGCCGACATGGACGGCGGCGAGCTACAAGGCTCCATGAATATGCTGGTCAACCAGATGGTTGCCGATCTGGAAGAGATCATCGGTTCGCGCCTGGGCAAGCCGCTGGGCAAGCGCACCAACGACATGATCCGCCCCGACCTGGTGGAAGCGCCCTACAGCGGGGACTCGCTGCCGCGCATCATCGCCACGGTTGAATCTCTGCGGGAGACGTTCAACGGCGGCGAGGGTCTCGGCTTCGATGATTATCTGAATTTTCTGGGAGCGATGTACGAAGACCGGCCGCTGTCGGAGGCCATCAACGCCCGGTTTGACGCGTCGCTGGCGGCGCTGCGGGCGATCGACGAGCCGCTGGAGACGGCCGTGGCGACGGATCGGGCCCAGGTCGAGGCCGCCTATGAGGAATTGCGGACGCTCCTGGTGCTGTTCAAGGTCGATATGGTCAACCACCTCGGCCTCACCCTGACCTTCAACGATAACGACGGGGATTAGCTCCCGCGAAAGCGCCCACCGGGATGGACTTGCCGGCAATCAGGCATCGACTATCGCGGCCGGTAGACATCGGCCCGCTGATCGTGCTGCGCGTGGCCTTCGGCCTGATGATGTTCATCGGCGCGGCGCGCTTCATGGCCCGGGGCTGGATTCGGGAGCTATACGTCCTGCCCCGCTTCCATTTTACCTACGCCGGCTTCGACTGGGTGCGACCGCTGCCCGAGGCGGGGTTGTGGCTGGTGTTCATCGGCCTGGCCCTGCTCTCCCTGTTCATTGCCCTCGGTCTGGCCTATCGCCTCAGCATGGCCGGCTTTTTCGTCCTGTTCACCTACATCGAGCTGCTCGACAAGACCTATTACCTCAACCACTACTACTTCGTCTCGGTACTCAGCTTTTTGCTGATATTCCTGCCGCTGAACGGCCGCTACGCGCTTGACAACCGGCTGGGGCTGGCGCGGGAGCGGGCATTTGTCCCGGCCTGGATGGTGTGGGCGGTGCGCGCGCAGTTGGGTCTGGTCTATTTCTTTGCCGGACTGGCGAAAATCAATCCCGACTGGATGTTCCGGGCGCAGCCGTTGACCATTTGGCTCCACGCCCGCACCGGCACGCCGCTCATCGGCCGTCTGTTCGATTACAACTGGGCCGCCTACGCTATGAGCTGGGCCGGGATGCTGTTCGATCTGACCATCCCCTTCTGGCTGAGTTGGCGCAGGACGCGCTTGCCGGCCTACCTGGTCGTGGTCATCTTCCACTCGCTGACCGGGCTGCTGTTCAACATCGGCATGTTCCCGTGGATCATGATCGCCTGCACGCTTGTTTTCTTCGACTGGCGCTTGCCGGCTCCGATGGGAGAAACGGCCGGACAGTCCACTCCGCGCGGCCGTCGGTTGGCATGGCTGTATCCAGGATTGGTTGCCGCCTTTCTGGGAGTTCAGATGCTTTTGCCTCTGCGCCATTGGCTCTACCCCGGCAACGTCAACTGGACGGAGGAGGGCGGGCGCTTCGCCTGGCGGGTGATGCTGGTGGAGAAGACCGGGCAGGCGACGTTCTTCGTGCGCGACCCCGCGACCGGCCGCGAACAGATCGTGCTGCCCGGCGACTATCTGACCGATTTGCAGGAGAAGCAGATGTCCTTCCAGCCGGACATGATCGTCCAGTTCGCCCGCTTTGTGGCCCGGCAACACGGCGATGTCGAGGTGCGGGCGGAGGTCTACGTCAGTTGGAACGGCCGCGCCAGTCGCCTGCTGCTCGACCCGGACGTCAATCTGGCCGAGGTTCCGCTCGATCTGCGCCCCGATTCCTGGATAATTCGCAGCTATGACGACAAATAACTTGTAGTGGGCGATTTATCGCCTCCGAAGAGGCGATAAATCGCCTACTACAAGCCCGATCAGGAGACTCCTAATGACCACTGGCGCACTGGACGACATCCGCATTATCGATCTCTCCCGCGTGCTGGCCGGGCCGTATTGCGCCATGCTGCTGGCCGACTACGGCGCGGACGTGATCAAGATCGAGCAGCCCGGCGATGGCGACCCAACGCGAGCGTGGGGGCCGCCGTGGTTCGGCGCTCAAGACCTGTCAGGTGCGGGAGCACCTGACAGGTCTGTGATTCGCGAGAGCGCCTACTACCTGACCGCCAACCGCAACAAGCGGGGCATGACGCTTAACCTCAAGACGGCTGCGGGGCAGGCCATTGCCCGCCGCCTCATCGCCACGGCCGACGTGGTCATCGAGAACTTCCTGCCCGGCGCGCTGGCCGCCTATGGGCTGGACTACGCCACCCTGTCGGCCGCGCAGCCCAACCTGATCTACTGCTCCATCACCGGTTACGGCCAGACCGGCCCCTATCACGACCGGCCAGGCTACGACTTCATGGTCCAGGCCGAGGGCGGCGTCATGTCGATCACCGGCCCGGCCGAGGGCGAACCCCACAAGGTCGGCGTGGCCATCGTCGACATCAGCGCCGGGCTGTATGCGGCCACGGCTATTCTGGCGGCGCTGCATCACCGAGCGACGACCGGTCGCGGGCAGTGGATCGACGTGGCCCTGTTCGACGCCCAACTCGGCTGGCTGGCGAATGTGGCATCCAACTACCTCGTCAGCGGTGAGCCGCCCGCCCGCTACGGCAACGCCCATCCCAACATCGTGCCCTATGAGACCTTCCCGACGGCCGACGGCCACATCGCCGTGGGTATCGGCAGCGACGAGCAATGGCGGCGCTTCTGCGCGTTGGCCGGGCGGCCGGGGCTGGCGGCGGAGCCGCGCTACGCCACCAACGCGGCGCGGGTGGCCGCCCGTGAGGAACTCATCGGCCTGCTGCGCGAGGTGTTCCGGGAGCGGCCGTCGGCCGAGTGGCTGGCGGCGCTGGGGACGGCGCGTATCCCGGCCGCGCCGATCAACGACGTGCCCGCGGCGCTCAACGACCCACAGGCGGCCGCCCGCGACATGGTGCAGACGGTGGCGCATCCGGCCGGGCCGCTGCCGCTGGTGGGGCCGGTGGCCAAGCTGAGCGAGACGCCGGCGGCGGTGCGTTCGGCCCCGCCCCTGTTGGGCGAGCATACGGAGGCGATCCTGCGGGAGTTGGGCTATTCGGCCGAGGAAATAGATGAGTTGCGCCGCATTGGGGCAATTTAGCTCATTGACTTTCATGAGCGCCTGATCTATGATCATGACCATGGTCATGACCCCGGTTACAATATCCAAAAGCAAACTAAAGGCCCGGATGCTGGAGATTTTTCGCGAGGTAGAAGAGAGCGGTCAGGAATTGATCGTGACCGATAACGGCAAGCCGGTCTTGAAGATCACGCCTATTAAAGAAAAAGCTACCGTTGAAGAAGTGTTCGGCAAATATTTTGGGCAGGTCATTTATCACGAAGATATCAACGCCCCAACCATTGATGAATGGGGCGATGTCTAAATGCTGGTCCTGGATACTTCGGCACTGCTCTTCTGGACAATCGATCCACTGAGGCTTACAAGAGCGGCGCGACAGGCGATCGATTCGGCAAATCGGTTGATTGTGAGTTCTATTTCGGTTTGGGAAATCAGCCTGAAGATTAAACAATCAAGGCTTGAGATTGGCCTTCCAATAGATGAGTACATTGAGGGGCTTGCCAAGCTTGATAAACTGGAGCTTGAGCCTGTAGATGTGACAACCTGGGTGAGCAGTGTCAATCTCGATTGGGAGCATCGCGATCCCGCCGATCGCGTAATCGTTGCGACCGCGATGCTTCATGGTTGTCCTCTCGTTACCTCAGATCGGGTTATCCGCGATTTTTATGCCGATACTATTTGGTAGGATTGCAACGGCCCACCAGACTGCTCTATTCCGCTTGCCTGGCCGCGCCTTCGCTCATCGCGTCCAGCCGCGCCAGCCCCTGCCGGGCGATGCGCCATAGCTCGACGGCGATGGGCAAGATCGCCGCGGCCCACAGCGCGTAGGCGATGGCGTGGAGCGTCGGCCCCAGCGGCTCGCTGAAGATGCTGGCCCACAGAAACACCCCACCCAAATTGACCGCCACGAGGCTGAACCAGTTGCCGCCCAGCCGCGCCGGCTCGTTGGGCAGGAAGGCCCGCCGGAAGAGGAAAGGCAGCAGCGCGAAGCCGAACTGGAACACCCAGCCGTAGATGAGCGCCTGCGGCGCGTTGGCCTCGATCGTGGCGCCCGGAACGCCGCGAATGCCCAACAGGATGAGCGGCGCCACCAGCACCGGGGCCGAGATCCACAGGTACGACGTGAGGACGTGCCAGGTGCCCGGCTGGGAGAGCATCCGACGGTCGCCCCACAGCGGCTTGATAACATTGAGCAGTAGCCAGAAGGTGGCCGTTTGGTGCATGACCAGCCCCGGCACGGTGAACCACCGCGAGTTGAACCACGGCCCCAGCACCAGCCCCAGCGCGCCGAAGGTCATCAGCCAGAAGATGGGCCTGATTGACCGCGGCCAGGCCAGCGGCCGCCCGGCCCACACCGGGTAGGTATCGACCAGCAGGCCGGCGAACACCAGCGACATCAGCCCCCAGCTATTGGCGTGGATGTGGGCCTCCAGCGGCACGCTGACGCGCAGCGGGGTGGCCCAGTCGAACCACAGGCCGGTGCCGATGATAATTCCCAGCAGGAAAAAGCTGAGGCCGGAGATGTAGAACGGCCGGCCGGTGTGCTCGGCCGCCGCCTTTCCGCCCGTCGTCGGGCGCATGCCCCACAACTGGGCGATCAGCAGGCTCGCGGCGATGAAGACCAGCGTCCCGCCGGTGTAGATGAGGGCCATGTTGATGATTGGGATGCCGATCAGGAGCATGAGGATGCCGACGTTGAGCGATAGCCAGATGTCCCAGCGGAAAGCCGGCCGCGGCTGGTTGTACCGAATGGCCAGAAGCTGCGGCAGCGTGCCGAAGATAGCCTCGGTCATCGCGCCGAGGGTGATCAGATGGACGCGCACCCAGCGCAACCCGTTGAACCAGGGCAAAAGATTCAGGCTGGTCAGCGAGGCGTCGGCCGCCGCCAGTACGGCCGCGCCGACAAACAGAGCAGTCATCAGATAGTAAAGATTCATGTGGTTATTTTCCTGTCACTCTAAACAGGCCTCTCTAGCCAGGAAACCCGGTTTCTATTTCCATGGAGCCACCCTGATATGAGCTAGAAACCGAGTTTCTCAAGTTAGGTGAAATATCGATCAGGCGATGCGCATCGCGAGAAACGCGAGCCGCGTTTCCGCTTCCAGCCCGCGAACGGCCCCGGCGGGCATGGTGATCGTCGTCCCGGTTGATACAAACAGACGCTCGCCGTCCACGGTCATCCAGCCCTGACCATCTAAAAAAAGGTAGACGGCGGCCGCCTCAGGATGTTCCGGAATGCGTTGATCCGGCTCCAATCCGGCCAGGATGACTTTGGCCTTCTCGTCGGCCATGAGGATGGCGGGCTGGGGGCCATTGGCTCCGTAGATGATCTGTTGTCGCCAGTCAGGGTAATAGTTTATATTTGACATAATTACATTCTCTTGCGGAAGTTAATTGATTCTATTCCGGTTCATGCGGGGAGAGCCTGTCTAAACTGACTGCCTCCAAGCGCAAGCACACCTGATTGGAATCCACGGACATCACAAGCTCGACCGGGGCCAGGCGGTAATCGCCGTCAGGCGGCAAACTGCCGAGCAGGAGGGCCGCGACGCTCGCTTCCTCGCCGCCGACCATGACCCCGGCGACGTAGGCTATTTCCCGGCCCGACTCGTCGGTGACACGCATGCCGCGGTGGATTTCGTCACCGCCGATGCGGCCGCTGACCATCAGGCGGCTGGACGGTTCCCCATTCCCGCGCATGCCGGCCTTGCTCTCTCCTGCAATCCCAATTCAGGCGCGACTTCAGGCGCGACCGCTGTAACGCCGGTAACCGGCCACCAGGACGGTCACGATCACCGTCGCGGCCACAACGTGCATGAAGGCGGCAATCGAACTCGCCAGAAGCGTCTTGTGGGGGACCGGCAGCAAGAAGTCGGGAATGAAGCTCAGTAGAAGCACCACGACGGCGATCCGGATGAAGGCGCCAATCGGGTCGGCGCGGCGGGATGCCAGCCAGGCCAGCACGGCCGTCGCGCCCAGAGCCGGCACGATGGTGAACAGCGCCGAGCGCGCATAGCTATCGAGGGGCTTGAACAGGGCGGCCTCGGGCCAGATGGCCAGAGCGATCCATTGCACGGCCAGGACGGCCGCCGCGGCCAGAATGGCGGCGATGACCCCGATGGCGACCCATTGGCCGGTTTGCGGCCTCCGTTTGGTTTGTACATTTATTGCGGTCACGGCTTTTACTCCTTTTCTCTCGCGAACTTGTATGCGTCTGAGAGGCAGGATAGCCGGAAACAGGGGGCAGGTCGCCGACTTTTGTCGGTTTGCGGACAGATCAGGCGGCGAGTTCTTCGAGAGCGGATCGATCGAGGATGCGAATCTGCTGCCGGTCGACGGCGATGAATCCATCGGCTTCCAGGCTGCGCAGCGAGCGCTGGATGACGTCGGGAACCGTGCCGAGCCGCGCCGCCAGCTCCGCCTGCGTGAACCACCGCGGCCGTTGGACGATGTCGTCCGTGGCGCTATCCAGCAGGAGCCGGGCCAGGCGCCCGGTCACCGGCCGCAGGGAGAGATCGGTCACCAGGGCGACGAGGAACAACATGCGCTCGGCTATCTTCTCCATCACGCTCTGGCCGAAAGCCGGGTGCTCCTTCAGCAGGCGGGCGAGGGCCTCGCGGCGGATGAGCCAGACGCCCACCGGTTCCAGGGCGATGGCCGTGGCCGGGTTCGGCCGGCGGGTGAAGACGCCGATCTCATTAAAAGTTTCGCCCGGCTCCAGAATGCGCAACGTTTGCTCCCGGCCGGAAGTGGAGATCTTGACGACCTTGACGAAGCCATAATCGAGAAAGTAAAGGCCCGGTTGGGCTTCCCCCTCCAGGACGATCACCTCTCCCGCGCCATATTCGCGCCATTGAGCCGTAGCCGCCATCTCGATCATGATGACGTCATCGAGCGCCTCGAAGATGGGGACTTTGCGCAAGCGCTGGGCAACCTGTTCTCTATTCATCGCCGGGGGCATGGCAGAAATTATACCATTATGATGACAGACTACCCTGCGCCGGTAACCGGAAAATAAAAACGGCCTGCCAGAAGCAGACCGTACAAGCCACGAATCTCAGCGACCCGTGTGGTTCGTTGGGTGCGCTTAGTTCGCGCTGAAGGTCTCGACGACGCTGTTGGTCGTGCCGTGCTCGTTGGGGACGTACTTGTCGGCCGCGTCATCGTTCACCCACTCGGCGTTGTTGACGAGGTAGCGGTACTGGTAGCTGCCGTTGGCCGGCAGGCGCAGCTTGGCGGCAAACGTGCCCTTGCTCTTCTTCATCGCCACCGGCTCCCAGCCGTTGGCTTCGCAAAGCAGCGCAACTTCTTCCGCGTCCGTCGGCAACTGGAAGGTCACTTCGTATTCGTCCTTTGACTTCAGGTACTTCTTTTTCAACATGGTTATATCTCCTTCAAGAGGTAGTGTGTTTCCTAAGTTAATTTTGGAAAAACTTCGGGATTGGCCGGACCAATTCGGCCGGTGAGTCAACTCTGATTATAAGAATCACCCCAACGGTGTCAATACGTCGGGGTGTCATGGATCAATAATTAGCGTGATTCTCTCAGCTAATTATCAGACTGAGAGATGTTTTATCCTGGGTGTGGGGGAAATAGTGGCGATCGAGTGCCGGCCGTCACATCGGAGCCGGGGCTATTCAGGCCAGTAATAGACCGACGATTTGCCCGATGCGACAGGCTTGACGAACCCGTCCGGCACGGCGCGCACGGCGCGAACGTTTACCAGTGCCTCGATCTGGTGCAGGATGCGCACCATCTGCCGCGGGCTGCTCACCTCCAGCTCCATCTCCATGTACAACTCGCTGTCCATCCTGGGCCGATAGGTGCATATATGGCGAATATTGACGTCTTTCCGCTCCATCAGATAGGTCATCTCGTGCAGCAGGCCGGGCCGGTCATAGACATCGACGTGGAGCGGCACGATGCGAGCCTCGCGGTTGTCCGTCTCGCCCCAGCCCAGCTTGAGCAGGCGCGCGTTGAGTTCGGGGCGGACGCGGTCGGCATTGAGCGTCCGGCAGCCTTCGCGGTGGACGGTCAGGATGCCGTCCTGTCGCAGATAGCCGACGATGGGATCGCGCGGGCGGGGTGAGCATGTCGCGCACAGGTGCAGCTTGTTGTTGTTGGCGTGGGTGATGACGTAGGTGGAGCCGTCGGCCGCGCAGACGACGTCCCCCTTCGGCAGCGAAAGCCCACTGGTCCAGTGATCGGACATGATGCGCGTGGAGAGCACGGTCGGCAACAGCTCGGCGCGGCCGAGGTTGTAGTACAGTTCCGCCGCGTCCGCGTATTCAAACAGCCGGGCGATCTCCTCGTGGTCGAGGTCATCCAGTCCGAGCATCCTCAGCTCGTGGAGCAGGATAATATGTCCCTGCCGGGTCGCCTCGGACTTGGAGAGCTTGCGGAACCAGCGCCGGGCATAGGATCGGGCCAGGCTGGTGGTGATGTAGCCCAGGTCTTCATCCAGCCACGAGCGCCGGGGTTGGGCGCGGGCATTTCTCATGATTCGAATCTGATCGCCGTTTCTAAGCGGTTTGTTGAGCGGAAACGGCAGGTCATTGACCAGCGCGTCGCGCGTCTGGTTGCCGATCTCGGTGTGGATTTTGTAGGCAAAGTCCAGCGGTGTGCTGCCCTGGGGCAATTCGTATGGGTCGCCGTCCTTCGAGTAGACCCGAATCTGCTCGCTCAACACATCCTCGACGGCGCCGCGCGCGCCGGCGGCGGGGTCCGTCGGTTCGACGCTGATGCTCTTGGAGATGCTGTTGAAGAACTCCTTGACGCGCGTCGCCAGACCGGCCGACCACAGCGGCGTGCCGGCATAGTACCACTTGGCCAGGACGCCCATCTGGGCGATCCGTTCCATGTCGACTGTGCGGAGGCGGACTTTGATGGGCTGGCCGTCGGTATGGACGAGGGTGGTGTGGAGGGATTGGTAGAGGTTTTCGCGGCGGACGGAGATGTAGTCGTCGAAACGTTTGGG